>Ga0307278_10000065_pt1 | contig 50452 bp, 49 predicted proteins | sample ER_DNA_117_FD_194482 | JGI IMG/M metagenome (GOLD analysis project Ga0307278, IMG submission 194482) | Bulk soil microbial communities from the East River watershed near Crested Butte, Colorado, United States - ER_DNA_117 | ecosystem: Environmental > Terrestrial > Soil > Floodplain | place... | reverse complement strand
AGGTGCCGGTGGTCATGGATGCACGGTACCCGACTCCCGGGCCCCCGGCGACCGGTTCCGCCCAGGGCGAACCGCGCCCACTCCTAAAGAAGCCCGCGCATTACCATGACGGCCGACCTGATCGCCTTCGGGGATCCCGGGGTTTTGGTAATGCGCGGGCTTCTTTAGCAGACTCCCCGCTGGACGACCACAGCCGACAGCGGAGCGTGGACATGGCGGGGTTCCACCGGGTCGAAGGGTTCGTGATCGTGGCGGGCTGGGGGGTGCTGTTCCTGTTCGGCATCGGCCTGTTCGTCGCCAAACGCGACGCCGGCCGGCTGTACTGGGGGCTCCTCACCGTCCTGCAGGTCCTGCTCGGCGTGCAGCTCCTGGCGGGGCTGGTGCTGCTGGCGCTCGGCGGCCGCCAGCCGCTGCTCCACTACCTGTACGGCGCGGTGTTCCCGGCGCTGGTGCTGGTGGTCTGCCACGTCTTCACCCGAGGCCTGGAGAAGCCGCCCTACCACCTGTTCTTCACCATCGGCTCGTTCTTCGTGCTCGGCTTGACCGCGCGGGCGCTGATGACGGGGCTGGGGGTGGGCTAGGCTACAGTCCCGGTAGCGTCAGCACCGACCACGAGGAAGGTCATCCTGCCCCGTCGCCGCGCCACCGCACTCCGCCGGCTCGCGCTGGCGGGGCTCGCGCTCGCGGGCGCCGGATGCGCCCCGACCAGCGTCACCGAGCAGGGGCGCGCCATCTACGCCACCTACAACTTCTTCCTCTATGTCGCCGCGGTCGTGTTCCTGGTGGTGGCGGGGCTGCTGGTCTGGTCGATGATCCGCTACCGGCGCCGCGGCGACGAGCTGCCCCCGCAGATCCACGGCAACAACAAGCTGGAGCTGACCTGGACGCTGATCCCGCTGCTGCTGGTGATCGTGCTGTTCGTGGTCACCATCCAGGGGCAGAACAAGGCGCTGCAGAGGTCCACCCGACCCGCGCTCGAGGTCGACGTGCTGGCCTTCCAGTGGAGCTGGCGGTTCGCCTACGAAGGCCAGGGCGTCGAGGTGGTCGGCTCCCCCGGCAACGTGCCGGAGCTGGTCGTCCCGGTCGGCCAGCCGGTGCGGATCAGGCTCCGCTCCGCCGACGTGGTGCACTCCTTCTACGTGCCGCGGACCCTGTTCAAGCGCCAGGCCATCCCCGGCAGGACGACCGAGTTCGATCTCACCTTCGAGAAGGTCGGCACCTACCAGGGGCACTGCGTGCAGTTCTGCGGCCTCGCCCACGACGACATGCTGTTCCGGGTGCGGGTGGTGAGCCCTGGCGAGTTCCGGAGCTGGCTGGCGCAGGCGTCCAGGTCCGGCTCCCCCAGCCAGCCGGGGACCTAAGGAGACGAGGACATGGCGACCACCGAGATTCCCCTTCCCGCCCTGCCGGAGGCGCACGAGGAGCGGGCCGGGCTGGTCGACTACCTCATCACCGTCGACCACAAGAAGATCGGCGTGCTGTACATCTTCACCGCGTTCGCCGTGTTCCTGTTCGGCGGTGTCCTGGCGCTGCTGTTCCGCCTGGAGCTGGCCCAGCCAGGCATGCAGGTGATGGGCCAGAACACCTACAACCAGCTCTTCACCATCCACGGCACGGTCATGGTGCTGCTGTTCGCCGCCCAGGTCTCCACGGGGCTCGGGAACTACCTCATGCCGCTGCAGATCGGCGCGGCCGACGTCGCCTTCCCGCGCCTGAACGCGATGTCGTACTGGCTGTACCTGTTCGGCACCCTGGTCCTGCTCAGCAGCTTCTTCGTGGCCGGCGGCCCGGCCGCCTCCGGGTGGACCGCCTACCCGCCCCTGTCGGACTCCAAGTACCTGCAGGGGACCGGCATGGACCTGTGGATCATCGGCCTGGCGCTGGCCGGGATCGCCGCCATCGTCGGCGCGGTGAACCTCGTCACGACGATCTTCCGGATGCGGGTGCCCGGCATGACGATGTTCCGGATGCCGCTGTTCACCTGGGGCATCCTGGTCAACCAGCTCATCATCCTGTTCGCGTTCCCGGCCATCACCGCCGCGCTGGCGATGCTGTTCATCGACCGCAACTTCGGCGCGGCCTTCTTCGACCCCACCCGCGGCGGCACTCCGGTGCTGTACCAGCACCTGTTCTGGTTCTTCGGCCACCCCGAGGTCTACATCGTCATCCTGCCGATGTTCGGGATCATCTCGGAGATCGTCCCAGTCTTCTCGCGCAAGCCGCTGTTCGGCTACCGCGCCATGGTGTTCGCCTTCTTCGGCATCGCGGCGCTGTCGTTCGGCGTCTGGGCGCACCACATGTTCACCACCGACGCCATCTACCTGCCGTTCTTCTCGCTGCTGACGATGCTGATCGCGGTGCCGACCGGCATCAAGATCTTCAACTGGATCGGCACCATGTGGGGCGGGTCGATCAGCTTCACCACCCCGATGCTGTGCGCGATCGCGTTCATCTTCGTCTTCCTGGTCGGGGGCATCACCGGCGTGTTCCTGGGCTCCACGCCGATCGACTTCCAGGTCAACGACACCTACTACGTGGTCGCGCACTTCCACTACGTGATGGTGGCGGCGCTGCTGTTCGCGATGTTCGGCGGCTTCTACTTCTGGTTCCCGAAGATGACCGGGCGGCTGCTGTCCGAGCGGCTCGGCAAGTGGCACTTCTGGCTGCTGTTCATCGGCTTCAACGTCACTTTCTTCGTCCAGTTCAACCTCGGCCTGGAGGGCATGCCGCGGCGCATCGCCGACTACCCGATCCGGTCGTGGGGCACCTACAACACCATCTCGACCGTTGGCAGCTTCGTGATGGCGCTCGGGATCCTGGTGTTCCTCTGGAACTTCTTCGTGTCGCTGCGGCGCGGCCGGCCGGCAGGCGACGACCCCTGGGAGGGCAACAGCCTGGAGTGGGTGACGACCTCGCCGCCGCCGCACCACAACTTCCACGAGATCCCCGAGATCCACTCCGAGCGCCCCGCGTTCGACCACCGCCACCGGGCCGCGACCGAGGCTGACGCGCGATGACCGACGAAGCCGCCATCATGCTGCGGGTGTCGCTGTTCGGGTTCGTCTCCGGGATCGTCTACTGGTTCGTCAGCTACGAGCCGCTCGGCACCGTCGCCCTGCTGCTGCTCGGCGCCGGCCCGGGGTTCGCCGGCCTGATCCTGGTCCAGGAGCGCCGCCGGCAGGGCGGCGGGACGGAGTCGCGGGGCGACACGCTGCGCCGCCTGGCCGGCGTCCCCCCGCTGGACCCACCGGGCCCCACGGACAAGCGGGACGACGACCTCGGCGTGCTCCCGCTGCCCACCATCTGGCCGTTCGCCACCTCCCTGGGCCTGGCGATCATGCTCACCGGGCTGATCTACGGGCTGTGGCTGCTCGTCCTCGGCGGTGGCATCGCCGCGTACGGGACCTGGGGTTGGCTGGCCGCCATCAACCGCGAGAACCGCTACGGCCGCATCCAGGCCGAGCCGCCGGCGACCGACCCCGAGCGCGGCGACCGCTGATCCGGCCGCCTACTCGGGGTTGGAGGAGGTCGGCTCCAGGGGGTCGGTCTCGTAGCCGCCGGCGGCGGTCCGGCGCAGGCGCAGGCCGGCGCTGATCCTGGCGGGGTGGACGCGGGAGCGCTTGAGCGACCGGCAGAACCAGAAGGTGACCAGCCAGGTGACCACCGGGGCGATGAGCAGCCCCCACTGCAGGGTCCGGGTGATGGCCTCCACCGAGACGTTGAGCAGCACCCCGAAGATGTCGTTGCCGCCCTCCAGGAACATGATGAAGAAGACCATCAGGCCCGCCATGCCGGTGGCGGTGCGGGCCGGGGCGTCGCGTGGCCGGTCCAGCAGATGATGCTCGGCGTAGTCCTTGGTGAGGCGCCGCTCGATCCAGGGCCACAGCATCAGGATGCCGAACGCGATGCCGGGGAACAGGATCGCCGGCCAGAACACCTCGGAGATGGTGTAGCCGAACAGCGTCAGGTCCCACGGCGGGCCGAGCCGCAGGGCGCCGTCCAGGAAGCCGATGTACCAGTCGGGCTGGGCTGGCGAGGTCACGTCGAACGGCCGGAACTGGCCGTACTGCCAGATGGGGTTGATCTGCGCCAGGCCGCCGAGCAGCGCCAGGACGGCGGTGGTGAACAGCAGCAGCGCGACCGACTTGAAGGTCTGCTCGGGCCACAGCCGCTTGCCGACCACGTTGCGCTCGGTGCGGCCCCTACCGGGGAACTGGGTGTGCTTCTGCAGCACCAGGACGGCGATGTGCAGCACCACCAGCCCGATCAGCAGCGCCGGCAGCAGCATCACGTGGAACACGAACAGCCGCGAGATGATGTCACCGGCCGGGAACTCGCCGCCGAACAGCAGATAGGTCACCCAGGTGCCGACCACCGGGATCGCCAGCGTGACCGAGTAGAAGATGCGCAGGCCGATGCCGCTGAGCAGGTCGTCGGGGAGCGAGTAGCCGGTGAAGCCCTCCCCGAGCGCCAGGAACAGCAGCACGATGCCGATCAGCCAGTTGACCTCGCGTGGCCGGCGGAACGCGCCGGTGAAGAAGACGCGGCACAGGTGGATGACGATCGCGGCCACGAACACCAGCGCGGCCCAGTGGTGGACCTGCCGCATCAGCAGCCCGGCGCGGACCTCGAACGACAGCCGCAGCACCGAGTCGTAGGCGGCCGAGACCTCCTGGCCCTGCAGCGGCTGGTAGGGGCCGTCGTAGACCACCTCCCTGACCGACGGGTTGTAGAAGAAGGTCAGGAAGGTGCCCGTGAACACGAGCACGACCAGGCAGAACAGGGCGATCTCGCCGAGCAGGAACGACCAGTGGTCGGGGAAGACCTTGCGCAGGGCGCGGCGCGCGAAGCTGGCGGTCCCCAGCCGCTCGTCGACGTACTTGAGCGTGCGCTCGATCATGGTGGTCATCGGGGCACCCCCTTGGGGTTCCCCGAACCCCTCCGGGTGGTCACGGCTTCTCCCGGTCCCAGAACGCCGGGCCGACCGGCTCGTAGAAGTCCCCGAGCGCGATCAGCGCGCCCTGGTCGTCGAGGCCAAGGGGAAGCTGCGGCAGCGGCCGCGCGGCCGGCCCGAAGAACGGCTTGGCCCCGTCGAGCACGTCGAACTGCGACTGGTGGCAGGGGCACAGCAGCGACCGGGTGGTCGCCCGGTACAGCCCGACCGGGCAGCCGGCGTGGGTGCAGATCTTGGAGTAGGCGACGTGGGTGCCATGGGGGACGGCGGCCAGCCGGTCGGGCGGGAGCTGCAGCGAGCCGGCGGGGACGTGGATGAGCAGCGCCTGGGCGTCGGCGGAACCGGCGTGGCCCTCGGGGAACACGGTGATGAAGCCGTCCTCCGGCACCGAGGCGAGGGTGACCTGCCTGCCCGTCTCGTCGACCAGGCGGGAGCCTCGCCGCCAGGGCGTCTCCTTCAGGGTCCGGCCGGGCGCCGGGCCGAGCGACAGCACCGGCAGCAGCAGCGCCAGCCCCAGCGCGCCGCCGGCCCCGGCCAGGAGCTTGACCAGCACCGAGCGCCGGGCGAGCGTCGGGCCGACCTCCTCGGCCAGGGCGTGCTCGAACGCCTCACGGCCGGCCGCCCCGGAGGTCAGCTCGTGACGTTCCTCGACCGCCTCGTGGGCGCCGAGCAGCCGGTTGGCCCACAGCGCCACGCCGACGCCGAGCCCGCCGAGGATCAGGCAGAACAGCACGCCCTCGAGCTGGGTCTGGCCGCCGGAGAAGTAGACGACGAACAGGCCGATCCCGGCCAGGATCGCGACTGTGAACGCGACCGCGGCGGCCCGTTCGGCCTTGCGCTGGTCGGCGGTCAGCGCCTGCTCCTGCTCCCGATCGACGTCCACCCGCTCGCTCCCCTCCCTCAGCTCCGCCCGCCGATCCAGCGAGCGGCCAGGATCAGCGCGCCGAGCCCGATCACCCAGGCGACGAACCCCTCAGGCACCGGGCCCTTGCCGCCGATGGGGGCGCCGCCGCGGTTGTACGGACGGGTCTTGAGGCTTTCGACGTAGGCGGCGATGGCGTTGACCTCCCGGGTGCTCTCGCCGCTGTTGAAGTCGTAGTCGGGCAGGCCACCGCCGACCGGCATCTCGCCCGGGCCGATCTTGATCGCCTCCGCGACGTCCTGCGGTGACACGTTCTGCAGCGAGGGGGCGATGTTCGCGCCGCCGAGGGCGGCGCCGGCGCCGTTCATGCCGTGGCAGGCCGAGCACGCCTGGCCGTACAGCTCGCGACCCTCGGGGACGAGGTCCTGGGAGGGCTGCACGTTGGGGAGCTGGGCGTCGCCGACCGCGCGGCCGATGTAGACGGTGAGGGCGCGGATGTCCTCGTCGCCGAAGCGGGGCCGGCCCCGCTCGATCACCGGCCCGACGGTGTCCTTCCAGGGCATCCGGCCGGTGCGCAGCGTCCAGTCGACCGCGGCGGCGCCGCCGACGTCCTTCAGCGACGGGACGGTCGCGTAGGCGCTCTGGCCGGCCGGGTCGGGACCGTGGCAGGAGGCGCAGGCCTGCTGGTAGAGCTCGCGGCCGCGGGCGAACAGGGCGGGGCTGTTGCCCGGCGGCTGCTGGGTGGCGGTGCCGGCGGCGGGGGTGAGCAGCAGCGCGAGCAAGGCGATGCCGCCGAGGAGGATCGCGGTCCTGCGCACGAGGGCAGCTCCTTCCCGATCCCGAGGCCTTGCGCTCCGCCAGGCAAGCATCGTGCCGGTCGGTCGGTCCCTCCATGCTAGGCAGGGGGGCGACCGGCGGCAATTCACGACGAGCGATAGGCTGCCTGCGACGGCGTCGCGAGGAGGGGAGGTCGATGGCCGAGAGCGAGCTGACCTACGGCAGCTACCTGCGGATCCCGGAGCTCCTGGCGCTGCAGCAGCCGCGCTCGCGGCCACCCCATCCCGAGGAGCTGCACTTCATCGTCGTCCACCAGGCGCTCGAGCTGTGGATGAAGCTGACCCTGCACGACCTGGAGCGGATCATCGGGCTGCTGGACCAGGACGCCTTCCCGCGGGTCCTGGCGCTGCTCGGCCGCGTCAACCGGACCCTCGAGCACGGCCTGGACCAGATGCGCAGCCTGCATACCCTGCCCCCCTGGGACCTGCAGCAGTTCCGCAGCTACCTGGGGACCGCCAGCGGCTCCCAGTCGGTCCAGTTCCGCGAGCTGGAGCTGCTGTCGGGGCTGCGCGAGCCGGCCTACCTCAAGGCGCTCGACGTCGAGTACGGCAGCGGCCTGCCGGCGGCGCTGGCGCGCCGCCTCGCGCAGCGGTCGCTGGCCGACGCGCACGCCGACGCCGGCGCCCGCCTGGGCATCGTGGAGGTGGCCGGCTGGGCGGAGCTGTACGTCGATCCCGGCAGGTGGACCGACTTCTACCTGGTCTGCGAGGCCCTGGTCGACTACGACGAGCGCTGGACCCGCTGGCGCCAGGAGCACGTCGCGCTCGTCCAGCGGGCGATCGGCGACCATGCGCGGGGCACCGGCGGGATGGCCATCAGCTACCTGCAGCGGACCACCCGCTACCGGTTCTTCCCGGTGCTGTGGGCACTCCGCGACGAGCTGGTGGTCAAGGGCGGCGGCGAGCTGGTCGGCAACGCGCGCGGCCAGCCCGACGACGGCGGACAGGCAGACGGGAGCTGAGGAAGGGGCGCGGCAGTGGAGTACCGCCGGTTGGGCGAGAGCGGGGTCAGGGTCTCCGAGATCGGCCTCGGCTCCTGGCTCACCTACGGGCTGGGCGTCGAGGCCGACGTCGCCAAGGCGTGCGTGGCCACGGCCTACGAGCTCGGGGTCAACTTCTTCGACACCGCGGACGTCTACGGGCGCGGCGCCGCCGAGACCGTGCTCGGCGAGGCGCTCGCCGGCTACGACCGCTCCTCCTACGTGCTGGCCACCAAGGTGTACTTCCCGGTCGGCGACGGCCCCAACGACCGCGGGCTGTCGCGCAAGCACATCGTCGAGCAGTGCCATGCCAGCCTGCGGCGGCTCGGCACCGACTACATCGACCTGTACCAGTGTCACCGCTTCGACGACGAGACCCCGCTGGACGAGACCATGCGCGCCCTGGACGACCTGGTCCGCCAGGGCAAGGTCCTGTACGTGGGGGTGAGCGAGTGGGCCGCCGGCCAGATCGCCGACGCCTTGCGGCTGGCCGACGACCTCGGCCTGGACCGGCTCGTCTCCAACCAGCCCGAGTACTCGATCCTGCAGCGCCGCATCGAGGCCGAGGTGCTGCCGCTGTGCGCCCGTGAGGGGGTCGGCCAGGTGGTCTGGTCGCCGCTGGCGCAGGGGGTGCTGACCGGCAAGTACCGCAAGGGCGAGCCGCCGCCGCCGGACAGCCGGGCCGCGTCCAGGCAGATGGGCGCGTTCGTCGGCCGCTGGCTCGGCGACGAGGTGCTGGACGCGGTCGAGCGGCTGCTGGTGGTCGCCGACGAGGCCGGCGTGTCGCTGGCGCAGCTCGCGCTGGCGTGGGTGCTGCGCGAGCCGAACGTGGCCTCGGCGATCGTCGGCGCCTCCCGGCCCGGCCAGGTCGAGGAGAACTGCGGCGCGGCCGGCCGCTCGCTCGACGCCGAGGTGCTGGCGGCCGTCGACAAGGCCGTCGCCGGGGTGCTGGAGCCGTGACCCCGCTGGCGTTCATCCCGCCGCCGCCGACCAACGGGTTCCACATCGGCCCGCTGTTCCTGCACCTGTACGGGCTGTGCATCGCGATCGGCGTGCTGGCGGCGTTCTGGCTGGCGAACCGGCGCTGGGTGGCTGCCGGCGGCAAGCCGGGCGAGCTGGAGCGGCCGGCGATCTGGGCGGTCGCGGCCGGGTTCCTCGGCGGCCGGCTCGGCTACGTCGCCACCCACACCGGCGACTTCCGCGGCAATTGGCTGGAGGTCCTGTACATCTGGAAGGGCGGGCTGGCGCTGTACGGTGGGCTCACCCTCGGCATCCTCACCGGGATCTGGGCGGCCAGGCGGTACCACCTGCCGGTGCTGCGGGCCCTGGACGCGGCGATCCCCGCGATCCCGCTGGCGCAGGCGTTCGGCCGCTGGGGCAACTACTTCAACCAGGAGTTGTTCGGCACCCCGACGACCGTGCCGTGGGCGCTGGAGGTCGAACGGGACTTCCGGCCGCAGCAGTACCGCGAGTTCGAGACCTTCCACCCGACGTTCCTGTACGAGTCGCTCTACAACCTGGTGGTGGTCGCGATCCTGCTGCGGGTCGGCGCCACGCGGCGGCTGCGTCCCGGCAGCCTCGCCCTGCTGTACCTGGTCCTGTACGGCGCCGGCCGGTTCCTGCTGGAGCTGCTGCGGACCGACACCACCTACCGGCTGTTCGGGCTGTCCCGCAACGCCTACGTCTCGCTCGCGGTGGTGGTGGGCGGGTCGGTCTGGCTCGCCCTGCGCGAGCGCCGCCGCCCCAGCGCCGCCGAGCCCGAGCCGGCCGCGCCCGCGGCGGCCGCGCCCGCGGCGGCTGACGCCGATGCGGCCGAGCCCGAGGGCGACGCCCGAGAGGATGCGCCCGCCGGCGGGCGCGACGAAGGGGGCGGCCGGGGCGGGCCGTGAACCGGCCCGGGCCGGCGCCCGCGGCCATCACATCCAGGGGCGGGCGGCCCTGGGCACGGTCACCACGATGCTGGCGCGCTTCAGGTCGGGGGTGCGGCCGCGGCGGTCGGCCCACGCCCGCGAGCGCATCCACTCGGGCAGCCCGGCCGGCAGGTCCCGCTCCGGGATCGGGCCGTAGTCGGCGGAGGCCAGCGCCTCGCCGTAGGGGACCAGGTCGCGGTCGACGTCGGGATACCGCACCGCCGGCCGCAGCCGCTCCAGGGCGCCGTTCCAGTTCCGCAGCATCGCCGCGACCGCCTCGGCGTAGCGCTCGGGGTCGCCGCCGGCGCCGGACTCCGGGGCGGTCGGGTGGGTGACGCGCTCGAAGGCGACGTCGACGCCCTGCCCGGCCGGGGTGTCCTTCCACGCCTGGAACGCCCGGCCCGCCAGCCGCCCCAGCGCCACCACCGCCTCGACGCCGCTGCCGACCAGCAGCGCGTCCAGCCAGCGGTTGCGGTAGGCGGCGATGGCCGGGTCGTCGGCGTGCCGCTCCCCCCCGCCCTGGCCGAACACGCTGTACAGGAACGTGTTCACCAGGACGTAGCTGGACTCGATGCCGAGCTTGGCGAGGAAGCCCTGGGTGCGCTGGCCGGCGGCGCCGACCAGGATGCGGCGGGTGATCGCCTCGTGCTGGGCCGGATCCTGGCCGATGACCACGACCCGGGCGCTGCCGTCCAGGCGCCCCCGGTGGAACACCGGTCCCCACTCGACCCGGAAGTCCTCCGCGGGATAGGTTTCCGCACCGGGGTAGTCCTCGCAAAGCGACCGGAACGGCTCCTGCACGTACCCGGGGTCGAACGGGTGGCTGGCCATGGCGGGCCTCCTGGTCGCGGCGGTCGGGCAGGGCACCGGCGGCCACCTTCTCCGGCGGCTCCCCGGGAAGTCAAGCCTCTGCACGAGGGGGTGCGCGGTGGCGCTGGTGATCAGGGGCCGGCTGGTGCCGATGGCATCGGACCCGGCGGTCAGCCCGGACTCGCTCGCCCGCTTTCGCGGCCGGGTGTGGATCGGCGACGACGGCGTGGTCAAGGCGGTCACCAGGGGCACCAAGGCCGGGCCGCCCGGGTTCGAGGCGGCGCCGGTGGTGGACGTCGGCAGCTCGCTGGTCTTCCCCGGCCTGATCGACCTGCACAACCACCTCGCCTACAACACCTTGCCGCTGTGGGTCGAGCCGGCGCAGCTGACGCCCTTCCGCCACCACAACGACTGGACCGACGCGCCGACCTACGCGGCGCAGGTGACCTGGCCGGCCGCCGCGTTCGTGGCGGCGGCCCCCGAGGAGCTGCTGGCCTACGTCGAGGCCAAGGCGATCGTCGGCGGCGTCACCACCATCCAGGGGTCGCCGCCGAAGAACCGCCCGCGGGACGGCTGGCTGGTCCGCAACGCCGAGGACGAGACCTGGGGGACGGGCAACCGCAACCTCGTCTACGCGTCCACGCTGACGCTGCCGCCGGCGACGCTGGCCGACCGCGCCAACCGCATGCGCAACGACGGGTCCAGCTTCATCTACCACTGCGCGGAGGGCCAGGTCGGGTCGGTGGTGGCCAAGGAGTTCCACGCCGCCACCCTGGCGGGCTGCCTGCAGGACCGCTTCGTCGCGGTCCACTGCAACGCCGTCGGCCGGGAGGCGTTCCAGGCGTGGGGCGCCAACGCCGGGGCGGTGGCGTGGTCGCCGTTCTCCAACCTGTGGCTGTACGGCACCACCACCGACGTCCCCGCCGCCATCGACGAGGGGCTCACGGTGTGCCTGGGGTCGGACTGGGCACCGTCGGGCACCAAGAACGTCCTCGGCGAGCTGAAGGCGGCGCGGGTCGTCGCCGACCAGCTTGGCTGGGCCCTGACCGACGCCGACCTGGTCCGGATGGTCACGGCCAACCCCGGCGACGTCCTGGCCCGGGCCTGGCCCCAGCGGATCGGCCGGCTGCAGCCCGGCGCGGTCGCCGACGTGACCGTGGTGCGCGCGTCCGCCAGCGCCGACCCGTTCGCCGCGCTGGTGGCGGCGACCGAGCGCGACGTCGAGCTGGTGGTGATCGCCGGCCGGCCGCGGTACGGCCGGCCCGCGCTGATGGCGGCGGCGGGCGCCCAGGCGCCCACCACCGTCGAGGTTGCCGGCGAGCAGCGCGCGCTCGCCCTGGACCGCCCCCGCGACCCGGCGACGCCGTGGTCGTGGGAGGAGGTGATCGCGCGGCTGGAGCAGGTGCGCGAGGACCCGAAACGGGAGATCGAGGCGGCCAGGGCGCTGCTGGCCGCCTGGGCGGGCCGCCTGGACCACCCCGACGCGCCGTTGCGGCTGGCGCTGGACATGCCGTCGGGCCTCGGCCCGGTCGCCGGCCTGCCCAAGGACCTCGGCCAGATCGTCGTTCCCGAGCTGGACGGCCTGGCCCACGACGACCGGTTCGTCGGCGCGCTGCCCAACCAGGGCTTCCACGGCGGGGTGCTCAACCGCCTGGCGGACTTCTACGGGTGAGGAGCGCACGGCGATGACCGACACCACGATCCCCGGGCACGCCCTCGCCGCGCAGCTCGGCACCAAGCTCACCGACGCGCTCATGGCGGCGCCGGGCGGGCGCGAGTCGCTGCGGCTGGCCGGCATCCCGGCGGCCCTCGACGGCGGCCAGCGGGTGCAGGTGATCGACACCCTGGAGCTGGCGCTCGGCGGCGCCTACTGCCACCTGCACCAGAAGCGGGCCGGCTACGCGATCGACCCGGTCCAGGCGCTGCGGCTGCTGCGGCGGCGCTGCGTGGAGATGAGCGACGGCGAGTTCCACATCGCCCTGACCGGCCTGGTCGCCGGGCTGCGCGACGCCCACACCCGCTACATCGGGCCGGTGGCGCTGCGCGACGGCGTGGCGACGCTGGGGTTCCTCGTCGAGCAGTACGGGCCGTACTCGACGCCGAGGTTCGTCCTGTCGAGGATCGCCGCCAACGCCGGCATCGACGAGTCGTCGTTCAAGCCTGGCGTGGAGCTGCAGTGGTGGAACGGCATCCCGTTCGACCGCGCCGTCGACCTGTACGCCGACCGCGAGACCGGCGGCCGTCCCGACGCCAGGCGCGCCCGCGCGCTGGAGTCGCTCACCTTCCGGGCGCTCGACTATGGCCCGCCGCCCGACGAGCACCGGGTCGACATCGGCTATCGGACCCGGCGGGGCGCCACCCGCGAGGTCCGCGTGCCGTGGCGGGTCGTGTGGCCGGGCGTGGCCGCGACCGCGGTCGGGCCACGGTCGGCCGCCAGCCTGCGGGTGGCCGCCAACCCCGCCGCCGAGGCGGTCCGCCGCGCCAAGAAGCTCATGTTCGCGCCGGCGTACTGGGCCGCCGAGCAGGCCGGCAGCGTGATCGAGTCCGGCCAGTGGCTGCCGACCCCGATGCACGACACCCTCGCCGCCCGCACCCTGCCGACCTCCCGCGGCGACCTCGGCTACCTGCGGATCTGGAGCTTCGACGTGGCCGACGACGACGCCTTCGTCGCCGAGGTCGTCAGGCTCCTGGACCAGCTCCCCGAGCGGGGCCTGATCGTCGACCTGCGCGCCAACCCGGGCGGGCTCATCTGGGCCGCCGAGCGGCTGCTGCAACTGTTCACCGACAACCCGATCACGCCGACGCGGTTCTCGCTGCTGGCCTCCCCGCTGACCCGCGCGATGGCGGCCAGCCCCTTCAACCGGCCCGAGCTGCACCAGTGGGCGCCGTCGCTGGAGGCCGCCATGGCCACCGGCGAGCTGTACTCCCAGCCGCTGCCGCTGACCGACCCCGAGTGGTGCAACGACCTCGGCCGCCGCTACCCGGGGCCGGTGGTCGCCGTGGTGGACCCCAACACCTACTCCTCCGGCGACCTGTTCGCGGCGGGGTTCGCGGACAACCAGATCGGCCCGCTGGTCTGCGTGGGCGAGGGCACCGGGGCCGGTGGCGCCAACGTCTGGCACCACGGCCAGCTCCGCGACGCGCTCGCCGACACCCCTTTCGGGTTCGACACCCCGCCGGCCGGGGTCGGCTTCACCCTCTCCATCCGGCGGGCGATCCGCAGCGGCCCGGCCGACGGCGTGCCGATCGAGGACCTCGGCGTCGGCGGCATCCCCTACGACATGACCGAGCGGGACCTGCTGGACGGCAACCGCGACCTGCTGGAGTTCTGCGCCGGCCTCCTGCCCGGTTAGGCGCCCGCGGGCGCACGCTCCAGCGGGCAGCTCATGCAGCGCGGGCCGCCGCGGCCACGGCCCAGCTCGAACCCGGGGATGGTCAGCACCTCGACGCCGTCGTCGCGCAGGCGCTGGTTGGTGTCGACGTTGCGCTCGTAGGCGACCACCACCCCCGGCGCGACCGCCAGCACGTTGTTGCCGTCGTCCCACTGCTCGCGTTCGGCGAGCATCTGGTTGCCGCCGGTCTCGAAGGTCCGGATGGCGGCCACCTCCAGCACCCGGGCCAGGGTGGCGAACAGCTCGTCCTGCGCCTCGACGTTGAGGTGGCGGCCGCGGCCGCGGGTGACCAGGAACGGCCGCAGCCGCTGGCGAAGGCCCGGGTAGACCACGAACGCGTCGCGGTCGACCTGCGTCAGCACCGTGTCCAGGTGCATGTAGGCGCGGACCTTCGGCAGCTCGACCGCGACCACCGCGTCCAGCGCGTCGGCGGCGAACATGCGCCTGGCGAGCGCCTCGACCCCCTGCGGGGTGGTGCGCTCGCCCATGCCGACCAGCAGGGTCCGGTTGCCGATCACCAGCACGTCGCCGCCCTCCACGACCGCCGGGTAGTGGTCCAGGCCGTCGCCGCCGTACCAGACCGGGAACTCGACCGCGGCGAACATCGGGTGGCGCCGGTAGACGGTCTCCAGGTGCATGGTCTCGCGCCGGCGGGCCGGGAACGCCATCGGGTTGATCGACACGCCGCCGTACATCCACGCCGAGGTGTCGCGCATGAACATCTGGTTGGGCAGCGGCGGCAGCACGAACGTGGTCGGGTGGAAGCTCGCCCCGACCAGGCCCTCGGGCGCGAACGGCAGGTCCTCGGGGATGACCCCGCCGATGAGGTACCTGACCAGCTCGCGGGCGGCCAGCGAGTCGAACCAGGCGCGCAGCTCCGGCGCGAGCCCGGCGCCGAAGGAATCGACGGTCACCACCCGGTCCAGCAGCTCCTTGCGGGTGGCCTCCTCGGCGAGCGCCTCGGCGAGCAGGTCGGCCAGCTCGTAGACCTCCACCCCGTGGGACCGCAGGACGCCGGCGAACGCGGCGTGCTCGGCCCTGGCCCGCTCGACCCAGAGGATCTCGTCGAAGAGGAGATCCTCGACGTTGCCGGGGGTGAGGCGGGTCAGCTCCAGGTCCGGCGCGTGCAGCATGACCTTGCGCAGCGGGCCGATCTCGGAGTCGACGTGGAACGGTCCCATGGCGGACCGAGGCTACCAGCCGGCCGGTCGCCCTTGACAGCACCGGCCGCGCCGGCGCACAACCGAGCCAACGCGAGCGGAGGGAGGACGGCATGGCGCGGTACCTGATCGTGGCCCACCAGACGGCCGGCAGCCCGGAGCTCCTGGAGCGGGTCAAGGAGCTGGCCGCCGGCGACGCGGCGGCCGAGTTCACCCTGCTGGTGCCCGCCACCCCGACCGACCACCTGCTGCACAACTGGGAGGAGGGCGAGGCCAAGCAGCTCGCCAGGCGCCGCGCGGAGGAGGCGGCCAAGCGGCTCACCGAGGCCGGCGTCCGCGTGACCGAGGCCAGGATCGGCAGCCACTCGCCGCTGGAGGCGGTCGGCGACGAGCTGCTCGCCCGGCCGGGCTACGAGCGGATCGTGCTGTCGACCTTCCCGCCGGGGATCTCCCGTTGGCTGCGGGGCAACCTGCCCGCGATCCTCCGCCGGCGGACCAGGCTGCCGGTGGACCACGTGGTGGCACAGGTGCGGACGCCGAGCGGGACCTGACCACGCTCCCCTCGCGGTCGACCACGGCGATGCTCGACGCCGACGACGTCCTCGCGATCCTCGACCAGCTCGATCGGGCGGGGCTGGTGGTGTGGCTGGACGGCGGCTGGGGGATCGACGCGCTGCTGGGCCGCTGGAGCCGGCCGCACCAGGACCTGGACCTGGTGATCGCCCGCGACGACAGCGCGGCCGCACGGGCAGCCCTGGCCGGCCTGGGCTTCCACCACGACCCGACCGCCATGCCGGGCTTGCCGGCCCGGCTGGTCCTGGTCGACCCCGCCGGCCGGCAGGTCGACCTTCATCCGGTGGTCTTCGATCCGCACGGCAACGGCTGGCAGGACCTGGACGCGGGCGCCTGGGGCGCCTACCCGGCCGAGGGGCTGACCGGCGTGGGCATGGTTGGGGTCCGGCAGGTGCGCTGTCTGACCCCCCAGCTTCAGGTCCGCCATCACCTCGGCTATCCGCTCGGCACCACCGACCACCACGACCTCCGGCTGCTCGCCGAGCGGTTCGGCGTGGCCGTACCCCCAGGGTGCGGTTGACCGGCTGTCAGCCGGGTTCCAGGCCGCGGCAGTGGACGCGGCCGTTGACCGGCGGTGAGGCGGCCGTGCCGATGGCCGGCTCGTCCTGGGTCTCCCCCGGCGCGATCGGCTGGCGCAGGCGGACCTCGGCGACACCGACCCGCTCGCCCTTGATGTCGTAGAGGATCGCCTCGCACTTGTCCGGCCGCCCGCTGCGATTGCCGGTGTTGGTGATGTGGAACCGCAGCCGGACCTCGTTGTCGGCGCCGGTCACCACGCCGAGCACCTCGACGCTGCCCCTGAACGACTTGCCACGGTTGCTGGCCAGCTCGATGGCGATGCTGACCGCGGTGAAGGCGAGGATCGCGACCACCATGACGACCAGGCCGATGAGGCCGCGCCGGTCGCCCTGGCGGTGCCGGTCGGTGCTGGCCGCCGGCGGGCCGGTCGTGGGGGTGCTGGACACGGCGCCAGGCTACCGCAGCCCGATGCGCCTGGCACCCCGGCCGGGCCCGGTCAGGGCAGCAGCGTGGACACGACCGAGCTGACGACGTCCCGCAGCGGCGGCAGCCCACCCTGGCCGGTGGTGGTGGTGGTGGACGCGGCGGTGGTCGGCGGCGCCGCCGGCGTGCCCCCGGCCGCCCCGGGCGTGGCCTGGGGGCGAGCCGGGGCGTGGCCGGAGGCGGGCGTGCCCGCCGGCGCGGGGGCGGGCGCGCCCACGGGGGCGGCGGCGCCGCCGCCGGCGCCCTGACCGCCGGCCTGGCCCGGCGCGGGCCGGGTGGTCGCCGGCGACCGGCCGCTGCCGCCCGGCACCAGCTGGTCCGGCCCGTCGGCGCCGGGAGGACCGACCAGGCTGGCCACCCCGCCGAGCAGCGCCAGGGTCGCGACCAGCGCCCCGAGCAGCATGACGGCGACCTTCTGGGTGAAGAACGGCAGCCGGTGCAGGCCCACCTCCCAGTCCAGCCGGAGCCTGCTCCAGGTCCTCGCGATCACGCGCACGCCACGATCCCCCCTCTGCACCCAAGCGGAGCGTTTCGCGCGAACCCTACCCACATCCGGCGCCGAACACCAATCGACCGAGGTCGATCGGCTAGCATGGGCGGCCGAGCGCCGACCCAGAGGACCACACCATGCCAGCCCCCCGTACCCTGCTCGCCAAGGTCTGGGACCACCACGTGGTGGTCGAGCCGCCCGGCCTGCCGACCGTGCTCTACGTCGACCTGCACCTCGTCCACGAGGTGACCTCCCCGCAGGCGTTCAGCGGCCTCGCCGCCCGTGGCCTCAGGGTCCGCCGGCCCGACCTCACGCTCGCCACCGCCGACCACTCGGTGCCGACCTCCGACCGGTCGCTGCCGATCGCCGACGACCTGGCCAGGGCGCAGGTGCAGCGGCTGGAGCGCAACTGCGCCGAGCACGGCGTCCCCCTGCAGGGCATGGGCAGCCCCCATCAGGGGATCGTCCACGTGATCGGGCCGGAGCTGGGCCTCACCCAGCCGGGCATGACGATCGTCTGCGGCGACTCCCACACCGCCACCCACGGGGCGTTCGGCGCGCTGGCGTTCGGCATCGGCACCAGCGAGGTCGAGCAGGTGCTCGCCACCCAGACGCTGCTGCAGCGCCGGCCGAGGACCTTCGAGGTCCGGGTCGAGGGGCGGCTCGGGCAGGGCGTGACCGCCAAGGACGTGATCCTGGCGCTGCTGGCCCGGATCGGCGTGGGCGGCGGCACCGGCCACGTGTTCGAGTACACCGGCCCGGCGATCCGCGCGCTGTCGATGGAGCAGCGGATGACCATCTGCAACATGTCCATCGAGGGTGGCGCCAGGGCGGGCATGGTCGCCCCCGACGACACCACCTTCGAGTACGTCGCCGGCCGCCCGTACGCGCCGCGGGCGTCGGCGTGGGAGCGGGCGGTGGCCGGCTGGCGCACCCTGCCGAGCGACGACGGCGCCGCCTACGACCGCTCGGTGACGCTGGACGCCGGCGAGCTGGAGCCGATGGTCACCTACGGCACCAACCCCGGCATGGGCATCCCGATCTCCGGCCGCGTGCCCGACCCGGACCGCAGCGCCGACCCGGCGACCAGGCAGGCGCTGGCCAAGGCGCTCGCCTACATGGACCTTCGTCCGGGTGAGCCGCTGCTGGGCCAGCCGGTCGACGTGGTGTTCATCGGGTCCTGCACCAACTCGCGCATCTCCGACCTGCGCCAGGCGGCGGCGCTGCTGCGGGGCCGCCGGGTCGACCCGCGGGTCAGGGTCCTGGTCGTGCCCGGCTCCAATGACGTCAAGCGGCAGGCGGAGGCCGAGGGCCTCGCCGAGGTGTTCCGCGCCGCCGGGGCGGAGTGGCGGGAGGCCGGCTGCTCCATGTGCATCGCCATGAACGGCGATCAGCTCGCGCCCGGCCAGTACGCGGTGTCCACCTCCAACCGCAACTTCGAGGGCCGCCAGGGCACCGGTGGCCGGACGTTCCTCGCCAGCCCGCTCACCGCCGCGGCCTCCGCCCTCGCCGGTCGCATCGCCGACGCGCGCCCGCTGGTCGAGCGGGCCGGGGCGGTGGTGTGACGGTGGCCAAGCCGTTCGGCCCCTTCACCAGCCGGCTGGTGCCGCTGCCGGCCGACAACGTCGACACCGACCAGATCATCCCGGCGCGCTTCCTCAAGGTGACCGACAAAGCGGGCCTGGGCGACGGGCTGTTCGCCGACTGGCGCTACGACGCCGACGGCCGGCCGCGGCCCGGCTTCGTGCTCAACCGGCCGGAGATGGCGGGCCGCCAGGTGCTGCTCGCCGGCGGTAACTTCGGCGCCGGCTCCTCCCGCGAGCACGCCCCCTGGGCGCTGCGCGCGTTCGGTTTCCGCACGGTGCTCGCCACCTCCTTCGCCGACATCTTCCGGGCCAACGCGCTCAAGAACGAGCTGCTCCCGGTGGAGCTGCCCGCCGAGGTCCACGCCGTCCTCGCCGCCGCCGTCGATGCCGACCCCGACGCCGAGGTGACCGTCGACCTGGGCGCCGAGACGCTCATCCTGCCCGACGGGCGGGTGGTCGCCTTCGAGGTCGACGCGTTCGCCCGCCGTATGCTGCTGGAGGGCACCGACGAGCTCGGCTACCTGCTCGCCCACGGCGAGGCGGTGGCGGCCTACGAAGCCGCCCACCCGGCCCGGGTCGACACCCTGGCGCCCACCGCATCCACCGCCGCGCCGCCTGGCGGGCGTGGCTGAGGCGGGGCGTGGCGGTGGCGGGGGGCGCCGCCGGCGGAGCGGACGCGGCGCCGGTGGCTGAGGCGATGCCCGGCGTGGCGGGGGGCGCCGCCGGCGGACCGGGGGCGGCTGCCGGCGAGCGGCTGCCGGCAGCGCTCGAGCTGCTGCCCGACGGGCCGGTGGTGGCGCGGCTGGCCGCGCCGGCCAGCAAGAGCGTCACCAACCGCGCGTTGGTCTGCGCCGCCCTCGCCGACGGCGGCAGCCGGCTCGTCGGTCAGCTCGGCGGCGACGACGCCCAGGCGATGGCGGCGGCCCTTGGCGAGCTGGGCGCACCGGTCCTGGACGGCCCGGCCGCCTGGACGGTCCACGGCGGCGGCGGGCGTCCGCGCAGCCCCCGGCGACCGCTGGACGCGCGGCTGTCCGGCACCACCATGCGCTTCCTGGCCGCCGTCGCCACCCTCGCCCCGGCCGGAGCGACCGTCGGCGGTCACCCGCCGCTGCTGCGCCGCCCGGTCGGGCCGCTGGTGACGGCCCTGCGCGCCCTCGGCGCCGAGCTGACCGACCGCGACGGCTACCCGCCGGTGACGGCGGCCGGCGGCGGCCTGGACGGCGGCGAGGTCCGCGTGGACGCGTCGGCGTCCAGCCAGTTCGCCAGCGCCGTGCTGCTGGTCGCGCCCTACGCGCGGCGGGCCGTTCGGCTGCGCGCCGACGGGCTCGGGGCGCCCGCCTACGTGGAGCTGACCGCCGCGCTGATGCGCGACTTCGGCGCCGCCGTCGACCGCGAGGACGCGGCCGTCTGGCGGGTCGAGGCCGGCCACCCGTACCGGGCCAGGGACCTGGAGGTGGAGTACGACGCCAGCGCCGCGGCGCACCTGTTCGCGCTGGCCGCGGCGACCGGCGGCAGCGTCACCGTCAGCAACGCCCGCAGCGGGACGCTGCAGCCCGACGCCGGCGTCCCCGACCTGCTCGCGGGGATGGGCGCGACCCTCGCCGGGGACGGCACGGCGCTCACCGTCAGCGGCCCGGCCACGCTGGGCCCGGTCGACGCCGACCTGGCCGCCATGCCCGACCAGGTCACCACCGTCGCCGCGCTGGCCGCGCTGGCCCGCGGCACCTCCCGCATCCGCGGGGTGGCGGTCGCCCGCGGCCACGAGACCGACCGCCTGGCCGCGCTCGCGGCGGAGCTGGGCAAGCTGGGCGTCGCCGTCGAGGAGCTGCCGGACGGCCTGGTGGTGCACGGCCGCGGCGCCGAGGGGCTGCGGCCGGCCCGGCTGTCCACCCACGGCGACCATCGCATGGCGATGGCGCTGGCCGCCGTCGCCGCCCGCGTGCCCGGGCTGATCCTCGACGACCCCGGGTGCGTGACCAAGACCTACCCGGGCTTCTGGCGTGACCTGGCCGCCGCCGGGCTGCGCTGGCGGCCCGGCCGGGTACAGTAGCCGTCCACCGCCGGGACGTCAGGCCGGCGACCCCTACCGACCCGCTGGAGGCGCAGCATGGGCGAGGTCCTCTCCGAGCAGCACCGCGCCTTCCTCGAGGCCAACCACACCGCCGTGATGGCCACGGTCGACGGCGTCGGACGGGCCCACGCCGTGCCCGTGCTGTGCGCGCTGATCGGCGAGGAGCTGTGGAGCTCCGGGACCGACCTGCGGGTCCGCACCCGTCATCTGGAGGCGCGGCCCTACGCCACCCTCACGGTCCTGACCAGGGGGTTCTGGGGCGAGTGGCTGACTCTCGCCGGCCAGGTCGAGATCCGCCGCGACGCCAGGGTCGAGGACAACCTGCGGCTGTACCGGGTCGCCACCGGCCGCGACCCCGACGACCTGGACGAGTATCGGGCCGCCATGGTCGCCGAGCGGCGCCTGGTCTACGTGCTCACGCCCGAGCGGGTCTACCCGTCGTCGCGCTGATCCCGGTGGTCGCCACCGTGGCGGTCAGGCCCAGGAACTCGCCCTGCCGGTCGGCGGCGGCCTGGAGGGCCTTGGCCTGGGCGGCGTCGAACGGTTCGTAGAGCGCCACCTCGAAGGCGACCGTGCCGCTGTTGAGGGTGCGCTTCCAGTGCCCGGCCACCTGGCCGTCGAGGATGGCGACACCGTTGAAGACGGGCCGGTCCTGGACCAGGGTCCGCCCCGCCAGGTTGAGCACGGACTTGCTCTGGCTGTAGCCCACGATGTACTCGTCGTAGCCCTGCAGCAGGTGCACCGTCGGGGAGGCGAGGCCGGCGGCGGGCGCCGACCCGGCGAACCAGTAGGCCACGCCGTCGACGACCTCGTGCTGGAGCCGCGACGCGACCGTCTCCAGGCCCCTGCGGATGTCGGCCGCGGTCAGGCTCGACCACCATCCGAAGTCCTTCACCGTCGCCGGCCCGTGGCTGGTGTAGTAGCGCAGGGTCAGCTCGGCCAACGCCTCGTCGCGGGTGCGGGGCTCGGCCCGCGGCACCCGCTCCTCCAGCAGCGCGTAGGTGTGCTGCTTGCCGTTGGGCGCGCCGCTGCAGACGATGCCGCGCAGCTCGGCGTTCATCAGCAGGTAGGCGAGCCGGAAGCCGCCGAGGGCGACGCCGGCGCGCTCCAGCGCCGCACCGAGCTGCTTGCGGGTGAGGTGGACGCCGCCCTGGAGGGCGCCGGCCAGCAGCGCGTTGCACCGCTCGAACACGGCGTCGTCCAGGCCGAGCTGGCGGTAGTAGTAGGCGTTCAGCGCGTGGACCCGTGGCCCGGTGAGCTCCAGCAGCCAGCGGATGTCGGTGGGCAGGACGAAGTGCCAGGTGGGCCGCAGGACGTGGGTTCTTACGATAGCCCCGTCGGCGAACGCCCGGTCGACGGCGGCGTCGCCGACACCGCCGGTGCGCTGGGCCAGCGACCACTTCGCCGGGCCGAAGTCCTGGGACTGCACCGCGCACAGCCAAGCGACGACGTCCTCGGGGGCTGCCAGCGCAGCGCCCGCCAGGCGCAGGTTGTGCAGCCGCCAGCGGGCGATGTCCTCCTTGTTCATGGGTCGCATCATAGGCGTCGGGCCCGACGACCCGGCCCGCGCTGCGCTCAGGCGACCCGGGCGGCGAGCAGCTCGGCGGCGGCACGGGCGCCGCTGCGCAGCGCGCCCTCCATCAGGCCCGCCCAGGGGCCGGCGGTGTGCTCGCCGGCGAAGTGGAGCGGGCCGACGGGACGGGCGAGCGGCTCGGCGTCGCCGGGGTCGAAGGCGAGGCCGCGGGTGGAGTACGCGGCCCCGACCCACGGGTCGTCGTCCCAGGTGGACAGCACCACCGCGGCCTGGTCGAGGTCCAGGTCGGGCCGCAGCGCCCGCACGCGCCCCAGCCAGGTCGCCGGCCCGGCGGCGACCCCCAGGCGGGCCAGCGCCGGCGCCGAGCCGGCGAACGCGCTCACCACGGGCTGCACCGTCTCCGCCTGGTCGCCGCGCGCCGTCCACGTCCAGAAGTGGTCGGGGACGCTGAGCACCGCGCTCGGCGGCGGCACCCGGCGCAGCGGCACGAACAGCTTGGCCGCGTGGCCGTACACGATCCGACCGAGCGCCTCGGTCTTCCACGCCGGCAGGGGCGGCTCGAACCGCACACGGCCGGTCACCGAGGCGGGCAACGCCAGCACGCAGGCGTCGGCGTCCAGCACGCCGCCGCCGGCGGTCACCCGCACCGACGTGTCCGACCAGGCGACCGCCTCGACCGGGACGCCGAGGTGGACGGCGCCGGGGAGGCGGTCGGCCAGCCGCTCGGCGATGCGCTGGTTGCCGCCGCCGACGCGGACGCTCTCGCGGGTCGAGAAGGTCGACCCGGCATGGTCGAGCACGGCGGCGGCCAGCTCGTCGACCGGCAGGGCGGCCGAGACCTGCAGGCGGGCGGCGATCGCCTCGCGGGCCCCGGGGTGGAGCGGCAGCCCGGCCAGCACGGCCGCCGCCGAGCGGCCGCCTGACGGCCCGGGAGGCGCCAGCCCAGTCCCCCGGTCGGCCGCGGCGGGCGACCCGGCCGCTGCAGGGCGCTCGGCGAGCAGGCGCCGCAGCCGGTCCAGCTCGGCGTGGAGGGTGGCCCGGTCGACGCCGATGCCGCCGCGCGGCTCCCGGTCGCCGTAGGCCATCCCGGTCGGGACGAGCTCCAGGCCGAGCCGGCGCGCGGTGGCGACGACGTCCTGCTGGTCGCGCTCGACGAACTCGGCGCCCAGCTCGACCACGGCGCCGTTCTCCAGCCGCCGCGAGTGGACCCGGCCGCCGACCCGCTCGCGCGCCTCCAGCACCAGCGGCTCGACGCCGCCGTCGGCAAGCGCGGCGGCCGCGGCCAGCCCGGCGAACCCGGCACCGACCACGCAGACCCGCATCGGCGCCGGCAGGCGTCAGCCGGTCTGGTCGTCGCCGGCCAGCGCCCGCACCAGCGCCTGGCCGTACGGGGGCAGGTCGGGTGGTCGGCGGGCGGTGACCAGGTTGTCGTCGACCACCACCGGCTCGTCGACGTACTCGGCGCCGGCGTTGATCACGTCATCTTTGATGCCGGGAGTGCAGGTCATCGTGCGGCCCTTGAGGATGCCGGCCGAGGCCGGCACCCAGCCGCCGTGGCAGATCACCCCGAGCAGCTTGCCGTCGGCGTCGGCGGACCGGACCAGCTCCAGCACCTTCTCCGAGCGGCGGAGCTTGTCGGGCGCCCAGCCGCCGACGACCAGGATCGCGTCGAAGTCGGCCATGTCCAGGTCATCGACGTTGGCGTCCACCTCGGCGGGCAGGCCGTACTTGCCGTGGTAGCGCTCGGCGCCGAGCCCGGCCACCACCACCTCGGCGCCTTCCTCCCGCAGCCGCAGCACCGGGTACCACAGCTCCAGGTCCTCGAAGTCCTCCTCGACCAAGGCGATCACCCGCTTGCCGGCCAGTCGCATCCGCGCCGCCCCCTTTCGTCAGGCGTCGGTCGTTGCCACACGCCCAGGGTACGGCGTCCAGGCGGCCGCGGCCTACCTTCGCCTCGGCCGAACCCCCTTGTCTGGCTGGTTGCTGGTGACCGAGACGAGCGTGACGGTCACCGAGCCGTCCAGCGGCCTCGGGTCGCCGTCGATGTCCGTCGCCGACGCGCCCTCGTTGCGGCCGGCGTCGTCCCATCGGCGCGAACACGAGCGGTTCGTCGCGATCGGCGCTGATGGTACTCAGCCGGGATGCTGGGGAGGACGTCACGGCGTAGTGTTGGCCCATGGCGGACGACGAGGAACGCATCGCACTGTTCATCGACCACGAGAACCTGTCCATCGGCGCACGTGAGATCGGCCGCGGCTTCGACGTCGGCCCGATCATGGACGCGCTGGCCGAGCGGGGCCGGGTGGTGGCCAGGCGTGCCTATGCCGACTGGACGCTGTTCGCCGACGACCGCCGGACGCTCACGCAGCACAACTGCGAGCTGATCGACATCCCCCAGCGGACCGGGACGGTGCGCAAGAACGCCGCCGACATCAAGCTGGCCGTGGACGCGATGGAGCTGGCCTACGAGCGGGGGTTCGTCTCCACCTTCGTGATCGCTTCCGGGGACTCCGACTTCACGCCGCTGGTGGCCGCCCTGCGCGCCCTGAACCGGCGGGTCATCGGCATCGGCGTGAAGGGCTCCACCTCCGGGCTGCTCCCTCCCGCCTGCGACGAGTTCCTGTTCTACGACCGCCTGCCGGGGGTCCCCGAACCGGTCCGGGCGGCCAAGCGCGCGGCCGGCGGCAACGGGCCGGTGAGCAAGGCCCGCAAGGCGAGCAAGGACGACGACGCGGCGCCCGCCGGCGAGCGCGACCTGCAGGAGCTGCAGCGGACGCTCACCCAGACGCTGGCCGGGCTGAAGCAGAGCGGCGCCGAGCCGGTGCTGGCGTCCTCCCTCAAGCGCGCCCTGCTCCGCAAGGACCCCACCTTCGCCGAGTCCGACTATGGCTTCCGGGCGTTCGGCGAGCTGCTGCGCCAGGCCGAGCGCAACGGCGTGATCGTCCTGTCGGAGGGGCAGGCGCGCGGCGACCCGGCGGTCGACTTCCCCGAGGCCGGCCAGGGCGGGGACGCTTTCGACGTGCTCCGCAAGACCGTGCGCGAGCTGCAGGGCGAAGACGGCGAGGTGCCGCTGTCGGGCCTGAAGGACCAGTTGCGCAAGCGGGCGCCCGACTGGTCCGAGAAGGACTTCGGCTACTCGGGGTTCCTGCAGTTCGTGAAGGCCGCCGCCGCCAACGGGGTGGTCGTCATGGAATGGGACGACGCGGAAGGGGACTACTTCCTGTTCGTGCCCGACTGACCCTCAGCCCAGGCGCCAGCAGCCCGGCTCGTGCGGCGGCGCGACGCGGCCGACGCTCTGCAGGAACGCCTCGACCACCTGCGGGCCGGCGAACTGGAAGGTGCGCCGGTAGGTCCGCTGCTGCGCGTCGAGGTCCTCGGCCTGGGCGGCCACCCACTGGCCGAAGGAGCCGTGCTCGTCGGCGAGGGTCAGCACCACCCTGGCGTTCTCGATGGTGGCGAGCACCTTGGCGCGGTTGCGGACGATGCCGGGGTCGCGCAGCACCCCGGTGACGTCCTTGGCGGTGAAGGCGGCGACGATCTTGGGCTCGAAGTCGTGGAACGCCCGCCGGAAGCCGTCGCGTTTGGCCAGCACGGTGCGCCAGGACAGCCCGGCCTGGAACACCTCGAGGCTGAGCCGCTCGAACCAGCCGGCGTCACCAACCGGCGGCTCACCCCACTCGTGGTCGTGGTAGGAGGCGAGGACCGGGTCGGTGGCGGCCCAACGGCAGCGGGTCTTGCCATCAAGCGCAGGGAGCACCATGCACGACCTCCGTGGTGCGCGGCAGCAGCGGTGAAGCTCTGGGACGCCGTATCGACCGGAGAAGCGTAATACGGCGAGGCGCCTGGGGGGTAACTGGCGTCCACAGGGGGGCCAGACCTCCGAAACCGGTCAGGGCCTGACGCCGGCGGCCCAGCCGAGGGCGAGGGCGACCATGCCGGCGAGCAGCAGCCGGTAGGCGACCCGGCGCCCGGCCGGGTCGCTGGCCACCAGGCGGGGCGCGGCCACGACGCCGAGCACGGCGCCCACCACCGCCCCGGCGACCACCACCGGCCGGTCGCCGGCCTCCAGCCCCGAGACCAGGGCGACCACCAGCGCGCCGGCGTAGCTGGCCCCGGTCAGCAGCGCGGCCCGGCGGACGCCGAGCCGGACCGCCAGTCCCTGCACCCCGGTGGCACGGTCGCGCTCGACGTCCGGCAGCGAGTCGGCGAGGTTGACGGCGACGGCGAGCAGCGCGCCGGTCGGCCACGCCCACCACAGCACCGGCGGGAATCGCCCGGCGGCGCCGTAGCCGAACAGCGGCACCAGCGGCACGGCCACCGCGAACGGCAGCGCGCTGGCGGCGGTGCCCTTGAGCCAGAGGTCGTAGCCCCAGGCGCAGGCCAGCCCGGCGACCGCGAGGGCGAAGGTGGCGGGGCCGAGCGCCAGGCCGAAGCCGAGCGAGGCGACCCCGGCGGCGGCGCCGAGCACCGCGACCGCGCGGCGGGAGATCGCGCCGGTCTGGATCGGCTTGCCGCGCCCCGCGGCCGCGTCGGCGGGGGCGTCCACGGCGTCGTTGAGGGCGCCGGCCGCGTACTGGTTGCAGGCGAGCAACCCGGCCAGCAGCGCCAGCCTGCCAGGCCGCGGGTCGTGGCGGCCGGCGACCAGGCCGAAGGCGACGCCCACGGCGATCACGGTGAACGCGGGGGCGGCGTGGAGCAGCTCCAGGTGGGTGGCCGGGTGCCAGGGCCCCCGGCGGCCTATTCGAGCTGCTCGGGCGGCTCGGGGCGGGCGACCAGCCCCAGGCGGGGCCGGCTGCTGCGGGTCGCCTCCGGGTCCCAGCCCTCCGGGACGACCCGCTCCCCCTTGCCCTCGCTCCCGCACGTGCACGTCCAGCTCGCCGGCCGCACGGCGCCGCAGCGCTCGCAGGTCCAGGTGCCCTCCGCGTCGGTCGTCTCGGCCACGCCGCCCTCCCGGCTCCTCCATCTCGGTCGCCCCCAGGATAGGTGCTGGCACACGCCCGTGCTGCGGTTGGGACCCATCTCGGTCTCATGCGGGTCGCTTGACGCTACCGGAACGCGGCGGCGCGTAGCATCCCCGGGGTGACTGGCGGCGTGACCGGGAGCCGAGCGTGAGACCGACCGACCTGCTGTACCGGCTGTACGAGCGCCGCCTCGCGGCCGACCTGCGGCGCCGAGGCGGCCTGCCCCGGCACGTGGGGGTGATCCTGGACGGCAACCGGCGCTGGGCCCGCGAGCTTGGGATGGTGTCGGCCGAGGGGCACCGGCGCGGCGCCGCCCAGATCGACCACCTGCTCGCGTGGGCTCGTGAGCTGGGCATCCCGGTGGTGACGCTGTGGCTGCTGTCGACCGAGAACCTGCTCCAGCGCCACCCCGACGAGCTGGCTGAGCTGCTGGAGATCATCGAGGCCAAGGTCGTCCAGCTCGCCTCCGACGCCGCCCCCGACGGCTACCGGGTCGTGCCCGTCGGCCAGCTCGACGCGCTGCCCGAGCGCACCCGGTCGACGCTGCTGGCCGCCGCGGCCGCCTCCCGCGCGGCCACCGGCGGGACCCTGCACGTGGCGGTCGGCTACGGTGGGCGCGAGGAGATCGCCGACGCGGTGCGGCGCCTGCTCGCCGAGTACCGCGACAAGGACCTGGCGCTGACCGAGGCCGCCGGCCTGGTGACCCCGGACGAGATCGCCCGCCACCTGTACACAGCCGGCGTGCCCGACCCGGACCTGATCATCCGCACCTCCGGGGAGGTGCGGCTGTCCGGGTTCCTGCTGTGGCAGTCGGCGCACGCCGAGTACTACTTCGCGGACACCTACTGGCCCGACTTCCGTAAGGTGGACTTCTTGCGCGCACTGCGGTCGTATGCGCAGCGGCGGCGGCGGTTCGGGAGGTGAATGGGTGGCACGCAAGGACCGGGAGCGAGCTCGCAAGCGGCACGCGATCGAGCGGGCCCGTCGGGAGGCGGGCATCGAGCCGACCCCGAAGGAGGAGCGGCCGGACAAGGCGGTCAGGACGGCCAGCCGCCGGCAGCCCGCACGGTCGCAGGCGACCATGCACAAGGCGCAGGTCGGCGACGTCGACCGCAAGGGCAGGGTCTACACCCGGCCGATGCTGCTGCACCCACGGATCGCGCTCGTCATCTACTTCGCGGTCCTGGGGGTCGGGTTGGTCAGCCTGCTGCGGCGCGACCGGACCCTGCAGGCGGTCGGCTATTCCGCCTTCGCGCTCGGCATGCTGGTGATCGCCGACACCAAGACGACCTGGGCGAGGGCGGCGCCGTTCATCGTGTTCGCGGTGGTGCTGGCCGGCAGTGCCGTGGCGATCGCGGTCCTTGGCTGAGGCCGGCGCGTTCCCCCGCCGGCACGCCCGCACCCGCGGCTTCACGCTCGGACGGCCTCGCGGGTTCGCGGTCGGTGCCGACGGCGCCAGGGTCGCGTTCCTGCGCTCCACGGCCGGCGACGACCCGGTCAACCGGCTGTGGGTGCTGGACCTGGCCGGCGGCGGCGAGCGGCTGGTGGCCGACCCGGCCGCGCTGCTGGCCGACCCCGGGGAGCAGCCCGCCGCCGAGCTGGCCAGGCGCGAGCGGGCCAGGGAGCGGGCCGGCGGGATCGTCGCCTTCGGCGCCGACCGGGACCTGACCGTCGCCGCGTTCGCGCTCGCCGGCCGCCTGTTCGTCGCCGACCTGGCCGGCCCGCCGGCGGTCCGGGAGGTGGCCACCGGCGGGGTGCTGGACCCGCGGGTCGACCCGACCGGGCGGCGGGTCGCCTGGGTCGCCGACGGCGCCGTGCACGTCGCGGCGCTGGCGGCCGGACCGGCCACCTCGAGCCTGCTGGTGGGCGAGGACGACCCGGAGGTCACCTGGGGGCTGGCCGAGTTCGTCGCCGCCGAGGAGATGGGCCGCAGCCGCGGCTTCTGGTGGGCGCCCGACGGCGAGCGGCTGGCGGTGGCCAGGGTCGACACCCGCGCCGTCCAACGGTTCCACCTGACCGACCCGGCCGACCCGGCGGCCGAGCCGGTGCGGCTGCCCTACCCGGCCGCCGGCACCGCCAACGCCGAGGTGCGCCTGGCCGTGGTCGGCCTGGACGGCGGCCGCGTCGAGATCGGCTGGGACCGGGCCGCGTTCCCCTACCTGGCCGCGGTGGTCTGGGAGCCGGGCGGCCCGCTCACCCTGCTGGTGCAGGCCCGCGACCAGACCGAGACCCGGGTGCTCGGCGCCGACCCGGACAGCGGCGCCACCACCGAGCTCGCCGCGCAACGCGACCCCGCCTGGGTCGAGCTCGTCCCCGGGGTGCCGGCCTGGCTCGACGGCCGCCTGGTGATGACCGCCGACGACCCCGCCTGCGACACCCGCAGGCTGACCGTTGACGGCGCGCCGGTCACCCCACCGGGATTGGAGATTTCGGAGCTGGTCGCCGTCACCGGCGGCGCGGTGCTGGTGGCCGGGTCCGAGGAGCCGACCGAGCTGCACCTGTGGCGGGTCGGCCCCGGCGACCCGGCCGAGCGGCTGACCAGCGAGCCCGGGCACCACAGCGCCGTCGCCGCCGGCGAGGTCGCGGTCCTGACCAGCGCCACCCTGGACCGGGACGGCACCAGCACGACCGTCCACCGGGCGGGTCGCCCCCTGGCGGCCATCGGCTCGCTGGCCGAGACGCCGGCGGTGCGCCCGCGGCCGCTGCTGCTGCGCGCCGGCCGGCGCGAGCTGCGCACCGCCCTGCTGCTGCCCGGCGGGCCGTTCCAGGCGCCCCTGCCGGTGCTGCTGGACCCCTACGGCGGGCCGCACCACCGGCAGGTCATGGCGGTCCGCGACCGCTTCCTGGCGGCGCAGTGGTTCGCCGAACAGGGGTTCGCGGTGCTGGTCGCCGACGGGCGCGGCACCCCCGGCCGGGGTCCCGCCTGGGAGCGGGCGGTCCACCGCGACCTGGCCGGGCCCGCCCTGGACGACCAGGTGGAGGCGCTGCATGCGGTGGCGGCGCAACACCCCGAGCTGGACCTGGGCCGGGTCGCCATCCGCGGCTGGTCGTTCGGCGGCTACCTGGCCGCGCTGGCGGTGCTGCGGCGCCCGGAGGTGTTCCACGCCGCGATCGCCGGCGCCCCGGTGACCGACTGGCGGCTGTACGACACCCACTACGCCGAGCGCTACCTCGGCCATCCCGACCGCGACCCGGACGCCTACCGGCGCAGCTCCCTGCTGGCCGACGCGCCCCGGACCCCGGAGCGGCCGCTGCTGCTGGTCCACGGCCTGGCCGACGACAACGTGGTGGCCGCCCACACCCTGCGCCTGTCCGGCCTGCTGCTGGCCGCCGGCCGGCCCCACAACGTGCTGCCGCTGTCGGGGGTCACCCACATGGCGGTGCAGGAGGCGGTCGCCGAGAACCTGCTGCATCTCCAGCTGCGGTTCCTGCAGGACGCCCTTGGAGCCTGACGACCCACGGCCCTCGATCCATGTGGGGGGAGCTCGCTCCCCCCACGGCCCCCCAAGAGCGCCTGTGCCATGGTCGGAGTGGCCGCGTCCGATCGGCGCTAGGCGGCCAGCTCGGCGAGCTGGCGGAGCTGGTGCAGGCGCTCCTCGTGGGTCCAGGCGGTGGGGGCGGCGAGCAGGGTCCCGACCCCCGACTCGCGGAAGGCGGCCAGGCGCTCGCGGACCCGGCCGGCCGGCCCGCAGAGGGTGACCAGGTCGATCAGCTCGGCCGGCAGCGCGGCGGCCGCCTCCTGCTTGCGGCCGGCCAGGTAGTGCTCCTGCACCTCGGTCGCCTGGCGCTCGAAGCCGTAGCGGCGGGCCTGGTCGTGGTAGAAGTTCCGTTCCCGCGAGCCCATGCCGCCGACGTACAGGGCCAGGAACGGCCGCATCGCGTCCCTGGCCGCTTCGATGTCGTCGCCGATGTGCACCTGCACGGTCGGGGCGACGTCGAAGCCGTCCAGGCCGCGGCCGGCGCGCGCGGCGCCCTGCTCCAGGTGGCCGCGGAAGCCGGCCGTGTGCTCGGGCGCGTACATGAACCCGAGCCAGCCGTCGGCCAGCTCGCCGGCGAGCGCGAGGTTGCGCGGCCCCATCGCGCCCAGGTAGATCGGCAGCCGCGGCTGCATCGGGCTGATGGTGAGCTTGAGCGCCTTGCCGGGGCCGTCCGGCAGCGGCAGCTCCAGCGTCTCCCCCTGGTAGGCGACCCGCTTGCGCTCCAGCGCCAGGCGGACCACGGTGAGGTAGTCGCGGGTGCGGGCCAGCGGCCGGTCGTACCGCTGCCCGTGCCAGCCCTCGGCGACCTGCGGGCCGGACAGCCCCAGGCCGAGCCGGAAGCGTCCCGCCGAGAGCTGGTCGAGGGTGGCGGCGGTCATCGCGGTCATCGCCGGGCTGCGGGCCGGGATCTGGAAGATCGCCGAGCCGAGGCCGATGGTGCTGGTCTGGGCGGCCAGCCAGGCGAGCACGGTGGCCGCGTCCGAGCCGTAGGCCTCGGCCGCCCAGGCCGAGTCGTAGCCGACCCGCTCGGCCTCCCGCACCAGCGCGAGCTGCTCGGCGGCGGTGGTCCCGAAGCCGAAGTAGCCGACCATCAGCCCCAGCCGCATCCGCCGCTCCTTCCAGCTGGCCGAACGTCGCCGCCAGGCTACCGGCCGGTGACCTCGCGGGCGAACGTCTCGAAGGCGCCGACGTAGCGGGCCACGTCCTCGTCGGTGTGCTGCACCGACAGCGTCCACTGCTCGTCGATGCCCGGGGTCATGAACACGCCCTCGGTCACCTCGTACAGCCACGACAGGTAGGAGAGGTCGGCGTCGACGCCGTCGCCGTCGAAGCCGGCGTAGGCGCGGTAGTCGCGCAGCCGCTGCGGCGCGTACATGACCGCGCCCTTGCCGCCGACGCCGGTGGTGTAGCAGGGCAGGCCGAAGTCGTCGATGACCCGCTGGCAGCCGGCGAGCTGCGCGTCGTTGAGGCGGTTCAGCTCCTTGTAGGCGGCCTCGGTGAGCACCTCGGTGAGGGCGACCAGGCCGGCGCGGGCGCCGAGGGGGTTGCCGTTGAAGGTGCCGAGCTGCGGGACGCCGTCCTTGGCGATCTCGGCCATCAGCTCGCCGCGGCCGCCGAACCCGCCGAGCGGGGTGCCGCCGCCGACGGCCTTGGCGAAGCACTTGAGGTCGGGGGTGACGCCGTAGACCTCCTCGGCGCCGCCGTAGGCGATGGTGGCGCCGGTCTTGACCTCGTCCCAGATGAGGATGACGCCGTGGCGGCTGCAGATGTCGCGGACCGCCTCCAGGTAGCCGGGCTCGGGGTCGATGATGCCGACGTTCATCATCACCGGCTCCATGATCATGCCGGCGACCTCGCCGGCGTTGGCGGCCAGCAGCCGGTCCAGCGCCTCGGCGTCGTTGTAGGGGACGATCAGGGTGAGGTCGGTGACCGCCCTCGGCGTGCCCTTGCCGAACTCGACGCTGGCGGGGGCCTCCCGCGGCCCCATGTCATCCCTTCCTGGCCGGATCGAGACCAGGACCGACTCGTGGTGGCCGTGGTAGGAGCCCTCGATCTTGACGATCTTGTCGCGGCCGGTGACGCCGCGGGCCAGCCGGATGGCGTCCATGGTCGCCTCGGTGCCCGAGTTGGTGAAACGCATCTGGTCGATCCGGAAGCGCTGGCACAGCTCCTCGGCCAGCAGGGTCGTCTCGGCGACGGGCTGGGCGAAGTGGGTGCCGATGGCGGCCCGCTCGGCGAGGGCCTCGACGATCTTGGGGTGGGCGTGGCCGACGGCCATCACCCCGAAGCCGTTGTGGTAGTCGGAGTACTCGTTGCCGTCGACGTCCCAGACCCGGCTGCCGCGGGCCCGCTCGAAGAAGATCGGGTACGGCGGGGCGTCCTGAAAGCTGGAGGCGACCCCGAGCGGCAGCGACTTGAGCGACCGCTCGCGCCACTCGCGCGACTTGGGGGTGCGCTCGTGGACGAGCTGCGTGCGGGACTTGGTGAGCGCCTCGACGCGCTCCTGGTCGGGCCGTTGGCCCATGCTGATCACGCTCCCGGGCGCGCGCCGGGTCCTTCGCCCTGCGTCGCGATTAGGGTAGAGTACGACGAGATTCGTGGGGTGGTCAAAGAAAATGGAGGTACTTCGCATGACACGGGCAGCGGGCGTCGATCCGGTCGACCGACGCATCGTGGCCGCCCTGCAGCGCGACGGGCGGCGCCCGTTCACCGCGATCGCCCGCGACCTCGGCATCTCCGAGGCGGCCGTGCGCCAGCGGGTGGCGCGCCTGCAGACCGCCGGGGTCATGCAGGTGGTGGCCGTGGCCGACCCGATGACCCTCGGCTTCAAGACCATGGCGATGGTGGCGATCTCGGTGGACGGGCGCGCCCGCAAGCAGGCCGCCGAGGCCGTCCGCCGCCTCCCGGAGGTCTCCTACCTGGTGCTGACCGCCGGCTCCTTCGACATGCTCGCCGAGGTCGTCTGCGAGGACAACGACCATCTCCTGCGGCTGCTCTCCGAGGACCTGGCCCGCATCGACGGCGTCCGCGAGACGCAGACGTTCATGTACCTGCGCCTGCTCAAGGAGGCCTACACCTGGTCGCTGGCCGACGGGTCGGCGGCCGGCGACTGAGCCGTCGCTACAGCGCGCTCCTCCGCTGCCGACATTGACAGCGGGCCAACCGCCGCGGCCTGCGGTGTTCCACCGGGCCGACGAGGAGCGAGCGTGCGCGACGCCTCCCCCGCACCACGGCCGGGCGCGCCACTGGTTGCCGCCGTCGCCGGGCTCGTCCGCCCCCCGTCCGGGCTGTTCGCCAGGGTCCGCTGGCTGCTCCTGCTGCTCGGCCTGGTCACGATGGCGGTGCTCGCCGTCCTGACCGTGGTCCGCGGCGCCGGGTCGCCGGCGCGCGCCGGCGCCGCGCTCCGCGGCGCCGCCGCGGCGGCGCTGCCCGGGGTGCTCTCGCAGCTCCCGACCATCGCCGTCATCGCCGTGCTGGCCTACCTGCTCGGCGACATCTGGCGCCGCAACCAGCGGGCCATCGCCAGGCAGCGGGTGCTGTCCCGGGTGGGGTCGGAGCTGTTCCAGGCCGCCGACCCGACCGCGATCCACCGCACGGCCGTCGATACCGCCCTGGAGCTCCTCGGGCGGGACGAGCGGACCCGGGCGAGGCTGGTCGAGCTGGACGCCGGCCAGCCGGACCCGGTCGTCGCCGGCGGCGTGGTCCTGCTGCTGCCGCTGCCGGCGGCTCGCCTGGCCTCGCGCTCCGCGAGGCAGGTGCCGGAGCGCGAGGCCCCGGACGGGACGCGGGGCGCCCTGCTGGTGACCAGCGACCGGCCGATCCCGGCCGAGGTGCGCGACGCGCTCGAGAGCCTCCGGGCCCAGGTGGCGCTGGCGCTGGACCGGGCCGCCATCACCGCGGAGCTGACCAGGCGGGCCAGTGTCGACCCGCTCACCGGGCTGGCCAACCGGGCGCTGTTCCACGAGCGGCTCGGGGAGGTCGTGGCCCGCTCGGCCGCCGACGGCGGCACCTGCGCGCTCCTGCTGCTGGACCTGGACGACTTCAAGACCGTCAACGACAGCCTCGGCCACCTGCGCGGCGACGACGTGCTGGTGGCGGTGGCCGAGCAGCTGCGGGCGCGGCTGCGGGAGGGCGACACGGCCGCGCGGCTCGGCGGCGACGAGTTCGCGGTGCTGCTGGAACGGGTCGGCGGCGAGCGCGAGGCGCTGGCGGTGGCCGACCGGCTGGCGACCGACCTGCGCAAGCCGGTCGCCGTCGCCGGCCGGCAGGTGCACGCCAGGGCCAGCGTGGGCGTGCGGCTCGCCGCCGGCGGCGGCGACCCCGACGAGCTGCTGCGCGACGCCGACCTGGCCATGTACGCCGCCAAGACGACCGGGGCGGGCACGGTCCGGCTGTTCGACGCGGCCATGCACGACCGGGCGCTGCAGCGGCTGGACTTCGAGGCGGCCCTGCGGCGGGCCGTCCTCGAGCAGCAGTTCACCGTCCGCTACCAGCCGGTGGTCGAGCTGGCCGGCGGGGACGTGGTCGGCATGGAGGCGCTGGTGCGCTGGGACCATCCCGAGCGGGGCCTGGTGATGCCCGGCGAGTTCGTCTGCATGGCGGAGAAGAGCGGCCTGATCGTCCCCATCGGGCGCTGGGTGCTGCACGCGGCCTGCCAGGCGGTCCGTGACTGGCAGCGCCGCTTCCCCCTGGAGCGGCCGCTGTTCATGAGCGTGAACCTGTCGGTGCGCCAGCTCCAGCAGCCCGACCTGGTCGAGGACGTGGCGGGCGCCCTGGACGCCGCCGGGCTGGACCCCGGCGACCTGATGCTGGAGGTGACCGAGAGCGTGCTGGTGCTGGACGACGAGGCCACCATCCAGCGGCTGCGGGAGCTGCGCGCGCTCGGCGTCCACCTGGCCGTCGACGACTTCGGCACCGGCTACTCGTCGCTGGGCTACCTGCGGCAGCTCCCGGTGGATACGCTGAAGCTGGCCAAGCCGTTCGTGGACGGGCTGACCATGGGAGCCGAGCAGGCGGCCCTGGCGCACGCGATCGTGCGGCTGGCCGACACGCTCCGGCTGCGGGTCGTGGCCGAGGGGATCGAGCAGGAAGCCCAGGCGCTGGAGCTGCGGGCGGTCGGCTGCCCCTACGGCCAGGGCTACTGGTTCGCGCGGCCGATGGACCAGTTCGCGGTCGAGGCGCTGCTCGCGGCCGAGCAGCAACGGCGGCCGGCATCGCGCTCCGCCGGGCGTGACGCCACCGCGTCCCCGACCGGCGGCAGGTGACCCTGGCCGACGGCGGCGGTTTGCGGCAGGCTCTCAGCGGGGACCTGGAGGAGCCATGCTGGCGTCGCTCACCGGACTGGGCCTGTCCGCGGCCGCGGGCCTGAACGCCTACATCCCGCTGCTGCTGGTCGGGCTGCTGGCGCGCTTCACCGGCGTCGTCGAGCTGCCGGAGCCGTACCGCTGGATCCAGAGCGGCTGGGCGCTCGGCGTGGTCGCGGTGCTGCTGCTGGCCGAGGTCGTCCTCGACAAGGTGCCCGTCATCGACCACCTCAACGACGTCGTCCAGACGCTGGTCCGGCCCGCCGTCGGCGGGGTGATCTTCGCGGCGACCGCCGCCGCCGGGCAGGCCGACGCCTCCACCTGGATGCAGCAGCACCAGTGGGTCGCCGTGCTGCTCGGCGTGGTTGTCGCCGGCGCCGTCCACGCCGCCAAGGCGACCGCCAGGCCGCTGGTCAACGTCTCCACCGTCGGCGTCGGCACCCCGCTGGTCAGCGCCGCCGAGGACGCCGCCTCCCTGAGCCTGAGCCTGGTCGCGGTGTTCCTGCCGGTGCTGGTGGTCGTCGTCGTGGTGCTGCTGGCGTGGGCCGGCTTTGCGGTCAGGCGCGCGGCGGCTCGCCGTGGCGGGCGAGATAGGCGGCTGCCTCCGCCCGGCGGGCCACCTCCAGCTTGGTCAGGACGCTGGACACGTAGTTCTTGACGGTCTTCTCGGCTAGGTGCAGCTCCTCGCCGATCTGCCGGTTGGTCCGTCCCGCCGCGACCAGCGACAGCACCCGCTCCTCCTGCGCCGACAGGCGGGCGAGCTTCTCGTCCTTGACGGTGAGCCGGCCGCTGCGGAGCCGGTCCAGCACCCCGGCGGTGACCGCGGGGTCCAGCAGGCTCTCGCCCCGGCCGACCGTGTGGATCGCGCGGACGAGGTCGCCGCCCCCGATCTGCTTGAGGACGTAGCCGGCCGCCCCGGCCATGATCGAGGCGAGCAGCGCGTCGTCGTCGGCGAAGGAGGTGAGCATCAGCACCCGGGTCTGTGGTCGCTTGGCGCGGATGTCGCGGGTCGCCTCGATGCCGCTGCCGTCCTGCAGCCGTACGTCCATGACGATCACGTCGGGCAGGGCGCGCTCGGCGGCGGCGACGGCCTCCCGCACCGAGCCGGCCTCGGCGCAGACCACCAGGCCGTCGGCGCCCTCCAGCAGCGCGCGGATGCCACCGCGGACGACCTCGTGGTCGTCGACCAGCATGACCCGCAGCGGCCCCCCCATGACCGGCCGAGCCTAGCACGGTCACAGCCAGCCGCGGCCCTTGAAGACCACGTACAGGGTGACGCTGACCGCCAGCATCAGGGCCAGCGCGAACGGGTAGCCGAACACCCAGCCCAGCTCCGGCATGTGGTCGAAGTTCATGCCGTACACGGTGCCGATGACGGTCGGGGCGAACAGGATGGCCGCCCACGCGGAGACCTTCTTGATCTCCTCGTTCTGGGTGAAGCTGGCCTGGGTGAGGTGCCGCATCTCCTCGTTCTGCGCCTGGCTGACGAGGGTGGCGTTCACGGTGAGGATGTCGGCGAGCATCTGCCGGAAGCCGTCGACGCGCTCGGCGACGGTGGTGGCGTGGTCGGCGACGTCGCGCAGGTAGCGCTGCAGCTCCTCGTCGGTGCCGTACTTGTCGAACCCGGCCATCAACCCCTCCAGCATGCCGAGCAGGGGGCGGGTGGCCCGCTGGAACTCGATCACCTCGCGGGACAGCTCGTAGATGCGCCGGGAGACCCTCGGGTCGCCCCCGAAGACCTCGGTCTCGATCTCGTCGATGTCGTTCTGCAGCCCGGCGACCACGGGGGCGTACCCGTCCACCACGCCGTCCAGGATCGCGTACAGCACCGCCTCGGGGCCCAGGCGCAGCAGCTCCGGCTCGTCCTCCATGCGGCGGCGCACCGCGGCCAGGTCGGGCGCCTGGCTGTGCCGGACGGTCAGCACGAAGTCCGAGCCGACGAACAGGTGGATCTCGCCGAACTCGACCTCCTCGACGTCGTCGAGGTAGCGGGCGGCTCGCAGCACCACGAACAGGGTGTCGCCGTAGCGTTCCAGCTTGGGCCGCTGGTGGGCGACGATGGCGTCCTCTACCGCCAGCTCGTGCAGCCTGAACTGCTCCGCGACGGCCAGGAGCTGGGCCTCGGCCGGCCGGTAGAGCCCGATCCAGGCCATCGTGCCCGGCTGGTCCCGCAGCCGCCGCGAGGTCTCCGCCACCGTGGGCGGGTCCTCCACGCGCCTGCCCTCGCGGTAGATGGCGGCGGCGACGACGCTCTGCTCGACGGGCGCGGCGGCCGGGGTGGGCCGCGGCTCCATCGACACCTCGGGCGCCGGCGGGCTCCTCCGGTCGTTGGCGGCGCGCGCGGCACGCCGGTAGGGGGGCAGGACGCGGGGACGCCGGTCGGACATGGCAACCTCCAGACGAGGACGGGGGTGTCGACGCCGGAGATCGCGCCGGCGTCAGTGGGGACTCGGAGGTTGGCTGCTGCTCATGGCGGCCCCACCTCCCTGTCCTCGACCTCGCGCCGGACACGCCATGGTACAGGGCGCGGGTGGTCGGGCCACCTCGGCCGGCTGGGCCAGGCTCCGGCGGCCCTTGATCCAGCAGCCAACGAGCCCGGCCGCATGCCCTGATCGCGCTTGACCGTGGCCATGGCAGGTCGGTGGCCGCACGCTGAAGCGTCTTCCGCTTTGGGTGGTTGTGGACAATGCTTGGGTCGGCGGGGTTCACTGTCCACCGGCATCTCCTACCGGGACAGCCTGGAGGACGCCGCTGCTGGTTCGGGTTCAGGAGAGGGGGGCGCTGCCATGCGGGCATTCGCGCTGGACAGCTTCGGGGAGCCGGGATCGATACGGGAGCTGCCCACACCGGAGCCGGCCGACGGCCAGGTCCTGGTCCGGGTGCGCGCGGCCGGGGTCAACCCGTTCGACGCCGTCGTCGCGCAGGGCTACATCAAAGACCTCATGGAGCACCGCTTCCCCCTGGTCCCCGGCCACGACGCGGCCGGGGTGGTCGAGGCCGTCGGCGACGGCGCCGACGGGCTGGCGGTCGGGGATGAGGTGTTCGGCGCGGTCGGCAAGCCCTACCTTGGCGAGGGCACCTACGCGCAGGCGACGACCATGTCGGCCGGCGCCGTCTGGCCGAAGCCGCCCTGGCTGGACTTCGCCCAAGCCGCGGCGGTGCCGCTCAGCGGGGCAACGGCGCTCACCCTGCTGGACGCGGTGGCCCTCGGCGCCGGCGAGCGCGTGCTGGTGCTGGGCGCCTCCGGCGGCGTCGGGAGCTTCCTGGTGCAGCTGGCCGCCCAGCGGGGGGCGCAGGTGGTCGGGGTCTGCAGCGGGCCCAACCTGGCCTATGCGCGCGGCCTGGGCGCCGCCGACGTGGTCGACTACACCACCGGTGATGTCGGCGAGGCGGTGCGTTCGCGCCATCCCGACGGCGTCGACGCCATCGTCGACCTGGTCGGGGACAAGCCGGCCCTGACCGCCCTGAGCGAGCAGCTGCGACCTGGCGGGCGGGTCGCCTCGGCGGTGGACGCCGCGGATGTGGAGGAGCTTGCCAAGCGCGGCATCCGCGCCACCAACGTGGCGAGCTGGTTGACCTCCGAGCAGCTCGCCCAGCTCACACGCTTGCTTGAGGGCGGCGCCCTGCGACTGCCCGAGATCCATACCGTCGAGTTCGGGGACACAGCCGACGCGCTGGCCAAGATCGCCACCAAGCACACCCGCGGCAAGCTGGTGCTTGTCGTCTCCTGAACCTGACCGTGGCCCGCCTGGTGCGCGAGTCCCGGCGCCAGCAGGGTTCTCGCTCACGCCATCGGGCCGTACAGGGCGCGGGCGCGCTCGGCCACCTCGGCCGGCAGGGCCACCAGCAGGCCGGACGCCTCCGCCCCGACCCGGCCGTCGGGAAGGTGCAGGCGCGCCCAGGCCCGCACCCGCCGGCCGCGGGCGTCGGTGACGCCGGCGACCAGCGGCAGCGGCGCGTCGTAGGGCACCCGGGCGCGGAAACGGACCTCCATGGTCGCGGTCGCCGCCCACACCCTGGCGAGCAGGATCGCGGCGTAGCCCATCACCTCGTCCAGCGCGGTCGCGGACAGGCCTCCGTGCAGCACCCCCGGGTAGCTCTGGTACTCCGGCCGCGGGTGCAGGGTGGCGTGCACCTCGTCGCCCTCGCGCCGGATGTCGTCCAGGTGCATGCCGATCGGGTTGTCGTCGCCGCAGGCGAAGCATTGCCGCGCGCCGGCGGGCAGCACGTCGTCGCGGGTCACCGGGCCGTCGTCGGATGGGCCTGGCATCGCTGCGCTCCTCCCTCTTTGGTGGCCGTGGCGGGTAGGCTACCGGCGCTGCGACGACCGACCAGGAGGAGCCGTGCCCGCCGCCTCGTTGACCGACGACGCCCTTCGCCGGCTGCCCAAGGCCGAGCTCCACCTGCACCTGGACGGCTCGTTGCGGCCGGCGACGGTGGAGGAGCTGGCGCGCGAGCTGGGGCTGGTGGCGGCCGACGCGCCGCCAGGGGCGGCGATGGCGCGGGTGCGGGTGACCCGCCGCGCGGGGCTGGCCGAGGCGTTGCGCGGCTTCGACACCCTGCTGCCGCTGTTGCAGCGCAAGGAGCACCTGGCGCGGGTGACGCGGGAGCTGGTGGAGGACCTGGCCGCCGACGGGGTCGTGTACGCGGAGCTGCGCTTCTGCCCGCGGCTGTGCACCGCCGGGGGGTTGTCGCTTGACGAGGTGCTCGCCACCGTCGGGGAGGCCGCGGCGGTGGCGGAGGCGGTCACGGGCACGCGGGTGGCGCTGCTGGCGTGCCTGATGGGCGGCGTGGAGCCGGAGTGGAACTGGCCGGTGCTGGAGGCGGCGGTGCGGCGCATGGACGCCGGCGTGGTCGGGGTCGACCTGGCCGGCCCGGTCGAGGGCCGCACGCCCGCCTGGGTGGACGCGCACGCGGCCATGTTCGAGCTGGCCCGCGCGTCCGGGTTGTGCGTCACCATCCACGCGGGTGAGGCGGAGCCGCCGTCGGCGATCCGCACCGCGCTGCACCGCTACCTCGCCGACCGCATCGGGCATGCGACCAGCCTGGTCGAGGACCCCGAGCTGCTGGCCGAGGTGGTCGAGCGCCGGGTGGTGCTGGAGGCGTGCCCGCGGTCCAACTACTGGACCCGCAGCAGGCGCGAGCTGCCGGAGCTCGCCGACCACCCGGTGGGCCGCATGCTGGAGGCCGGCGCCTGGGTGTGCGTGAACACCGACGACCGCAGCCTGTTCGGCAACGACCTCACCTCGGAGCTGCGGGTGGTCGCCGAGGCGCAGGGTCTGGACGACCGGCAGGTGGCCGCGCTGGTCGCCAACGGCTTCGCGGGGGCGTTCCATCCTGGCCGGGCGTCGGCGGCCCGCGACCGGGTGATCGTGCAGCTCGAGCGGGGCGGCCCGTGACGGTGGCGGCGGCGTTCGCCCCGTCGGACGCGGGCTTCGTCGCCGACCCCTACCCGGCGTACGCGGCGCTGCGGGCGGCGGGGCGGGTGCTGTACGACCAGCGCAGCGACCACTGGCTGGTCCCCCACCACGCCGACGTCGCCGCGCTGCTGCGCGACCGCCGGTTCGGCCGGACCTACCTGCACGTGGCGACCCATACCGAGATGGGCCGGCCGGAGGAGCCGGAGCATCTCGGGCCGTTCTGGTACCTGATCCGCAACGGGATGCTGGACCGCGAGCCGCCGGACCACACGCGCCTGCGCCGGCTGGTCGCCAAGGCGTTCACGCCGCGGATGGTGGAGCGCCAGCGTGACCGGGTCCAGGCGGTGGTCGACGGGCTGGTGGACCGGATCGCGGAGGCGGGCGGCGGCGACCTGGTCGCCGGCCTGGCGGAGCCGCTGTCGGTGACGGTGATCGCGGACCTGCTCGGCGTGCCGGCCGCGGACCGGCCGCTGCTGCGGCCGTGGTCGGCACGGATCTGCGGGATGTACGAGGTGAACCCGTCGGAGGAGGCCGGCAGGGTGGCGTCGCGGGCCGCCACGGAGTTCTCGGAGTACCTGCGGGAGCTGTCGCGGGCACGGCGCGCGCGCCCGGCCGACGACCTGGTCACGGCGCTCACGCAGGTGGTGGACGGCGGCGACCAGCTCACCGAGGACGAGCTGATCGGCACCTGCGTTCTGCTGCTCAACGCCGGCCACGAGGCGACCGTGAACGCCACCGGGATCGGCTGGTGGCAGCTCTTCCGCCACCCCGACCAGCTCGCCCGGCTGCGAGCGGACCCGTCGCTGCTGGCCAGCGCGGTGGACGAGCTGCTGCGCTTCGACACGCCGCTGCAGATGTTCGAGCGCTGGGTGCTGGAAGACGTCGAGGTGCGCGGGGTGCGGGTGCCCAAGGGCGCGGAGCTGGGGCTGCTGTTCGGCTCGGCCAACCGCGACCCGGCGGTGTTCGACGCCCCCGAGCGGCTGGACCTCGGCCGCGCGCACAACCCGCATCTCAGCTTCGGGGCCGGCACCCACTACTGCCTTGGCGCGCCGCTCGGCCGGCTGGAGCTGGAGCTGTCGTTCGGGACCCTGCTCCGCCGCCTGCCGCGGCTAGCGCCGGCCGAGGAGCCGGCGTGGAAGCCGACCTATATCCTGCGGGGCCTCGAGGCGCTCCGCGTGACGGCGTGAGCGAGGGGGCCGGAGTGTTCGCGATGTACGGGCCGGAGCTGACCTTCCTCGGGGTGCCCCGCGGCGACCTGGACGACCCGGCGTCGCTGGCCGGCGTCGACGTGGCGATCGTCGGCGCGCCGTTCGACGGCGGCACCAGCCACCGGCCGGGGGCGCGGTTCGGGCCGGGCGCGATCCGCGGCACCGACTACCTCGGCCACGACGGCTCCCGGCCGCACCTGGCCCTTGGGGTCGACCCCCTGAAGGATCTGCGGGTGGTCGACGTCGGCGACGTGCTCATGCTGTCCGGCGAGATCGAGCCCGCCCTGCAGCGGCTGGAGCAGGCCGTCCACCGGGTCGCCGCCGCCGGCGCCATCCCGGTGGTGCTCGGCGGCGACCACACCATCGCCCTGCCGGACGTTACCGGGGTCGCGCGCCAGCACGGCTTCGGGCGGGTGTCGGTGATCCACTTCGACGCCCACGCCGACACCGGCGACACCCAGTTCGGCTCGCTGCTGGGGCACGGCACGCCGATGCGGCGGCTGATCGAGTCGGGCGCCGCCCGCGGCGACCGCTTCCTGCAGCTCGGCCTGCGAGGCTACTGGCCGCCCCCGGAGGTGCTGGCGTGGATGGCCGAGCAGGGGATGCGCACCTTCGAGATGGCCGAGATCGGCCGGCGCGGACTGGACGCCTGCCTGTCGGAGGCGTTCGCGACCGCCACCGACGACTGCGACGGCGTCTTCCTGTCGGTCGACATCGACGTGGTCGACCCCGGCATGGCGCCGGGCACCGGCACGCCGGAGCCGGGAGGGTTGACCGCACGGGAGCTGCTGGACGCGGTCCGCCGGTGCGCCCTGGAGCTGCCCGTTGTCGGCGTCGACGTGGTCGAGCTGGCCCCCGCCTACGACGGGCCCGGCCAGGCGACGACGTTCCTGGCCAACCGGGTGGTGCTGGAGGCCCTGTCGGGGATCGCCAAGCGCCGCGCCACCACCGGCTGAAACCCCGGGGGCGCCGCCGGTGTTGCAGGGGGCGATGGACAACCCACCGGAGCTGCCCGCCCGCCTGGCCCGCGACCTGGACGGCGCCTTCGAGGAGCTGGTCCGCGGGCACGAGCGGCTCCTCTTTGGCCTGGCGCTGCGGGTCGTCGGCAACGCCCACGACGCCGAGGAGGTCGCCCAGGACGCGTTCGAGCGCGCCTACCACGCGCTCTCGGGCTACCCGGCGGAGCGCGTGGCGGCGATGCGGCTGCGGCCGTGGCTGGCCCGGATCGCGCTGAACCTGGCGCGCAACCGGCTGCGGCGCCGCACGCCGCCGACGTGGCCGCTGGAGACCGCCGACGGCGAGCCGCTGCCGCTGGCCGCGCCGGCCGGCGGCGAGCCCGCCGCCGTGGCCGAGCGCCACCAGGACCGCGAGCTGTGGGCCGAGCTGCTGGCCGGCCTGCCGGCCCGCTACCGGGAGGCGGTGGTGCTGCGGCACGTCGAGGACCTGCCGTACGCGGAGGTCGCCGAGGTGCTCGGCCAGCCGGTGGGCACGGTCAAGACCCACGTGCACCGGGGGGTGCGGCTGTTGCGGGTCGCCTTCGAGGCGAGGAAGGAGACGCTGGCGAGATGAGCGGATACGACGAGCCCAGGCGCTGGAGGGAGATGGCGACCGGCCTGCGCGGGCTGCGGCCCGAGCCGCCGCCGACGCTGCGGCCGGCGGTGCTGGAGCGGGTCGGGCTGGCCGACGCCTGGTTCACCGTTGCGGGGCCGGCCGGGCCGCTGCTGGTCGCCTACAACGGCCGCGGGATCTCGGCCACCGCCCCCGCCGGCGACGAGGCCCGCTTCGAGGCGCGGTTCCTGGCCCGCCACCGGCGCCCGCTGCGCCGCGCCGGCGAGCCGCCCGCGCGGCTGCTGGCGCAGCTCCAGCGGTACATGGACCCGGGGGCGCGGGGCGCGCCGCCCCGCTTCGACCTGCGCGGGGTGTCCGACTTCGAGCGGGACGTGCTGCGCAAGACCGCCGAGATCCCCCGCGGCGAGGTCCGCCCCTACGCCTGGGTGGCCGGCGAGATCGGGCGGCCGGCGGCGGGCCGGGCGGTCGGCGGGGCGCTCAACCGCAACCCGGTCCCGGTGCTGATCCCCTGCCACCGGGTGGTCGGCAGCGACGGCCGGCTGACCGGCTACGCCTGGGGCGTGCCCTACAAGCGGACGCTGCTGGCCGCCGAGGGCGCCGACCCGGCGGAGCTGGAGCGGCTCGGCCACCGCACCCGCTACGTCGGCAGCGACACCACCCGGGTCTACTGCTACCCGACCTGCCACAACGCCAGGCGGATCGGGCCGGCGCAGCGGGTGGCGTTCCGGGACGGCAACGCCGCCGCCGCCGCCGGCTACCGCCCGTGCCGGCGCTGCCGCCCCCCCGCGGCGGGCTAGCGGCGGCGGCGGAGGGCTCGGAGGGCCTGCTCGGCGGCCTGGATCGGTCCGAGCTCGTCGAGGACCTCGGCGACGCGCTCGTTGCGGTGCTCGAAGTCCAGGCCCTCGGTGGCGGCCGGCAGCTCGCGGGCGCGGCGCTCGGCCGCGTCCAGGGCGGCGGCGCTGGCCGCCTGCGCATCGGCCAGGGGCCGGGCAGCGCCCACGCCGGCAGCTCGGCCCTGGCCGACTCGACCGCGGCGAGGAACCCCGCCACGCTCGCCTGCAGCGGCGCACCGGGCCGCCGGGCCGACGGGACGGTGGCCACCAGCGCGCGGCTGCCCTCCTCCAGCGTCCTGGCGAAGCGCAGGAACCCCGACCAGGCCGCCTCCACCGCCGGGTCGCGCCCCCGTCCCCACATGCCGCCTCCCCATCGGATGCTCGCCTGGCGGACCGCAGGTTAGAACGCCGGTCAAGTATCCGCTCTTGAGGGGATTGCGTGGCCGCCGTGGGCGGCGCGCAAGCTCCAGGGCTGGACGGATGATTCGCCGCTGCATGCGACGCCGGATACATGACCGCCGTTCTAGCGGACCTCCAGCCAGAAGGGGCTGGCGTAGGCGAGCGCGTAGCCGAGCTCGGCCCAGGGGCCGGTGGCGCGGGGGTCGGCCGCGGCGGACGGGTCGGAGACGCGCAGCACCAGCCAGGGGCCGTCCGCCGGGTCGACGTCCACCTCGAAGGACACGACCGGCTCCTCGGGCGACGGCAGCGCGACCTCCACGGCGGCGGCCAGCGTCGGCAGGCGCCCGGCGGAGCGCGCCCCGCTAGGCGTGGAGCCCGGCCGCAGCACCTGCACGTTGAGGCGCCGCCCCCACCAGGCGGCGGCACGGTCCAGGTCCACGTCGACCCGCACCGTCCGCGCTCGACCCAGGGGCACGGTGCCGCCCATGCGGACCCCGGCGCACGCCGCGTCCAGCCGCAGGCCCTTCACCCGGCTGGCGAACACCCGCCGTGCCAGCAGCGCCTCCCACACCCCGGCCCGGGTCAGCTCGTGGACCCAGAGGCCCGCCCGCCCCTTGCCGTCCGGGACGCCCCAGTCGCTGCCGTGCTCGTCGGTGACCCCGAGCAGGCCGGCCCGCCAGCCGGCGTCCAGGCACTCCAGCAGCGGCGATGCGGCCCTGCCGTCGGTGCCCTGGAACAGGTAGTCGTGGGTCTTGTTGAAGATCTCCATGCTGACCAGCCGGCGCGTCATGGCCGGCCGGTGGTGGAAGCGGCCGAAGCGGCGCGGCCCGGCCTTGCCCGGATGGTTGAAGCCCGCCAGGCCGTCCTCGCCCGGCCCCTCCAGCCAGCGCCAGAACGCCGCCATGCGGGGGCCGAAGGTGCGCAGCGCGTCGGTGTAACGCTGGCTGCCCCACACGCTCATGTGGCCGTGGAGCCCGTGGGACCACTCGAAGCCGGCCAGGGCCACGAAGCCGCCCGGGTCGTCGGCCTGGTCGGCCAGCTCCCTGGTGCGGGCCCAGGCGTGCGCGTCGATGCCGATCGCGCCGGGCGCGTCGGTCAGGCCGAACAGGACCGACGCCCAGCGGGCGTGGTCGGTGATCGCCGCCACGTCCAGGCCGGCCGCGCGCAGAGCCTGGAACGCGCTCGCCGGGTCGCCGCGGCCGTCCGACAGCCGGGTGTGGTTGTGGAGGTCGGCGTGGACCAGGAACGGGCCGGGGAACAGCCGCGAGCCCCGGCTGGTGCCCCAGGCGTCGGGCCGGTCCCCCGGGCTCCCCCGGCCCGACTCCTCCGGCGGCGGCTCAGGCATCCGCAGCCCGCGACGGGGTCGGCTGCCGGGCGGCTGCCGCGGCGGCCCGCGCGCTGGTCGCGCCGGGCAGGTTGCCCTTGGCCAGGTGCAGCTCGAGGGCGGCGTCCGCGGCCGCGGCGGCGTCGCCGTCCCTGCCGGCCGCCAGCGCCACCGCGGCGAGGTCCAGCAGCGCGTCGCCCCGCATCGCCAGCATGTCGGTTGGGCCGGCGATCGCCACCGCCTCGCCGGCCAGCCGCGTCGCCGCCTCCAGCCGCCCCTCGGCGGCCAGCGCCTTGGCGGCGGCGCCCCGCCAGCGGACCTGCGCGAACAGGTCGGCGCCGGCGGCCAGGTCGCGGCTCGTCCTCGCCTGCCGCAGCGTCTCGTCGCCGTGGCCGAGCTCGTGCAGCACGTGGGCGAGGTCGGCGGTCAGGTTGGAGCGCATCCCCGTGTCGCCCTGGCGCTCCACGATCCGGATGCCCCCGCGTAGGTGCCGCTCGGCGGCGGTCGGGTCGCCGGCCAGCATCGCCGCGGCGGCGGCGAACTGGCGCGCCAGGGCGGCCTGCCGGTTGGCGCCCAGGTCGTCGGCGAGGGCGACGGCGCGGTCGGCGGTCGCCAGCGCCGCCTCCGCCTCGCCGGCCATGGCCTGCAGCCCGGCCAGCGCCTCCAGCGCCGCCAGCTCGGCGCGGCGGTTGCCGCCCGCCTGCGCCAGCAGCGCCCGGCAGCGGCGGATGCCGTCGGTGGCCGGGACCGGCCCCCAGAACGCCGCCTGGGCGAGCAGGCCGCGGCCCCATCCCTGGGTCGGGTCGTCGCCGGCGAGGCGGGCATGGCCGATCGCCTCGGCCGCCGCCGTCTCGCCCTCGGCGATGCGGCAGCGCAGGAACCCCAGCGCCGCCAGCAGCCCGTACGCCTTGGCCAGGCCCCGCTCGTCGGCGGCGGCCGCGAAGGTGGCGATCGCCCGGCGCGCCTCGGCCTGCAGCGCGTCGGCGTCCAGGTCGGTCGCGAAGGCGACCTGCATGCGCAGGCGCACGATGCTGGCGTAGGCGGCCAGGCGGGCGTCGCCGGCGGCGAGCGCCTCGAGCGCGGCCGCCGCGCCGTCCGCCCGCGCGAACTCGCCGGTGGAGACCAGCACCTCGGCCAGCTCGACCATCAGCTCGGGGCGCGCCGGGTCCCCGTCGGCGAGCAACGCGATCGCCCGCTCCAGCAGGTTGGCGGCCGCTGGCAGGTCGCCGCGGGCGAGGGCGCGGCGACCCGCCGCGCCGAGCCGCTCGGCGGCGGCCTCGGCCAGGTGGCGGTCGCGCTCCTCCACCGTGCCAAGCTCCACCCGGTAGCGCCAGGCCCGCTCCAGGTGGTAGCCGAGGATCTCCTCGACCTCGCGCAGGCGCGGCCCGGCCGTCCGCTCCAGCCAGCTCGCGAAGCGCTCGTGCAGCTCGGCCCGTGTCTGCTTGGGGATCGAGTCGTAGGCGGCGTCGCGCAGGAGCTGGTGGCGGAACTGGAAGCCCTCGTCGCCGGCCAGCCGCGACGGGACCTGCCGCAGCAGCTCCCGCCGGGCGAGGGCGCCCAGCCGGCCGGGGACCTCGTGGTGGCGCTCGGGGGGTGACAGCTCCAGCACCGCGCTCAGCTCGAAGGCCTGCCCGACCACCGAGGCGCGCTCCAGGACCGCGCGGTCGGCGTCGTCCAGGCGGTCCAGCCGGGCGGTGAGCAGCGCCTGGATGCTCGGGGGGATGCCGAGCGCGGCCAGGTCGGCGGCCGCGACCCAGCGGCCATCCTCGCGCCGCAGCCGGCCCTCCTCGACCAGGGCGGCCAGCAGCTCCTCCAGGAACAGCGGGTTGCCCTCGGCCGCCCGGGTGATGCCACGGCGCGCCCCTTCCGGCAGCGCCGCCGGCCCGGCCAGGCTGGCCAGCAGCTCGGCCGATTCCGCCTCCCCGAGCGGCTCCAGCAGCATCGTGGTCGCGTTCAGCTTGCCGCCCGCCCAGCCTGGCCGCTGCTCCAGCAGCTCCGGCCGGGCGATCGCCACCAGCAGGATCGGCGCCGCGCGGACGTAGTCGGCGACGTGCTCCACCAGGTCGAGCAGGGTCGGCTCCGCCCAGTGCAGGTCGTCGAGGACGACCACCAGCGTTCCCGCACCGGCCAGGACCTCCAGCAGCCGGCGGAATGCCCACGCCGCCTCCTCCGCCGGGACCGGGGTCGCCTCCAGCCCGATGAGCTGCGCCACCCGCCCGGCGACGTGGTCGGCGTCGTCGGCGTCGCCGAGCCGGCGCCGCAGCTTGGCGGTCGCCTCGGCCGGCGAGTCGGTGTCGATCGTGCCGGCGGCCTGGTGGACCACCTCGGCGACCGGCCAGAAGGTGATGCCCTCCCCGTAGGACAGGCAGCGGCCGCGCAGCACGGTGGCGTCGAGCCCACGCACGGCCTCGGCCACCAGGCGCGTCTTGCCGACCCCCGCCTGGCCGAGCACTGTCAGCAGGTGGCAGGCGGCGGTCGTCGACACCCGCTCGTACACCCAGTCGAACAGGCGCAGCTCCGGGTCGCGCCCGACGATCGGCGCGTCCTGGCGCCGGGCGTGACCGGGGGCGCCGGGCGCCACGCCGAGCAGGCGCCAGGCGGCCACCGGCGCCTGCTTGCCCTTCAGGTGCAACGGCGGCACCGGTTCGACCTCGACCGCGTCGCGCACCAGCCTGAAGGTCGGCTGCCCGAGCAGCACCTCCCCTGGCGGCGCCGCCTGCTCCAGCCGCGCGGCGACGTTGACCGCGTCGCCGAGGACCAGCGCGTCGCCGATCGCCGGGTCGCCGGTGACGACCTCGCCGGTGTTGACGCCGCTGCGGGCCCGCAGCCGCACCCCCCAGTCGCGCTCCAGCTCCTTGTTCAGCTCGCCGAGGCTGGCCCGCAGCTCGGCGGCGGCTCGCACCGCCCGCAGCGCGTCGTCCTCGTTGACCGCCGGGATGCCGAACACCGCCACCACCGCGTCGCCGACGAACTTCTGCACCTGGCCGCCGTGGCGCTCGAACAGGGCGCGCAGGTGGTCGAACCAGCTCGCCATCACCAGCGCCAGCGACTCCGGGTCCAGGCGGGCCCCCAGCCCGCTGGACTCGGCCACGTCGGTGAAGACGACCGTGACGATCTTGCGGGCCGGCCGGACGGTCACGTCCGGCGACGGCAGGGGCGTCCCGCAGGCCAGGCAGAAGCTGGCCCTCGTCGGGTTGGGCTCGCCGCACGCCGGGCAGACGGTCATGGCGCCACGCTACCGGCTGCGCCGTGCGCCGCCCAGGTTCTTCAGCGCCTCTCTGCGGCTGAGCGCCGACAGCCGCGGCTCGTTGGCACGGACGTAGCCGGCCACCTCGTCCGGGTCGGTCCAGGCGTAGGCGCGCAGCGCCCAGCCGATCGCCTTGCGGACGAAGAAGTCCCGCTCCTGGAGGTTCGGCTCGATGCAGGCGTACAGCAGCTCCAGGTCGGTGCCGGCCTTGGCGTTGACCTGGCAGATGATCGCGGCGCGGCGCAGCCAGCGGTCCGGTCCGCGGCTCCAGGCGAGCAGCGCCGCCGTCATCGGCGCCCGCTGCCGGGCGAGCAGCTCGGCGACCGGGTGGGTGGCGACGCTGTCGACAAGGTCCCACCAGGCGCCGGTGACGATCAGCTCCTGGTACAGCGGCAGGGCCGGAAGCGACGTCCGGTGGGCGCGGTAGCGGCGGTCGGAGGCGAGCGCGACGGCGGCGTAGCGTTCCTCGCGGTGGCTGGCCTCCCGCCACAGCGCCAGAACGGTGGCCCGCCAGGCGGCGAACGAGCCGACGGGGTGGTCGGCGAAGAC
>Ga0307278_10000064_pt1 | contig 51102 bp, 44 predicted proteins | sample ER_DNA_117_FD_194482 | JGI IMG/M metagenome (GOLD analysis project Ga0307278, IMG submission 194482) | Bulk soil microbial communities from the East River watershed near Crested Butte, Colorado, United States - ER_DNA_117 | ecosystem: Environmental > Terrestrial > Soil > Floodplain | place... | reverse complement strand
TGCGCGGCAGCAGCTTTTCCTGAAGGCGATGAAGCAGCAGATCTCGTCGCAGCTGGACCTGAACACCGTCTTCAAGATCATGAACGCGGTCGAGAAGAACGTGGTGGTCGGCCGCGGCGGCGGCCGTGCGCTCGATCCGCAGACGTTGAAGGACTACCTCTACTTCGCGCACGGATTGCCAGGTGGCCATGTGTTCCAGTCCAAGATCGAAGGTCTGACCGGGACCAACGAGCTCTCGGCAACACCGCAGAGCATCGCCACGGCTGTACGCGATTTCGTCCAGCCGGACGTGAACGCGCCGGCAAAGGCGCGTGACGTGACGTTCGGAATCAAGCGGCGCTCGCGGGCGCCGCGTCCGCGCGACATCTCGACGACGGTTCTGAACGGCAACGGCGTTGCCGGCTCGGCGGCCAATGCTGCGTATGTGCTCGGGCGGCGCGGCTACAAGATCATCCTGCCGCCTACCGGCAAGACTCAGAACGCTCCGAACTTCCAGTACTTCCGCACGACGGTGTACTACGACACGGCGCAACGCCGCTCGAAGGCCGCCGCGGCGAAGCTCGCGAATCTGTTCGGCGACGCGGATGTGAAACCGCTGCCTGCGACGTTCACCACCCTCGCCAACGGTGCCATGGCCACGGTGGTGGTCGGCCAGAACTTCCACGGCGCGATCGCCCCCGCGCCCGTCGACAAGACTCCGACGCGGCAGCCGGCGAGGGTGACGCCGAACGCGGCGATGACGAGGTCGCTGCTCGTGCAGGCGAGCAAACGGGTGCGCTTCAGACTCCAGGTCCCGCGCCTCGTTGAAAGCTCCTCGCGGCTGGAGTTCGATGCGCCGATTCGGGTCTACAACATCAGCAAGGGCCACCGCGCGGTTCGGTTGACCTTCCGCATCGGGTCGAACGAATACTGGGGCATCGAGGAGACCAACTGGAACGATGCGCCGGCCCTCGCCGGCCCGAGCTTCGTCCACAAGATCAAGGGTCGTGAGTACGCCCTGTACTACTCCGGGGCGCATCTCCACATGGTGGTGCTGCGGAAGGACGGAGCCTCGTACTGGGTCATCAACTCGATCCTCGACGAGTTGTCGAACGAAACGATGCTCGCGATCGCGCGAGGGCTCGCTCCGCTCCCCAAGTAGGCTTCAGGATCATGGCGGAATCGCGAACGATCGGTGTGTTTGGCGCGGGCTGGGTCGGCCTCGTCACCGGGGGCTGCTTCGCCGAGCTCGGGCACGAGGTGATCGTGCGCGACGTGATGCCAGACAGGATCGAGGCTTTGCGGGCGGGCCGGCTGCCGTTCCACGAGGCGGATCTGCCGGAGATGCTCGACCGGAACCGCGACCGCATCCGGTACACGCTCGACGCTGATGAGCTCGCGGACGCGGATGCACTCTTCATCTGCGTCCAGACGCCCCCGACGTATTCGGGCGACGCTGATCTGTCGTTCGTGTGGTCGGCCTTGGACGACCTCCCGCGAGTGGAGCGGCGTCAGATCCTCGTGATGAAGTCCACCGTCCCGGTCGGTACGGGTGAGAAGGTGCGTGCTGCCTTGGAAGGCCGCGGCCTCACCAACGTCGGCTACGTGTCCAATCCGGAGTTCCTGGCCGAGGGGCACGCGGTGCGCGACTTCCTCAATCCGGACCGGATCGTCATCGGCGCTTCCGCCGACGACGATGGCTCGGCGGTCGAGGCGCTCTACGGGGGAATCGAGGCGCCGGTGGTCCGAACAGACGTTGCATCGTCCGAGATGATCAAGCTCGCCGCGAATGCGTTCCTCATGACCCGCATCTCGTTCATCAACGAGATCGCGAACGTGTGCGAGGCGGTCGGCGCGGACGTCGTCGAGGTCGCGAAAGGCGTGGGACTCGACCATCGCCTCGGCCCACACTTCCTGCGGGCGGGTATTGGCTACGGTGGAAGTTGTTTCCCGAAGGACTCACTCGCGCTCAAACAGCTCGCCTCGAACTCGGGTTACCACTTCCAGCTGCTGTCGGCGGTGATCGAGGTGAACGAGTTGCAGAAGCGGCGCGTCGTGCAGAAGCTGCAGAAGCACCTCGGCAAGCTGCGCGGCAAGAAGATCGCGCTGCTGGGCCTCGCGTTCAAGGCTGACACCGACGACATGCGCGAGGCGCCGTCGCTCGTGCTCGCGTCACGACTGTTGGCCGAGGGCGCGGAGGTGCGTGCCTGGGATCCGGTCGCGCGGCCGGGCGAGTTGATGAAGGGCGCCGTGCTCTGTGACTCGGTCTTGGAGGCTGTGCGCGGCGCGGATGCCGCGGTGATCGTCACCGAGTGGGACGAGCTCCGCGGCCTGGCGTCGAAGGACGTGCACGACGCGATGGCGCGGCCGCTCATCCTCGACGGGCGAAACCTGCTCGACCCGGCCCAAACGCGTGCTGCGGGTTTTGCCTACGAGGGCATCGGCCGGCCGAGCTCGCCCTTCGAGGCGTTGCCCGAGACCGCAGAGCCCGAGACAAAGGTGTCGCAATAGTGGAGGCGATCATCCTCGCGGGCGGGCAGGCGACACGGCTTGGCGACGCGGCTCGTGGACACCCGAAGGCGCTCGTCCCGATCGCAGGGCACCCCCTCGCCGAGTACCAGGTCTCGCAGCTCGTGCGCGCGGGCGTCGAGCGCGTGATCGTCAGCTGTAGCGCCGGCCAGGCGGCGCTGTTCGAGGCCAAGCTCGCAGGACTGGGCGCGGAAATCGTGGCCGTCGCCGAGCCGGAGCCGCTTGGGCGTGGGGGAGGCTTGCGCTTCGCGGCGGCGCATCGAGAGGAGACGGGGCCGATCTACGCATTCAACGGCGACGAGCTGCACGACGTCGACCTGCACGCGTTCCTCGAAGCGCACGAGGACCACGGCGGCGCGGCGACGATCGTCGTCGCGCCACTCACGTCGCAGTTCGGCGTGGTGGAGCTCGAGGACAACGACCGCGTGACGGGGTTCCGAGAAGCGCCGCGCCTGCCGCACTGGGTCAATGCCGGCGTCTACGTCCTCGGCGACGAAGCGCTCGCCCGCATGCCCGAGCGGGGCGACCACGAACAATCGACGTTCCCGGAGCTTGCGGAAGAGGGAAAGCTCTTCGCCTTTCGGCACGAGGGCCTCTGGATCACCGTCAACACCCCCAAAGACCTGCAGCGGGCGGAGGAGCACTACGCCTCCCATCCCGAGCTCCGCCCGACACTGGCCCGGGGGCGCAGCTGACCTAAAAGGCCGGGGTCAGACCCTTGACGTTAAGGACACCGCTCCGCTCGACAGGTCTTGTGCCTGGCACGGAACACGTCCTGCGTCCCTTTGATGAACGGCATAGAGTCGCCAAAGATGAGCGTGGACTCGCCAAATCTCGGCGGCCTCGACGCCTGGGCCTTCGAGCCGCGCAAGGTCGACAAGCCGTGGGGCTACGAGCTGATCTGGGCCGAGACCGACCGCTATGTCGGCAAGGTCCTCTTCGTAAAAGCCGGCGAATCCCTCAGCCTCCAGTTCCACCGCGTGAAGGACGAGTCGTGGCTCGTCCAGTCGGGTCGCGCCAGGCTCGAGCTCGGCTCGGCCGGCGACCCCGTCCTGCGAGAAGAGGTGATCGGGCCCGGGGCCTCGTTCCACTTCCGCCCGGGCAGCGTCCATCGCGTGACGGCGATCGAGGACGCGACCATCCTGGAGGTCTCCACGCCGGAGCTCGACGACGTCGTCCGGCTCGAAGACCGGTACGGGCGGACGGGAACCTCCGAGCCTTAACACGAACGTGTTAAGGTCTGGGCGTGGCAGGACTGACCATCGGCGAGGCCGCCGCCCAGACGGGGTGGTCGCCCCGGATGCTTCGCTACCTCGAAGGCGCGGGGCTCGTCGTCCCACGCCGGAGCGGGGCCGGCTATCGCCTGTACGGGCTCCTCGAGCTCAACCAGCTCCGCTCCCTGCTGGAGCTCCGCCGGCGCCACGACGTCGAGCTCACGGACGTCGCTTTCGCAGCTAGGCTCGAGCGCGAGCCGGAGCTGCGGGCCGCAGTGGAGACCTGGCTGGCAGGTACCCAACTGTCCGCCCTCGACTGGGAACAGCGCAAGCACGAGCGGCTCTTGGCCGCCTAAACGAGAGGACTGAATGGCTACGACGAAACGGCACGACGTGAAAGACCTGGCACTCGCGCCCGAGGGGGTGCGGCGCATCGAGTGGGCCGACCGCCAGATGCCCGTGCTCGCTGCGATTCGCGAGCGCTTCGACCGCGAGCAGCCGCTCTCCGGTTATCGCATCTCCGCCTGTTTGCACGTAACGACCGAGACCGCGAACCTCGCCCGCACGCTGAAGGCAGGCGGCGCCGACGTGGTTCTTTGCGCGTCCAACCCGCTCTCGACGCAGGACGATGTCGCAGCCGCGCTGGTCGACGAGTACGACATCGGTGTCTTCGCGATCAAGGGTGAAGACAACGACACGTATTACGCACACATCGAGGCGGCCGTCGATCACAAGCCGCAGCTGACGATGGACGACGGCGCCGATGTCATCGGCGTCCTCCACTCCGCGCGGCGTGAGCAGCTCGGCGACATCATCGCGGGAACCGAGGAGACAACCACCGGGGTCATCAGGCTCAAGGCGCTCGAGCGTGACGGTGCGCTTGGTTTCCCGGTCATCGCCGTCAACGACGCCCAGACGAAGCATCTGTTCGACAATCGTTACGGCACGGGTCAATCGACGATCGACGGAATCATCCGCGCGACCAACGTGCTGCTGGCGGGCAAGCGTTTCGTCGTGGCCGGTTACGGCTGGGTTGGCCGCGGCGTCGCGTCGCGGGCCCGCGGTATGGGCTCGCACGTCATCATCACGGAGGTCGATCCGATGCGGGCGCTCGAGGCCACCATGGACGGCTACGAGGTCCTCTCGATGGAGAAGGCCGCGCCGATCGGCGACATCCTCGTCACGGCGACCGGCGACAAGTCCGTCATCCGCAAGGAGCACATCCAGAAGATGAAGGACGGCGCCATCCTCGCGAACACGGGCCACTTCAACGTCGAGATCGATATCCCCGGCTTGCGGGCGCTCGCGACCGACACGCGCGAGGCCCGTGCATTCGTGGAGGAGTTCACGATGACCGGGGGCGAGCGCATCTACCTGATCGCCGACGGCCGCCTCGTGAACCTGTCCGCTGCAGAGGGCCATCCGGCCCTCGTTATGGACATGTCCTTCGCGAACCAGGCGCTTTCGGCCGAATACGCGATCCAGAATGCCGCCGAGCTCGAGCGGAAGGTCTATCCGGTGCCGGAGGAGATCGACAAGGAGATCGCGCGCCTCAAGCTGGCGACCATGGGCGTCGAGATCGACACGCTTACGGAGGAGCAGGAGAAGTACCTGGCTTCGTGGGACGAAGGAACCTAGACCCGGAAGACATCGTTCGGTACGAGGAGGACGGCCCGAGGGTCGTCCTCCTCGACCAGCGCCGGTTGCCTGACGAAGAGGTCGAGCTGGAGTGCCGTTCGGTTGCGGAGGTCGTCGTGGCGATCCGCGAGCTGGCTATTCGCGGCGCGCCTGCGATCGGTGTCGCCGCGGCCTACGGCCTGGCGCTCGGCGGCGCGCTTGGGGATGACCTCGACCAAGCCGCCGCGCTGCTTGCCGCTTCGCGCCCGACCGCGGTCAATCTCGCGTGGGCGCTCGAGCAGATGCGGGACGACCCGACTCCCGCGCACGCACGCGCCCTTCACGAGGAGGAGGTCGAGCGCTGCCACACGATGGCCGCCCACGCCGCCGAGTTGTTTGGCCCGGGGACGCGCGCGCTGACGCACTGCAACGCAGGCGGACTGGCGACGGGCGGTTACGGCAGCGCGGTCGGAGCGCTTCGGACCGCCTGGGAGCGGGGGTCGCTCGAATGCGTGTGGGTCGACGAGACCCGTCCGTTGCTGCAGGGGGCACGCCTGACCGCGTGGGAGCTCGAGGCCACCGGTATTCCGCACGCGGTGATCGCCGATTCCGCAGCGGCCTCGCTGATGGCCGCAGGCGACGTGGACTGTGTCGTCACCGGCGCGGATCGAATTGCTGCCAACGGCGACACGGCGAACAAGATCGGCACGTACTCCCTTGCCGTCCTCGCCGCGCACCACGGGATCCCGCTCTACGTCGTCGCACCGACCTCCAGCATCGACCTCGCCACTCCGACGGGGCCAGAGATCCCGATCGAGGAGCGTGCGGCGGCCGAGATCACGACACGCTTTGTGGCACGCAATCCTGCCTTCGACGTCACACCGGCAAACCTCATCACGGCGATCGTCACCGAGCACGGCGTCCACCGCGCGCCGTATGCGCAGTCGCTCGCGGCGCTCGTTTGAAGGCGCTCATCCTCGCGGCGGGCTACGCGACCCGGTTGCGGCCGCTCACCGACTCGATCCCGAAGCAGCTGCTCCCGGTCGGAGGACGACCCATGGTGGACTGGATCCTCGACCGGCTCGGGGAGACGAGCGCCGACGAGGTGCACCTCGTCACGAACGCGCGCTTCGCCGAGCGTTTCGAGCGCTGGGCGGAGGACAAGGACGTGCGCATCCACAACGACGGCACGACGTCAAACGAGGACCGGCTCGGCGCGATCGGCGACATTCGCTTCGTCGGCCTCGACGACGACCTGCTCGTGGTGGCCGGCGACAACCTGTTCGACTACTCCCTCGCTGACTACGAGGCCTACTGGCGCGAGCGCGACGGAAGCTGCATCGCGGTTTTCGACGTGGGCGATCCCGAGCTGGCGAAGAAGTACGGCATCGTCGACGTGGGCGAGAACGATCGCGTCGTCGGCTTCTTGGAAAAGCCCGAGAATCCACCGACGACGCTCTGCGCCACCGCGACGTACCTCTACGAGCGCGAGCACGTGCGACTGGTCGACCAGTACCTCGAAGAGGGAAATCCACCGGACCAGCCCGGGAACTACATCGCCTGGCTGCACAGGCGCGAGCCCGTCTATGCGTACCGCTTCGACGGGCAGTGGTACGACATCGGCGACGCAACCCAGCTGCTCGAGGCGGACAACCGCATGCGGCGACTGCGCGGCCTGCCGGAACGCGCGGAGTATTCACCGAGCTGACACAGACACGTCACACACGCTGACGTAGCGTGGTGACGTGCTCGATCTGCTCCTTCCGCAACGCTGTCTGCTCTGTTTTCTTCCCGGGGCGCAGGTTTGCGACGGCTGCACCACTACTCTCCGCCGCATCGAGCTGCCGCTCTGCGAGCGTTGCGGTGCGCCGACCGCCTGGCCTGTAAAGCGTTGTGCCGAGTGTGCGGGCCGACGGCTCGCCTTCACACGTGCTCGGGCGGCATTGGCATACGACGACCGCTTGCGCCCGATCGTCGCCGCCTGGAAGGAGCGTGGTCTGCGCCGACTGGCAGGCTGGGCAGCGGCCGTCGTCCGCGACTCGCTCCCGCGGCCCGACGCCGTGTGTGTCGTGTTCGTCCCGGGCGATCCCGACCGCAGGCTCAAGCGCGGGCATCACGCTGCTGAACGGCTGGCGAGCGAGCTTGCCGCTTTCTGGGAGCTGCCGCTGCGGCCGCTCCTCACGAGGGCGAGAGGGTCTCCCCGGCAGCGAGGGCTGTCGCAACTCGAGCGGCGACGGAACGTGGCAGGTGCTTTCCTTGCGCACGGCCGGGTACCCGCCCGCATCGCGCTCGTCGACGACGTGTATACGACCGGTGCGACTGTCAATGCGGCCGCGTCCGCACTCCGGAAGGGAGGAGCTCGCGGGGTCGAGGTCGTGACGTTCGCCCGCACGATTCGCATTCGCTAGGGTGAGATTTCCGGCTCACGAGGAGGCGCATGCGACTTCAAGTGAAGGGCAAGAACCACGAGGTCAGCGACACGATCCGCCGGTATGCCGAGGAGAAGATGCAAAAGCTCGACCGTCAGCTGCATGAGCTTGCAGAGGTCGAGCTTGAGCTCCGTGTCGAGAAGAACCCTTCGATCGCCGACAACCAGGTGGCGGAAGTGACCGTCTGGACGAAGGGGCCGACTCTCCGCGTCAAGGAGGCGTCGACCGACATGAAGGCTTCGATCGACCAGCTGACGGACAAACTGCTCCGGCAGATCGACCATGCCCGCGGCAGGCGGCGCAAAGACTGGCACCCACGTGACAACGGCACACTCACCGGAGGTCCGATGAGCATTCCCGACGAGGAAGATGCGGGCGAGCAGATCGTCAAGGTGAAGCAGTTCTCGGTCAAGCCGATGAGCGCGGAGGAGGCTGTGCTGCAACTCGAGCTCATCGGCCACGACTTCTTCGTCTTTCGCAGCGATGAGTCCGGCGACATCAACGTCATCTACCGCCGCAAGAACGGCGGCTACGGCTTAATCGAGCCGCAGGGGTAGTGGGACTCTTCCGGCGCAAGCCGTTGCACCAGCGGCTTGCCGAGGAGGGCGGTCTCGTGGAGCGGTCGACCGTGCCGTTGTTCACCGGAGTCATTCCGGAAACCGGCATCCACGGCATTCCGCGCGAGCGGCAGTACGACGCGGTTGCCGCCACCGAGGCGCCCGACGTGGAGGGTGATGCGGCGAGATTCGTCGCGCTCGAAGACGGCTCACTGCTGGTCGAGGAAGGCGACGGCGACCTGACCCCGCTCGCGGACGCGATCGAGCAGGAAATCGCGCGCCCGTACCGCGCCACCGCGGTCCGGCGCGGAGAGACGACGTGGGCGGTCGCGGCGCACAGGCTGCGCGTGGTCGAGCTGCCCGAGCCCGGCGGCGACGAGGTCGAGTTGGTCGTCAACGGCGACGAGAAGACCCTGGTCGTCGACGGGAACCGCTCCTTCGGAACGATGCCGGAGCTCGAGCAGCTTGCGGACGGCGACGCGGTCATCCGCGCGGCCCGCCTGGACGGCACCTTTTGGGAGGTTCGTGTCGATCCGCTCTAGGTGGGGCAAGCTACCCTAGGCTCTATGAGCTCCCAGCTCGGTTCCTTCGAAAAGGTCCTCCGCATCGGCGAGGGCCGCCGCATGAAACGGCTGGCCGAGCAGGCTGCCTACATCACCTCGATCGAGCCCGAGTTCGGCGAGCTTTCGGACGACCAGCTCCGGGACAAGACGGTCGAGTTCCGGCAGCGCCTGGAGAACGGGGAGACGCCCGAGGAGCTCCTCTTCGAGGCCTTCGCGGCCGTCCGGGAGGCCCGGCTCAGGGAGTCCGACCAGCGCATGTTCGACGTCCAGCTGATGGGCGGCATCGTGCTCCACGAGGGCGACGTGGCCGAGATGAAGACCGGTGAAGGAAAGACGTTCGTCGCCAGCCTCGCGCTCTACCTCAACGCGCTGGAAGGCCGGGGCGTTCACCTGGTCACGGTCAACGACTACCTCGCCCAGCGTGACGCGGAGTGGAACCGCGGCGTCTACGAGCGCCTCGGCATGACCGTCAGCGCGATCGAGAACATGATGCCGTTCGCGGAGCGCAAGGTCGCCTATGAGGCCGACATCACGTATGGGACGAACTCCGAGTTCGGCTTCGACTACTTGCGCGACAACATGGCGGTCAGCCTCGACGGCGTTGTGCAGCGCAGCCATTCGTACGCGATCGTCGACGAGGTCGACTCGATCCTCATCGACGAAGCGCGGACACCGCTGATCATCTCCGGCGAGCCGGAGGCGGCGGCGCAGATCTACCACGACTTCGCGCGCATCGCCCGCTCGCTGACCGGCGTGGCCCACGATCCGCTGCTCAAAGGCGGGAACCCGGACGCGGACTACGAGTACGACGAGAAGCACAAGACCGTGGCCCCGGGCCAGGCTTCGATCGCGGCGGCAGAGCGCGCGCTCCGGCTCGAGAACCTCTACGACCCGCGCCACTCACAGCTCGTCAACCATCTGAATCAGGCGCTGAAGGCCGAGTCGCTCTACAAGCGCGACGTCGACTACGTGATCCAGGACGGCGAGGTGAAGATCGTCGACGAGTTCACCGGTCGCATCATGGAAGGCCGGCGCTGGTCTGAAGGCCTGCACCAGGCGATCGAGGCGAAGGAGGGCGTGAAGATCCAGGAGGAGAACGTCACGCTCGCGACGATCACGCTCCAGAACTACTTCCGCCTCTACGAAAAGCTCGCCGGCATGACCGGTACCGCAAAGACCGAGGAGAAGGAGTTCGTCGAGATCTACAACCTGCACGTCGTCGAGATCCCGACCAACGTCGATGTGATGCGCGAGGACAAGAACGACCTCATCTTCAAGTCGGTGGAAGGGAAGTTCCAGGCGGTCATGCGGGATATCAAGGAGCGTCACGAGAAGGGACAGCCCGTGCTCGTCGGCACGATCGCGGTCGAGACCTCGGAGTACCTGAGCCAGTTGCTGACGCGCCAGGGGATCCCGCACAACGTTCTCAATGCGAAGGAGCATGCGAGCGAGGCCGAGACGATCAAGGACGCAGGACAGAGCGGTGCGGTGACGATCGCGACGAACATGGCCGGGCGCGGCGTCGACATCAAGCTCGGCGAGGGCGTCGTCGAGGCCGGGGGGCTTTATGTGCTGGCCACCGAGCGCCACGAGGCACGGCGGATCGACAACCAGCTGCGCGGGCGTTCAGGCCGCCAGGGCGACCCCGGCGAATCTCGCTTCTACCTCTCCGGCGAGGACGATCTCGTCCGCCTCTTCGCGGGCGACCGCATCAAGCGCATCATGGAGCGCTTCAAGATTCCGGACGACCAGCCCATGGAGGCGAAGATCCTCTCGAGCCAGATCGAGGGCGCGCAGAAGAAGGTCGAGGAGCAGAACTTCGTCGCGCGCAAGAACGTCCTCAAATACGACGACGTCATGAACTCACAGCGCATGGTCATCTACGAGCAGCGCCGCGCCGTCCTCGAGGGTCAGGACATGTCCGAGCAGGTACGCGAGTGGATCGACGAGGTCGTCTCCCGCACCGTTGCGCAGTTCACGGAAGAGGATTACGCGGAGGAGTGGGACCTCGAAGGGCTCGTGAAGCAGATGTCGGCCCTGTATGACACGGAGGTCACCGTCGACGAGCTGCGCGAGGACATGGCCGAGGTCTCGCGGGACTCGCTCATCGAGGAGTTCCAGGAGGACGCGCGCGACTCGTACGCTGCGAAGGAAGAAGAGATGACGGCCGACCTGATGCGCGAGCTGGAGCGCTTCGTGATCCTCCAGGTCGTCGACCAGCGCTGGCGCGAGCATCTCGATGCGATGGACTACCTCCGCGAGGGCGTCCATCTGCGCGCGATGGCGCAGAAGGACCCGCTCGTCGAGTACCGCCACGAGGGCCACATCATGTTCGAGGAGCTCGGCGCGCAGATTCGGGAAGAGGTCGTGCTGACGCTGTTCCACGCCCAGCTTGCTCCGGAGGAGGCGGACGGGCTGCAGCGCGCGCAGGAAGCCTCCGGTGTGAACGGCGGCGGGCTGCAGTACGCGCACGAGTCGTTGGCGGGCGCGGAAGCGATCGCGGCTGCAGGCGGCGGCGGCGCCACCGCGACGCTCGCGATGTCGGGTGGCGGCGCGACGTCGACCGCCGGAGCGCCACGCCCCATCGTCAAGTCGGAGAAGGAGAACGTCGGCCGCAACGACCCGTGCTGGTGCGGCAGCGGCAAGAAGTTCAAGAAGTGTCACGGTGCTTAACCGCGCGAAGTCCGGCCCGGCTGCGCCGGGTCATGATGACTTCGCACGGATTCGCGGCTGACGGACCGAGCTTGCGGCGAGGGCCGGCAAAGCCCGCATTCGCGACGGATGGAGAAAGTCGTAACGCTCTCGTGACGATTCGGTAGGCGTTTCGGGTCTGACCCCTGCCACAGCCCATTAGGCCGTGGCTCAACTGTCCCGACGTGACATGGAGTTCGCGCCCAGAGTGTGACTTTTCTTCCACACCTGGCTGGCTCGGACATGGTGGGGACAGTCCCAGACATGTCCGTGGCGTTGGCTAACATCGACGTGTGACCGAAGAAAGCGCACAGCCGCTCGAGCAACAGCTCGAGGAGATCAGGACCCAGCTGGCCTGGGTCCGTGATTACCTTTGACCCGGATGCGCTGAGCGCCCGCCGCGCCGAGCTCGAGCAGCGGATGGGCGAGCCCGGTTTCTGGGACGACCAGGACCGCGCGGCCAAGATCTCCACGGAACATTCCCGCGTCGCGCGCAAGCTCGACAGCTACGAGCAGCTCACGCGCGACTACGAAGACGCGCAAGAGCTGTTCTCGATGGACGGCGGAATGGAGGACGAGATCGCCTCGTCGATCGCGCCGCTCAGGCAGGAGCTCGAGCGCCTGCAGGAGCAGGCGCTCTTCAGCGGCGAGTACGACCCCGGCGACGCGGTCGTCACGCTTCAGTCCGACGTCGGCGGCACCGACGCACAGGACTTCACGGAGATGCTCCTACGCATGTACGAGCGCTGGGCCGACCACCGCGGCTTCAAGACAGAAGTTATCGAGGCGAGCCCGGGCGAGGAGGCCGGCCTCAAATCGGCGACCTTCACGGTCGAGGGCGAAAACGCGTACGGGATCCTCAGAGCGGAGCGCGGCAAGCACCGCCTCGTCCGCCTGAGCCCGTTCGACCAAGCGCATCGGCGCCACACGTCGTTCGCCCAGGTGATTCCCGCGCCGCTGCTCGCGCAAGACGAGGATCTTGACATCGACGAGGGCGACCTGCGAATCGACACCTATCGCGCGCAGGGCGCGGGGGGCCAGCACGTGAACAAGACCGACTCCGCCGTCCGGATCACGCACCTCCCGACGGGCGTCGTCGTCCAGTGCCAGAACGAGCGCTCCCAGACGGCGAACAAGCAAACCGCGATGCGCATCCTGAAATCCCGCATCGCCGAGCTCGCCGAGGAGGAGCGGGAGCAGGAGCTCGCCAGGGAGCGGGGAGTTGTGAGCATGGGCTTCGGGGGCAACCCGATCCGGAGCTACGTCCTCCAGCCGTACCAGCTGGTCAAGGATCACCGCACCGATTACGAGGTGGGGAACGCCCAGGGCGTCCTCGACGGGAATCTGGACCCCTTCATCCACGCCTATTTGCTGGCCCGAGCAGCCGGAAAGGTGGTCTGACCCTCAGGTAGACTGGCCCGCAATTCCAAGGCCGGTGCGCGCCCAGTAACCCGCGCCCCCTAGAAAACCCGGTGTCGGACGTAACCCTTCAGACAGAGGAAACCCCCGCGGCAACGCTCCCGGGGCCGCAGCTGACCGAGGCTCAGGCCCCAGGCCCCGGCTCGATGATCGTGTTCGAGTCCGTCACCAAGGTCTACGAGCCCGACGTGACGGCTCTCCGAGACGTCTCTTTCGTGATCGACAAGGGCGAGTTCGTCTTCGTCGTCGGCGCCTCCGGCTCCGGCAAGTCGACGATCATCCGGCTCCTCCTCAAGGAGCTCGAGCCGACCCGCGGACGGATCTTCGTGGGCGGCCGCGACCTGACGAGGCTACGCCGCTCCAACGTGCCACAACTCCGCCGCAACGTCGGCTGCGTCTTCCAGGACTTCAAGCTGCTCCCGACCCGCAGCGCGGCCGAGAACGTCGCCTACGCGTTGAAGGTGCAGGGCGAAGGCGCCAACAACATCCGGCGCAAGGTGCCGGAGGTCATGAACATGGTCGGTCTCTCGCACAAGATGAACTCCCTCCCAGATGAGCTTTCCGGCGGGGAGCAGCAGCGCGTCTCGATCGCGCGTGCCTTCGTGAACCACCCGCCGCTGCTCGTCTGTGACGAGCCGACGGGGAATCTCGATCCCGACACCTCCGTCGGGATCATGCAGCTCCTCTACCGCATCAACCGCGCCGGCACGACGATCCTGATGGTGACGCACGACCGCGAGATGGTCGACAAGATGCGCCGCCGCGTGATCGCGCTGGAGGACGGCCGGCTCGCGCGCGACGAGCGCCGTGGAGGATACGAGTCATAGAACGCTTCAAGCTCCTCTTCACGGAGTCCGTGCGCTCGCTCGGCGCGAACCTCTCGACGACGCTCGCCGCAACCGTGACCGTGCTCATCGGCATGTTCTTGCTCGGGCTCTTCATCGCGTTCGGCACGTGGGTCGTCTCCTGGAGCAACCACGTCAAGCGCGAGCTCGTCGTCCACGTCTACTACTGCACGAGCGACACCTGCGCCAAGGATGCGACGGCCGCGCAGATGAACGAGACGGCGCGAGTGGCCACCGACAGTCCGCTCGTGAAGAGCGTCGTGTTCGTATCGAAGGCCGATGCCCTCCGGATCATGAAGCAGAAGCATCCCGAGGAGGTCGGTGCGCTGCCGTCCAACCCGTTTCCGAATGCGCTGACGGTCATCCCGAAGCGTGGGGAGGACGTCGAGAAGGTGGCGACGCTCTTCAAAGCGAGCCCGGCGCTCGGGATCGACAAGGTCGACTACGGCAAACAGACGACGCACCGTGTGCTCAAGCTGGCGCACGTGATCGAGATCTTCTTCGTCATAGCCGTCGCGCTCCTGTTGTTGGCCTCGACCTTGCTGATCGCGAACACGATTCGGTTATCGATCTTCTCTCGGCGGCGTGAGATCGAAGTGATGAAGCTCGTCGGCGCGACGAACTGGTTCGTGCGCGGACCGTTCATGCTCGAAGGGCTTCTTTGCGGCATAGCCGGGGCGGTAGGAGCTGTGCTGCTCCTCGTGATCGGCAAGGAGATCGCGTTGCCGTCGCTCCTCCATAGCGGGCCGCTCAAAGCCGGTAATGACGTGAACGCGATCGCGTTCTCGCTCAACGCGCTGATCCTGCTCGGAACCGGACTGCTCCTCGGCGCAGCGGGTTCCGGCTTCACCATCCGCCGCTTCCTGAAGGTCTGACCGACCTCCTAGTCGTCGAGATCGACAAGCGCGGCAAGCTGTTCGTCGGCGAGCCGTACTTCGTCCCGAATGTTCCGGTCACGATCGACCGGAAAGGAAGCGGTGACATCCGACCCGGCGATCTCGTGGTTGTCCGCACGGGTCGGGGCCGCGCGCGGGTCGAGCGCAAGCTCGGCAAGGCCAAGGACATCCAGGTCGTGCTCGAGGGGCTGCTCGTGCACTCAGGCGTGCGCACCGAGTTCGAGCCCTATGAGGCGCCCGAGCCCGATTTGTCCGATCGCGTCGACCTGCGTGAGCAGCTGTGCTTCACGATCGATCCCGAGACCGCCAAGGACTTCGACGACGCGATCTCGGTCCAGCAGGAAGGGGACGGGTTCCGCTGGTGGGTCCACATCGCCGACGTGTCGGCCTACTTGCCCGCGGAGGTGCCGCTCGATCGTGGCGCCGCCGAGCGCGCTTTCTCGACCTACGTCCCGGGCCGCGTCGCGCCCATGCTGCCGCCGGAGCTGTCCGAGAACCGCTGCAGCTTGCGGCCCGACGAGGACCGCCTCTGCGTCACTGTCGAGATGCCGCCGAACGGCGAGCCGAAGTTCTACCGCTCGATTATCCGCAGCCGCGCGCGGCTCACGTATACAGAGGCCGAACGGCGCGACGCGGCACCAGAGCTCGTGGCGGCGCTCGAGCTCACCGACCGGCTGACCGTAGCGATGCGGGACCACCGCTTCGCGCGCGGTGCGCTTCGCATCGAGACGCCGGAGATCAATTTCGAATTCGACGGCAAGGGCGGCGTGGCCCGCGCCTGGAAGGAGACCGAGCCGACCGCGCATCGTCTGATCGAGGAGCTGATGATCGCCGCCAACGAGGCCGTGGCCGAGCTTCTCTCCGGGCGCAAGCGTCCTGCGCTCTATCGCGTACACGAACGGCCGGACCCGCAGGCGATCGAGCTCCTGCTGAAGAAGCTCGCCGATCTCGGCGTGCCGACACCGCCTGCACCGAAGCAGCTCTCACCCGCAACCGCGGCGACGGTGGTCGCCGAGGTGAGCGAGCGTGTCGCGGACTATGTCGAAAGATCCGGCCGGGGCCGCGAAGCGTTCCCGTCGCTCGTTCTTCGTTCGCTCAAGCAGGCTCGCTACAACCCCGAGAACCTCGGCCACTCGGGCCTCGCGAGCCGGGCGTATTGTCACTTCACGTCGCCGATCCGGCGTTACAGTGACAGTATCTGTCACCGTGCGCTCTTGCGCGAGATTGGGGCTAGCGATGAGCCACTCCCGGACGACCTGCCCGGCCTAGCCGAGCACGTCTCGGCCAGGGAGCGGGAGGCGGCGGGGGTTGAGTATCTGGCGGATGAAATCTGCCTCGCCTGGCTTCTCAACGACACGCTCTTCGAGCGCGGCTGGGACACGACCTTCGAAGGCGAGATTACAGGGGTGATCGGCTCCGGTCTCTTCGTCCGCTTCGGCGAGGTCTTCGAGGGCTACCTGCCCGTGCGCAGGTTGCCGGGGGACTACTTCGAGATCAGCCCGCTCGGCACGGCGCTGCGCGGCAGGCGAGGCGGTCGCACCTTCCGCCTGGGCGACCCGATCAAGGTGCGCGTGGAGGAGGTACGGCGCGCGGAAGGGAAGGTCGAACTCTCGCTCACGGGAGGTCGGTAGCTGCGCCTCGTCGCGGTTTGTTGGAACTGCGACCGTACGTCGCCGGCGTCTCGACCAGGACGGTCGACCAGATGGTCGGACGCTCGCGTTGCGGATCTCAAAGTCGGACCCTCGGTCGTCAATCACTCTCGGTGCCTTGAATGCGGCCGCCGCGGCCCAGGATGTTCTCCCCTCGGCATCGCCGGTGGCCGGGTCGTCCTGCGTTTCGGGCATCGCCGCGGCGGGAATCCCAATTGGTGATCTTCCAGACAAGGAGGAGACGCGATGGCTAAGACCGTCCGAGATGCGATGACCCCGAACCCCCGTTGCATCAGCCGCTCCACTTCTGTCGTCATCGCCGCGCGCATGATGGAGGACGAGGATGTCGGCTCCCTGCCCGTGGTCGATAACGATGACTTTCTGGTCGGCATCGTCACCGACCGAGACGTCGCGCTCCGCGTCGTCGCCGCCGGACGCGACCCAGCGACGACGCAGGTCGGCGACATCTTGACCGAGAACCCAATCTCCGCCTATCCGGACGAGCCGCTCGACGAGGCGCTCGAGCATATGGCCTACCGGCAAGTACGCAGACTGCCGGTCGTCGATTCGGACCGACTGATCGGGATGCTCGCCCAGGCGGACGTCGTCCACGAGGTGAAGGACAAGAAGGCAGGCCAGCTCGTGGAGGAAATCTCGCAGCCCAGCGAAAATCCGAACTGATTCTGCTCGGCCCGACCCGGAAACGGTTGACCGAGTTGGCTCGGGCGCCGAGCAGGCTCGGGCCGAGTGGCGACGTGCCGCGACAGAGAGAACCCTGACGCTGTCGATCTCCAAAGCGTCGTCGCGGTCGAGTCATTGAAGACGCGGGCCGTGACGTCCCCGGCAAAGTCCGCGGCGTTCGCCGAAACTCATCCACCGACGAAGGCCAACGTCCACCGACCGTGAGCGGCGACCGTTGCACGCACGCGACGGCCCAGTGCTCGCCCATTCGCCTGTCCGCCGGGGCGTAGCCGTACTAGTTGCCGCCCGCGAAACGTTGAAACGTAGTAACGACGCGAGCACGACTGTCGCCTTTCCGCCAAAACGCGACAGTTGCCCGAAGCCGTCTTGGGGCGAGTACGAGTTACTGTCACCGACACGACGTCAACCGGGTGACCGAAGCCGAACCGACCAGACCCAGGCGCGCCCGCCGCGGCCAGACCCGGACGGGCGCGTCCCTCTCGGCACGCGACTGACCCCACCCTTGACACACGCATCTACGCCTGCACGCAAGCGGCGAAACCACCACCGCGACTCCGGACCCCGCGCCTCAGGTAACGCGTGTCAATGGGCCAGAACATGTGACGCCGAACTGTGCTCGTCGAGTCGAGCGTCGGTCACGCCGGCTGCAGCGAGCGAAGGAGCTCGCGACGCTCGGCATCGGCGTTGCGGTCATGATTCTCGTGGCGGGCGTCGACTACACGGGCTGGCGCGCGCTTAAAGCGAAGCGGCCGCGAGCCGGGCAGTGACCCCTGCTCGATCATCGTCCAGACGATCGCGTACCAGAGCGCGAGCAGTGGGTCGCCGGCGGCGGTGTCGTAGCAGGAGGACGAGAGGCTCTCCGCGGTCTTCCGGTAGCCGCGCTCGAGGAGCTCCTGCCGCCTTCGGTCGTCGACGAGTCGGCGGAGAGTCGTGCGCGTCTTGGCGTCCACAGTGCTGCATTCTGACGAGCATGGAAGCGCCTGTGGGGTGCCAAAATTCGCGGCGCTGATCCAATGCCTCACTCGCCCTTGCCGAGTACCTGGCGTACTGAGCATCCGCAAGCTCATTCTGAACAACTTGTCAACCGAGGTGTCACACCGCGGCTGATCTGCGAGGTCATGGCGATGCCCCTGGCCCGACGGTGGCAGCGAGTTCTAACGCGATGGCCGGGCGGCGGCACTGGCCGCCCCGTCCTGAACGTCGCTTCGCCTCGTGTCGACGTGCATAACTGTCGCCGTTTGTTGGAAGTGCGACAAGGGCGCGCCGAGTGACACGCACTTCCATGGTGAGCCGCTTCCGCTCGCGGCCGATGGCGCGCTGGACCGCAGAGGGCGTCTCTCTCCGCAGTCGCGCCAACATACGGATCGACACTCCCGCCGCGTTGAGGCGGAGAAGCTCGGCATCTTGCTCGGGCGTGAAGGTCGCGGTCCTGCTCATGTCTACGGGTGAGGATAGCTCCGGACCGCTCATTCGATTTCGGCGCCGGAGGAACCGATACATGAGAACCGCTGTATCGGCCTGTATCGCAGCGTCTCCGACGCGAACGTGCGCAAGCGTGCGCAGGATCATCGCGGCCCCGGCAGGGCTGAACGCCGCTCCCGATCCGCACCTCCACGGGCTCCACGGACCCACGCGCTTTCGTGAGCTGCGCACGCTCTGTCTGTTTGAAGTCCAGGCGCAGCTACTCGCCGCGGCGACTGCGTGAAGGACAAACGTTGTCCGCAGCGAGTTGCGGGCGCTTTGGGGTGCTGCCAAGATAGAGCAGCGGCGTGGCGACACAAAACGCGGACGTAAGTTGCTGACCGAGGCGGAGCATCGGGCCGCCCGACTCGGGCAACTCGCCGTCCTCATCCGGATACGCCCGGCGCTCCGCGGGTTGGAGACAAACCGGTCGGCGCCACCGCTTCGGTGTACCGGGCTGTCGCCGAGGGAGGCAGAGATCCTGCAACTGATTTCGCGCGGTCGTTCGTCGAAGCAAATCGGGACAGAGTTGGGCATTTCGCGAACGACCGTCGAGACGCACGTCCGCGCTACGATGGCGAAGCTTGGCGCTGCGACGCGCATCCAAGCCGCCGCGCTCGCCGGCTGCTTCCGCGGGTTTCGCACCCAAGCGGGCGCTCCCCTCGCCAGAGGCGACGCTGCTCGAACTGCTCGCCGAGGGCGCGACGGTAAAAGAGGCGGCCACGCTGCTCGGGATCTCGAGGCGAACCGCTACACGCCGTCTCGAGCGAGCGCGCGGCGAGCTCGCGGTCGAAACGAACGCCCAGGCCACAATGCTCGTCAGCAGGCCCGGACGCTGACGGACCGAAATCCCGCCTGCGGATCGTGTCCAGGAACGCTTGCTCGGCTTCGTACCGATGGGTGATATGGGCGCGGCGCGCGCGGGCTGCTGATCGCGTAGCCGGTCTGTGGCGCAGATTAACGATTGTAGCCACCTTCGAAACCACCTAGTGTCGATAGTTGCTCAGAGAATCGTGAAGGAGGGCACTGTGGCGGGCGGATTCGAGGATGCCTCCGACGACTGAGGTTGACCGGTCATCGGCGGTTCGTCGTCAGTCGCAGGCTCTGGTCTCAGCAGGCGAATCGGCTCGACGGATCTCTGCGGCTGGCACGCGCTTTGCGGCTTTTGTGCTTCTCGCGCTGGTGCTGGTGTTCGTGTGCGCAGCGTCATTTGAACAGTCTGCGCGTGCCGATGTCGTGGGCACTCTGCTTGCTGTTGACCAGGACGGTGCGCCCCAAGATGCCTATTCCTCATCGGATGCGATCTTCGCAAAGGTGAGCACGACGCTCACCGGAGGCTACGTGTGCGCCGCCTCCGTGACGGTCAATGCCTGCCTGGCAGAACAGGTGGCGGTGACTGGGTTGAATGATGTTCCTGCATACCCGGTGTACGCACCCGGCGTTCTCGCCGTCGGCGGGCACTACCGGCTTCTGGGCTTCAATCCGTCGAACAAGACCGTTCCCGTGGTCGCATCACCACCGTTCACTGTCGTGCTCGCCGGTGGCAACGCGTGTGACGAAACCAGTGGCCAGGTATGCCCCGACATTGCAAGCGCCTACAAGCAGCATATGGAGCTCACCGCCCAAGCGGCGGCAATTGCGGGATTCGGTGCGTTCATAGTCGCCGCAGGCAGCGTCGCCGAAGCTACTATCCTCATTCCGGCGGTTCTGGGCGGTGGCTTGGGGACAGTGCTCGCGCTCCCAGTCGCTGGGGCTGTGGGCTTCGGTGTGTTCAAGGCTGGCGTGGCTGCCAAGGTTGCTTCGGAGGCCGCCATCCACCTCAACACGCTTGCATCGGATCCTCCAGATCCCGACTTCACGGTCGTCGCGCAGCCGCAGTTTGAAACCGAGCCTTCCATCGACGACGCTGAAATGAGCGCATTCCAGCACACGTTCAATCTCGTGCAAGGATATTCGGAGGCGGTGCTGCATGCATGGGAGCGGTTTCAGGGCGCTGCCAACGCCGGCGATGTCGCGAGCGAGGTTCTGCAAGCGCAAGCTGCAGCGGACTTCGCAAGCACGCAGGCCGACGCATTCTCCCAAGCGTCAAGCGCGTTGGTCTCACTCGCAGATCGCGCCGACATCGCCGGCCTCCCGGTCGTCACCGCCGCGGATCTAGCGAACCTCGAAGCAATCAATAGCCGGGTCGGGTCATCTGGTTTTACCGATTTCCGAAAGGTCGTCTCTCGTAGGCTTGGGGCTGAATGATCTGCAGATCCAGGACGTTGCGGCGGCGATGGCCAACACAGATCTTTCTCAAATTCCGGCTGATGAGTCGCCAGCCGACATGCTCCGCTCGGCCGCCGCGAGGTTCGAAGCGGGTTCCGGCGGTGCACAGTTGTTCTCAGACGAGTTCAACCGCGTTGCCACGGTGCTCGCCCCCCCGGCTAACCAGCCGCCGGTCGCGGTCGACGACACGCTGCCGACGCAGCAGGACACCGCAGGGATGGTGAACGTCCTGACGAACGACTCCGATCCCGACGGCGACCCCCTCGTGGTCACCTCGTCGACTCAGGGCGCACACGGCTCCGTCAACTGCGACTTCACCGGCCTCTGCACCTACCTTCCGGTTTCCGGCTACACGGGGCCCGACTCCTTCACCTACACGATCTCGGACGGCCACGGCGGCACCGCCACGGCGACCGTCGTTGTCACGGTCAATCCGGCTGGCGGCGGGAACCACGCGCCGATCGCCACCGGCGATTCGCTGACGACGGCGCAGGACACCGCCGGGATGGTGGACGTGCTCGCGAACGACTCCGACCCTGACGGCGACGCGCTTACGGTCACTGGCTCGACAGATGGTGCACACGGCACGGTCAGCTGTGACTTCACCGGTCTCTGCACCTACGTTCCAGCTAGTGGTTACGCAGGGCCAGACTCTTTCACCTATACCGTCTCTGACGGCAAGGGCGGGAGCGCAATCGGCACCGTCGCTGTCACCGTCACGCCCCAGGGGGCAAACCAACCGCCGAGCGGGGTCGACGATTCGCTGAGAACGCTCCAAGACCGGCGCGGCCGGGTGAGCGTGCTCGCGAACGACTCCGACCCCGACGGCGATCTCGTCACCCTGGTCGCGTCCACCCAGGGCAACCACGGAACCGTGAGTTGCAGCTCGACGGGTGCTTGTACCTACATGCCTGCAAGCGGCTACAGCGGGCCCGACTCGTTCACCTACACGATCTCGGACGGCCACGGCGGCATCGCGATCGCGACCGTGAACGTGACGTTGCTTTCGATCCCGCTCCATACCCAGGCCGAGGTGAACGAGGCTGTGATCCGCGGCGTCCAGTACCTCGACCCACAGCAGAGGCCCGACGGCAGCTTCGGCTTCAGCTACCCGGTGGCGGAGACGGCGCTCGCGATCGTGGCGTACGGCGTCCTCGACCGCGGCGACATCAACAACCTCGATCCGACCTTGCAGGACCACCTCCGCAAGGCGGTGAGCTGGCTCCTGAGTCAACAGGACCAGGGAACCGGCGCCTGGCCAGGATATGCGACCTACTACACCGGCCTCTCTCTCGAGGCCCTGGCCTTCAGCCCGGGCGTGGATCCCGGGATTCCGGCGGCGATCGCCAAGGGCCGCGCGTACCTGCTCTCGACCCAGAACGCGCCGCCGCTGATCACCGGGAATCCGCTCAGCCCGGACTGCTCGACGGACGACAACTCCGGCTCCGACTACTACTGCGGCGGCTGGAACTACGACGCGGGCTTTGGCCGGTCGGACGAGTCGAACACCGGCTTCGCCCTGACTGGTCTCGCTCTGACAGGAGGGGTCCCGCCCGGGGCTGCCGCGATCAACGTCGGATGGCAGCGTCACGTCCAGGAGCTGAAGGCGACGAACTACTACGCGGACCGGAACGACGGCGGTGGCTGCTACCAGCCTGGGTACTTCTGCTCGGGCGCCAACGACACCGGCTCGCTGATCTTCGGCTACGGCTATGACGGCGCCCCGGCCGACGATCCCAAGGTCGACGGGGCGATCGTCTTCGGTCGCGATGTGCTGGACGAGTACCTGCTGACAAAGCCGGACGGTGTGCGTTACTCGATCTCCCACTCTGGTAGCGAGGAGGACGGGACCTGCGTGATCGGGACCGCCGACTGCGACTGGGGGAATCTCGGGGACGGCGGCTACCACTACTCGCTCTGGGCGCTCACCAAGGGCCTCGGTCAGTTCATTCAGCCCGATCTCTCGGATCCCGGCAACTGGTATCCGGAAGTGGTCGAGCTGCTCCTCTCCGAGCAGGCGGATGACGGCTCCTGGCCGCAGGACGGCAGGGACGATGCCTCGACGATCGCGGCTACGAGTTTCGCCGTCAGCGCTCTCCGGCTCGTCGGCGTCCCGCACACGCTGACCGTGACGACGAACGGCACCGGTTCCGGAACCGTGACGAGCAGCCCAGTCGGGATCGACTGCGGCAGCGACTGCGGCGAGACCTTCGCCGACGGCACGCCGGTGACCCTGACGGCAAATCCGGCGGCGGGTTCGACCTTCGCCGGCTGGAGCGGCGCGTGCTCCGCTGACCCGTGCTCTGTGATCATGAATGAGGACAGGTCGGTTACGGCCACGTTCAACCTGGGCCCGGTGAACCACCCGCCCGACGCCGTCGACGACTCGCTCACGACCGACCAGGGCACGCCGGGGCAGGTGAACGTGCTCGCCAACGACAGCGATCCGGACGGGGACACGCTGACCGTCACCGCCTCCACGAACGGGGCGCACGGCACGGTCTCCTGCACGGCCACCGGCTCCTGCACCTACACGCCCGACGCGGGCTTCTCGGGCTCCGACTCCTTCACCTACACGGTCTCGGACGGCCACGGCGGCACCGACACCGCCACCGTGAACGTGACCGTGGGACGGGTGAACCACCCGCCCGACGCCGTCGACGATTCGCTCACGACGGCCCAGGACACCGCCGGGATGGTGAACGTGCTCGCGAACGACTCCGACCCCGACCCGGGAGACTCGCTCACGGTGACCGGCTCGACAGACGGTGCACACGGCACAGTCAGCTGCGACCTCACCGGACTCTGCTTCTACACACCGGCCTCGGGCTACACGGGCCCCGACTCCTTCACCTACACCATCTCCGACGGCCACGGCGGCACCGCCACGGCGACCGTGCACGTGACCGTCCTCGGGAGGAGATCAACCTCGACAACGTACACCGGCGGCACGAGCGTCCAGTACTCGGACCCGGTCACGCTCTCGGCCACCCTTCTCGACGTCAGCGTCAATCCGAACGTCGGCATCGTGGGCAAGCAGCTCGACTTCACGCTCGGTGCGCAGACCGCGAACGCGGGACCCACCGCCGCGGCTGGAAGCGCCTCGACGTCGCTGGTCGTCACGCAGCAACCCGGCTCGGTGACGAGTATCGGGACCTCGTTTGCAGAAGACGCCAGCTACCTCGCGTCGAGCGACAGCGATCCCTTCACGATCGCTAAGGAAGACTGCACCCTCACCTACTCCGGGGATCTCGATGTAGCTCCGACCGCGATGACGAGGCTTGCGGCCGACCTCGGCGAATTGGATGCTACTCTCGGCGATCGCTCGAATAAGACAGTCATGTTCACTGTCACTGGGGTCGTCAACGCGACGCCGCAGGTCTATCCGGCGACGACCGACGGCAATGGGCACGCCGCGATCCTCGTCCCGCTTCCGTCCGATGTTTACGCCGTCAGCGTCTCCTTCTCCGGCGACGCCTATTACAAGAGTTGCGCAACGACGCAGGATGCCGTGGTCACAGTGGAGGCGGCCGCGGCGAAGGTGACGGGCGGAGGATGGACGAGCATCAGCACCGGGCGCACGAACTTCGGCTTCAACGCCGTCCCCGAAGCGGGTGGCCTTTGGAAAGGGCAGTTCCAGCTTCGCTCGAACAACAACAAGAGCAAGTTCCACGCAAGCTCCGTCTCGACCCTCTCAAGCTCGGGAAGCTCGGCAACGTGGAGCGGAACCGGAACCTGGAACGGCCAGGCGAACTACGCCTACACGATCAGCGTCGTCGACAACGGATCCTCTGGCAAGAAGAAGGCCGACACGATCAGTATCACGATCACGAGCCCAGGGGGCGTGATCGTCTATAGCACGAGCGGGTTCCAGACTCTCAAGGGCGGAAACATCACCGTCCACTAATTTGGTTCCTGTCGACCCAGTCTGGGACGCACGCTCTGATGCAGACGCGTATCTGGAATCGTAATTGTGAAAAACGCCGCTTCAAGACTTTGCTGGAGTCACGTTTGGTGTTCTGGTTGCGATGCAGCTTGGGATCTGATATTCGCGCGTACGCGTGTAACGGGCTCCGCTCTAGGAGCTGGCTTTCTCTAGCTCGTCGGAGCTTGACGCAATCAGACGCAGTCGCGCACGGAGGTCGTTGTCGCTTCTCCGCCAAAACGCGACACGAGGGGCCCGCATACTGAGGCTCACCACAGCGCCCTGCCAACTTGACGTGATCACCCCATATCGCGCATTACCGCGCTTAAGACAAGAGACCTGGTTCGACTGAGGCGGAACGCCCCCACAGCCGTCCGTCGGACAGCAGTGGCGTCGTGGGCGTTTTACCTGACCAGGTCATAGGACTGGGTTATCGCGGTGGCGGATATTTTGCGCAGAGCTTGGACCCGTGCATGGGTCGACACTTCGACCACAACGTTTCGACGTCGAAGCCGCCTTGCGACTTGTAGAACTTCACGAGCGCTAGTCCGGTGTACATCCCACGCCGGACAAGAACGACCGTCCATTTGCAGCCGTAGGCGCGCAGCTCTCGGTCCTGATCCGAGAAGATGCAGCTAATGCGTGCTGTGGCGCCGCCGCCGACCCTCACGATCCGCAGGACACCAACCCTTGGCCTCGACATGCGCACATTTGGCCCGGCCAATTCCCGGCCCAGCAGCGAGCTTCGTACGGTCAAGTACCAGAGCAGCTTGGCGGCGGCAGCGTCTCTCGGCGAACGCGCTGACGGGTGAGCGGAGGCGACAATCGGGACCGATCGCGTCGACCGATCGCTCCTCGATGAGCTGACGACGGATCTCGGCCTCGCTCGACCGTGCGTCGGAAGCTGAGTTCGCCATCACGAACCCGGCGCGGCCGGTCTGGTTGAGCGCCGAGCGGAAGAGCTGGATCCAGATGTAGTTCCCGTTGTCGGGGCGCGGGAGTCCGAAAGGGAAGCGGCGCATATCACCCTCGAGTTTCGACTTGTCGATGCCGTTGACGTTGAACGGCGGATTGGCCATGACGAAGTCGAAGCGGCCCACCGAGTCGTGGAGGTCGTCGTAGTAGCTGTTCGCAAGGCGGGTGTCGCCCGAGAGTCCGTGGAGCGCGAGGTTCATCCGGCAGAGCGGGACGGTTCCCTCTTTCTGCTCCTGGCCGTAGACGGAGAGGTCCTGAGTCGGTGAGCCGCTGTGGTTGGAGACAAACCGGGCGGAGTGGACGAACATGCCGCCCGACCCACACGCGGGGTCGTAGACCTTGCCGTGAAGCGGCTCCATCACCTCGACGATCAGCCGCACGATCGACTGCGGCGTGAAGAACTCGCCGCCGCGCCGGCCCTCGTTGGCCGCGAACTCGGCGAGGAAGTATTCGTAGATGAGCCCGAAGGCGTCTCCAGAGACGGTTCGCGGGAGGGGCGCGAAGAGGCGGACGAGCTCCAGAAGCACCGCCTTCTCGAGCTTCTGGTACCCGCGCGGCAGGACGCCGGCGAGCCCGGCGTTGACCTTCTCGATCGCATCCATCGCGAGGTCGACGTTGGCACCGAGGTCCTCCCCCTCTGGCAAGCCGACGAGCTATGAGAGGCGGGCGATGTCCGGCACGTAGAGAACACCGCGCGCCCGGAAGTCCTCGGCGCTGATCGGGCGTCGCTCGGTCGCCTTCAGGTCGAGCTCGGGCCTGAGCTCGTCGAAGCGGTGCTCGGCGAAGGCGAGGAAGATGAGCCCAAGCGCCGGCCCGCGATACTCGGCAGGCGTTAGGCTCGAGTTCGCGCGGAGCTGGTCGGCGGCAGCCCAAAGCCGACGCTCGAGCTCGGGAAGATCAGTCGCCGACATCGTGAGGCGCAGGCTAATGGCGTTGGAGGTCGCAATGCACGTCGGCGAGGACACGCTCCCGGCGCTTCACCCCGTGTGTGTGGGGCGGCGAACTCGACCGTGGACGCTGCCCCCGCCGCCGGACCGACAAGTACCTCCGCGCGCAAATCAGCCGCGGAACCACGGAGAAGCGTAGTCCGCAGCTGCTCGGCGAAAGGCAAGTCATCGGCTCGGCCCGTCCTGCCGTTGGGCCCCTCGAGCCTGCAGTCGCTCTTGCGTCGCTCAGCTCACGTCTACGCCTTCCCCTCTACGCCGAATCCCTGGGCTTCGTACGCGGCACGAGGGGAGGGCGGGCTTCCCCCCTCGCCCCTAACGGCCTAGTCTCGGCGGGGATGGCTCTAGGTAACGCCACTCCCTTGCTGATGGGTTTGCTGCTCGATTCGGCGAGCAACCGCATATGCCGGCGCGTGGCGCGGTTGGTTTGCGTGGCGCTCTGCGCGGTCGGTTTGGTCGCGACCGCCGCGGGTGGCGCTGCGCCGGCAGCGTCCGGACAAGCCGAGCAAGCGGTTGTGTTCGGCAGCGACCGCGACGGCGATTGGGACATCTACGGAGTGAACCTCGATGGCACCGGGTTGACGCAGCTGACGCACAACGACGTCGACGATTCGTCGCCCGTCCCCTCGCCGGACGGTCGCCTAATCGCCTTCTACGGGCCTACCGGCCCCGCGCTGATGAATCGCGACGGGAGTGGCCGGCGCGCGCTGCGCGGATGCCCGGCGCCGGCGTCGTGGTCCCCGGATTCGACGCGAGTTGTGTGCGAGACGTCGCCGGAAGGGATCGCGATCGCCGACCCCGTACGTGGGACGGTCACGCAGATCTCTTCGAGCGGCGATCATCCCGCCTGGTCGCCCGACGGACGGTCGATCGCCTACGTCGATCGCACGCTGTGGGTCGTGCCTGTCGCTGGGGGCCCCGCGCGCAGGGTCGGGCGGCGCACCGTCGACGGCGCGCCGACGTGGTCCCCCGATTCGCGTCGGCTCGCGTACGCGGTGAGGGTCGCCGGCCGCGATGATTTGTTCACGATCAGCGCGGACGGCGCGGGCGAGCGCCGTGTCGTCAAGAACGTGGAAGGGGGCCACGGGCTCGAGTGGTCGCCGCTCGGTTCGCGGATCTTGTTCTCGAGATACAGCCCGCGGCCGTACGTCGAATCGATCTATACCGTTCGCCCAAACGGGACGGGCTTGCGTCGAGTCACACGCAGCGCGGGCGGCGAGTCCTCGCGCCAAGCGTCCTGGTCGCGCGATGGAGAGCTTCTTCTCTACGAGCGCGAGCGGTACAACGGAGCGAGCGACAGCGACCTCTTCGTGACACGAGCCGGGGCAAGTCCCGGCCAATCGTTGACGGGCCCGTTTCCATCCGGCGGGACGAACGAGGAGGCGCACTGGCTCGCGGGCCCGCCGCTGGCGGCGGTGCCGAAGCCCGGACCGCGCGTGTTAGCCGTGCCCACGGCGCGTACGCTCACCTTCGGCGGCGCGCTCACGCAGCTCGCAGCCGACGGTGCTCGGGCCGCGGTTGCCCCTGGGTGCACGATCGTCGTCTGGGAGCCGCTCGCGCGCCGAACGGTCAGGATGCGCCCTGTCTGCGGCGAGACCGGCGTCGGCCGGATCGTCCTCGCGGGCGCGCGCGTCGCGTGGACGTCGGACTCCTTCGGCAACACCGAGCGATTCAGCGAGCTCCGTGTGATTCGGGTAGGCGGCAGGCGCGCGCGGCTCATCAGTGCGGCGTCGGCGTTCTCCAGCGACGGGTTCAGCACGTTTGACAGCGGGGCAACGGTGTTTGGCCTCCGGGGCGCCGGCGGCACGATTGCGTTCACGTTCAGCAGATTTACACCCCCCGAGAAGCGCATGGCGTGGCTCGTGCTACCGCGGCGCGGGAGCAGGTGCCCTGCAGGCGCAGATTGGAAGCGGCGCGCGCCGGCGATCTGCCGGCGCCTGTCGGGCGGAGAAGGTGGCGTCACGGCGGCGGTGGATTCAGGACGCGTCGTCATCGTCGCGCCCGGCGGAGTCGTCCGCCTGCTGGCGACGAGCGGGCGCATTCTGCGGACGTGGACGCTTCCGCCGCCGGTCGACGAGGTGCGGCTGGACGGCCGCACGCTCGCGGTGCAACGCGCCTCGACCGTCACGCTCTACGACACCGCGACCGGAGCCGCGACGGAGACGCGCCCGGTCGCTGCAAACGAGGGGACGCCGCGGCTGCTCGACGTTGGCCGCGGTCTCGTCGTCTACCAGACCGGCGGCGCGATCCACCTCCTCCGAGCCTCGGACGGCGCCGACTGTGCGGTCGCGATCCCGCGCGCGGCCCCGCCGCTCGACGCGCAGATCATCGCGAGCGGACTCGTCCTCACCTGGAATCGGATGTACGACCGGCGCCCCGGCCGCTTGTCGTTCGTCCCGCTGCCGAAGCTCGCGCGATGCAGCCCGAAGCGAACGCTGACGCGCCGGGGAGCGCCGCCACCGTTGCGGCCCTAGTAACGCACCGACGATCAGCCTCGGTCGGATTCTTAGCGAGACGAGAAGGCGGTCGTGCCGTGCGCATGCCCTCGAAGTGCAGGTGAATCAATCACGAAATCACGCAGTAGCGTGACCCGACTCATAGATCGCCGAGGATCCGCTCGACCTACGGAGCTTCGCCCGCCTCGGCCGGCTCCCGCAGCTGCACGCGCTCGTCGTATCCGCGCAGCCGCATCACGCGCGGTCGCCGCGGCGGGGCTACTTGACCTTGCCACCGCCGACCTGCAAGCGTTAGTCGGCGTGAGAGGGCATCTCGCGGCTCTGGTGGTGATGCTTGCAGCTGTCTGGCTGGCGGGTGGTGTGTCCGCGCGCACCGTGGTGCAGCCGCAGGTGCCGGCTGCGGCGGTGGTCAAGCGTTGTCCGGCCGGGTATGTGCGCGCGGTGATCGGCGGCAAGCGGAAGTGTCTGAAGGCCGGTCAGTTGTGCGCGCGTCGCTTCGATCGGCAATACCACCGCTATGGATTCCACTGCCACGGCAAGCGGCTCACACGAAGGAAGACGCCCCCTGCGCCGAGCGCTGACCTCGCGCTGAGCGTTGTCGCTGCGCCTGATCCGGCGAAGGTCGGAGCCGAACTCAGCTATCGGATCACGGTCACGAATGCCGGCCCGTCGCCTTCGGTGTCCGTGCGGGTGAGCACAGAGCAGCTTCCAAGTGCGTTTGCGGGCGGCTCTCTGCAACTGGTTCGCTCGGACGCGCCCGTGGGTTGCAGCCTCTTAGGTCCCACCTTCAGCTGCGAGCTCGGCGACGTAGCTTCCGGTGCGACCGCTACCGCGACGGTCGTCGTCCGCCCCACCGCCACCGGGACGGTCTCGACCCAATGGTTCGCCGCCTCGGCCGCCACGACTCCGACCCGCGACCCGAACCAGGCGAACAACAGCGCGAGCGTCACGGTGACCGTCGCGAGCTAGGCCCACACTTGGTGCCGGGTCCACAGGCCGAGCAGTCCGGGGCGCGCTGCGCGAGCGTGTGCTTTGAGCAGCGAGGCGTGCAGGCTTGAGCGGGCCAAGATCGGGGTCGCCGGCTACGCCTCGAGCATAGATCCACTGCCATCAAGCGTGTCGCCTTTCCGCCAAAACGCGACAGCGACCTGCTCTGTCGTGCTGCCAGGAAAGGGAGCAGCAGCCGAAGTGGGTTATCCGCTCCGCAGTCGGCTGCTGCCGCGCCTTTGATCGGCGGCGGCAAGCTTCCGTTTCTCGCGCTCAGCCTTTTTTCGCTTGCGGTCCTTGCGCCAGCGCCTGATCGACTTGGAGCCGCGTCCCATTGGAGATGAGCGTAACAACCTACTCGACCGCATCCACGCTCCATCGCGGGGCCTCGAACCTACTGCCCAAACTCGTAGCTTGTCAGCATGCCGCTCGTCGTATTCCCCAGCCACCTCGCTAAAGGGCTTCAAATCTCGAGCATGTTCTTCGGACCCCTGCGGAGCGGAGCGCCGACTGTCTTCGGCGCCACGGGAAAGGAGCTTGACTCAGGGGAGCCCGTTCGCGTCGTCTCATTCGAGTGGCCGGAGGCCTACTCGCCGTCAGGCGCTACGGCTGCGAAGGAGCTTCAACACCTCAACCGCCTAAATGCGGACATTCAGCTGGGCACGGGCAAACCGCTCTACACGTCGATCGCTGCCAACGAATCGGATCCGCCAGATTTCCAGTGCAAAACGGACGATGGCCCCCGGGGCGTCGAGTGCACGCAGCTTGTCTTGCAGGACCGACTCGAGGCTGTCGCGCGATTCGGCAGGCTGCGAGGCGCCACTGTTGGCGGGTACCGCCATCGCCTGCGGCACCTAAACGGCTACGTCGTGTACGTGGCGCTCAATCCATTCGGCGGTCAAAGTGATCCATTCGATCTCAAGACGCTCGCCAGCGACCTAGTCGCCGGATTGCAAAGGCACGATCCCACTATCGCCGCGAGTCTCACCAAGGCCCCACAGCAGATGCCGCCGGGTGTCGTGACGGAGTTTCAGGGCGGGACGATCAGCTCTTGGCCCCTCACGTCAGATCCCGGGACTTTGTACTCGGGGACGATGGGATTTGAGCTCGCTCTCTCCTACTCGAGCACGATCACGGAGACGGAGGCATGGAAGGGATTTTCTCGAGTTGTGCAAGACCATGCCCACGACGCTCAGGGAGTCGATGACCTCGTCGTCAGCGCGGAAGCGCCGACCACGGATGGACTTGCCTATCCATCCGATGCAGCGCTCGCCCAGGCAGTCTTAGAGCGCGCGGCTGCCGCGTCGCTCACGACGAGACATATCCGAAACATTTACCTCCACGTCTGGGGTACACGTGCCGTCTTCCGGCTCATCCCGGGTCAGCCCGGAGTGGAGACGATAAGCGGCGAATTGCCGTTCGGGAACGGGTAGCCCGCTCAAGTGTTCGGCGCCACTATTGGCGCAGCTCGTTGCTGACGACAAGTCCTGCCTTCGGGCCGTTCGCCTCGTCGGGCCGGTATGGCCACTAGCTGTGCGGGTTATGCCGATTGTGCGTAGCTCATTTTGTTGGTCCGTTCTTGAAGGAATGGGCTGTCTTGCTCCAAGTCGTCGGTATCTCGGCGCTGTCGCTTTCTGGCGAAAGGTGATAAGAACTTCTGGTGTCGTGGGGGGTCCTGTCGGAGGAATCCAGCAAGTTCAAACCGCGTACACCGACGGCAGCACGCACGGCAACAAACTCGAGTTCACCTACGGCGATCTCGGCCGGACAGGCCGCCTCCTAGGCTCCGAGCCCTGGCTGATCGTCGGTGAGGCGGCGTCGGTGGCCGCCTCGTACCAGCTCGGTTTCAACGACGGGTGGTGACCCGCCGGCACCCGAAGGGTCGATGGTGCTCAAGGGCAACAGCATCTTCGCGCGGCCAGGTCACCTGGCCATCCCGGAACGGGCCGAGTGGACGGGCAAACTGATCCCCAACGGCATGTACATCGAGTTGAACGCCTCGAGCCGCGAACTCCTCCTTGCCGCAGCACGAGCGCTCGACTGCCGGCGGCTAGCGCGCCGTCGGCGGTCAAGTTGGTAGGGGGCGTCGTGCCAATCTCCTTTCCAGTGGAGCGCATCGGCAGACGAACCGTACTAGGGGGTCTGGCGTGCGCGCTTGCGATTGGCTATTAGATGCTGCATCTCCCGCAACCTCAGCTTCTCGGTCCGCGATCCCGCGGCGACCGCTGCACCTTCCGCGTGTGTGCTCTTAGTTGGATTCCTCGGCGCAACGCAGACGCCGCACGTCCACGTGCAAAGCAGATACAGAGACGGTGTCCGCGGCTACATCTTCAACGACGGCACGCTCGTGGATCCAACCGTCGTCGTCAATCAACGAGGGGACCGCGCGCGTCTACTGGCTCGAGGATGGCGTCCCGAGCGTCGGGCTCCGCCCCTACGTGGTCTCCGGCCCCGGGCGGGACACCGGGATGACCGCCGGCCCGACGCTGAATGGCGGCGGCCGTCCGCGCGAGCGAGGGTGTGGCCGTTTGCAACATCCCAGGACAGAGCATGCACATGAGCGAGGTGATCGCTGCGATCGAGGCTGCCGTCCCCGAGGCGTGGATCGATTACGAAGACATTGCGCTCCCCTTCCCCGAGCAACTGGCAATCGGAGAGCTCGCGGCCCCGGTCACGCCGCTCGCGGAGGGCGTGCGCCAGACGATCGAGCTGTTCCGCGCCCGCGCACTCTGACACCCTCGGGCGTTAGGCGGCGGTTGCGGCTGAGGCGAGCAGGTTCTCGCCCGTCGCGAGGTCGAAGAAATGGAAGCCGGCCGGCTGCACGGCGAGCTTCAGCCGCTCCCCTGCCTTCGCGCGCGTCCTCGGGTTGATGCGTGCGTTGAACAGGGACGTTCGCGAGTCGGCCAGTAGGCTGCCGTCCTCCTCGTTGACCGCGGCGCGTAACTCTTCGGCCTCGACGGGCGGCGTGTTCACCTCGAAGATGACGTGGACGTCAGAGCCGAGCTCCTCCAAGACTGCGGCCGACACCTCGATCTGCGGCAGACCGTGCTCGGCGAACGCGACGTCCTCGAAGTCCTCCGGGCGCACACCGAGGATCACGCGCCCATCGTCCTCGACGGTCGGGCGACGCGAGGGGTCGAGCGGGATCCGGAAGCCGCCGAATTCGACCGCGCCGTCGGCGACGACCGCCTCGACCAGGTTCATCGCCGGCGATCCGATGAAGGCCGCGACGAAGAGGTTGACGGGATCGCGGTAGAGGGTCTGAGGCTCGTCCACCTGCTGCATCCGGCCGTCGCGCATGACCGCGACCCGCTGGCCCAGCGTCATCGCCTCGACCTGGTCGTGGGTGACATAGACCGTGGTCGTCTCGAGCCGCTCGTGCAGACGGGCGAGCTCTGCGCGCATGCTCACCCGTAGCTTCGCGTCGAGATTGGAGAGGGGCTCGTCCATCAGGTAGGCGGCGGGCTCCCGCACCATCGCCCGGCCCATCGCCACGCGCTGGCGTTGACCCCCGGAAAGCGCCCGCGGGCGGCGGTCCAGCATCTCCTCGAGCCCTAGGAGCTTTGCGACGTCGTTCACGCGCCGGCCGATTTCGGGCTTCGGCGTCCGGCGCATCTTGAGGCCGTACGCCAGATTGTCGCGGACATTCATGTGCGGGTAGAGGGCGTAGTTCTGAAAGACCATGGCGAGGTCACGTTCCCGCGGCGCAAGGTCGGTGACGTCTCGTTCGCCGATCGTGATCGTGCCGCCGGAGGTCGTCTCGAGGCCCGCGAGCATGCGCAGCAGCGTGGTCTTGCCGCAGCCCGACGGCCCTACCAGGACCATGAACTCTCCGCTCTCGATCGTCAGGCTGACATCGTCCACCGCTGTCACGCCGCCGGGGAATACCTTGCTGACGTCGTCGAAGACGATTCTGCTCACGGTGCGGCAGGATAACGCGATGCCCCGGATTACGGCCGTCGACGCGCTGGACATCCGCTTCCCGACTTCCCGCTCCCTTGAGGGCTCGGACGCGATGAATCCGGACCCGGACTACTCGGCGGCCTACGCGATCGTTCGCACCGATGACGGGGCAGCGGTGGGGCACGGATTCACGTTCACGATCGGGCGCGGCAACGAGATCTGCGTTGCCGCAATCGAGGCGCTGCGGCCGCTCGTCGTCGGACGCTCGCTCGAGGACGTCTTCGCGGACATGGGCGCCTTTTGGCGCTCGCTGGTCGGCGACAGCCAGCTCCGCTGGATCGGCCCGGAGAAAGGTGTGATCCACCTGGCGACCGCCGCGATCGTGAACGCAGTTTGGGACCTGTACGCGAAGCGCGAGGGCAAACCCCTCTGGAAGCTGCTCGTCGATCTGAGCCCCGAGGAGATCGTCGCCTGCGTCGACTTTCGCTATCTGACGGACGCACTAACGCCGCAGGAGGCGCTCGAGCTGCTCCGCCGCAACGAGCCGACGAAAGGCGAGCGCGAGGCGGAGATGCGCCGGGACGGCTTCCCGGCCTACACCACGTCGGTCGGTTGGCTCGGCTATCCGGACGACAAGGTGCGCCGGCTCTGCCGCGAAGGAGTCGGAGAGGGGTGGTCCCACTTCAAGATGAAGGTCGGCGCCAGCCTCGAGGACGACGTCCGCCGCGCCGAGCTGGTCCGCGAGGAGATCGGGCCCGAGCGAAAGCTGATGATGGACGCGAACCAGGCGTGGGACGTCGGGCAGGCGATCGAGAACATGCGCCGCCTGGCCGAGTTCGACCCCTGGTGGATAGAGGAGCCGACGAGTCCCGACGATGTCCTCGGCCACGCGGCTATCGCCCGCGCGCTCGCGCCGATCCGCGTCGCCACCGGCGAGCACGTGCACAACCGCGTCATGTTCAAGCAGTTCTTCCAGGCGGACGCGATCGGCTTCTGTCAGATCGACAGTTGCCGCCTCGGGGGCGTCAACGAGGTGATCGCCGTGCTCCTGCTCGCCGCGAAGTTCGGCGTTCCGGTCTGCCCGCACGCCGGAGGGGTCGGGCTTTGCGAGTACGTGCAGCACCTCTCCCTCTTCGACTACGTCGCGGTGAGCGTGGATCTGACCGACCGCGTAATCGAGTACGTGGACCACCTCCACGAACACTTCGTCTCGCCGGTCGTCATGCGCGAGGGCCGCTACATGCCGCCCGAGGAGCCCGGCTACAGCGCGGAGATGAAGCGCGATTCGCTCGAGGGCCACCGTTTTCCCAGCGGCGCCCGGTAGTCGCTTCAGGTGTTCCTTGACCCTGCCGCGCAGGGCTCGTAACGTGCCCTGGTCCACAAGGAGGGAGGGCTCACCGTGCTTCACCGAGCCAAGAGACACTGCAGGAACCGGAGGGCGCTGCTCGCCGCGGCCTTGGTCGCGCTCGGAACGACCTGGTTGGCAGCGACCGTGGGCGGCGCCGGCGCACAGCGCGCGACTACGGCAGCCGGAAACCCCGGGTTCGGCGATATGCCGCTCAGCGCGATGATCGCCGCTCGGAAGTCGATCCCTGTGCCGAAGAGACTGCCCAACTTCAAGGGCCAGACGGTGACCGTGATGGGCGACGGCGGCCACAACATGAACGTGTTCGGCTTCTGGATGCCGGAGTGGCGGAAGGCGGGCATCAAGCTGAAGGCGATCGAGGTTCCCTTCGCCGATGTCTACAGCAAGGAGAAGGCCGAGTTCATCGCGGGCACGAAGGCGGTCGACCTCGTCGTCTTCTACCCGGCGTACATCGGAGACTTCGCGAGCAACGGCTATCTGCTGCAGCTCGACTCCCACATCAAGAAGAGCAACCCGCACCTGAGCGACGTGATCACGGCGTTCCGGAAGCTCTACCTTGGCTGGGCCGGGAAGACCTACGCCCTACCCGAAGACGGCGACGTCCACATCTTCATCTACCGGAAGGACCTGCTGGGCAACGCGGCGGAGCAAAAGGCGTTCAAGGCGAAGTACCACCGCGCCCTGGCCCCGCCGAAGACGTGGGACCAGTATCTCCAGGTGGGCCAGTTCTTCACGCGCAAGGCCGGACAGAAGCTCGCCGGCAAGACGCTGAAGCGGCCCTTCTACGGCTGCGCCGAGTACGGTCAGCGCGGCTTCTCATTCGCATGGTTCGTCGACCGCTGGGCGAGCAGCGGCCAGGTCTACTTCGACCGGAACATGAAGCCGCAGATCGACTCGCCGCAGGCGATCAAAGCGCTCAAGAACATGGTGACGGCGGTGAAGACGTGCTCGCCGCCCGACGTGCTCAACTTCGGCTACGACCAGCTCCGCGACTCCCTGCTCAAGAACCAGACGCTGATGGTCGTGCAGTGGAGCGACGTGCCGAAGAAGGGCGCCGATCCGACCCAGAGCCAGGTCGTGGGCAAGCTCGGCTACGGGCTGCTCCCCGGCACGATCGTCAACGGCAAGCTCAACACCCGCTCGATGATGCCCGTGGGCCGTGTGCTGGCGATCCCCAAGAACAGCAAGCACGCGGACGCCGCGTACTTCATGGCGAAGTACATCAGCGACGACGTCAGCCGGTTCAACGTCTCGACCCCGCTCGACGGGCTCGACCCCTACCGCTACAGCCAGCTCAAGCCCAAGTACTACAAGGAGTTCAAGCCGGCCGACGCGAAGAAGTACCTCGCCACGGTCAAGGGCGCCCTCGAGCACGGCTTCCCGGAGATCTACATTCCGGGCGCCGCGCAGTACGAGGACGCGCTCGACCTCGCGGTGAACAAGGCCATCTCAGGTCAGAAGAATCCCGCGGCGGCGCTCCACGATGCGGTGAAGGCCTGGAACGTCATCACCGACAAGCTCGACAAGAAGCACCAGACCGCGCTGTGGCGGAACGCGCTCAAGCAGTACAAGTCGATCGGACTGATCAAGTAGGCACGCGGTAATCTCCCCCGCCGGCTCTCGGGTCGGCGGGGGAACTGCGCGTTATGGCCCAGGCGAGAGAACAGGACACGGCGGCCGGCCTCGCCGCGCGAGTGCCCCGGTCGCGCCCGCCGCTCTTCGCCTGGCTGATGGTGCTGCCGGCGGTCGCTGTGCTTCTCGCCGTCACGGTCTATCCGCTCATCTACTCGCTCCGGGAGAGCTTCTACAGACTGGAGCTCTCGTTCTCGCCCGTCGCGCACTGGGTGGGCCTCCAGAACTACGTCGACGCCTTCACAAAGGACCCGCGCTTCTGGCCGGCGATGGGCCGAAGCTTCTACCTCGTCGGCTTCGGGGTGCTCATAGAGCTCGTGCTCGGGCTCGGGCTCGCGCTCGTGCTGAACCGGCTCGGGCGCGCGCGCACGATAGTGACCGCGCTCCTCCTCGTGCCCGTGATGATCGCGCCGGTCGCCGTCGCAATCGAGGGCGTGGTCATCTTCAACAACTCCTGGGGCCCGCTCAATTACCTCCTCTCGGAGATCGGCATCAGCGGGCCGATCTGGCTGGGCGACCGCTCGGTCGCGCTGAACTCGATCCTGCTCGCCGACGTCTGGCAGTGGACGCCGTTCGTGGCGATCATCCTCGCCGCCGGTCTGCGCACGCTGCCTGAGGAGCAGTACGAGGCGGCCGAGATCGACGGCGCGACGCGGTGGCGGCTCTTCACCACGATGACCCTGCCGCTGCTCCAGCCGCTGATCATCGTCACGGTCCTGATCCGCGCGATGGACATCTTCAAGACGTTCGACACGATCTACGTGATGACCGGAGGCGGTCCCGGCTCCTCGACCGAGACGGCGAGCTTCTATACCTACCTCCAGGGACTTCAGTTCTTCAGCTTCGGCTACGCGGCGGCGATCAGCTACATCCAGCTCATCGTGATCACCGTCGTCGCGACGCTCCTCGTCCGGCGGATGCGAAAGGGCCTCGGGTGAAGGGCTGGTCGATCGTGAAGAACGGCCTGACGTGGTTCGTCGTCGCCGTCGCGCTCGCGTTCTTCCTTCTGCCGGTCGTCTGGATCCTGATCACCTCGTTCAAGGCGCAGGGGGAGGTGTTCCACTATCCGCCGATCTTCTGGCCCAAGAACATCGATTTCCGTCACTTCTCGTCGGTCCTGCAGGGGCCGGGAGGACATGCGCTGAAAGCAAGCCTCATCGTGGCCTCGGCGAACACCATGCTGTCGCTGCTCGTCGGCGTGCCGACCGCCTACAGCCTCAGCCGTTTCGCCGTCGGCGGCAAGCACCTAGCGTTCTGGATCCTCAGCATCCGGATGTTCCCGCCGGTCGCCTCCGCGGTGCCGCTGTTCCTGCTCTTCCAGAAGTACCACCTGCTGGACACCTATTGGGCGTTGATCATCGCCTACCTGACCTTCAACGTTCCCTTCGTCGTCTGGTTCGTGAAGGGCTTCTTCGACGACCTGCCCCGCGACCTCGAGGAGGCCGCGCTCGTGGACGGAGCGACGCGCTGGCGCGCGTTCACCGGGATCGCCCTGCGGCTTGCCGTCCCGGGGATCGTGACCAGCGCCCTGTTGGCGTTCGTGTTCTCGTGGAACGAGTTCCTGCTCGCTCTGTTCCTCACCCGCTCGCAGGTGCGGACACTTCCCGTCGCGCTCGCGAACCTCGTCGGCGGGCACGAGATCCAATGGGGCGAGATCGGTGCGCTCACGGTGATCGCGATCGTGCCGGTCGTCGCGCTCGCGCTCGTGTTGCAGCGGTACGTCGTCCGCGGGCTCACGTTCGGGGCCGTGAAGGGATGAGAGGAGGACGATGGCGAAGCCAGTGAAGCTGATCGCCCTGCTGAAGGCGAAGCCGGGCCTGAGCCGAGACGAGTTCGCGCGGCGCTGGGTCGAGGGACACGCGCCACTCACGCTCCGGTTCAAGAACCTGAAGGGCTACCGAATCAACGTGGCGATCGCGGAATACCAGGAGCTGGAGGGCGCGCTGCCCTACGACGGCACGGCCGAGCTCTGGTGGGAGTCGCTCGAGGAGATGCAAGCTGACTTCGCCTCTGGCGAGGCCGCGGTGGCGGTCGCGGACGCGGACACGTTCACCGTCGTCCGTACGCACATCTACACCGAGGAGTTCGTCCTCCGGTGAAGGTCTGCGTCGTCGGCGCGGCGAACATCGACCTGATCAGCTATGTCCCGCGCCTGCCGCGCGTGGGGGAGACGCTGCACGGAACGCAGTTCCGGATGGGCTACGGAGGCAAGGGCGCGAACCAGGCCGTAATGGCGGCCAGGCTCCGAGCCGAGGTGACGATGGTCTGCAAGCTCGGGCGAGACGTCTTCGGGGAAGGGACGCTCGAGAACTTCCGGGCCCACGGCGTCGACACGACCCACGTTACGTTCACCGAAGACGCGTTCTCTGGCGTCGCGCCGATCGCTGTCGACCCCGACGGGCGCAACGCGATCATCATCGTCACCGGCGCCAACGACCTGCTCTCGCTGGACGACCTCGAGCGGGCCCGGCCGGCGATCGCGGCGGCCGACGTCGTCGTCTGCCAGCTCGAGCTGCCGGTCGAGACGACCCTGTCCGCGCTGCGGATCGCGCGCGAGGAGGGCGTGCGGACGATCTTCAATCCGGCGCCCGCCCGCGACGACCTGCCGGACGAGCTCTTCCGGCTCAGCGACGTGATCTGCCCGAATGAGCCTGAGACCGAGCTGCTAACGGGGATGCCCGCGGGCGAAGGGGCCGCGCGGGAGCTGCTCGCCCGCGGCGTGGGAGCGGTGGCACTGACGCTGGGCGACCAGGGGTGCCTGCTCGTCGAGGGCGACAGCGTGACCGAGGTCCCGGTCGAGCCGGTACGGGCAGTGGACACGACGGGAGCCGGCGACGCCTTCGTCGGGGCGCTCGCCACGTTCCTCGCGGCCGGCCGCAGTCCGGTCGACGCAGCCGAGCGATCAAACGCGGTCGCCGCGCTCAGCGTCCAGGGGCGCGGTACGCAGACGAGCTTTCCGAGCGCCGACGACCTGCCGGCCGCTTTGCTCGGCTAATGGAGTCGACGGAGGAGGTTCCGCTCGGCGGCACAGGGTTGACCGTCACGCGCGTCGGTCTCGGGACGGCCGCACTCGGCGGGATGTACGAGGTCGTCGCCGACGAGGCGGCGCGCGCCACGATCGACCGAGCGTGGGAGCTCGGCCTGCGCTTCTTCGACACCGCGCCGCTGTACGGGCACGGGCTCTCGGAGGAGCGCCTGGGCGCCGCGCTCGCGTGCCGCCCGCGCGGCGACTTTGTCCTCGCCACGAAGGTCGGCCGTCTGCTACGCGCCGGCGCCCCGCCCGACGACAGCCAGCTCTCCGGCGGTCTCAAGCGCTGGCCAGGCGTCAGCCCCGTCAACCCGGTCTTCGATTTCAGCTATGACGGCGTCCTGCGCTCGGTCGAGGAGAGCCTCGAGCGGCTCGGCCTCGGCCGGATCGACGTGCTGCACATCCACGACCCCGATGAGCACTACGAACAGGCTCGGCGTGGCGCCTACCGAGCGCTCGACCGCCTGCGGTTGGATGGCACGATCGACGCCGTCGGCGCCGGGATGAACCAGGTCGAGTTGCTCGTCCGCTTTGCGCGCGACGCGGACTTCGATTGCTTCCTCCTCGCCGGCCGCTATACGCTGCTCGACCAGTCGGCACTGGCGGAGCTCTTGCCGCTCTGCCTGGAACGCGGAATCGCGGTTATCCTCGGCGGTCTCTTCAACAGCGGTATCCTCGCGGACCCGCGGCCGGGAATCACGTACGACTACAGCCTCGCGCCGCCGGAGCTGCTCGAGCGGGCCCGCCGCATCGACGCCGTCTGCGAGCGGCACGGCGTGCCGCTGAAGGCGGCGGCACTCCAGTTCCCGCTCGCCCATCCCGCCGTGACCTCCGTCCTGCTCGGTGCCCGCTCTGTGGCGGAGCTGGAGGAGAACCTCGCGCTGCTACGGCTGGAGTTGCCCGTCGAGCTCTGGCACGAGCTGCGCGCCGAGAGACTCGTCCGGAAGGATGCCCCGACGCCGTGAGGGTCGACGCGCACGTCCATTTCTGGGGCTCGGCCGAGCTCGCCGGCTACGGGTGGATGACGCCGGAGATAGACGCGATCCGCCGGTCCTTCGGACCCGAGGACCTGCGCGGCCACCTCGAGCGGCACGGCTTCGACCGGGCTGTCCTCGTCCAGACCTGTCCGAGCCACGAGGAGACGCGCGGTTACCTCGAGCTCGCCGCGACGACGGGGTTCCTGGGCGGCGTCGTCGGCTGGGTCGACCTCACCGACCCGGCAGTGGCGGAGACCGTCGCCGAGCTGAGAGAAGGAACGGGCGGGCGCTATCTGGTGGGCATTCGGCACCAGGTGCACGACGAGCCCGACCCGGAATGGCTCCTGCGCGACGACGTACGCCGTGGCCTGTGCGCGATCAGCGAGGCCGGGCTCGCCTACGACGTGCTCGTGCGAACGCGGGAGCTGCCCGCCGCTCTCGAGACGATCCGCGCCCTGCCGGAGTTGCGCTTCGTGATCGACCACATCGCCAAGCCGCCGATCGCTTCGGGCGAGCTGGACCCGTGGGCAGAGCGGCTGGCCCCGCTCGCCCGCCTCGCGCACGTGTCGTGCAAGCTCTCGGGCCTCGTCACGGAGGCCGCCTGGAAGCGGTGGCGTGCGGAGGATGTCCTGCCGTACGCGTCGCGGGTGCTCGAGTGGTTCGGCGAGGAGCGGCTGCTCTTCGGATCTGACTGGCCCGTCTGCACGCTGTCGGGTTCGTACGACTCCGTGGTCTCGCTCGCCGAGCAGATCGTGGACGCGAAGGACGAGCGGGTCTTCGGCGGCAACGCCGAGCGCCTCTACCGGCTGCCGGCGCCCTGATCGAACGCGCCTCTCAGCGTGGCGATTTAGGGACTCAGAGGCGTCTCTACGTAGACACACTCGACTGGCTGCTGATCCTCGGCCGCCGCCACCTCGAACGCACGCTGCGCAGCTACACGAACTGCAACCGCGAGCGCTCGCACCGGGGGCTCGGGCTGCTCACACCCGAACCGGTCGACACCCGCCCGGCCGCCAACGACGGCGCTCGAGCAGTGGCTCTGGGACGCAGCTGATCGCGCGGCTGCTCGACCCCGACGAGGCCGGAGCGGAGCTCGCAATTATCGGGCGGCTGGCTCGAACGTGGCGACGAGGTCGTTATTCCTCGACGACCACGGTGCGCTCTTCGGCCTGTGCGACCGCGTCGGCTGCGGCCTCGGCCTTCTCCCGGCTGGTGTGGTCTTCGGTCTCGCCTTCGCCGTAGTCGATGTGCCATATGTCGTGTTCCTTGTAGACCCGGATCGGTAGTCCGCTCTCGGGCATGTGTGCGCCTCTCTATGGGCTTCGCCGCTCGACAGGGTCGTGCGGCGTATCAGGTCGACCTTCGACCTCAATCCTGACGATCGCGCTCGCGCGTACACGAGAGCGCCCGTCGTCCGTCGAGAACCAGCTGCGATCGCCGGCGTTCTCGACCTTCTCCATCAGGTCTTGGGCTGAGCCTTCTCCAAGGTCGAGATCGCACTCGTGACCGCCCGTAAGCCACACCCTCAGTCGCTCTGCCATGTCGGCACCTTAGACCAGTCCAAGCCAACAGCAGGCGCTCGGCTTGCCCGTCAGCCTCTCACGCGTCGAGCGCGAGTACGGCAGGTTGAGCACGAATACCGGCCTGGCACCACTCCGCGTCCGCGGTCTTGAACGTGATGTCGCCGCTAGCGTCGTCGGCGAACGAGGTGTCCGGTCGAAGTGCTCGTTTCCTTTGCGATGAGTGCAACTGGTCTTGCATCTCTATTCCTTCGCGTCCGGAGAGCGTTGCCCGAGCGGCGAACCCGGCCGTAGAAGCGTCGGTCTACTTCGTCCGGTGCAACACTTCGCGCACTCTGGCGGACAGGCGGTCGAAATAGCCACTACCCATGATCGGTGGAGGTAGTTCGTCTGCCATCGGCGCACCCAGTCCGTGAAACTTCCCGAGCGCTCCCCACAGTTCGGAGACTTCGCGAGCATCCCAGCCGTCTGAGTAGATGATCGACAGGACGGCTGGACTTACCAGACCCGCCATGCCCATCGATTGCCACGATCCTCGTCTTGCGGCCGACTGGATCGATGGACTGGATTAGCTCCGAGAGGCGAGGTCGCTCTTCGTTGTCCGGGTGCGCCGAGAATGACTCCCGCATGCGCGAATCATCGCACACCACGACGCCACGTGTTGTCTCAATAGACGACAGCACGCGATAATAGACCTCACTTTCGGCGACACGACTTTCGAGGCTGCTGTGGTGACCGCGGTCTCCTCACACGCCAACGCGACCTCGAAGTCGCCGGACGTCCGCGCGTGGTGTCGGAAGACCACACTCCACGACAGAGTGTGCAGCGCGCTCGACGGCCTCACTCGGCCAGACAACCGCGGCTAGCAGCAGCGGACGCTGCTCCTGCGCGATGTCCGCGAGCACCGCGAGCGCGGCCCGGTGACGGCGCTTCAATGCGTCCAGCTCAGCTGGCGTCAGCTTTGCGAGGTCGGCCAGCACGATCCTGAGCGCGAACGGTCGCAGTTCACACGTCGAGTCTAGACCGGTCGCGCGTGCGACTCGAGCTCATGTCGCAGTTCCGCCAAAACGCGACAGCTCCCCCTACCCTGTGGCGAGAGCTGTCGCAGGTACCCGAGTTCGTCACCGCCCGCCGGGCTGGGTCATGCATCCACAGGTAGAGGCCGACAAGCTGCACGCTCTCGATGATCGAGTCGCCGCCGCAGGGCATGTGGGCGATCTCTTCGCGACTAGAAAGGACGAAAACCCCGCAGGAGCGGGCGTAGCCGCTCTTGCTTCCCGACGTGGCGCCCTTCAGGGCGCTTCGTCGGTTGCAAGCCGCTCCTGAATAAGATCGAATGGACGGAGCGAACGTGTGTCGTCAAAAGGGGGTGCGTCTTCAGCACTATCCTGTGGGTCGTCATCATCGTCGTTGCTCTCCTCGCGATCGGCTTTTTCGCGCGCGGGCGGCGCCGCTAAGCGGCGGAGTACGACGACACGACGGGGCGCCTTTTTGGGGCGCTTCGTCGTCCTAGACCCGCTTGCGTGCTTTCATCCTAAGGCGAGCGATTTCCTCAGAGAAGCCGCCATCACGAGCGATCAGTGGCGCGCGCCCCTAGGTCAAACGGACGGTCGCTCAGCAACGACTGTCATGTACGTCGCAACGCCGAGGTATCGACCGGCGTCGAAGAACGGCACCGCCTTCACCCAGTAGGTGCGCAACGCTCCGTCCGGCAGCAGCTCGGACAGCTGCCCTTCCGCCGCTTGATGCTCTGAGATCGCGGCAGCGAGTGGGCTGCTAGCTGATTCTGTGTCGAACAGCGGATGCTGTAGGCGCATCTCGGCAAGCGTCATCCGTTCCGCAGGCAACGGCAGGCGCAGTAGGTTGGCCGCCGCGGCGCTGTAGAAAGAGATGGAGTGATCGGCATCGATCACGACCACGGCCTCGGCGCTTCGCGCGGCGAGCGCGGAGAGAACCAGTGCTTCGAGCCCAGCGCGGAGCGAGCTGCCCTCCTTCGCCTCCTGCAGGCGCTCGGTGACCGCGGCGATCGTCGCGTCGAAGTCACCCTTGACGAGTACCGTCAAGCCAAGTTCCCGAGCCCGTGCCTGTTTCGTCCCGTCCGCCGAGGCCGTATGGAGGATCACGCGCGTTTGCGGCCGCACGCTCCTGATCAACTCGGCGGCGGCCAGCCCGTCCATCCTGGGCATCTCGATGTCGAGAAGCGCGATGTCGGCCTCACCGGAGACCGCCAGCCGCGCGGCTTCCTCGCCGTTCTCGGCCTCACCCACGACCTCGATCTCCGGATGCAGGCTCACAAGCGTGCGCAGGAGCACACGCGTCGCCTCGTGATCGTCGGCGATGACGAGCCGGGCGCGACGTTCAGGGCTGCCTTCTTGCACGTCGAGCCTCAATACTATTCCCTGCAGCCCGAATCGTACTGGCGCGCTCGGCTGCCTCCCGTGGCGCCGAAAACCAGGGGCCTCGGTTCGACGTAGTCGTTATCGGGAGGAACCCCAGGACCTGAGGAGGTAACGAGAGTGGAGCAGCAGAGCCTCTACGAACGGCTCGGCGGCGTGAACGCAATCACCATGGTCGTTAACCGGTTCAGCGGTGCGATCATCGAAAACCCGAAGCTCCAGGAAAACCCGCTCTGAGGGAATGGAACGATTCGGGCCAGTTGGCGGGCCTGAAGTTCATGCGGACACTCTGGCTCTGCCAAGAAGCTGGCGGACCCTTCCAATACACCGGCAAGGAGCTGGGAGAGGCCCACAAGCAGCTGCACATCACGTCGGAAGAGTTCGACGAGGTCGGCGCGGAGATCGCCCGCGCGCTTGACCACTTCAAGGGCCGGAGCGCGAAAAGCAGGAAGTCTTGGCCGCCATCGTCGCGAGGAAGGACGAGGTGGTCAATCCCTCCCTGTAGTCGGCCGCGGTTTCGACCCGGAACGACAGGCTAAAATCGCCGTGTGGTCGTAGCCGCTTCCACTGTCGCCATCGTCGCTATCGCGGCGGCGGTCATCGTCGTCGCCCTCCTCGCCTTGTACGTCTTGCCCCGAGGCGGCCGACGCAAGCGTCCACCTCGTAGTTAGCACTAACGAGTTCCGAACGGCTGCGTTTCCCATCTTTCTAGTGCCCGCGCTCGAGACATGTCTAGCGCAAGCGACATCCCCGGCGTCAGCGTCGCACTCGATGGCAAGCCCTACCTACTCGCTTCTTCAAACTAGCGCTGTCCTCGCGGGCGACCGCGTTGGGGCTTGGGCGTTCTATTCTGTCCCACGTCAGTTTGGGTAGTGGCTTTGGCCGCGCTAGTGGATCAAGCGCGCGCTGCAACGCGATCCATGCTTGCCGTCGAAACTCCGGCCGGGGCTGCGGCAGCAGCGGTCGGGACTGAGCATGCGGCTTGGGGTTCTGAGGATCGGGCTCGTTTGCCACTCTGCAGTGGTAACGCGAGGTGGCCAGAACGGATACTCAGGTCTCTCACGGCGATTGCAAGAGCGCTTAGACTCCGCCAATGCGCCTGCCCATATGGGTTGAGAAGCTGCTCGGTCGTGAGGAGCCGCGCCCCTGTGTCGCGCTTCCAAGAATGGGCGTCAGCGGTCAATCGCCGGCGCAACTACGCTTCTCCGTTTCGCGGCGATGCTGTGCGAGGCGCGTTTACGTTTCGACGTTTCGCGACGACTAGCTGTAGTTCCCAGATCGGTGCGAACGGGACATCCTTCGAGCTGCACGGAAGTCTTGGGTCGTGGTCGGGCTGCTTTCTCCGACGCGGCGAAGGCCTCGACGTAACGGTGGTTGTTCGACGCGAAGATCAAGTTCTTGCCGAGGGTTGCAAGGCATCAGACTTGCCGAGCGCGTGGGCCTCCATCAGCGTCCAGCCTCTCTGTGTGTTTTTGAACAGCCGAATCGCAGCACCCGCCGTGGCGGGGAGCGGCGCGCGCGCCCGGAGCCGCAATCTGGTGCGCGCGGCCTCTCCCCATCTCTCATTAACGGCAGCATCAGCGGCCACGCGCTGGACGAACGTCTAGATCGGCGAAAACCGCACGGACTAAAGGGTGCGCGCCGCCTCTGGGCCTGGCCTACAGACGCCGCGCACCCAACCTACTTCGGCCACCAGGCCAGGGGAGAACTCCGACCCGCCGCTTGCCGTGCCAACGGGCCAAGGGAGAGCTCCGACCACGAAGCCGCACCCTCGATCTCTAGCACTCTGCGATCGCGTCGGGCGTTGATCTTTCCCAACGGTCGACCCGCCCACAGCGGGCCCGAACCGCAAGAGCAGAGCTGGCGGCGCATCTAAAGTTGGTAGGAGCCCGAGCCGTTCACCTGGCTGACGGCAGCTCTCCCGAGGAGAGAGTGCGGGGGGCCGCTCGGGCTCCCTGCTTAGACTCCGGCCGATGAGTGCCGGGCAGGTCGCCCTCATCGACAACCAGAGATGCGCCTCGCAGCCTTCACGCTCCTCCTGACGACCCTGGTGATTGCCGCAACGGCTAGCCGGACGGCCGCTCACCCCACTGCTGCCGCCGTCTGTGGCTCCGACTATTGGCCGCTGAAGACGGTCAGTGATCCGTTGCGCAAGAAGGTCAAGCTGACGCCGACCGACACAACACTGACTCAGATCGCGACTCCAGTTCATCCGCAGCCGACGCCAACGACACGCAACACGCCGTTCGAGCTTCAAGTTTGGCGGCTGACAGTTCAGATCACCGAGTTCAAACGCGAAGGCGACAGCGACATTCACCTGATCCTGTTCGACGCCGGCAGCTACGGGATCGCCGAGCTGCCGGCGGCGGCCTGTGTACCGAAGAAGGCTCGCGCCCGCAAAGCGATCATCAACGCGCGTAAGAAGTTCGAGGCCGCCTGCGGGAAAGCTACGAGCTCGTGGACGCAGCTAGGCGCTGTCGTCACGATCAGCGGTGTCGGCTTCTGGGACAAGCCGCACACACAGAACCCTCACGCCCCGAACTTCGCGGAGCTACACCCGGTCACCGCGATCAAGTTCATATCCGGCTGCGGCGCGTAGAGACGCCAGCGATGGCGAGGCCCATTTCGAGCTAGGCCATTCGGCCCATTGTGGAGACCCGGGGCTTTGTGCATCACTGTGATTGCGATGCCTGAGGACACCGAGCCTCATCAGTACCGTCTCGGGTCGCCGCTGGCCGCAATCGTCGGAATCGCCGACTCGACGCTGGAGCGCGACGACCTTGATGAGGACGTCGCCACGCGGGTACGCGCCATTCGAGACATCGCATTTGACGCCTTACGGAAGGCCGAGCGCGGCGAACCCGAGTCAGGACAGGCTCGGCCGTAGGCGTAAAACGTAGGCGGCGCCACGGCCCTCGAGATCGTCGTCGTGCTCCCGCCGCTGTCGCGTTTTGGCGGAACCGCGACACGCTCCATCTATCGGACAACGCTGCGCAACCTCCGGCTGGGCGACGAACGCCAGCGGTGCAGGCACCGCAGGTCCGCGACGCGCTCGGTTGACCGTCCGATGCACCGCGTTGTGATCCGAACGCCGTCAATCCCGGCCGCAGTTCGTGTTCTCGCTACCGCGAGTCTCGTTCAGTCCGGGGCGGACTCAGTGTCTTCGCGTCGAGCAGTCGCACTTAGGTCCGGTGATGCGGCGGTGGCAGGAGCCGCACCAGCGCGTTCGATGCTTGGATTCGACCCGATGCCTTGCCACGCCGATCTGCACCATCAGCGCGCCGATTCCCATCGTCACGACGCCCGGCAGAACGAGATGAAGTTCATTCACGCCAAACCGCCTCCTTGGCCAGCGTCGCCGAAGAGCTCACCCCGTAGGGTACGTAAATTCGATCATCGCGGATTGCAGGGAAATCCTGCACGCCCGGCGAGTGGCGTCAGCCCGCGCATTGGGGCCGAGGTCGGGCGGGATGAACGAGCACGACACGGAAGAGCGCGACCCCGCAGGAGCTCTGGCTGAGGGTGAGTCATTGACTCGCGTCAGTTGGCCCGAGCGTGGACGTTGCGGGGGCACTCGGTTTCGGATCGCCGGTGGTGGCGGCTTGGAGTCTGTCCCGCTTCTCAGTCTGCGCCGTCTATCGCTTGATTCGTAGATCTGGCGTCCGCAACGCGGGCACGCCGTCGGCGGCGGAAAGAAGCCGAGCCGCTTCCTGCGATTGGGCCGAGGAATCGGAGCGGCTCCGCAGAGCGACGAATTCTCGGCGCCGTTGCTGACGGCTGGCTTGTCGGCGGCAGCTCGAGGATGCTGTTGCGGCTGAGCGGCCAGAGGCGGCTTGTCGCCGGCGTCAAGATCGCGGCCGGCGCCTGAACTCGTCGCAGGTGGCGGACGCCTGGATCAGCCCCCGGACCAACCTGCAGCCGCCAAGCGCGACCGGTGGGAACATGTACGTGCATTGATCGCACCGCACGCCGGGCTCGGGCGCGGGCTTGTAGTTCGCCTTCTTCTTCGAAAGACCCCATACCCTTCTCGCCATCCGAACCCTCCGGGGTGAGGCTATCTCAGCAGCGGGCGGAGGACCATTAATTGAGAGGGAGCGTGTCGCACTTCCGCCAAAACGCGACATCCGAGGCTACGCACCTCGGCCGAAGGCATGAGCGTTACTCCGCTGAACGTTGAAGTCAGGACCACCGGGACCTCGGTCCCGGTGGTCCGGCTACCCCCGCGTCGACCCGAGGGACGGACGCGCTCCTCGAGTGGAGCCCTCTCCCTCGACCTGAAGCCGCGGCAGCCACTCGAGCCAGCGCGGGAGGTACCAGTTCCAGTCCCCGAGGAGCTTCATCGCGGCAGGGAGCACCACCGAGCGAATGATGGTCGCGTCGATGAGCAGCGCCGCGGCGACACCAAAGCCCATCTGCTGGAACATGATCAGCTCGCCGCTCGCGAAGCCGGCGAACACTGCAACGATGATCAGTGCGGCACCCGTGATGATGCGCGCGGTCGACGCGACGCCGACCGTGACCGCGTCAGTGGTGTCGCCGGTCTCGTCGAAGCGCTCCCTGATGCGGCTCAGTAGGAAGACCTGGTAATCCATCGAGAGCCCGAAGAGCACCGAGAAGAGGAAGAGCGGGACCCAGGCCTCGATCGTGTCGACCTGGTTGAAGCCGAAGAGGCCCGCGCCGACGCCGTGCTGGAAGACGAGCACGAGCAGCCCGTAGGCGGCTCCGACTGACAGCAGGTTGAGCAAGACCGCCGTTGCCGCCACGACGACGGACCGGAAGACCAGAGTGAGGAAGATAAGCGTCAGCGCGAGCACCAATGCGATCACCCAGGGCGCCGGGCCGATCACTGAGTTGAAGTAGTCGATGTTCTCGGAGGTCGTCCCACCGACGAGCACTTCGGCGTCGGCAGTCGCGAACGCCGCCGGCACGATGTTGGAGCGGAGGTCGCGTACCGCGGCGACGGCGCTGTTACCGGAGGGATCGCCGCGGACGGGGACGGAGAGCAGCGCCACCTGGCCGTCCTGGGAGCGCTCGATCGTGCCGCGGCTGAACCGCGGGTCTGCAGCCAGCCTCGTCCGAAGCTGAGTCAGCGCCTTCTGCGCCGCGGGTTGCGTCGCGCCCTTGGTGACGACGATCTCGACTGGGTCGGAGGTCGCACTCGGGAAGTTGCGCTGAAGCGCAGCGAAGCCTTGCTTCGACGCGAAGCGGTCGGGCAGCGCGGTCGCGCCGCTGGTGCCGACGTGCATCCCGAAGAGGGGCACGGCGGCAGCGATCAATACTGCGACCGAGAGGCAGATGCTCAGGCCCGGTCGTCGCACCACGGCACGCACGATCGCGCCCCAGAAGCGGCCTTCGGGATTGGCGCCCTCGAGCGAGCGCCTGCCGACCACCGGAATCCGCAGCCGGTCGACGCCGTCACCGAGCAGCCCGAGCAAGGCCGGCAGTAGCGTGGCGGACGCTACGACGGACACGATTCCGACAAGGATCGCCCCCGTCGCGAGGCTGCGCATGATCGAGTTCGGCACGATCAGCATCCCGAACATCGCGATCACGAACGTCGTTCCGCTGAACACCACGGCCCGGTTCGCGGTCTGGGCGGAAGCGGCGATCGCGTCGAGCTTCTCTCGGCCACGGCCGCGCTCCTCGCGGAAGCGCGAAACGACGAACAGCGCGTAGTCGATCGCGAGGGCAAGCCCCATCCCGGTGAGCATGTTGATCACGAACACCGAGAGCGTGAACACGTGCGCGAGGACCGCGACAAGACCCAGCGCGACCACGATCGACGGCAAGGTGATGAGCAGCGGCACGAGCCCGGCGACGACAGCCCCGAACACGAGCAAGAGGACGATCAGCGCAGCCGGCAGTCCGACTCGAAGCTCGCCGTGCTGCAGATCACTCTGGGAGAGCTCGTTGAAGTCGCGCTCGAGCGTCTTCTGGCCGGTGACGGAGACCGAGAACGCCGGGCTCGCATCGACGCGCTCCGCCGAGTGGACGATGTCGTCGATGCCGTCGTCCGAGGCGGCTGCGAACTGCACCATCGTCGCGTGACGGTCCTTCGAAATGAGCGAGGGATCGCGAGCGTCGAGATACGTGCGGACGCTTTCGACGCCGCCGGCCCGCCGCACGTCTGACGCGAGCCGGCGGACGACCGCACGGAACTGCGGAGCGTCGACT
>Ga0307278_10000063_pt1 | contig 51328 bp, 51 predicted proteins | sample ER_DNA_117_FD_194482 | JGI IMG/M metagenome (GOLD analysis project Ga0307278, IMG submission 194482) | Bulk soil microbial communities from the East River watershed near Crested Butte, Colorado, United States - ER_DNA_117 | ecosystem: Environmental > Terrestrial > Soil > Floodplain | place... | reverse complement strand
TCTCGATCAGTTCGGCCGCAACTTCACGAAGCAGGCCGGCGAAGGCAAGCTCGATCCCGTCGTCGGGCGCCAGATCGAGATCGAGCGGATCATGCAGATCCTCTCGCGCCGCCAGAAGAACAATCCGGTGCTGATCGGTGAGCCGGGCGTCGGCAAGACCGCCGTCGTCGAGGGGCTTGCGCAGCGAATTTCAGCCGGCCAGGTGCCTGAGCTCCTGAAGGGCAAGCAGATCTACTCGCTCGACCTCGCCGCGCTCGTCGCCGGCTCCAAGTACCGCGGTGAGTTCGAGGAGCGGCTGAAGAAGGTCATGAAGGAGATCATGCAGCGGGGCGACATCATCCTGTTCATCGACGAGCTCCACAACCTCGTCGGTGCCGGCGCAGCCGAGGGCGCGATCGACGCCGCGTCGATCCTCAAGCCCGCCCTCGCGCGCGGCGAGCTGCAGACGATCGGCGCAACCACGCTCGACGAGTACCGCAAGTACCTGGAGCGCGACGCCGCTCTCGAGCGGCGCTTCCAGCAGATCCGCGTCGAGGAGCCTTCGGTAGAGGAGACGGTCCAGATCCTGCGCGGCCTGCGCGACCGCTACGAGGCGCACCACCGCTGCAAGATCTCCGACGAGGCGCTGGGCGCGGCCGCCGTCCTCGCCGACCGCTACATCCAGGACCGCCACCTGCCCGACAAGGCCATCGACTTGATCGACGAGGCCGCATCGCGCATGCGCATCAAGAACATGACGGCGCCGCCGCGCTACCGGGAGCTCGAAGAGGAGATCACCAAGGTTCGCTCGGAGAAGGAAGAGGCGATCGAGGCCCAGGAGTTCGAGAAGGCCGCCAGCCTGCGCGACAAGGAGCGCAAGCTCTCGCAGAAGAAGCGCGAGCTCGAAGACAGCTGGCACGCCGAAGAGGGCGACGACCAGCCGCAGATCGGCGAGGACGAGATCGCGGACATCGTCTCGATGTGGACGGGTATCCCGGTCTTCAAGCTCACCGAGGCCGAGTCGCAGAAGCTGATCCGGATGGAGGACGAGCTCCACAAGCGCGTCGTCGGCCAGGAAGAGGCGATCGTCGCCGTCTCGAAGTCGATCTGCCGCGCGCGGGCGGGGATCAAGGATCCCAAGCGCCCGACCGGCTCCTTCATCTTCCTCGGCCCCTCAGGCGTCGGGAAGACGGAGCTCGCGCGCACCCTCGCCGAGTTCCTGTTCGGCGACGAGGACGCGATGATCCAGGTCGACATGTCGGAGTACATGGAGAAGCACTCCGTGTCCCGCCTCGTCGGCTCGCCGCCGGGCTACATCGGCTACGACGAAGGCGGCCAGCTGACCGAGGCCGTCCGCCGCAAGCCTTATGCGGTCGTCCTCCTCGACGAGATCGAGAAGGCCCATCCGGATGTCTTCAACATCCTCCTGCAGATCCTCGAGGACGGAAAGCTCACCGACGCCCAGGGGCGCAAGGTCGACTTCCGGAACACGATCGTGATCATGACCTCGAACATCGGCGCCTCGACGATCTCGAAGAACCAGACGCTCGGCTTCTCCATCGGCGACGACTCCGGCCTCTCCTATGAGGAGATGAAGGAGCGGGTCCTGGGCGAGCTGAAGAAGGTCTTCCGGCCCGAGCTCCTGAACCGCATCGACGAGGTCATCGTCTTCCACAAGCTGGCGAAGGAAGAGATCAAGATGATCGTCGGGCTGATGATGCAGCGGCTGCGCGACCAGATGGGCGAGCATTCAGCGGAGGTCTCGCTGACCGACGAGGCCACGGAGCTGCTGGTCGAGAAGGGCTACGACCCGACGATGGGCGCCCGCCCGCTGCGCCGCGCGATCCAGCGCTTCATCGAGGACCCGCTGGCCGACTTCGTGCTTGGCCGCGAGGTGAAGCCGGGCTCGACGATCCTCGTCGACAAGAAGCAGGACTCAGACGACGAGGTCGCCATCACGATCATCCCGGGGGCACCGCCCGAGGAGCCCGAGAAGGTCACAGTCCCGCCCGAGGAGCGGGCCGCCGACGGCGGCGACGACTCCGAAGAGCCGAGCGGCGAGTAGTCCTCAGGCGGCCGGCCGTCACGGTCGCTCTTGACGAGCAGCGTCTGGCGGCTAGTGCGCCCGTTCAGAGTTGCTCGACAGATTGACACGTTTGAGACGAGCTAGTAGCGTCTTTTTCGCCCGATGCCAGTTGGGGCACGCAGGGGAAGGAGTTCGTCCTGAGGCACGCTGGCTTCTCAGAGTCGCTGCAGCGTCGCCGAGGCTCCCATCGGTGCCGGCAACGCGAGCCGCAACGGAGTCGACTCCTAGCCGTGCTGGGCGGCGCCATCTTGTTCCTCACGCCCGCGGGTGCGAGCGGTAGCCTAGACGTTCCGGACGCCACCTCGGCGTCGGTCTCGCCCGTAATCATGGGGACGCTCGGTGCCAACGGGTGGTACGTGACCAACGTCACCGTCAACTGGATCATCGAGCCACTGCCTCTCTCGTCCAGCGGCTGCGATGCCAGGACGTTCGCAACCGATACGCCCGGCGCGCGCCTCACGTGCTCTGCGACCTTCGCAGGCGGCGTCGAGATAGCCGTGACGATCACGATCAGGCGTGACGCGACGCCGCCCGTGGTCAGCACCGAGCCTTCGCGCTCGCCGGACGCTAACGGCTGGTACAACCACCCGTTGACCGTCTCCTTCATCGGCACCGACGCCACCTCGGGCCTCGGCTCCTGTAGCCAGACGACCTACTCGGGCCCCGACAGCGTGAACGCCTCGGTCAACGGCTCCTGCAGCGACTGGGCGGGGAACCAGAGCGCGGCGAGCGCCGTATTCAAGTATGACGCGACCGCGCCGCTGATCACGATGTTTGCGATCAAGGCCGGCAAGCGCAGAGCCGAGCTGCACTGGCGAAGCTCCTCCGACACGCGCTTCGTCGAGCTCGTCCGCTCGCCGGGCAAGAAGGGCGCGGCTCAAACGCTCGTCTACGCCGGCGCAGCCACGAGCCATCTGGACACCGGCCTGCGCCCCGGACGCCACTACCACTACGAACTGACCGGCAAGGACGAGGCCGCGAACAAGGTCACCCGCGCCGTCGACTTCCTGGCCAGAGGAGCGCTGGTCAATCCGGCGCCGGGTGAACGCGTCAGCGGCCCCCCGCTGCTGATCTGGTCGCCGGTCAAGGGTGCGACGTATTACAACGTTGTACTCCTACGCGCGCGCCGGGTGTACAGCGCCTGGCCGGTGCGCTCCCGTATCCAGCTCCCGCCCACCTGGACGTACCGCGCCCGCCACCGGCACTTGCGTCCTGGCCTCTACCGTTGGTTCGTCTGGCCCGGCTTTGGTCCGATGTCCGAAGCCAGGTACGGCCGGCTGCTGGGGGGAAGCACGTTCGTCGTGTCCCGATAGGAACTGCCCTTCAGCGCTTCGGATCCCGAAGAATGCCGTCGGCTCAGGCGGGGCCTGATGCCGAGTCGCTCTGCGGGGGGGGCATCGGGATAGCGGGGCAGCCCGTCGTCCGGGAGCTCGTCCCACGGCGCGCGCGAATCGACGTACGAGTGGCGCTCCGGGCGGATCTGCGGGTCTCCATCAAGCGCGCCGAGGCGCACCGAGATGCGCTCGCCTTCGGGCCACCAGTTGCCGAAGAGGCTCGAGCCGCATTCCGAGCAGAACGCTTTGACGCGGCCTCCGTCGGGGCGGTAGACCTTGATCAGCTCCTCGCCCTGGAGCAGCCGGAACTGCTCGCGGGGGATGTGGCCCACGGTCAGCCCGAATGCTCCCGAGTGCTTGCGGCAACGAGAGCAGTGGCAGTGAATCGCACGGGTGAAAGGAAGATCCACCTCGAAGCGGACGCCTCCACAGAGGCAACTGCCACCGATGGTCTCAGCCATGAACACGAGTCTACGTAGGCTCCCGGGGTGCGGCGAGCGCTCACCGATCGGCCGGCTCTCGGCGTGCTCATCGGTGCATTCCTGATCGCCTTCTCAGGGATCCTCTTTCGCAAGTCGCACGTCTCGCCGACGACGGGCGCTTTCTTCCGTTGCTTCTGGGCCCTGCCGCCGCTCTGGCTGCTCGCCCTCGGGGAGGACCGCAGGCTCGGCCCTCGTCCCAGGACGCTCCAGCGTGCCGCGTGGCTCGGCGGGGCCTTTTTTGCCGCCGACCTGATCCTCTGGCACTACTCGATCGAGAAGGTCGGGGCGGGCCTTGCCACGGTCCTCGGCAATACCCAGGTCGTGCTCGTCGGACTGCTCGCGTGGGCGCTGTTCCGCGAGCGTCCGGGGCGGAGCTCGTTGCTCGCGATTCCCGTGGCGATGCTTGGAATCCTTCTCATCTCGGGAGCCCTTGAGAAGGATGCGTACGGGAGCGATCCGAAGCTCGGCGCCGTCTACGGCGTGCTCACCGGGATCGCGTATTCGGGGTTCCTCCTGGCATTGCGACGGGGCTCGGGCGAGCGAGGGCGCGTGGCAGGACCGCTCTACGACGCGACGCTCGCGAGCGCCGTCTTCGTCGTCCCCGCGGGATTGTTGCTGGGCAACCTCGACTTCACGCCCTCGCTCGAGGCGACTGCGTGGCTGATCTTGCTCGCGCTCAGCTCGCAGGTACTCGGCTGGCTCCTGATCACCGTTTCGCTCGGGAGGCTGCCGACCGCGCTCACCTCGGTGCTGTTGACGCTTCAACCGCTCCTGGCAGTCCTGTTTGCCGCGTTGCTCATCAACGAGCGGCCCTCGGCGCTGCAGCTCCTCGGGGCGGCGGCGATCCTCGCCGGGCTGCTGATCGCCTCCTTCGGCAGGCGGCAGAAGGCAGCACCGCTCGAGACGGTTCCTGAGCACTGACACAGAGTCGGCACAGTCGGCGTCGGACCCCGCTCGTAGACTCGCTGTCATGGCGAAAGCGGCTGCTCTCCACTACTCCTGCTCCGAATGCGGCTACTCGACCGGCCGCTGGCTCGGACGCTGCCCCGGCTGCGCCAGTTTCGGCACGCTCGCCGAGGAGGCGCCGCCGGCTACCAACGGTCAAGCCGAGGCAAAGCCGCTCCTGCGCCTGGCCGAGGTCGAGGTCGAGGAGGCGGAGCGGATCCCAACGGGCGTTCCCGAGCTCGACCGCGTCCTGGGCGGCGGGCTCGTCCCCGCGTCGCTCGTGCTCGTCGGCGGCGAGCCCGGAGTGGGCAAGTCGACGCTCCTGCTGATGGCCCTGGCTGCGATCTCGCATGACCGGCGCGCCCTCCTCGTCACGGGCGAGGAGTCGACCGCTCAGGTCAAGCTCCGCGCCGCACGGCTCGGCGGGGCCGAGGAAGTCGAGATCCTGGCGGAGACGAATCTCGAGGCGGTTTGCGCGACCCTCGAGCGTGAGCGGCCCGAGGTCTGCGTGATCGACTCGGTGCAGACGCTCTACTCCGCAGACATCGGCTCGGCTCCCGGCTCGGTCGGCCAGGTTCGCGAGGCGGCCGCGCGGCTTCTGCGCGTGGGGAAGGAAGCTGGGGTAGCACTGTTCCTCGTCGGCCACGTGACCAAAGACGGCTCGGTTGCCGGCCCGCGCGTGCTCGAGCACCTGGTCGACTGCGTGCTCCAGTTCGAGGGCGATCGCTACCACGCTCATCGCATCCTGCGGGCGGCGAAGAACCGCTTCGGCTCGACGAACGAGCTCGGCGTCTTCGAGATGACCGGTACCGGGTTGGAGGGAGTCCCCGACCCGTCGGCGATCTTCGGCCGCAGCGAAGGCGAGGTCGGCGCAGCGGTTGCCTGCGCGCTCGAGGGCACGAGGCCGCTGCTGCTCGAGATCCAGGCCCTCGTCTCGCCGACCGACCTCGCAATGCCACGGCGTGTGGGAACGGGTGTCGACCCGAAACGCCTGGCGATGATCGTCGCAGTTCTCTCGCGCCATGCCGGGCTTGCCCTGGGCCAGGCGGACGTCTTCGTCAACGTTGCCGGCGGCGTGCGGATCGACGAGCCGGGCGCCGATCTCGCAATTGCGCTCGCGATCGCCTCTGCGGCGCGCAACGAACCGGTGCGCGCGGGAACGGCCTCTTTCGGCGAGATCGGCCTCACCGGCCGGTTGCGTCCTGCGACCCAGGCTGAACGCAGGGCCCAGGAGTGCGCGAAGCTGGGGCTCGGAGCCGTCCTCGTCCCCGCGGGCACAGAGGCCCGCGCGAAGGTCAAGCTCGTCGAGGCCGAGACCCTCAGAGAAGCCGTTTCCGCCGCCCTGGAGAAGGCAAAATCGAAGGCTGCCTAGCGTTCTGAGCAGGGCTTTTCGGAACGAGCCTCAAAAAAGTGGCCTTTTCCAGCAACTTTTGATATGATGGTTGTCGTTCGCCGGCAGTCGTCCAGCTGCCGGCGGCTTGGTGAAACCAGACAAAAGTGGGAGGTCGGGCTTGTACAAAGTCGGCGACAAGGTCGTGTATCCGCATCACGGAGCGGGCACCGTGGTCAAGAAAGACAAGCGGAAAGTGCTCGGTGAGGAACGGGAATACCTCACGATTCAGATCCTCCACAACGACATGACGGTCAACGTGCCGACCGAGAACGCCGACCGGGTCGGCCTCCGCAAGGTCATCGACGGGAACACCGTTGAGCAGGTGCTGAAGGCGCTGCGCGGCAGCGGCACGACGATGCCGAAGAACTGGAACCGCCGCTTCAAGCACAACCGCGACAAGATGAAGACCGGCGACATCTTCGAGCTCGCCGAGGTCGTTCGGAACCTGTCGCTCCGCGACCACGAGAAGGGCCTCTCCACCGGCGAGAAGCAGATGTTCGTCAAGGCCAAGAAGATCCTCGTCTCCGAGCTCATGTATGCGAAGGGGATGGACGAGGAAGAGGCCGCCGAGTGGCTCGACGACATCCTCGCGGGCGTCGGCACCTCGAAGCGCAAGCAAAAGGTGGCCGCAAAAGCTTAAGCGGCCGCGCCGGCAAAGCCGGCACGGCCTCCTCTGGACGGCGCCGCCGAGTCGGCGGCCTAAACGGCCGCGCCGGCAAAGCCGCACGGCCTCTTCTGGTCGGCGCCGCCGAGTCGGCGCCTTGTAACCTCGGTCGCCCGTGAGCGTCTGGGCGCTTCTGGCTGCAGCAGGACGTGGTGATCGCCTCGGGCTGGACCGGCCCAAGGCGTTTGCTCCGCTCAACGACCGCCCGCTGATCGCGGAGAGCCTCGAACGCCTGGACGCCTCCGAGTGGATCGGGGGGATCGTCGTCGCCGCCCCGCCGGAGTGGGAGGAGCCGTGCATCCTCGTCGCCGAGGAGGTCGCCGCCGGCAAGGTGGCCGCGACGGTGACCGGCGCCGAGAGCCGGAGTGAATCGGTGCGGATTGCGCTGGCCGAGGTCCCCGAGGAAGCGGCGATCGTCCTCGTGCACGACGCCGCGCGGCCGCTCGTCACGGAAGAGGTGATCGAACGCGTCGTGACTGCTCTCGGCGACGGCTGGGACGGAGCCGTTCCAGCGCTGCCGATGGCAGACACCGTGAAGAGAGTCGAAGGGGGAGCGGTCGCAGAAACACTCGACCGTGAAGGGCTCGTTTCCGTCCAGACACCACAGGCCTTTGTCGCCTCGGTTCTCCGTGACGCAGTCGCCGGCGACGTGGCCTCAGCAGGCGATTGTGCGAGCCTGGTTGAGGCGCGCGGGGGCCGTGTGCGGGTCGTCGAGGGCGACCGGCGCCTGCTGAAGGTCACCGACTCCTTTGACCTCGAGCTCGTCGCCTCCTGGCTGTGATCGTCGACTACCACATGCACCTGCGCGCCCCCGACGAGTCGATCGACCACACGGTCGAGGCAGTCGAGCGCTACGTCGAGGCTGCCGCCGATCGCGGGCTCGACGAGATCGGCTTCACCGAGCACGTGTACTACTTCGAGCAGACGCGCTCGCTCTGGTCGGTCCCGTACCAGTTGGAGCGCTGCAAGTCCGACCTCGACTCGTACGTCGATGCCGTGCTCGAGGCGAAGCGGCGTGGACACCCGGTCAAGCTCGGCCTCGAAGTCGACTATCAGGCGGGGCTGGAGGGCGAGACTGCGGAACTCCTCGCGCCTTACCCATGGGACTACCTGATCGGCTCCATTCACTTTCTCGACGGCCGATCGATCGACGGCGAGCCCAGCCTCGTCGACGCGGTAGGCGTCAATGAGGCCTGGCGGCTCTACTACGAGACACTTGCGCGTGCGGCCCGCAGCGGCCTCTTCGAGACGCTCGGGCATCCCGACCTCGTGAAGATGTTCGGGCCGGAGATCGACTGGGACTGGGCCGGTGTGGCGAGCTCGGTGAAGGACGTCTGTCTCGAAGTCTCGAGCGCAGGGCTCCACAAGCGTCACGGCAAGCTCTATCCCAACCCCGACCTACTCGCGACAGCTCGAAAGCACGATGTCTGGATCACCCTCGCCTCCGACGCTCACGTCCCGCAGAACGTCGGACGCGATCTCGACAAGGCCGTCCAGCACGCACGTGCGGCCGGCTACGAGCACGTGACGGTCTTCGATCAGCGCCAGGCACGCCAGGAGCCGCTCGGGTGAGCGAGCTCCGCATCGGGCTCGGCGTCGACGCTCACCGCTTCGCTGACGGGATTCCGCTGGTGCTCGCGGGCGTCGACTTCCCGGGCGAACCGGGCCTCGCCGGCCATTCGGACGGCGACGTCATCGCCCACGCGCTCATCGACGCCATCCTCGGCGCCGCGGGAAAAGGGGACATCGGAGAGCTCTTCCCGTCGGCCGATCCGCAGTGGCTCGACGCCTCGTCGATTCGGCTCCTCCAGCGGAGCTACGAGGTCGTCCGCGTGGCCGGGTTCGAGCTCGTCAACGCCGACTGTGTGCTGGTTGGTGAGCGGCCGACGATCGCCGATGTGCGTGTTGCGATGGGAGCCCGCCTCGCTGGGGCGATGGGCGTCGACCTCGAGCGGGTGACCGTCCGGGCGACGACGACCGACGGGCTCGGCTTCACCGGCCGCGGCGAAGGCCTGGCGGCGCAAGCTGTCGCGCTGCTCAGGCAGCTGCCGGCAAGGTGAACGAGAGCCGTGTGCCACCACCCGGGCGAGTCTCGGCCCAGATCCGGCCACCGTGGGCCTCGACGAGCCCGCGGGCGATCGCGAGCCCGAGGCCGGCTCCGGCCTCGCCGCTCGTCCGCGCCGCGTCGCCGCGCCAGAACCGCTCGAACATGCGCGCCGCAGCTTCGGGTGAGAGCCCGTCGCCGCTGTCCTCGACGATCACTTGCACCTTGTCCTGCTGCGGCTCGACGAAGACCGCAACGGAGCCGTCAGAAGGCGTGTGCCGGAGTGCGTTCGTGAGCAGGTTGTTGAGCACGCGCTCGACCTTCGCGGGCTCACAGCGGGCTCGAGCGCCGTTGTGCACGCGTGCCTCGACCTGGATGTGACGAGCCTTCGCCTCCGCCTCCAGGCCGCGCACGCAGGACTCGATGAGACCCGCGAGCTCTGCCTCGCGCAACTCGAGCCTCAGCACTCCGGAGTCGATGCGCGCGAGCTCGAACAGATCGTCGACGAGACTGGCCAGGATCCGCACCTGTTCGTGCATCGCGGGTAGGTAGCGGTCTGGCTCGGCCAATCCGTCCTCGACAGCTTCGAGCATGGCCTGGAGGGACGCGATCGGCGTGCGGAGGTCGTGGCTCGCCCACGCGACGAGCTCTCTGCGGGCATCGAACAAGCGCGAGAGGTTCGCCGCCATCTCGTTGAAGGAGCGCGCGAGCTCGGCGAGCTCGGCCGGGCCGCGCTCCGGAGCTCGCGCCGCGAGATCGCCCGCTGCGAGCGCGAGGGAGGAGTCCCTGAGGCGGTCGATTGCGCTCGCGATCGACCGCGCGAGCAGCAGCGCGGCGAGCACCGCCGCAGACGCGGAGGTTGCCGCAACGGCCAGGATCTTGACGTCGTCGCCCATGTGGAACATGACCCAGCCGGACAAGAGCACTGCCGCCAACGGCAAAACGACTGCGAGGAACGCGAGGCCGGCGAGCTGGAGCCGCACAGTCGGCAGCAGTCGCAGCCCGAGGGCGACCACGAGGCCGACGGCGAGAGTTGCGGCCGAGACGAGGATGGCGAGGTCGATCACGGCGAGAACCTGTAGCCGACGCCCCAGACCGTTTCGAGGTGTCGTGGGCGCGAGGGCTCGTCTTCGACCTTCTCCCGCAGACGCCGCACGTGGACGGTGACGGTGCCGGTGTCGAGCGCGGACGAGTAGCCCCAGACCCGGCGCATGATCTGCTCGCGGGAGAACACGCGCTGCGGGTGGCTGGCCACGAACCAGAGGAGGTCGAACTCCCGCGCGGTCAGCCTCAGCGGCGCGCCGTTCTTCGTCACCTCGCGGGTCGCCGAATCGATCACGAGCTCGTCGAACGAGAGGCGCTCCTCCGTCACCGCCTCGGATTCGGCACGTCTCAAGACGGTCCGCACGCGGGCCGCCAGCTCGCGCGGCGAGAACGGCTTGGTCACGTAGTCGTCGGCCCCGAGCTCGAGCCCGACGATGCGGTCGGACTCCTCGCCCCGGGCGGTGAGCATGATCACCGGCAGCCGGGAGCGCGACCGGATCCAGCGGCAGAGCTCGAGGCCGTCGGTCCCCGGGAGCATCACGTCGAGGACGACGAGATCCGGCGGATCTCGCTCGAGCAGTTCGCGCGCGCGGTTTCCGTCGGCGGCCTCGAGCGTCCGGTAGCCCGCGCGTTCGAGGTAGCGGGCGACGATTTCCCTGATTGTGGGCTCGTCGTCGACGACCAAGACGGTGGTCATACGCCCGATGTTCCCGGGATCTCGGTTAAGAAAGCCTGAACTCGGCGGTTACGAGTCGTCGGGCAAGGTTGCAAGTCCTTCTCGAACCTGTATCAGCCCCTCTGCCGCAAGCGAGGAGAGCGCCTCGTGGTCGAGCTCGGCTGCCGGGAGCGCATGCATCGCCACACGGCGGAGCGTCCTGGCCCTCCGTTGCCGGAACGAGCCCTCGAAACGCGATTGACGGCGCTCAGCCGGATAGCGGCGACCGCGGGAAGGGCAGCGCTCGGCGAGCGGGCAGGCCTCGCAGCGCGGGATGCGAGCGAGGCAGATCGTGGCGCCGAGATCCATCAACGCGTGCGCGCTCGCAGGCCCGAAGTCGGCGCCGGTTCGCTCGAGGACCCGACCGACGTTCGTGTCCACCGGCAACACGGGTTGCTCGAAGGCGAAGCGCGCGATCGCATCTGCCGTATAGCGGCCCACACCGGGCAGCTCCGTCAGATCGTCGGGCCAGCCGTCCGCGGCGATTCGTCGTGCGCTTCGGTGCAGATTCAGCGCCCGCCGGTTGTAGCCGAGCCCCTGCCATTCCCGAATCACAGCGGCCGGGCTCGCTGCCGCCAGAGCGTCGACCGTCGGCCAGCGCTCGAGGAAGGCGAGGTAGCGCGGGGCGACGCGTGCGACCTGAGTCTGCTGGAGCATGACCTCAGAGACGAGGATCGCGTAAGGGTCTCGCGTTCTCCGCCAGGGCAGCTCGCGGCCATGCTTCCCGAACCAGGCGAGGAGCTCGGCTTCCAACTAGTGCCCCACCCAGCAATACATGCCGGCTTCTGGCCCGCGATCACGCTGCGCCAGCGCCCACCCTCGCCCTTGCCGAGGCGTCCAGCATGAAACGGTCACGGCAGCGAAGCCGCCGCGACCTTCTAAAAGGCATCGCAAGCGATGCCTTGCGCGGGCGAGTGCGGCCTCTGGCTTGGTGCTCGCGACCCAGAAGCTCGGCGGCATTACTGGATGGGGCACTAATGAACGACGGTGATGTTGAAACGCGCGGTGCCGAGCGTCCCCATCAGTCGAATCCAGAGCGGGAGGTACATCTCCGTTCCGCGCGCGCTCGAGATGTCGCCGAGATCGATGATCGCGTCGGCAGACCAGCCGAAGCTCTGCAGCAGCTCGCCCACCTGTGCCTTTGCCTGATCATCGTTCCCGCAGACGAAGAGGTTCGTGCCCGGGATGGGGTCGACCATGACCGTCGAGTTGACGGTGTTGAGCGTCTTCACGACTCTGGCCTCCGGAAAGGCGCGCTGAATCTGCTCGCCGAGGCTGTCGTCGTTGCAGACGAAGAGTCTCGGCGGGCTCCCCCGGGAGAAGTCGAGGGGCAGCGTGACGTCGACGAGGACCTTGCCCTTGAGATTCTCCTCCCCCGCGGCCCCAAGCGCTTCGAGCGACGCCGCGCCTGCTGTGCAGTTGAAGACAAGCTCGCCGTGGCCTGCCGCGTCCGGAAACGGCACCGCGTCGTCGCCGGCCGTCCGCGATCCAACCAGTACGTCATGGCCCAATTCGCGCAGCTTGGCCGCGATCGTCCGGCCGACCGTCCCCGTTCCGAGCACTCCGATGCGCATGAGCCCGAGTGTAGATTCAGAGCGCAATGTCACGCGTTCGCTTCGCACCGAGCCCGACGGGAACGTTGCACGTCGGCAACGCTCTGAGCGCGGTCGCCAATCGTGCATTCGGGGACTGGATGCTGCTTCGAATCGACGACACCGATGCGGCCCGAAACGTCGCCGGGGGCGAAGAGGCGATCCTGCGCGACCTCGAATGGCTCGGCGTGAGCTGGGAGGAAGGCCCGGTTCGCCAGAGCGAGCGGCACGAGACCTACCGAGAGGCGGCCGCGCGGCTCGGAGGAGACCGTTTCGGGAAGATCACGCTGCTGCGGGAGGACGGTACGGTGACGTATCACCTCGCGAGCGTCGTCGACGACATCGAGTACGGGATCACGCACGTCATCCGCGGGAACGACCATCGGCCGAACGAGCAGCTCCACCGTGAGCTGACGGCGGCGCTCGGCGCGACGCCGCCCGAGTACGTTCACCACGGGCTGATCCTCGGCGAGGACGGCCGCAAGCTCTCGAAGCGCGAGTTCGGCGCGACTGTCGCCTCGTTGCGCGACGCCGGCATTCCCGCCGAAGCCGTTCGCCGCTATCTCGAAGAGCTTGGGATCCCGAAGCACGATGTCCGCTACGACGTCTCACGCCTGCGCCGGCTCGCGATCGACGCGATCGGGGCGATGTCGGACGAGGAGCTCGCAGCCGCGGCGGAAGCCCCGGTCGAGCTGGCGCCGGCGTTGCGGGGCGCTCGCGATCTCGCCGAAGCGCGCGAGTACGCGCGCCAGGTGCTCGAGCCCGAGCCCGTCTCGCTCGGCGAGGAAGCGCGGCCGACCCTCGAGCGCTTCAAGGAGCTGAGCGCAGACGGCGCAGGCGCCAAGGAGATCGTCCGCGAGCTGAAGGCCGTGGGTGGCGACCTCAAGTTCCTGCGGCTTGCGCTCACCGGCCGGGAGCGGGGGCCCGAGCTCTGGGCGATTGTCGCCGCGCTGCCCCGTGAGGAGACCCTGAGGCGGGTCGATGCGGCTCTATAACACCGCGACGAGGGCGCTCGACGAGCTGCCCGCCCCGCCGGGCCCGATTCGCATGTACGTCTGCGGGCCAACGGTGTACGGGCGCGCCCACGTCGGCAACGCCCGGCCGTTCGTGATTGGAAAGTGGCTGCAGGCGTGGCTGCGCTCGCGTGGCTACGAGACGACCTTCGTCCACAACATCACCGACATCAACGACAAGATCTACGCCGCAGCACCGGGTCACAGCGGGGAGTTCGCGGAGCAGGCTTCGCAGTGGTACATCGAGGACACCGGCGACTTGGGCCTTGGCCGCCCCGATCACGAGCCGAAGGCGACCGAGACGATCCCGGAGATCATCGCTCTGATCCAGGAGTTGATCGAGCGCGATCTCGCCTACGAGGCCGGCGGCGACGTCTACTACCGTGTCGCGCGCTTCCCTGACTACGGTCGCCTCTCCGGTCGGCACGAGGACGAGTCAGCGATGCGCAACCCGTCGGAAGAGGAGGAGCAGAACGCGCTCAAGGAGGACCCGCGCGACTTCGCGCTCTGGAAGGCGCACAAGGAGGCTGAAGACACCTGGTGGGACTCGCCGTGGGGTCGCGGCCGGCCGGGCTGGCACATCGAGTGCTCGGCGATGGCCGAGAAGCACCTTGGCCCGGTGTTCGAGATCCACGGCGGCGGCCTCGACCTCGTCTTCCCGCACCACGAGAACGAGATCGCCCAGTCGCGCGGCGCCGGCCGCGAGTTCGCCCGCCTCTGGATGCACAACGGGATGCTCCGCTTCGGCGGCGAGAAGATGTCGAAGTCGCTCGGGAACGTCGTCTCGCTGCGCTACGCGCTCGACGAATGGGGTCGCAAGACGCTGCTGATGCTCTTTCTCGGGGCGCATTGGCGCAAGCCGATGGACTACACCGAGGAGACACTGGCCGCGGCGAAGGCGCGGGCGGACCGCTTCCGCGAAATCTTCCGCAATCCGTCCGAGCCCGGCGGTTCCTGGGAGCAGCTCGTCGTTGCGCTCGAGGACGACTTCAACACTCCGGAGGCGCTCGCCGTCATACACGAGTGGCGTGACCACGAGCTGCTGCGACGGGCCCTCGATCTCTTCGGGCTCGCCTCGCTTGCGCAGACCGAAACGGCTCCGCCGGAGCTGGAGGAGCTCGCCAGGCAGCGTGCTGAGGTGAGAGCCAACGGGGATTTCGACGAGGCCGACCGGTTGCGGCAGGAGATCGAGGAAGCCGGCTGGGAGGTGCGCGACATGACCGCCGAACCCGGCTACCGGGTCGTCCCGAAGCGGTGACGGCCGAGCAGGTCTATGGGCGACGCGCCGTGCGTGAGGCGCTGCGCGGGCCGCGCGAGGTTCGTGAGCTCTGGGCCAGCGAGCGGGCGCTCTCCGCGGAGCCCTGGCTCCGCAACGGCGGCCCGCGTGTCCACGTGAAGGCCGAGCGCGAGCTGACCGAGGCCGCGGGCACCCGCGATCACCAGGGTGTGCTCGCGCGGTGCGAGCCGTATCGCTACGCCGACGCGTACGAGCTGGCCGCCGAGCCGAGCCCCCTCCTCGTTTGCCTCGATCGCGTCACCGACCCGCACAACCTGGGCGCGGTCTGCCGGAGCGCAGAGGGAGCCGGCGCAACCGGCGTCATCGTTCCTGCACATGGCTCGGCCAGAGTCACCGCTGCCGTCTGCCGCTCCTCGGCCGGCGCGGTCGAGCACGTCCGGCTGGCGGTCGTGCAGAACCTCGCGCGGTTCCTGACCGAGGTGAAGGGCGCCGATCTCTGGGTTTACGGCGCCGCGGGGGAGGGTGGAAAGCCGATGTGGGAGACCGACCTCACCGGGGGAGCCGCCCTCGTCTTCGGCGCCGAAGGTCGAGGCCTGCGCCCGCTCGTGCGGCGTACCTGCGACGAGCTGATCTCGATTCCGCTGGCCGGCACGGTCGAGTCGCTGAATGTCAGCGTGGCCGCGGCCGTCCTGCTCTACGAGGCCAGGAGACAGCGGAGTGCCTGAGCCCACCTTCTACCTCTTCGACGGCTTCAATCTCTTGCATGCGGGAGACTTCGCGGACTCCCGAGAGCTGACCGACAAGCTGGCGAGCTTCGTCGCGGAGAAGGGTGCGCGCGGAGTGCTTGTCTTCGACGGGAGCGGGGAGGACCTGAGCTACGGCCCGCTCGAGGTCCGGTTCGCCGAGCACGCCGACACGCTGCTCGAGCGCCTGGCCGCGGAACACCGCGTTCGCGAGCGCGTCTGCCTCGTTTCCTCGGACTCGGCTGTCCGGGGCACGTCCGGCCAGGAGGTGATGAAACTATCCTCGGCGACGTTCGCGCGCGACTTCGAGCTCGAGACCCACGCAGAGCACCGGCCGATGCGGGTCGAGGACAAGCTCGACCCCGACACCAGGCAAAAGCTAGAAGAGCTGAGGAGAGGCAAAGGTCCATAATCAACGGGACCTTTGCATTTTCCTTGTAATTTCTTGCGCTAGTTGCTATCTTCTCGCTAACTAACGGGTGAGATTGCAAACGAGCTCGCCCATGACCCTTTCTGACATATGGCCGCCGCCCGTCCAGCCCCGGAACTCCGCCAACAGCAGAAGGCGCAGCGAGAGCTCGCGGATCTGCAGCTCGTCGTCCGGGCGCGGAACGGCGACGAGGGGGCGATGGATGCCCTCATGCGGCGGTACACCGGCTTCGTTCGGCTGAAGGCAAGCTCGTACTTCCTGGCCGGCGGCGACGGCGAGGATCTCGTCCAGGAAGGCCTGATCGGGCTCTACAAGGCGGTGCGCGATTTCCGCTCCGACAAGGAGACCTCGTTCCGCTCCTTCGCCGAGCTCTGTGTGACCCGCCAGATCATCACCGCGATCAAGACCGCGACGCGCTACAAGCACGCGCCGCTGAACTCGTACGTGTCTTTCAGCCACACCCCGGCCGGCCAGGACCCCGATGGGGAGTGCACGCTTGGAGACGCGCTACCGGGCTCGCACGTGAACGACCCCGCCGTGTGCGTGATCTCGACGGAGGAGCTGCAGAGTCTCGTCTTCTGTCTCGGGACCGGCCTCTCGAAGCTCGAGGCCGAAGCGCTCCGCCTATACCTGGAGGGCTCGTCCTACGACGACATGGCCGAAGAGCTTGGCTGCGACACGAAGACGATCGACAACGCCCTTCAGCGTGTCAAGCGGAAGATCTATACGCACCAGCGCTCGCGCCAGGTTCTCCAATAACCCTCACAGAAACCCCCGCGATCTCGTAGTCGGCTGCCTGTCGGATCCGCCGACGCTGTCCATTGCGCGGAGGAGTTACTCGAAGTGTTCCCGCCGCACGGACTTGGGCATCTTCGACCGGGACGAGATACGCGCCGCCTGTCTCGGGGCAGTAGACCCCGAAGAAGTCAATCTGGCCCAGGTAGTCGCGGACAACCATCCGAGGGTTCGGGTGGTGAGCATAGGAACTGCGCGCCCCAAACCGGATTCCACCATCGCGCAGCCGCCCCGTCTTGCACTGCACCCGCTTGAGAGACACTCCATCGTCGATCACAAGGTCGTAGCGAGTGTTCTCGCCGAAAGGAACAAGAACTGCATAACCCGCCTCGCTCAGCGCGAGCATGATCGCAAGAGTCGAGCGGTCCCCTTTCGCCTTCGGATGCTCCATCACACGAAACAGCTTGCTTGTTGCATCGGCTGGGCCGTGTCCAAACTAGACAACACAAGTTCACCTACCATGAGCCTGCGCCGGAGTAGCTCAGCTGGTAGAGCAAGCCCCTTGTAAGGGCTAGGCCGTCGGTTCGAGTCCGACCTCCGGCTCCTCTGCTGGTCGCGTATAGTTGACTCCTCAAGGAAGATCTAGGAGGCGGCTGACATGTCGTACGGGTTGCTGCTCCTTCGTGTGTTCGTTGGCGTGGCGTTCCTCGGTCATGGGACACAGAAGCTCTTCGGCTGGTGGGGCGGTTACGGGCCCCAGGGGACCGGCGGTTTCTTCGCGTCGCTCGGCTACCGCAACGGAGTGCTGATGGCCGTTTTCGCCGGGATCGCTGAAGCCGGCGGCGGGACGCTGCTCGCTCTCGGCCTGTTGACGCCGTTAGCCTGCGGGCTGATCGGCGTCGTGATGCTGAACGCGATCCTCTCGGTCACGCTGAAGCGCGCGTTCATGGCGGGGTCGGAGCTCGAGCTCGCGTATCTCGTAACCGCGATCTCGCTCGCCGCGATCGGCCCCGGACGCTTCTCGCTCGATCGCGCGATCGGCTGGGACGACGACCTCTCGGGAGTCTGGTGCGGGGTGGGCGCGTTCGCGGCCGCCGCCGTGGTCTCGTTCGTGACGCTGACGTTCTTCCGCACGAAGCCCCCGCCACAGACCCAGTAAGGCACCACTTGTGGTGCCGACCTCAGGACGCCGGGCTCCGCCCGGTGTCCGTCTGAATTGACCGGTCGATCCAAACCGAGCCCATTTCGAAACCATCTCTAAGCCGCCACGCATATGTCCGCGCTCAGCCGGCCAGCGCCCGCTCGAGGTCTGCCCAGAGCTCTTCGACGTCTTCGAGGCCGACGCTCAGGCGCAAGAGGTTCTTCGGGACGCGATCGCCCTCCCAGCGATAACGGGCTTCGATCGTCGAGTCGACGCCGCCGAGGCTCGTTGCGTTGGTGACCACGCTCGTCGAGGTCTCGACCTTCGTCGCGTCATTCGTGACGTCGAACGAAAGCAGGCCGCCGAAACCCGGGTAGCGCACCACGTCCACGGCGGGATGCGCCTCGAGGCGCCGGGCGAGCTCTGTGGCGGTCTCGGTTTGGCGGCGCATTCGTACCTCGAGGGTCTTCAGCCCGCGGAGGAGGAGCCAGGCGGGGTCCGGCGCTGCGACGATGCCCGAGCGGCCGCGGAACTCACGCAGGCGCTCCGCCGTCGCCGGCTCGCGGCAGACGACGGCGCCCAGGAGAACGTCCGAGTGCCCGCTGAGGTACTTCGTCGCGCTGTGGAGCACGAGGTCGGCGCCGTGCTCGAGCGGCCGGAGGTGAATCGGCGTGGCGGCGGTCGCGTCGACGAGTACCGGCGCAGGATGAGCTGCGGCGGCCTCGAAGTCGGGCATCGTCAGGAACGGGTTCGAGGGTGCCTCCAGCCAGACGAGTTGGACGCCGTCCGGCGGCGGGCCGGTCTGGTCGAACTCGACGTGTTGCAGGCCCCAACGCTCCAGCTCGCGGAAGAGGGTCGGCGTGCCGTAGTAGCAGCCCTCTGCCACGGCGATCGTGTTCCCCGGCTCGAGTAGAGCCAGCACGACCGCGGTCGTCGCGCCGGAGCCGGACGAGAAGAGCAAGGCCTCGCCGCCGTCGAGCTCACCGAGGGCGCGTTCTGCCGCGACTCCGGTCGGGTGCGCGTAGCGCTGGTAATAGAACTCGCCGGGCTCGCCGTCCTCGAACGGCCACAGCGTCGAGCGGTCGAGCGGCGGGAGTCCCACGTCGGCGACTGTACTAGGCTCACAAGGAATGGCCGCCACGGACGAATCGACTCAAGGAAAGCTCGAGCAGCTCCAGAAGCTCCGCGACGAGGCCCAGCACGCGGGCACTCCGGAGGCGGTCAAGCGGCAGCACGACGCGGGGAAGCTGCTCGCCCGAGAAAGGCTCGACACGTTGCTCGACCCGGGCTCGTTCGTCGAGCTCGACCGCTACGTTCGCCACCGGAATCCACTCTTCGGGATGATGGATCGGAGGCCCTACGGGGACGCTGTCGTCACCGGCTACGGGACGATCTTCGACCGCAAGGTCTTCGTCTTCTCGCAGGATTTCACGATCTTCGGCGGCAGCCTCTCGGAGGCCTACGCCGAGAAGATCTGCAAGGTCATGGATCTCGCCGCGAAGTACGGCTGCCCCGTGATCGGCATCAACGACTCGGGCGGCGCGCGGATCCAGGAGGGGGTGGTCTCGCTCGCCGGGTATGCCGAGATCTTTTGGCGCAACGTGCAGAGCTCAGGCGTGATCCCGCAGCTCAGCCTCGTCATGGGGCCGTGCGCGGGCGGGGCCGTCTACTCGCCCGCGATGACCGACTTCGTGCTCATGGTCGAGGAAAGCTCGTACATGTTCATCACCGGGCCCGACGTGGTGAAGACCGTGACCGGGGAGGAGGTGAGCTTCGAGGAGCTCGGCGGCGCGGCGACGCACGCGGCGAAGTCGGGCGTGGCGCACTTCATCGCGCCGAGCGAGGAGGCCTGTCTCGAGGATGCGCGCTATTTGCTCTCGTTCCTCCCGCAGAACAACCTCGACCCGCCTCCGTGGAGCGAGGCTGCGGATGCTCTCGACCGCGAGGATGCCGAGCTCGACTCGCTGATCCCGGACAATCCGAACAAGCCTTACGACATGAAGGGGATCGTGGAGCGCGTCGTCGACGACGGAGAGTTTCTCCAGGTGCACGAGCGCTGGGCCGAAAACATCGTCTGCGGGTTTGCACGGCTCGGCGGGCACTCGGTCGGGATCGTCGGCAATCAGCCGCGGGCGCTGGCCGGCGTGCTCGACATCGACTCGTCGGTCAAAGCCGCGCGGTTCGTCCGCACCTGTGACGCGTTCAACATCCCGCTCGTCACCTTCGTCGACGTACCGGGCTTCCTTCCGGGGACGGCGCAGGAGTGGGGCGGGATCATCCGGCACGGCGCGAAGCTGCTCTACGCGTACTGCGAGGCCACGGTGCCGAAGCTCGCCGTGATCACGCGCAAGGCGTATGGCGGGGCGTACGACGTCATGAGCTCGAAGCACATCCGTGCCGATTTCAACTTCGCGTGGCCGACGGCGGAGGTGGCCGTGATGGGGCCTGAGAGCGCGGTGAACATCGTCTTCCGGAAGGAGCTCGACGAGGCGGAGGATGCGGACGCCCGCCGGGCGGAGCTCGTCGCCGAGTATCGCGAGCAGTTCGCGAACCCGTACGTCGCCGCCGAACGAGGTTATGTGGACGAGGTGATCGAGCCGCGCCGAACCCGCCCCGTGCTGATCGATGCCCTGGAGACGACTCTCACGAAGCGTGAGCTGCGCCCCCGACGCAAGCACGGCAACATCCCGCTCTAGCTCGGGACACCCCACCTGTCCCCGGTACCCGTGACCTCCTCCCCGCTGAGATCGTAGTCGGGAAAACCGCACCCGTGGGGGACGGGTCCGTGCCGAAAGTGTGACGGTTGCGCGGCGCTACGAGGCGAGTGCCGTGGCCCGCTCGGAATCTTCGACAGGGTGGAGCTCTTCGGCCAGGGCGGCGACCACGTTCGGATCGAACTGCGTCCCGGCGCAGCGTTCCAGCTCCGCCAGCGCGTGGTCTGGGGTGAGGCGGCCTCGGTAGACCCGGTCCGAGGTCATCGCGTCAAAGGCGTCCACGACGAAGATGATGCGCGCGCCGAGCGGAATCTCCGGGCCGGGGAGGCGGTCGGGATACCCGGTGCCGTCCCAGCGCTCGTGGTGGTGGAGGATCCACTTGGCGACGGGGTCGATTCCGAGGCTGTCGAGCATCCGGAAGCCGATCTGGGGGTGGCGCTCGAGCACGAGCCGCTCCGGCCCGGTGAGCGGGCCCGGCTTGCGGAGGATCTCCTCCGGGATGGCAAGCTTTCCGAGGTCGTGCAGGCTGCCGGCGAGCCGCGAGAGTTCGATCTGCTCCTGATCGAGGCCGAGTCGCGCGGCAACCCGGGCGGCTAGCTCGGCGACGCGCGCCGAGTGGCTGCCGGTGTACGTGTCGCGTAGGTCGACCGCCTTCGCCAGGCTCGCGGCGGCACGGAAGCGGGCGGCGCGGTCAGGCCCGGCCGCGAGCCTCCGCAGCTCGGCGAGTTCGACGACGTCCGGGCGGTAGACGTGCACGCGATTCTTGCCGTTCTCCTTCGCCCAGTAGAGCGCGCTGTCGGCGAGGCGAATCAGCTCGCCGCGGTCGGGCGCCTGGCGGGGGAAGGTCGCGACGCCCGCCGACACCGTGACGGAGCCGACGTGATCGAGCTGAAGCTCGGCGATCCGCTCGATGATTGCGCTTGCGGTCTGGATCCCTTCGTTCTCGTCGTAGTCGGGCAGAAGCAGCGCGAACTCGTCGCCGCCCAGGCGGAAGGCCTCGCCGTTCTGGCGCAACGTGGTCGCGAGCCGCGAGAGGACGCGGTCACCGGAGGGATGGCCGAAAAGGTCGTTGATGCGCTTGAAGTCGTCCACATCGACGAGGCAGAGGCTGAACTCGCGTCCGCCGCGCTCGGCCTCCGCCAACTCGCGCTCGAGCCGTTCGTGGAAATGACGGTGGTTCCCGAGCCCGGTCAGGGGGTCGGTGAGCGCGAGCCGCATCGCGCGGAGAGCTCGATACGTGGAGCGCTGGTAGAGCGCGATCGCGAGCAGTGGGCCAACGAGCGCCGCCGAGAGCAGCGGAGACCGCTGCCAGAGCACGACGAGCACGAGTGCCGCCGACGCCATCAGCGCGAAGATCATGATCGTCCAGCGCAGGCTCGCATTGATCAGTTCCAGGAAAGGACGACGCGAGGTGGCCGCGATGATGAGCGAGATGAGGATGAGGTTGATTCCGTACTGCGTAGAGGCCGAGATGGCGACCTTCGCGATGAGCGCGTCGGTGCCGTCACCGTCGATCAAGCTGACCAGGAGCCCACCGACCGCGGCCGCGCACGCATAGACCGAGCCGTTGAACGCGATTCGGATCAGCGGCCGGTGCTCGGTCAGCTGGATGACAACGGGTGCGGCGAAGGCAACGAGCACACCGGCGGCCCAGCCGAAGAGAACGATTGCGCTCGCCGCGAAGACGAACGACAGAGAAACGCCGCCGCTGTTCGGCCCCTCGATCGGGACCGGATAGTGGCTGGCAAGAGTGGAAGCGGCGAGGAGAGCGATGACGCCGAGCAGCATCGGCAGATCGTGCTGCTCGGTCGTGAACGAATACGCAGCGACGAGCACGGAGCCCAGTCCGAGAAGACAGACCGGGGCGACGATCGGTGCAAGACGCGGTGTCATCAGCTCAGCTCCCCCCTCCTCGGGCAGCTACCACTCCCAGTTGTCGATGCCGATGTCGCTGGTCGAGAAACCTGCGGCGAGCGCAAAGACAACGATCACCAGCAGAAGAAAGATGAGACGGGGACGCCACTCGAGCATCTGTATTCCTCCCAAGTTTGGAGACTGCGGATAGCCGATTGTTGCCGCCCTTGATCTTCCGGCCATCACCCTTTCGGGTGAATGTGATTCGGCGCGAAACCGCTGCTCGGCGGGGTGTTTAGAGGCCGGCTTCCGCGATCGGCCTGCGGCCCCAGGCGCGGCGCTGTTCGTACCAGCCGGCGACGGGCGCGAGCGCGACGCCGTATCGGGACGAGTGGATCAGCCAGCCGTTACCGACGTAGATCGCCATGTGGTCGATCTGGGCAGGCTTGGCGCGTCGTCCGCCTGCTCCGAAAAAGAGGAGATCCGCGGGCATGAGGCGTTCGATCTTGATTCGTTTGCGGAGCGGCACTTCGCCGGCCATCGCGGCGGCAGTGCGCCCGCGCAACGTGTTCGCGAGCTGTGGCGCACCGGGGTACACCTGGAGCTTGTAGATCCGCCACGCGAACCCCGAGCAGTCGAAGCCGCCTCGCGCTTGTACGCCGAAGGGCGACTCGGGGAGCTCGCTCTCGCCGCCCCAGACGTACGGGAAGCCGATGAAACCGACGGCGGTCGTGAGGACGCGTCGCTGCCAGGGCGTGAGGACGGGAAACTCGAAACCGGCGGCGGCATCCTCGACGCCTTGCTTCTCCCAGTCGGACAGTCGCAGGACCCGGGCGGCAGAGTACGCGGCCTCGGCGCGCGGAGCAGGGTCCGAGGGTATGCGCTCGAGGTCGTCCTGGCCTGCGGGGTGATTCGTACGGAGGCCGAGCAGGCGCGCGACGACCTCGGTGCCGAAGCGAGCCGGTGGTCGCAGGCCGGCCGCGACAGCCGCCTGGTAGAAGCTCGAGGCCTCGTCGCCGAACCCGAGCGCGCGAACGAGTCTCGCGTCGAGCTGGGTCATCGTCACGGACGGGCCGGTTCTTCGGGCCGGCCGCGCCGGAGGCTGTGGTGACTCCTGGCTCAACCCGGCGAGCAGCTCGCGCAGCTCGTCCTGCGTCAGTGGATCGTTCGGGCGGAAGGCTGCGACGCTCGAGGCCATGAGGCCGTGGGCGACGACCGTTCTGATCTCAGCTTGCGCCCAGGAGCGCTTCGCGCGGGCGGGCGCGGCGCTGGGTGCGGCCGACAGGCCGGCGAGCAGGCATACGAAGAGGGCGAGCAGGCGCAGACGTCTCACGCAAGAATCCATCGTCGGTTCTCCCAGACGCCTTTAATCTGTAAAGAGTTGGCGATCGAGATCACCCCCGAGCCGAGCGCCGCGGAGCGCGAAGCCCTGCTCGCGGCACTTGCCCCCCGCGCCGCTGCGATGCCGGGTTCTTACGGCAGCGTCTGGCGACTGGCCGGGCTGCTCGAGAACGTCGAATCCGACGCCGCCGCACCGGTTCGCGTCGCGCCCGTGGGAGCGCCGCGAAGCAGCCCCGGCGCCAGCCGGGCGTAGTCGAGCCCCGAGATCCACGTCAGCGCCAGCGCGACCCCGAGCCCCCAGCGGGCGATCGAATTGTCGAGAGCGCCGGCTGCCGCGAGGCCGCCGAGGATCGCTGCGACCGCCTGCGTCCACGTCTTCAAGCGGCCGAGATCGCGAGCCTGCAGCACGACGCCACGCTCCAGCGCGGCCAGCCTGAGCCCCGAGATCAGGAGCTCGCGCGCCACGATCGCGGCCACCATCCAGCCTGCGAAGACATCCCGACCGACGAGCACGATGAGCACCGTCAGCACGAGCAGCTTGTCGGCGACGGGGTCGAGGAGCGACCCCAACGCCGAGGAACGACCACTGCGGCGGGCGAGGCGCCCGTCCAGCCAGTCCGTCCCCATCGCGACCCCGAACACCGCCGTCGCCCAGTAGTCGTGGCCGCTGAAGCTCCAGACGTAGAGCACGACGACGAGCGGCACGATCGCCGCCCGGGCCACAGTCAGCTGATCGGCAAAGGTCACGGGCGGAGAGAATACGCTGGACATGGCGCCCTTCACCAAGGTGCTCGTCGCCAATCGGGGCGAGATCGCGATCAGGATCTTCCGCACGCTGCGGGAACTCGGGATCGCGCCCGTCGCCGTCTACTCGGAGGCCGACCGGAGCTCGTTACACCTCGGCTTCGCCGATGAGGCGTATCTCCTCGGGCCCGGGCCTGCTGCGGAGAGCTATCTGAACCAAGAGCGAATCCTCGACGCCGCGCAGCGCTCCGGCGCGGAGGCGATTCATCCAGGCTACGGCTTCCTCGCCGAGAACGCCGGCTTCGCCCGGGCATGTGCCCAGGCCGGCCTCGTCTGGATCGGCCCGCCCCCCGATGCGATGGAGCTGATGGGTTCGAAGGTCTCGGCTCGCGAGACGATGCGCGCGGCCGGGGTGCCGATCATCCCCGGGACAACCGAGCCGGTCGGCTCTCCCGCGGAGGTGCGAAGGCTCGGCGACGAGCTGCGATGGCCGATCGCGATCAAGGCTTCCGCGGGTGGCGGCGGGAAGGGCCTGAAGGTCGTCAGCTCGCCCGAGGAAGTCGAGCGCGCTTTCGAGGCAGCCCAGCGCGAGGGGCAGGCCTACTTCTCCGACCCTGCCGTCTACGTCGAGCGCTACCTTGACGACCCGCGCCACGTCGAGGTGCAGGTCCTCGCCGACGAGCACGACGCCGTAATCCACCTGGGCGAGCGAGACTGCACGATCCAGCGCCGCCATCAGAAGCTCGTCGAAGAGACACCCTCGCCGGCGATCGACGCGGAGCTCCGCGCCGAGGTCGGCCGGATCGCCGTCGAGGCGGCTCGCGCCGTCGGCTACAGGTCGGCGGGCACGATCGAGGGCCTCCTGTCGCGCGACGGCGAGTACTTCTTCCTCGAGATGAACACCAGGATCCAGGTCGAGCACACCGTCACCGAGCTCGTGACCGGCCTCGATCTCGTCCGGGAGCAGGTGCTGATCGCGGCGGGGGAGCCGCTATGGCTGCGCCAGGAGGACATCCGGCTGAACGGGCATGCCATCGAATGCCGCATCAACGCGGAGGATCCGTCGAACGGCTTTCTGCCTGCGCCGGGGAGGATCACGAGCTACCGGGAGCCGGGCGGCCCCGGCGTGAGAGTTGATTCGGGCGTCCGGGAGGGCAGCGAGGTCGTCGGGCTCTACGACCCCTTGGTGGCGAAGCTCTGCGTCCACGGAGTCGACCGCGAGCACGCTCGCCGGCGCATGCTTCGGGCCCTCGCCGAGTTCGAGATCGGCGGAGTGACGACACTGGTCGGCTTCCACCGCGCCCTCCTCGAGCACGAGTGCTTCGCCGCGGCCCAAACGTGCAAAGGCGTGACGGAGTCGGAGGAGCTCGCAAAGCGTGCTGATCAGTTGTCTCATGTGGCAACTAGTGTAGTGAGCGAGTCGGACGGCCGGGTGCGCGAGCGTGTCGTCCACGCCGAGGTCGAGGGTCGCCGGTTCGAGGTCAAGCTCCTCGCGCCCGAGCCGGCGCATGCCGAGCTCGCCCGGCGCCGTCGTGAACGGGATTCCCAACAGGCGCACCACGGCGCGGCGCGTGACGCCATCATCAGCCCCATGCAGGGCACGGTGCTGACGGTCGAGGTCACTGACGGTGACGACGTTCAGCCCGGTCAGGTCGTCTGCGTGGTCGAGGCGATGAAGATGGAGAACGAGATCACCGCACCTCGAGCGGGGACGGTCTCCGAGCTGTCCGTCGCGGCGGGCCAGCCGGTCACGACGGGCCAGGTCATCTGCCTCGTCACGCAGGAAGCCGATTGACGGAGTCGAGGCCCTTCTGCGCCGATCTCTCGCGCGAGAACGACGAGCCTCTGGCCGGGACGGCGAGCCGCATCGACCACTGGTTCCTGATCGAGTATCGCGGCCTCTGGACGCGTGACGCGCTGCCCGGCAGCGGCCTCTCCGACCAGGTGAAGCAACACCTCCGCAACCAGGTCGACTCGGTCCGGCACGGCCGCCTCCTGTTCGTGCGGCGCCCGGATCGACGCCGGCAGCCGGCGCTCGTTGCGTTCGCTGCGACCTCGCGGCCGGGCCAGGAGTCGCTGACTCGGCTCGCCTTCGAGAGCTATGAAGATCTGCGGGGCATCGATCTTCGCTCCGGTGCGCCTGCCGGCCACCCCCTCTTCCTCGTCTGTACCCACGGCAAGCACGATCCTTGCTGCGCCCGCTACGGCCGGCCGCTGTACGAGGCCCTTCGCGACGAGCTCGACCCGGATTGGGTCTGGCAGTCGAGCCACATCGGCGGCGACCGGTTCGCCGGGAATCTCGTCTGCCTTCCGGAGGGGCTCTATTACGGTCGAGTCGGCCGCGAAGCCGCCGGGACGGTCCTCGACGAACAGCTCGCCGGCAGGATCGAGCTCGAGCACTACCGCGGCCGCTCCGCCTACTCGTTCCCGGTTCAGGCGGCCGAGCGCCACCTCCGCGAGGCGGCGGGGCTCCACGGAATCGGCGATCTCGCACTCGAGTCGGTGTCGAGGCTCGGAGACGCCTGGGAGGTGTCGTTCGCAGCCGCAGGAGAACTGCGCACGGTGCGAGTCGAATCCGAGTTGGGCGACCTGACGCTCCTGACGTGCAGCGACGCTACGCCGAAGCGCCCGCGCCGTTACGTCGTCAGCTGATCCGCAGGAAGCCTTCGCGGACGAGTCGGCGGGCGAGCACCAGCCGGCCCTCGTCGTCCAGCGGCCCCGGCAGCTCGGAGAGGCGGAACGGCTCTTCGGCCGCAAGCACGAACTCGAGCTCGCCGGCGACGCGGGCCGGAAACCGGAGGTCGCGGCCCTCGTAGGTCAGCGTCGCGGTCTCGTCGTCCACGGACAGGTCTGCGAGCACCGTCTCGTTCCTGACGAGCCGCGTGTCGAGATCGAGCTCCTCGAGCGCCCGCAACTGGTCGAAGAGGTCGTCGCGCACCGGCCGGCGGTTGCGGACGAACGACCGGCGCATCCGCGTCGCGACCGCCTCTGGCGAAAGACGCGGAGCGACGAGCTGCAGCAGCCGTTCAGGCCGCACTCCGCTCATGGACACGCCTCTCCGCAGCTCGACCTCGTCCTTCGCCGACTCCTCGAGCGCCGCCTTCAAGGCGTCGAGCCACGTGTAGGTGGCCACACCGACCGTGAGGTGCAGCGAGTGTGAGTCCGAGGTCCTGGCCTCGTGCAGCCAGCCCCGCGGCAAGTAGAGCGTGTCGCCGGCGCGGAGCGTAACGTCGAGGATCGCCTCTCCGGGCTCGCCCATCTCCTTCGTGTACTTCTGGTCTCGCAGCGGCAGCTCCAGGACCGGGGGATAGACGAGCCAGCGCTTCTCGCCCTCGACCTGGACGCAGAAGACGTCATGCGTGTCGTGATGGACCTCGAACCCCTGCGCCGAGCGCGGGGTGTAGTAGGCGTTCGTCTGCGCAGGGTGGCCGAGCGCTCGCTCCAGGTCGCGGCAAAACCGGGCGAGCGGGGGGTGGTAGAGGTGGAGAGCCTGGAGGACGATCGTCGCGCCGCGTTCGAACTCGTCGGCGACGCGCTCGACTCGAGCCGTGCCCGAGAACGGCACCGGCTGCCACGAGAGGTCCTCGGTGTAGTCGCCGAGTAGCAGCTTCTCTCCTTCCTTGGCGAGCCGGAAGGCCGGTCGGCGGAGCCCGCCCGCGGCTACGAGCCGCTCGACCTCCGCGACCGAGAGCAGGTCGTCGAAGCGCCCCTCCTCGTCGCGCGGGACGAGGAGGGGCTTCTGCTCCCAGTACTCACCGAGAAACCGCTCCGCCTCGACCGGCTCGACGCAGCGGTCGAGGGAAGACCTATGTGTCCGAGCCGTCTGAATCGGAATCCGAAGAGTCGGTGTCCGAGTCCGTGCTATCGGTGTCCGTGCTGTCCATGCCGTCGCTGTCGCCCTCTTCGGGCTCGGCGACTTCCGAGCTCGGCCCCAGGCTGGACTCGCTGTAGATCTCCTCTTCTTTCAGCGTCGTATCCTGCTCGCTCAAAATCGCCTCCTCGTTCGATGACTTCGGGACTCTAAGGCACCGCTTGCGGTGCCGACGTCAGGATGCGCGGCTTTGCCGCGTATCCGTCTGAAACGACCGGTCGACCCCATCGAGCCCAGGCCAGAAGCGCCTCTAAGGCACCGCTTGCGGTGCCGACGTCAGGATGCGCGGCTTTGCCGCGTATCCGTCTGAAACGACCGGTCGACCCAATCGAGCCCAGGCCACAAGCGCCTCTCAGCTAGAGTCGCCGCCCGGTGGACCTCTACGAGTATCAGGGCAAAGAGCTCTTTCGCCGCTTCGGCATTCCGACCTCGGAAGGTCGGCTCGCGACGAGCGCCGACGAGGCCCGCGCGGCGGCCGAGGAGCTCGGCGGGCAGGTCGTCGTCAAGGCCCAGGTGCTGACCGGGGGGCGAGGGAAAGCCGGCGGGATCAAGCTCGCGGACACGCCCGTGGAGGCCGCGCAGAACGCCGAGGCGATTCTCGGCCTGGACATCCGCGGGCACGTCGTTCGCAAGCTCTGGATCGAGAAGGCCTCCGAGATCGCGAAGGAGTACTACCTCTCCGTCACCTTCGATCGGGGCGAGAAGAAGGCGCTCTTCATCCTCACGAAGGAGGGCGGGATCGACATCGAGGAGGTCGCGGCCGAGCGCCCTGAGGCGCTCGCGCGCTTGCACGTCGATCCGCTCGAAGGGTTCCAGCCCTACCAGGCGCGGCGCCTGATCTTCGCCGCAGGGATCGACGACCCCGACGAGCAGAAGCAGATCCTCTCGATCGTGGGGCGCCTCTACGACGCGTTCATCGGCGCCGACGCGATGCTCTGCGAGATCAACCCGTTGATCGTCACGCCCGAGGGCGAGGTGAAGGCGCTCGACTCGAAGTTCACGGTCGACGACAACGCGCTCTACAAGCACGCAGATATCGCCGAGATGCGCGACCTCGAGGCCTACCCGCCGGAGGAGCGCGCCGCACGCGGGAAGGGCGTCACCTATGTGAAGCTCGACGGCGAGGTCGGGATTCTCGGGAACGGAGCCGGTCTCGTCATGTCGACGCTCGACGTGATCGCGCTCGCCGGCGGGCGGCCCGCGAACTTCTGCGACCTCGGCGGTGGCGGTGACGCCCAGGGCGTCGTCGATGCGTTGGAGATCATCAGCGCCGACCCGCAGGTGCGCTCGATCCTCTTCAACATCTTCGGCGGCATCACCCGTGGCGACGAGGTGGCGCGGGGCATCCTGCAGGCGCTCGACCAGATCTCGATCGAGGAGCCGATCGTCGTCCGCCTCGACGGCACGAATGCCGACGAGGGGCGGCAGCTCCTCGCCGCAGCCGGCTCGGAGAACCTCTACGTCGAGCCGACGATGCTCGACGCAGCGCGGCGCGCAGTCGAGCTGGCGGCGGCATGACCGATACCTGGTCGAAACGCGCGCAGGCGATGCGCGAGAGCCCCACGCACCGCGAGGGACCCGACCTCGACCGCGTCGTCGAGCTCTGCGAGCCGGGCGAGGGCGTGACTGCGATTGATGTTGCAACCGGCGGCGGACATGTCGCGCGGCGGCTGCGCGAGGCTGGGGCCACGGTCGTCACGCTCGATCCGGCGCCGGGGATGGAGCCGGATATCGTGTCGCGTGCAGAGCACATTCCGTTTGCGGACGGCAGTTTCGACGTCGCCGTCTGCCGAATCGCCGCCCACCACTTCGAGGATGTCGAGCTGGCCGTCCGCGAGATGGCTCGGGTGGCCCGCGACCGCGTTGTCGTTCAGGACAATCTCTTTCAGAGCGAGCAGGTCGAAAGGGCCGAGCGGCTGCACGATCCGAGCCACGTCCGTTGCTACAGCGAGGACGAGTGGCGCTCGTTCTTCACGGCTGCCGGACTCGAGATCGACACGCTCGAGATCTTGCGCCGGCGGCTGCCGCTCGAGCCCTGGCTCGAGCGCGCGGAGACACCACCGGACGACGCCTCGAGAGTGCGCGAGCTGCTCGCCGGCCGCACCGAGAACGGGCTCGTCGAGACTGAAGCGATCATCCTGCGGGGGCGGGTTCGCCCACAAGCAGGAGACGGGTCTCGCGTGGTCTCTCAAGGAAACTTGGACGCGTAGCGTGGCGATCATCGTCGACAACGAGACGCGTCTCGTCGTCCAGGGCCTGACCGGCAGCGAAGGCTCGTTGCACGGCGTGCGGAACCGCGACTACGGAACGAACGTCGTCGCCGGTGTCACGCCCGGCAAGGGCGGCCAGGATGTCTCGGGCATTCCGGTCTTCGACACGGTTGCGGAGGCAGTCTCCGAGGCGGGCGCGAACACCGCCATGGTCTTTGTCCCCGCCCGCTTCGCAGCCGACGCGATCTACGAAGACATCGACGCGGGGATCGAGACCGTCATCTGCATCGCCGAGGGCCTGCCCGCCCACGAGATGCTCCGGATCTACAACTACATGCGTCCGAAGGGAATCACGATGCTCGGGCCGAACTGCCCGGGCGCGCTCTCGCCGGGCAAAGCCAACGTCGGGATCATTCCTGCGGAGGTCTTCCGCGAGGGCAGGATCGGCTTGGTTAGCCGCTCGGGCACGCTGACCTACCAGATCGGGCACGAGCTGGCGCAGCTCGGTCTGGGCAACTCGACCGTCGTCGGCATCGGCGGGGACCCGGTGATCGGGTCGTCCTTCATCGACGTCCTCGAGCGCTTCGAGGCGGACGAGGAGACCGAGGTCGTGGTCATAGTCGGCGAGATCGGCGGCGACGAGGAAGAGAAGGCGGCGCGCTTCATCGAGACGGCGCTGTCGAAGCCGGTTGTCGCCTACATCGCCGGCTTCACCGCTCCGCCCGGCAAGACGATGGGCCATGCGGGCGCGATCATCTCGGGCTCGTCCGGCACAGCCGAGGCGAAGAAGGAAGCGCTCGAGGCCGCCGGCGTCAGGGTCGGGACGACGCCGACCGAGGTCGCCGAGCTGGCGGCGGAGACTGCGGGCGCCCGCGCCTAGGGCACGGAAACGCGGATTCGATTCCCGCCGCCTCCATTTTTCGCCCCGCTACGACACGAGCCGACGTCAGGCCGTGTCGCGGATCTTCTTGAGGCCGTCGACGATCAGATCGAGCCCGAACTCGAACGCCCGCACCTCGCGGTGGGGGCCTTCGCTGAAGTGCTGCTGGGCGTGTTCATGGAGGTACGGAAACGCATCGGCGGTGATCGTCTGCGCGAACTTCGCCTCGAAGTTCGAGACCTCCTCTGCCGTGTAGGTGTGACTCGTCTCCCAGAGCGAGAAGCCGAAGATGTGTCCGTCGAGGACGTGGTACGCGTGGTAGGTCGTCTCGGCGGAGAACCCGGCTTCGCGCAGCCGTCCGAGGAGTGAGTCCATGTATCGCAGCCGCGCCGGGCGGATGCGTTGGGGCGACATCAGCAACGAGCACGACCAGGGGTGCCGCCGGAGAGCTTCGTGGACGGAGATCGCGCTTGTTCGTATTGCCGCGTCCCAGTCTCCGGCCGGCGAAGGCGGCTCGCTTTCGCCCAGGACGAGGTCGAGGATGCCGTCGAGGACGTCGTCTTTGTTGGCGACGTGGTTGTAGAGCGACATGGCCTCGAACCCGAGCACCTGGCCGAGCTTGCGCATGGTCAGCGATTCCATCCCGCCCTCGTCGGCGAGCTCGAGGGCTGCCTGGAGGATCCGTTCCCGGTTGAGAGGAAGGCGTGGTTCCCTCGTCGTGGCCATTGACAAAGCTTACGCCGTACGTAAGTCTTACGCCATAAACTTACAGCGTACGGGAGAGGGGCGACATGGCACCGACAGCGGTAGAGCGGGCGACAACGATGAAGGCGATCGTCCGTGACAGATACGGCCCGCCCGACGTCCTGGACCTCCAGGAGGTGGAGCAGCCCGAGCTCCCGGATGAAGGCGTCCTGGTGCGGGTACGCGCCGCTTCGGTGAACCGAGTGGACTGGCACGACGTGACGGGCACGCCGTGGATCGCCCGCCCGATGACGGGCCTGCGCGGGCCGAGGGGGTCCCGCCTCACCGGCCGCGATTTCGCGGGAACGGTGGAAGCGGTCGGCAAGGACGTCACCGACCTTCAACCGGATGACGACGTCTTCGGCGGGAAGAGCGGAGGTGGATCGTTCGCCGAGTACGTCTGCGTGCCGATGGGAGTCGCGCGGAAGCCGGCGAATCTGACGTTCGAGGAGGCGGCGGCCGTGCCTGTCGCAGCGCTCACTGCGCTCCAGGGTCTGCGCGACCACGGGCAGCTTCAGCCGGGACAGAAGGTCCTCGTCAACGGCGCCTCCGGCGGGGTGGGCACGTTCGCTGTGCAGATCGCCAAAGCGCTCGGTGCAGACGTAACGGCCGTCTGCAGCACGCGGAATGTCGAGCAGGCGCGATCGCTCGGCGCCGATCGCGTGATCGACTACACGCGGGAGGACTTCACCCGAGGCGGCGAGCACTACGACGTGATCCTGGACGTCGCTGGGACCAATTCGTGGTCGCGATACAGGCGCGTAATGAACCCGCGGGCGACGCTCGTCATGGTCGGAGCACCGAAGACCAATCCTCTTCTCGGGCCTCTCGGTCACATCGCCAGGGTGCGGCTGGCGGCCTGGCGCGGCAGTCAAAGTGCCGTCTTCTTCGTCGCGAAGTTCAACTTGCCGGACATGGATGCCCTGCGAGAGCTGCTCGAGTCCGGAAAGGTGAAGCCGGTCGTGGAGAAGCGTTACGAGTTGGGCGAGGTCGCCGACGCTCTTCGGTACATGGGCGAAGGACACGCTCGAGGGAAGCTCGTCATCAAGGTCTGACCACGGAAGCTAGGCCACGACGAGGCGATCCGGATGTCCATCCGTCCGGGATCCTAGGGTGACGGTCGTGGAGTCGATCTCACTTGCGAGGGGCGTGCCGGCGCCCGAGTGCCTGCCTGTCGAGGAGCTCGCCGACTGCGCCTCGGCTGTGCTCGAGCGCGATGGCAGGACGGTTCTGAGCTACGGCGGGGGCGGAGGCTACGCGCCTCTGCGGGAATGGATCTCTGCGCGTCACGGCGTGGATCCGAGCCGGGTCGTGCTCACGAACGGCTCCCTCGAAGGCTTCCTCTTCCTTGCGCAGATCGTCGTGCCACGCGGCCCGGTGCTCGTCGAGGCTCCGACCTACGACCGTCCGCTCAAGATCCTCGCCTCGCTCGGCGCGGAGATCGTCCCCGTTCCGCAGGACGAAGGGGGCCTCGACGTCGACGCGCTCGAGGACGTTCTCCGATCGGGGCCCGCACCGAGCTTCCTGTACGCGATTCCGACCTTTCAAAACCCGAGCGGCCGCACCCTCTCGAGGGCACGGCGGGAACGGCTCGTGGCGCTCGTGCGTGAACGGAACCTGCTCATCTTCGAGGACGATCCGTACGGCCTCGTGCGCTTCGAGGGCGAGGCGCCCGCGACGGTCTTCGAGCTCGCGGGGGGCGAAGGCGTCATCTACGGATCGTCGTTCTCGAAGACGGTCGCGCCCGGGCTCCGGGTCGGCTATTTGATCCTGCCGGGCGGGCTCGCCGCCGAGCTCGAGGCCGTCGCGGCTGCCGCGTACATCACGCCGGCGCTGCTCGCGCAGGCGACGGTGTACGAGTTTCTGCGCCGCGGTAGCCTCGAGCCGAACCTCGAGCGCGTCTGCCGGCTGCTGCGGGCGCGCCGGGAAGCGATGGTCGGCGCTCTCGGGCGGCACCTGCCGGAGGCCCGCTGGAGCGAGCCCGAAGGTGGATATTTCCTCTGGCTCGAGCTTCCGGAGGAGCTGCCGGCAGTGCAGCTCGCGGCCGACGGTGTCACCTTCGTTCTCGGGAGGGACTTCTTCGCCGGGCCCGGCGGCGAAAGCGCGATTCGCCTCGCCTTCAGCTTCCCCGAGCCGGCCGCCGTCGCCGAGGGAGTGCGAAGGCTGGCCTCAGCGGTCCGCGCCGGTCTGTTCCTCCGCCGCGCTGCTGCCTAGCAGACGGCGACGGCGGCGGTAGAGCTGGGAAAGCATGACGCCGCCGAGAAAGCCGATCGCGAGCAGCAGGATGATCAGCCAGATCAGCGAAGTGCCCGCGCTGAAGAGCACGAAGTCGATGCTGATGCGATCGTTGTTCTTGACGATGAACGCGATTACGTAGGCGACGATCAGGATGAGCCCGATGACGATCGCGTAGAGCCGCGGCTGCCAGTCCTCGAGCTTGTCGCTCGGGTGTCGGCGAAACAGGCGCATGTGCGCTGAGTCTATGACGAGACGCTACGCGGCGTGCTCAGCGAGCGCTGTGACGGCGCGTGGAATCAGGCGGGCCTGACGCGGGGGGGAGAGCGTTCCTTGGCCGGCCGGACGATAAGTCGGGCAAGGAGACTCTGGGAGGGCGCACAGGCCCGCCTGGCGGAAATAGCAAAGTTCGCAACTTGCTCTAGCTTTCTTGCTCAATCTGTATTTTGCTCCCGGACGAAGGGACCCGGCCAACTGGGCGATCATAGGGCCGCGCCGGGCCCTGGCAAGGGGTACCGATGACGAAAACCGAGCAATTTACGAGAGGAATGAATTTACCGAAACTTAACGTTTTCGCTCATTTTCTCGGCAGCGTTGCCAGGACACGCAACGCCTGTCGAAAACTGTGCACAGGCAGGATCCGCATGCTGCCCGCGTAGCGGCGTGCGTCCCTCGTGTTTTCCCCAGCCGGCACGAGGAAGACGTCGGCTCCAGCACGTTTTGCGCCGATCGTCTTCTGTTTCAGCGCTCCAACCGGCATGACGGTGCCGTCCACGCAAAGCTCGCCGGTCGCCGCCACCTTGTGGCCACGGTCGACGTCGCGGCCGAGCTCCTCGACGAGGTCGAGTGCAAATGCAAGCCCGGCCGAGGGCCCACCGACCTGTCCCAGATCGATGTGAACCGGGAAAGGAAGGTCGATTCCGCTTCTCTGAATCGTGCAGGACGTGAGCGCCGCTATTCCGATGATCGGACGCGCCGGATCGCGAGGGTCCGGAATCGTCTTCACGGGGACTTGGCGGACCCGGCCGCCGCGGCGCACGGTCAACTCGACGCGCTGCCCCGGCTCGTGCTTCCCGATCAGCCGGCGGAGATCGAGCAGTGACGGGGTGCGTCGCCCGTCGACGCGGACGACGATGTCGTTGGGCTTGAGCTTTCCGGCGGCGGGACCATCCGGCTGGACGGTTGCGATCACCGTTCCGGGCGCGCGGACGTCGACGGCGTAGCCGAGCTCCCGGAGGGCCACCGCGGCCGCGATCTCCTGCGACTGCGCCATCGCCCGCAGCTCGACGCGCCGATGCTGCGAGTCGCTCTCTCCTGGGGCACGCACCTCCGACGCCGGTACGAGCGTCGATCCGCCGTGCAGGCCGGGGAAGAACCGCTCGATGATGCTCGCCTTCCTGATCTCGACCGCGACGTAGTAGATGCCGCCTCCGTCGTGGTCGTAGCGCTCGCTTTTGACCCTGACGTACGGCGCCACGGCCCGCGCCCGGTCGGGAAGCAAGAGGTACTTGTCGGACGGCGCGATGTAGAGGATCCCCGCTGCCGCGAAGAGTACGAGGCCCGCGACGACGAGCCGCACGGGCGAATAGAGGCGGGCCACAACCCTCAGAATACGGCGACGTGCGCGGGTTTGGTTTCGACTACAGGAGGCTGCGCGTGAGGCCGCCGTCGACAGCGACCACGGTTCCGGTGACATACGACGCTCGGTCGGAGGCGAGGAAGCACACGACGTCGGCCACTTCGCGCGGGCGTCCGAAGCGTCGCAAAGGGATGGTCGCGAGATCATCGGCCGCCGAGCGGTTGACATAGACCTCGGCGAGGCGAGCGGTTTCGATCCGGCCGGGTGCGATCGAGTTGACGGTCACGCCGTCGGGGCCGATCTCGCGGGCGAGCGTCTTTGCCCAGCCGATCACTCCCGGGCGCACGGAGTTCGAGAGCGCGAGGTTGTCGATCGGCTCGCGTACGGAGCTGGACGTGATGTTGATGACTCGGCCGTTGCCGCTCCGGCGCAGGTGGCGAAGGCAGAGGTTGGTGAGCCGAATCGCTGACAGCAGCAGCAGCTCGACGGCGCCTTCGACGTCGTCGTCGGAGAGATCGACGGCGGGCCCGCGCGGTGGGCCGCCGCCGTTGTTGACGAGAATTTCGATCCCGCCGAAGGCCTCAACCGTCTTCTCGACCAGGCGTTCGAGATCCTGCGGGTTCGTGAGGTCGCCGCGGACGGCAAGCGCCCCGATGCGGTCCGCCTCGCGCTTAAGCAGGTCGCGCCGGCGGGCGAACATTGCGACGTTTGCGCCCTCGGCGGCGAGCGCTTCCGCGACCGCGAGCCCCATGCCCGAGGAGGCGCCGCAGACGATCGCCGTACGACCACGAAGGCCAAGATCCACGTTAGCTCGGCCGTGCCCTTAATTTAGGCACAGCCCACCTCCTCCCCACTGCGATCGTACTGACGAAACTCGCGCGCATGCGTGTCCGAGCCGTGCCAGAGGTGTGACAACTGCACCGGCCTAGGGACTGAGCACGCTCACGACTTCGCGCACGGCCTCCGTCGACGCTTCGAGGGCGGTGCGCTCGTCTTCGGTCAGATCCAGCTCGACGATCTCCTCGATCCCGCGCGCCCCAAGCTTCACGGGGACGCCCATGTAGAGGCCGTCGATTCCGTACTCGCCCTCGAGGTATGCGGTGCAGGGCAGGATGCGCTTCTCGTCGAGCATGATCGCGTCCACCATCTGCGCCGCGGCCGCACCCGGTGCGTACCAGGCTGACGTTCCGAGCAGCTTCACGAGCTCACCGCCACCCTTCGCCGTCCGCTCCACAAGCTCGGCTATCCGAGCATCCGGAAGCAGCTTGCGCAACGGAACGCCGCCGACCGTCGTCGCCGACACGACCGACACCATCTGGTCTCCGTGCCCGCCGAGCACCATCGCGTTCACGTCCTTCACGGACGAGCCGGTCTCCCGGGCGATGAACGTCGAGAAACGCGCCGTGTCGAGAATTCCGGCCATCCCGAACACTCGCTCCCTGGGCCAGCCCGAGACGTTCTTCGCCACGTGGCACATCGCATCGAGCGGATTGGAGACGACGATCAGGATCGCGTTTGGCGAATGCTCCACGACCTCACGGGTGACCGAGCCGACGATCTTCTCGTTCGTCGACACGAGGTCGTCGCGGCTCATGTCCCCGGTTCGCGGTACTCCTGCCGTGACGACGACGACGTCGGACCCGGCACTTTCCTCGTAGCCGGTCGAGCCGGTCGCGTTTGGCTCGTAGCCGAGTACGGCGCCGGCCTGGTTGACATCGAGCGCCTTCCCGGCCGCGAGCCCTTCCTTGATGTCGACGAGCACGATGTCGGCGTAATCGCGGCGCGCCAGCTCCTGCGCGCACGTGGCGCCGACGTTCCCGGCGCCGACGACGGCTACCTGGCGCCGCTCGCTCACACCCGCACCCCCAGCTTCTCGATGATCGCGTCGGCGACCTCGCTCGTACCAACGGCGGTCGGGTCGTCGCGTGCAGGCTTCATGTCGTACGTGACGCTCTTCCCCTCGGCGATCACCTCGGCGATCGCCTGCTCGAGCCGGTCGGCCGCCTCTTGCTCGTCGAGGTGGCGGAGCATGAGCATGCCCGAGAGCATCATCGCCATCGGGTTGACCTTGTTCAGGCCGGCGTACTTCGGGGCCGAGCCGTGCGTTGGCTCGAAGACGGCCGCATCGGTGCCGATGTTGCCACCGGGGGCGAGCCCCAGCCCGCCGATAAGCCCGGCCGCGAGGTCCGAGACGATGTCGCCGTAGAGGTTCGGCAGCACGAGGACGTCGTACTCCTCGGGCCGCTGGACGAGCTGCATGCAGAGGTTGTCCACGATCCGGTCCTCGAACTCGAGGTCGGAGTTCTGCTCCGCGAGCTCCCGTGAGATCTGCAGCCAGAGGCCGTCTGTGAATTTCATGATGTTCGCTTTGTGCACGCTCGTGACCTTCCGGCGACCTAGGCGACGCGCGTAGTCGAACGCGAACTGGACGACGCGGCGCGTGCCCTCGATGGAGATGGGCTTGATCGAGATCCCCGCCTCGTCGCGCAGCGTCCCGCCGTGCGCCCGGATCCAGTTGGTGAGCTCGAGCGCCTCGTCCGAGCCGACCTCGTGCTCGATTCCTGCGTAGAGGTCTTCCGTCGTCTCGCGGACGATGATCAGATCGACGTCCTCGTAGCGTGAGCGCACGCCCGGATAGCTCTTGCAGGGCCGAACCTGCGCATAGAGGTCGAGGCCCTTGCGCAGCGCGACGTTGACGGAGCGGAACCCGCCGCCGATCGGGGTCGTGATCGGCCCCTTGAGCGCGATGCCACTCTCCTTGATCGCCTCCAGAACCTGGTCGGGAAGCGGGTTCCCGCCGTACTGGTCCATCACGTCGCTGCCTGCGTGCTGCACGTCCCAGTCGAAGTCGACACCAGTCGCCTCCAGCACGCGTCGAGTTGCCTCGGCCAGCTCGGGCCCGGTTCCGTCGCCGGGGATGAGAACGACCTTGTTCGCCACGGCCGGGACTCTAACGAGGGGGTTAGTGTGTGCGCAGGGATGGCCGCGAAGCCCGCCAAGAAGTCCGTCGCGCTGTCCGGAGTCGCCGTCGCCGAGACCGCACTCTCGTCGATCGACCCGGAGCGGGGCATCCTCAGGTACCGGGGCTACGACATCGCCGACCTCGCGGAGCACGTGACGTACGAGGAGGTCGCATTCCTCCTCCTCGAGGGCGAGCTGCCCGATCCGGACGAGCTGCAGGCGTTCAAGCTGGAGCTGTCAGAGCGCACGCTGCCCGCGAACGTCCGCACCGTCATCGACGGCAACGCACTCGACGTCACGCCCATGGAGATGCTCCGCACCGGCGTCTCGATGCTCTCGTTCTCGGATCCGGCGGAGGCGGCGATCGACCGCGACAACGAGCGCCGGAAGGCGGTGCGGCTGATCGCGCAGCTGCCGACGATGGTCGCTCGCCATCACCGGCTCCGTCAGAAGCTCGCACCGATCGAGCCAGACCCGTCGCTCTCCTACGCGGAGAGCTTCCTGAGAATGCTCAGGGGCGACACGCCGACCGAGCGTGAGATCCGCGCCTTCGATGTCGCGATGATCCTCCACGCCGAGCACGAGCTGAACGCGTCTACCTTCACCGCTCGCGTTGTCGCGGGCACAGGCGCGGACCTGCATTCGGCGATGACGGCCGCGATCTGCGCGCTGAAAGGCCCGACACACGGCGGCGCAAACGAGGCGGCGATGCGAACATTCGAGGAGTTTGGCTCTGCCGAGGCAGTCCCGGAGGGCGTTCGCCGCTACCTCGACGAGAAGAAGACGATCTTCGGCTTCGGCCACCCGGTCTACGTGACGATGGATCCCCGTGCCCCGATCCTGAAGCAGCTCTCGGAGGAGTTCTCTCGCAACGGCGGCGAGCCGAACTGGTACGCGATCACGGAGGCGACCGAACGCGAGGTGCGGGAGCAGAAAGGCCTCTGGCCGAACGTCGATCTCTACAGCGGCTCGCTGTACCGGTACCTGGGGATCCCGAACGACCTCTTCACGCCGCTCTTCGAATGCAGCCGGGTCGCCGGCCAGGCGGCGCACGTCCTGGAGCAGCACGCGAACAACAAGATCATCCGGCCCGCCGGCGACTACGTCGGGCCGGGCGAGCGCACCTTGCCGGTGCGTGCCTCCTGACCCGCCGCCGGTTCGGCACTTCGGTACATTCGGCTGGGATGAATGACTTCAGGCCAGGGCTGGAGGGCGTAATCGCCTTCCAGACGGAGATCGCCGAGCCCGACCGGGACGGCGGTGCGCTCCGCTACCGGGGTGTCGACATCGAGGAGCTCGTGGGCACCGTTCCTTACGAAAAGGTCTGGGGCCTGCTCGTGGACGAGAACCTCGAGCCCGGGATGCCCGACCCCGAGCCGTACGACCCGGCCAGCCTGACCGGCAAGGCACCGGCTGATCTCCAGTCCGAGACGGCCCGCCTGTCGGCCGTCTGGGACCTGCAGAAGCTCGTCGACATCGACGACGAGCAGGCGCACGACGATCTCGCCCGGCTCTCGGCCCAGATGATGTCGGTCGTCGCCAAGTCGGCAGCCGTCCATGACGGCCGCGAGCCTGCGCCCGACGACGTCGTCGCGCAAGGCCGGACCGCGGCGGAGAAGTTCCTGCTGCGCTGGCGCGGCGAGGCCGACCCGAAACACGTGAAGGCGATCGACACCTACTGGATCTGCACGGCCGAGCACGGCCTCAACGCCTCCACGTTCACGGCGCGGATCACCGCCTCGACCGGGGCCGATTGCGGCGCGGCCATGTCCGCCGCGGTCGGGGCGCTCAGCGGGCCGCTGCACGGAGGCGCGCCGGCCCGCGTGCTCCCGATGCTCGACGAGGTCGCCTCGACCGGGAATCCGGAGGGCTATGTGCGGGACCTCCTCAACCGGCACGGGCGGATCATGGGCTTCGGGCATCGCGTCTACCGGGCCGAGGACCCGCGCTCACGCGTCCTCAAGCGGACGGCCAAGGAGCTCGGCTCCCCACGCGTCGAGGTCGCCGAGGCGCTCGAGGAAGCGGCGCTCGCGGCGCTGCGCGAACGGAAGCCCGACTACGTGATCGCGACGAACGTCGAGTTCTACTCGGCTGTCGTCCTCGACGTGGCCGAGGTTCCGCCCGACCTGACCCCGGCCATGTTCGCGTGTGCGCGGGTCGCCGGCTGGGCCGCGCACATCCTCGAGGAGAAGCGCACCGGGCGCTTGATCCGGCCCTCGGCGCAATACATCGGGCCCAGCTCCCGCTCGCTGTCCGCTGTCTGAGCTCGCGTCAGCGGCTGCGGAGGCGGAGGCTCTGGCCGAGCGGGGCGGCGAGCAAGAGCTCGCTGCGCTGCGGACGAAGTGGCAGGACGAGGTCGAGGGCGGCGCGAGATCGACCGACTACCGGGAGCGCGCGGTCGCGTATCGCGCGATCGGGCAGTTCCGCTTCCGGCAGAAGGCCGAGCTCCTGAGGAGAGGGCTCGAAGACGAGAGCCCGGCTTGCCGTGGGTCGGCGCTGCTCTCGCTCGAGCTGCTCTCCCGCGATCACCCCGGGCTCGTCAACGGCGTTCGCGCGCTCCTGCACGAATTGGCCTCGCACGACGACAACCAGGCGGTGCGGCGGCTTGCCATCCTCTGTCTGAAGAACGGCTCGCCACAACGCGAGACGATCCTGCTCCTGAGCTCGATCGCCGACGACGACGAACAGGATCGTGAGCTACGCGCGGCGGCCAGGAAGATCGGAGAGGGGCTGCGGAAGAAGGGCGCCGTCCGTCGCTGACTTAGTGACAAGCTGTTACGAAGAATCCTAACTCAATGAGGTCTCGGCTCGCGCCGGGTCTTTAGCTGCGGATGCGGCCTGGGCGGAGGGGGCGGGCGTAGGTGCTGAGTTTCTCGAGTGCGCGGGTGAGCGCCCTGATGTCGGTGTCGGCGAGGTGGCGAGAGAAGTGCTCTTCGATCCCGTGCCGGTGGTGGCGGCGGGCTTGCTCCATCGTGGTGCGGCCCTGGTCGGTGAGTACGACGAGGATTGAGCGGCGGTCGTTCTCGGGGTGCACGCGGCGGACGAGGCCGGCCTCTTCCATTCGGTCGACGACGCGGGTGAAGCCGCTCTTGCTGTAGAGGATCCGCTCGGCGAGCTCGTTCATGCGCAACCCGTCGGGGGTCTCGTCGAGGTGGACGAGGACGTCGTACCAGCGCAGCGGGATCCCGGCGTCGCGCTCGAGTTCGGCGTCGAGCACGTCGACGAGTGCGAGCGCGCTCTCGAAGTAGAGGCGCCAGGCACGCAGCCGTTCGGGGGAGGGGCTTGACAAGGATCGTCCCCTATGGGATAGTCCTCTTTGCAACTGTCTACTCATAGACTGTTGCAAACAATACCAGTTCAACGGAAGGGAGTGAAGTGGGATGACGGTCGTTTCTCCAGAACGGGCAAAGCACGGGTACCTGCTAGGCCGGGACGAGGGGGAGGCGTTCTGGCTGCTGGGGATGCTCGAGATCATCAAGATCAGCGGCGCCGACACCAACGGCGAGTACGGGCTGATCGAGGTCACCGTGCGAGCCGGCGAGGGCTCGCCCTGGCACGTCCACCCCGACGAGGACGAGTGGTTCTACGTGCTCGAGGGAGAGCTCACGGTCTACGTCGGCGACAGGCGCTTGTCGCTCCCGGCCGGCTCGTTCGCCTTCGGCCCCAGGGGCGTGCCGCACACCTTCATGGCGGAGACAGACGGAGCGAGAGCCCTGATCGGCTTCCAGCCCTTCCTGTTCGAGGGCTTCCTGAGAGAGGTCGGCGAACCGGCGGCCGAGCGGGTGCTGCCGCCGCCGCTCGAGGCTCCCCCGGACATGGGGCAGCTGCTCCCGATCGGCGCGCGCAACGGGATGGAGATCCTCGGGCCGCCCGGGCCGCCGCCCGGGCACTGATAGCCAGTCGACTGGACCGGAGCGCGCCCGCTCGCGCGACGGGCGCGCTCCTGAGAAGGAGGAACCGTGAACGACGTGACGATCACCCTGACCGACGACGGTCCCTATCTCGTCGAGGGCAACCAGTATGAGGTCAGCGACACGATCGCTCTCTGCCGCTGCGGCCACTCGAGACGAAGCCGTTCTGCGACGGCATGCACGAAAAGACGAACTTCGCGGCGGTGAACAGGGCAACGACAAGGTCTAATCGAGTGAGGTCACAAGTCGTCGCCAGCAGATGAGACGGCACGCGAGGGCGAGGAAGCCTTCGTGAATGTCGTCGCGGAGGTACCGACACGCTTCACGACCGCGAGCGGGCCCCTTCATTCAGTGAGAGCTTCTAAGTGCGGAAGGGTCGCTCAGCCGCAGGTGCAGGGCTGGCGGCCGCATGAAGGGCAGAACCGGCGGCGCTTCCAGTCGAGGAGGCTCTTGCCGACGCCGCTCATGACCATGAGGTAGCCCACGCCGCTCGTGACCGCGAACAGGAGTGCCATTTGAGGATCAAGTTGCGCCATCCTTCTTCGGTTTAGCCATCGGCGCCCTCGCGGAAACCTTGAGCTTCCGTCGCGCGTGGGGGTGAGCGGCGAAATAGGCCTCTCTTCGGCGCCGGTCGGTCACGTGGGTGTAGAGCTCGGTCGTGGCGAGATCGGCGTGCCCGAGCATCTCCTGGACGCTGCGGAGGTCGGCGCCGCCCTCGAGCAGATGTGTTGCGAACGAGTGGCGCAGCAAGTGCGGATGCACGCGGCCGGCCTCGAGACCGGCTTTCTCGGCCAGTCGCCGGAGGATGAGGAATGCCCCGGCGCGTGTCAGCGGCCCGCCCCGGGCGTTCAGGAACAGCTCCGGCCGGTGGCGCCGATCGAGGTGGGGACGTCCTCGGGCGAGATAGCGGCGCAGCGCCTCCACCGCGCTTCGGCCCACAGGTACGACCCGTTCCTTGCCGCCCTTGCCGACCGTGCGCACGAGGCGTTCCTCGAGGTCGACACCACCGCGCTCGAGGCCAACCGCCTCACTCACGCGCAGGCCTGCCCCGTAGAGCAGCTCCACGAGCGCCTGGTCACGCAGGGCGCGCGGGCTCGTTCCTCCGGCCGCCTCGACGAGTCGCTCGGCCTCGCCGGGCGAGAGCGTTCGCGGAAGGCGACGCGGCCGCCGGGGCGGATTGATCTCGGCGGCGGGGTTGTCCTCGCGGGCGCCGATCAGGAGCTGGTGCCGGAAGAGCGAGCGCACCGCGGCCAGGCGGCGGGCGATCGTCGAGCCGGCAAGCCCCTGGGCACGCAATTCGGCGAGATAGCGCTCGAGCTCCTCTCGCGTCGCGCTCGACGGCGGGCGTCCAAGCCACGCGGCCAGAGCGTCGAGGTCGCGCCCATAGGCCTCTACGGTGCGCGGCGCCAACCTCGCCGCCGTGACTGCCAGAAAGCCTTTGAGCTCAGGATCGCGGGTGGGCCCGATCATAAACCTTTCGCAGGCGGCGGCCGTCGACGTGGCTGTAGACCTGGGTCGTCGAAAGCGAGCTGTGGCCGAGCAGCTCCTGGATGACGCGCAGGTCGGCGCCGCCCTCCAGCAGGTGGGTCGCAAACGCATGGCGGAGGCGGTGTGGGTTAGGGAGGAGCCGGCGCAGCGTGCTCGTGTCGAGCCGGCGGCCTCGGGTGGACAGAAACAGTGCGCTCTCCGCACCGCGCGCCAGGCCGGGCCGCGCGTCCTCCAGGTAGCGGCGAAGCCGGTATGCGGCCTCCTCGCCGAGGGGGACGACACGTTCCTTGCCGCCCTTGCCCCGCACGTGGACGGCCTCCTGCTCGAAGTCGACGTCGCCGAGATCGAGATCCACGGCTTCTCGGCTGCGGAGGCCGGCCGAATAGACGAGCTCGAGGATCGCGCGGTTGCGAATCGCGAGCGGCTCGTCGCCAACGAGCCCCTCGAGGACGGCGTCGATCTCCTCCGACTTCAGTGTCTCGGGAAGACGGCGCGCTCGTTTGGGTCCGAGCTGCGCATCGGAAACCCGGCCCGGGCCGAGCGCGTAGCGCAGGAGCGCTCGGACGGCGGCCAGCTTGCGGGCGATCGTCGCGCGCGCGAGCTTGCGCGGCAGACGCCCGGGCCGGGCGGCCCCGAGCTCCGCCGCGTAGGCGCTCAGCGTTGCCGCGTCGACATCGGCCAGCGAGACCCCGCGCTCACGCAGCCAGCCGGCGAATTCCTCGACGTCGACGCGGTACGCGCGTCGCGTCGCCTCGGAGAGATCCGGGGCGGCCAGGAAGCGCTCGGCGAGGGCGCGGTCGGACACGAGCAGGGATTCGCGCTCGCGAATCGTTCGCCTGCTACGACTGCTAGTGGACTGAGTCGACGATCTCTTCGGAGAGGCTCGGGTACTGCGAGAGGAACTCGGCACGGGCGTCCTTCAGGCGCCGGATGCCCGCGTCGCACTCTTCCTTCCGGCCGGTCGCCTCGTAGAGGCGCTGCGGCTGCAGGATGTCGATGTCCTCTTCGACGATTCCCGGCACCGAGGCGGCGACGAGATAGCCGAAGTCCGGGTCGCGCTCCCACTCGATCGTGCCCTCTGCGACCCCTTTCACGATCGCGGAGGAGTGCTTGATCTTGACCTTCTTCGACCGAGGGTCGTCCTCAGGCCCGCCGACCCGGCCCGTGTTCATGAGATAGACCTCGAGCGGGTGCTCCTCGAGCAGCTCGAGGAAGCGGTTGCCCTGGAGGTCGTGCGGCATCGGGAAGAACGGGTTCGTGCCCGGGACGCGCAGGAACTTGCCGGCCTCGTCGGCGCCGCCCGCGCTCGTCCCCTGGGTCTCGCCGAGCATAAAGAAGGCCGCTGCCTGCGGCCCCTCGAGCTTCGCGACGGCGGGGATGATGTTCTCGTTCCTGTTCAGGATCAGCAGGAAGTGCGCCTCGTCGATCTCCTCGTCCACGCCTGACTCGATGACGCGGAACGGAAAGGTCGCGCGCCCGTTCTGCGTGTAGCTCGTGTCGTAGAAGTCGGGCTCGTCGCCGTGCTGGGAGACGTTCTCGAGGTACGAGTCGGGCTGGGTGACGGCATCGAAGATCGTCGGCTCGTCCTCGGGGTTCAGCCCGAAGGTCTTCGCGAAGCAGCCGTTCTCGGTCGCCATGATCCGGCCGTCCGGCATCCAGGCGACGAAGTCGTCCTGCACGGGTAGCGAGCCGTTCTGCCGCGTGAAGGTCGTGGTCGTCTTGCCCGTTCCCGACAGGCCGACGATCAGCCCGACGCGACGGCCGCGGCGGGTCGGGATGATCTTGCAGCCCGCATGGAGAGGAAGCCCTCCGCGGTCATAGACGAGCTTGTTCCACATGCGGAGCCCGCCCTTCTTCGATTCGCCGAAATAGTCGGAGTTGAAGATTCGCGTCACGCCCTGCTCGAGGTCGACGGCGATCAGGCGATCATCCGCGTACCCCTCGGCCTTCAGGTTCGGCGTGTAGACGACGGTCAGCTCCGGCTCATGGACGTCGTCGTCCGGCTCGAAGTAGAGCTGCTGCTGCATCCCGGCGATGTTCGCGTTCGCGGCTTCGATGTAGAGGCGCGCCGGCGTGCGGAAGTCGGGATCGTTCCCGATGTAGCCGTCGATCTGCACCATCTCCTGCTCGGTGATGTAGGCGTCTTGCGCCTCGGCCCAGCGGAGCCCCTCCTCGCGTGTGATCGCCTGGTTCTGCCCATCGGGCTCGTCGGTGACGACGAACGTCGAGCGCTTCGACCGCGATACGACCTCGGTCTGGACGTTCAGGTTGCCGTAGCGCGTCGGCTTCGCGTTCGGCATCCCGGCCGCGAGCTCCTTGAGCTCGTCCGGGCTCGGGTTCTCGATCACCTTGGCCGCCTTCGGCAGCCGGAACAGCATTTTCGCCAACGGGTCGCTCCTTTCGGAGGGGCGGGACGGGCAAGTTTACCCCGCTAACACGAAGCAATTCGTACGAGCGCCACCTCTCCCTTCTTCATGTAGCTTCCGTTTCTGGTGGAAGCGACGCACGACGTCCTCGTCGTAGGTGCCGGGCTGGCCGGCATGCGCGCTGCCATCGAGGCGCACGACCTCGGCGCGGACGTCGCGCTCATCTCGAAGATCCACCCCGTCCGCAGCCACTCCGGCGCGGCGGAGGGCGGGATCAACGCCGCGCTCGGCAACGCCTCCGACGATGACCCGGAGAAGCATGCCTACGACACCGTCAAGGGCTCGGACTACCTCGGAGACCAAGACGCGATCGAGATCCTCTGCAACGAGGCGCCCGGTGACGTCTACCAGCTCGAGCACTGGGGCGCGATCTTCTCGCGCACCGAGGACGGGCGTATCGCTCAGCGTCCGTTCGGGGCGGCCGGTGAGCCGCGGACCGCCTACGCGGCCGACATCACCGGGCATGTCCTGATCCATGTGCTCTACGAGCAGGTGATGAAGCGCGACCTGCGCACCTACGAGGAGTTCTTCGCCTGGAAGCTCGTCATCGACGACGACCGCTGCCAGGGCGTGATCGCCTGGGACCTGCTGAACGGAGGCCTGAAGACGATCGGCGCCAAGACGGTCATCATCGCCACAGGCGGCGCCGGCCGCCTCTACCAGGGGACGACGAACGCGTACGCGTGCACCGGCGACGGCATGACCATGGCCCTCCGCGTCGGCGTCCCACTGAAGGACATGGAAATGATGCAGTTCCATCCGACGACGCTCTCGCCGACCGGCGTGCTCATCACCGAAGGGACCCGCGGAGAGGGCGCCTACCTCCTCAACTCGGAGGGCGAGCGCTTCCTCAAGCGGTACGCCCCGAACGCGATGGAGCTCGCGAGCCGCGACGTCATCTCACGGGCCGAGCAGACCGAGATCGACGAGGGGCGGGGGGTGGACGGAAGCGTGCTCCTGGATCTCCGCCACCTCGGGGCCGAGAAGATCCTCGAGCGGCTGCACGGCACGCGCGAGCTCGCCATGACCTTCGCGCTCGTCGATCCGATCCATGAGCCGATCCCAGTCCGGCCCGGCGCGCACTACCACATGGGCGGCATCGACACGGACGTCGACGGGAAGACCGAGCTCGAGGGGCTGTACGCGGCCGGCGAGTGCGCGTGCGTCTCGGTGCACGGTGCGAACCGCCTTGGGGGTAATGCTTTGATGGAGACGATCACCTACGGCAAGCGCTCGGGCGCTGTTGCTGCCGACTGGGCGCTGACGCACACGACCGTGGCCGTCCCGCCCTCGGTCGAGTCCGATGCTCAGCGCGAGCTGAAGACGCTCCTCGACCGCAGCGACGGCGAGCGGCCCTGGCGAATCCGGGACGAGCTGGCGAAGACGATGCACGAGAACTTCGGCGTCTTCCGCCGCGAGAAGCAGATGAAGGAGCAGGAGCAGATCGTCGGTTATCTCCGCGAGCGCTACGAGAGCGTCGTCGTCGAGGACAAGGGTGAGGTCTTCAACAACGACCTCACGCAGGCGCTCGAGCTCGGCTTCCTCCTCGAGCTCGCGGACTGCATGCTCGTCTCCGGGCTCGCGCGCAAGGAGAGCAGGGGCGCCCATGCTCGGCCCTACGACTATCCGGAGCGCGACGACGAGAATTACCTCAAGCACACGATCGTGCGCTGGATCGGTGGCCGCCCGGTCCTCGACTGGAAGCCGGTGACGATTAGTAAGTGGCAACCCGAGGAGAGAAAGTACTGATGCGCGGAGTAGTCGCTGACATCCTCCCTAAGCTGTCGCCATGACAGAAGCAGCAGTTAATACCTGGGAGGGGCCGACGATGGACGTCGCGCTCAAGATCTGGCGCGTCGACGGCGAGACGGGCGAGCGGGAGCTGAAGACCTACGAGGTCGAGGCGCCCGAGTGGGCCTGCCTGCTCGACGTGCTCGACATCATCAAGGACCGTCACGACGGCACACTCGCCTACCGGAAGAGCTGCCGGATGATGATCTGCGGCTCGTGCGGGATGCGCATGGACGGCCGCGCGATCCTCGCCTGCAAGGAGCGCATGAAGCCGATCGTCGAGCGCGGGCACGTGCCGGTCATCTCCTCGATGGGGAACCTGCCGATCGTCAAGGACCTCGTCGTCTCGATGGACCCGTTCTGGGACAAGATCCGGGCGATCAAGCCCTGGCTCGATCCGGGCTACGACGAGGCTCCCGAGCGCGAGCGAATCGTCTCGCAGAAGGAGATGAACGTGATCGCCAAGGAGTCGCTCTGCATCATGTGCGGCTGCTGCGTCTCGGAGTGCAACGCGATGGAGGCCGACCCGGACTTCCGGGGTCCGGCGGCGCTCGCGAAGGAGATGCGGTTCGTCGGCGACGCCCGCGACCAGGACGACGTTCCGCGCCTGAACACGGTCAACGACGAGCACGGGGTCTGGGACTGCACGCGCTGCTATTTCTGCAACGAGCGCTGCCCGAAGGGCGTCGACCCGCGTGACGCGATCGCAAAGCTCGGCGCCGAGTCGATCAAGCAGGGCATCGACCACGACCTGGGCGCGAAGCACGCGCGCTGGTTCGTCATCTCCTCGAAGACAACCGGCTGGCTGCGCGAGACCGAGCTCGTCCCGAAGACGCAGGGCATCCTCGGCGCCCTCAAGGAGACGAAGTTCGCGATCGCGCTCGCTCGTCGAGGCAAGGTGCCGCCGCCAGGGCCCGTCCATGTAGCAGCTGAGGTCGACGAGGCGCGGGCGCTCTACGACCTCGTCAAGTCGCAGGGCCGTGATGGCGCACTCGGCATCGTCCAGGGCGAGCGCGGGCTCGCGCGCATCGAGCACGTCGAGGCCGAAGGGGCGCATCGCGACGTCCCTGAGGTCACGCCCGGCGAGACTCCACCACCGGCGGAGGGTTGATGAAAGTCGCGTACTACAAGGGCTGTCTCGCGTCGCTCTCTGCGAAGGAGCTCGACTCGTCGACCCAGGCGCTCGCTCCGAAGCTCGACATCGAGCTCGACGAGCTCGACGCCGTCACCTGCTGCGGCGCCGGCGACATCCACGAGGCCGAGCCCGACTACTACCTGCACCTGAACGCGCGCATCCTCGCGTACGGGGCGGAGACCGGCGCGGACACGCTGATGACGATCTGCAACGTCTGCACGCTCAACCTGCGGCAGGCGAATTGGCAGCTCAAGAACGACGACGAGCTGCGCGAGCGCGTCAACAAGAACCTCCAGACCGTGGGCGTCCCGGCCTACGACGGGAACATCGAGGTCAAGCACTTCCTTTGGCTGATCGCGGAAGGGGACGGGTACGAGAGGCTGAAGCAGGTCGCGCACAAGGGCCTCAAGGGTCTCAAGGTCGCACCGTTCTACGGCTGCCAGATCCTGCGGCCCTCGAAGCTGCTCGGGTTCGAGGATCCCGACAAGCCGCACTCGCTCGAGGCGATCATCGACGCCTGCGGCGGTGAGGCGATCGACTATCCCGCCAAGATCAAGTGCTGTGGCTTCCCGATCATCCAGGCACGCGAGGACACGGCGCTCGGGGAGCTCCTCCAGCCGATCGAGCAGGCGACCGAGGCGGGCGCCGATGCGATGGTCACTCCCTGCCCGCTCTGCCACCTCTCTCTTGATGCGTGGCAGTCGAAGCTACGCGAGAGGACCGGCCGCGACTTCCACATGCCGATCCTCCACCTCTCGCAGCTGATCGGCGTCGCGGCTGGGCTCGAGGACTCCGAGCTCAAGTTCAAGCGGCACGTGGTCTCGGTCCAGCCCGTGCTCGACAAGCTCGAGGTCTAGTTCAAGAACACTGCCGGCGGGGCTTCTGTGCTGTCCCGTAATCAAGGCAGGCACGAGAATGGAGTTTTGTGAAGAAGCCGCTCGTTACGCTCGGTGGGCTGGGCCTCGGCGTTGCGGCCTGGGGGCTGTTCGAAGCGGGCTGGGTGCGATTGCGCGCGCTCGACGTGCCCATTCCGGGCCTGGCGCCGGAGCTCGTGGGGCTTCGCATCGTGCACCTGTCGGACTTCCATCTCGGCTTTCCCTCGCGCGGGGAGCATGCTGTCCACCGTGCCGTGCGCTGGGCTGCCGCGCGGCAGCCCGATCTGACGCTCATCACCGGCGACCTCCTTTCCCGGCCGAGCGCCGAGCCAAGGTTGCGAAGGCTGCTCGACATGCTGCCGAGCACGTGCGCGGTACTCGGGAATCACGACTTCGCGGACACCCGCGATCCGTTCTCGAAGCCGAGCCCTCTCGGCGAGCTGGGCGCGACCGAGTTGCTTCTCGACGAGTCGCGGACCGTCGAGCTGCGCGGCAGGCGCGTTCAGGTCGTCGGCGTCGACCCGCGCACCTACCAGCGCCGCAGTTCCCGGCCGGAGCGGCTCGTCGATCCGGCCGCCGATCTGCGCATCCTCCTCTGCCACTTCCCGAACGTGATCGACAAGCTGCCCGCCGGAGCCTTCGACCTCGTGCTCGCGGGGCACCTCCACGGAGGACAGATCTGCTTGCCCTACGGGCGGGGCAGGAAGCTGAGGCTTGCACACCTGCGCTGGACGTACGCAGAAGGCCTGTATCGGCGGCCGGGCGGCGTGCTCCACGTCTCGAGCGGGCTGGGAACGACGTTCGTTCCGTTTCGGTACTTCGCCCGGCCTGAAGCGACCGAGCTCGTCCTAGCTGTAAGACCCGAGCACGTTGGTCCTGCTGACAGGCGGCTGGCGGCCAAGCGCTGAGTGTCGACGTCGATGGTTGTAGTGCCAGAGCCAGCCGTCAAGTGCCCGCGTCCGTTCCTCGCTCGAGCCGTAGACGGCGCCGTA
>Ga0307278_10000062_pt1 | contig 51574 bp, 48 predicted proteins | sample ER_DNA_117_FD_194482 | JGI IMG/M metagenome (GOLD analysis project Ga0307278, IMG submission 194482) | Bulk soil microbial communities from the East River watershed near Crested Butte, Colorado, United States - ER_DNA_117 | ecosystem: Environmental > Terrestrial > Soil > Floodplain | place... | reverse complement strand
ACATACGGGGGCGACCTGGTTTCGACGTGGTCGGTTCTCCGGCAGAGCTGCAAGCCGAGGTCGCCGGTTGGCCTCGTAAATCCACCGGCAAACAAAGCAAGTGCGAAGAACAATCTCGCACTCGCCGCCTAACCTAGTTAGGTAGCGACGTCGCTCCGAATTCGGCCCGTGGTTCGGGTAGCGGCGCCAACTAACGGGCTCGGCGCGGAGGGAGAGCCAATCGCCCAAAGCGCGACACTTAAGGATGGCTAGACCGTCGGTAGGGCGTCCGCCTCCGGCCGGCGGTCGAAGCTAAAGCGCGGACTACGCTTGTAGACGTTCTGTCCGGTGCGTCCGCGGACGCGGGTTCGATTCCCGCCGCCTCCACTCCAGCCATTGCAACGCAGCTGCAACTTCTGACTCAAGCGTCGCCAGTCAAGCGATTTGCGAAGCCGTGGGCACAGTTGATGCGGCGAGAGTTCGCGGATGCCCGCGCGCTTGCAGACACGCTGAACCATGCCCCAAAGCGATTGCTCGCTCGCCGGCACTTTCGGGTCTTTGCGTTCACGCTTCCGTTCGTACTGCGAGATCCATTGCTCGACCTCGACCGTGAAGAGGTAGTCGTCGAGCTCCGCCTACCAAGGCAAGGCCTCCAAGGGCCATCAGTCCCTGTCGAGTCGTACTAGATCGCGAGGCTGAGAACGGCCACATAGGCGGCAATTGCTGCCACGGCGATTGCGCAGCTGGTCACGATGAAGTGCCTTCTCGCGAGGGGAAGGAGCGTGAGCAACAGAACAAGAACCAACGAAGGCCCGAGCGCATATAGGAACGCCGTGATAAGTGAACTCCCGTCACTGCCGGCGCCGATGATCCTTGTGCAGACGTCCGTCCGTGTCGTGTCCGGATGAAGGTTCTCATCGCAGGCAGCAGCGCCCAGCAAGGTGGCGAACAATCCGACGCACCCGAGCGCCGCCACCGCATAGGCACAAAACACGACACCTACGCGCATAGCGACACTTCCCCACCCATCGCAGAGGCCAGCTTCACTTTCGGTATCTCGCGTGGTCGATCGAGATAATCAGCTCGAGCGGGTGAAGTGACCGGTACGTGTTCGAAACGTTCAGATAGATATTCGCTTCTCCTCGCTTGAACCCGGCTTCGGAGGGGGTCGGATAACCGGGGCTTTGTCCCGGTCCGTACCAGCGCCATTCCGGTTCGAGCCGTTGGTGGTAGAAGGAAAGTACGGCCTTCTGTGTTGCGGACTTCCGCAGCTGGTAGCGGTGGGTCGTCACGAAGGCCTTGTACGGCGGGCCGGCTTCGTGCAGCGGGTTCCCGTTGTCCGCAGGGAGTCCGCCCGAGTAGCTCCTTTCTAGCCGGGCCCCGGGATACAGAGGCAGGGTGCGGAACACTGCTTCGTTCTGCGCGACGTACTCGTCCTTGTCGACGCTTCGCAGTTGGCATCCCGAAAGGAGCAGGAGTGCTACCGCGAGGACAGATGCGGTGCGTCTCGTTCCTACCAGCACGCATCGTTTTATAGCATATTTGCTATGTGAGTTCTAGGCAGGATCACTGACGCCGGCCCGCTGCCGTAGCTCAGCAGACGAGCTCTCGGATCTGCAACGACTGGGCGATGCGGGGCTGGAGGCGAGCATGCTTCGTCCTCTCCGGCCCCGCGGGGCCCATCTCTAATTAGGTGGGAAGCGCGGTGGGAGAAGACCTGAAATAGGCGGACGCCTCGGAGCTAGACCGCCGAGGGCACCCGCCCACCGGAGCGTCAGAAAGTTTGTGTCGCGGGTGTCTTACGTAATCAAGTCAGGACCAGCGAAATGAAGTAGCCGCCCCAAAAGGCGGCCGAGAGGCCACCTACGATGAGCGCCACACGGGTGCTTGCTCCTGCGATGGTCATCAGCACGATGACCACCGTTGGACCGAAGACCATTCCCGACGCCAGTCCAGAGTGACTGTCGATTACCGAACACGTGGCTGGATAATGCTCGCGGTTTTCGGCCCCGCAGATGAGGATGGACGCGGTCAGAGCTGAGCCAGTGGCGAAGCCTACGAAGCCAGCCAAAGCAAAGCCTCCAAGGGCCGTCAGTCGATCTCGCGGGCGAAATTCCGTCAACTCGCTGCCCACGACAAGACAATGAGGACAAGGGCAACGACAGTGCCTACCCCGAGCAGTGTGCCTAGAACGGCTAGTGCGATCCCCCAGCGTCCCATTCCCGCTAGTCCCGCAGCCCGTAGGTGAGTATGAAGTCGGTAAACCAGCCTGTTACGCCTATGCCCAGGATCATGAACCAGGCGAACGCGTGTCTTCTCATAGCGATCCTGCTATTATAGCATTAGTGCTATGCGGGTCAAGCCATCGTTGCGACTACAGCTGAAAACCTGCACGGACTGGGCGATGCAGCGACCGAGGGTGCTAGCGGTCTCCGTGTTTGCGGTCAGTTCGTTCCGGCCGGTGCGCGCTGCCGCTTGCGCGGCAGGGCCGCTTCCGGCCGGCACCGGCTAGCCGCAACGACGCGGCGAGGCGGTAGCGGCCTTCGTTCCGCCCTATGGCCCACGCGTCGCGACGACCCCGTTCGCAAGAAGTCGCCAGGCGAGCTCGAGCTGGCCCTCAGACCACTGCGGCAGCGGCAGCCCATCCCAGAACGACAAAGAGGTAGCGCGCTCGTCGGAGTTCCGAATCGTCACCCCAGTCTTTCAAGTGAGCCGGCGCGACACGTATGAGCGCAGCGCGCGGCCCGGTAGCGAGACTCCTTCTACGTTCTCGCGAGATAGCCGGCCACGTTTCTCGCTAAATACCGAGCGATCTGCGTGCCGTCCCCGGTGTGTCGCGGGGGTGTCTTACTTAATCAAGTCGGACCGGCCGGAAGAGCGTCAGGCCCGGAATCCATACAAGAATGTTGCGAACCCACCGATGAGAAAGAACGTACCGGCCACAGAGCCCGCCGTGATCATTGCGACAGTCGCCTGAGCCAGTCCTCCTCGGCGAGAAATGAAGATTGCGCCCGCAGCGAGCGGCGCGATCTGATCGTGAAACGTCGTGCGCGGTGCGAGGTTCAGACATGAGCAAGGACCTGGTCAAGCGGCCGGGGCACTTGGGTGAGTTCGAGCGCATCGACGAGCAACTGGGCGTATCTAATCTTGCGACGACCGCCGCTGCCCATGAAACGCCGAAGCTGCTCCTCAGTGGTCCGTCCTCGCCACTCAGGCTGCTTCTGGAGCGTCCGGAAGCGTCCAAGGTCGCCCTGAGCGTCAACCACCTGTTCCACTGAGGCGGCGCCAAGGGCACGGATCAGCTCGTCCTCCAGGTCTGCGACGCAGACATAGAAACCCAACCGTTCGAGATCGGCGCGTGTGAGGTCGGACCCGAGGCCGGCTCGCTCGAGACCGCGCTGGAAGTTGCGCTCCTCTGCCGCGTCGCAGAGACCCGCCAACTTGAGGTCGAGCCCCTGAGGCCCGAACTGGGTGATGAAGCGTCCGATTGCCTGTGCACCTCCGATCGGCACGATGGAAATGCCCTCGGCTTCCAGATTGCGACCTCGGCGCTCAGCGAGCGTCTCGACCGCGAGCTTGTCGCTGGTCCCTTCAACGAGCACCACCGCTCGTAATTCGACGCCTGGGACCAGGGCGTGTGATACGGCACCAACCGGAGAACTCCTACGGCCAGCTACCCCGTCGACGTCTGCAAGGTGAAATCGCTGCTTCTCGTGCACCTCGCGTATCTTCACAGCTCACCCGCAGAGCGCCTCCCATTCAAGCCGATTGAATCTTGTGCGGGTTCGATTCCCGCCGCCTCCACTTCTTCCACAACTGGGCCGACGCCCGTGTCGCCGGCAAGCTGCCGCTCGTCAGCGCAGCTCAGCGAGGCGCTGCGCGACGACGTCCGCGTGCGGGAGACGCGCCTCTGCGCCCTCGCGCATGAGCGCAACAACGGAGGCGGCAAGGGCTGCACGGAGCGCCCCAGGCTCGACCGCGACGACATGCGCATCCTCGAATCGAGCGAGGGTCTCAGCAGGAAGGTCGTCGTAGCCGCGCGCCTGCACCGCGGGCAGCCCCTGGCGGAGGCACGCAAGCGACAGTGCGTGGTCGCGCACGGCGCCGACGTAATGCTCCGCCTGCCAGAGACGCCCACGCTCGATGCACGCGCGCGCGTGGAGCGCGTAGATGACGCCCCACCCGAAGAGCTCCCCCCCGACCGGCGGTCTGGAAACATCGGACTCGCCCGCCGCTGTCTCACCGAACAGAAGCCTGAATCGTGGCCCGGCGGGACGAAACTGAGCCGCCGGTGTCATCGAGAGGTCGAACTGAAGCAGGTCCGGTAAGAGGAACACACGGTAGGTGGTCGGACTGCGCTCGAGGTCGGCGAGGTGCACCGCATCGAGCTCGTCGATGAGCTTGCGCGTCCACTCATCGAGCACGTCAGCGACCGGCACGTGGTGGGCGATGCCGAAGGTGAGGTCCAAGTCGGAGAACCGGTCACCGCCGTCCACGGCCAGCGAGCCCACGGCGGCTGCAGCGATGACGCGCTCATCCTCCTCCGCGAGCTGCAGCACGTGCTCGCGGAGAGCATCCCGTTGCTCAACGGTGAACACGAGCCGCGATCCTAGCTCTGCATGGGATCGACATCACTGCCACAGTCTTCATTGTCGTTCAAGGATCTCATGCACTCGAACCCTGTCGAGACGGCCAGTCCACTGCGCAGACGAGTTTCGTTGTTGGCACAGCGGAGAGAGGGCGCTTGCGAGGCAGCGTTTCAGTAGCATCGTGCCGTGCGCGAGCTGCGTCCGAACCTGTGGCACTGGGAGGCGCCGCACCCGCAGTGGCGGCCAACCGAGCCGTGGAGCGAGAAGGTGTCGTCCTACGCGATCGACGACGGGGAGCGCCTGCTGCTCTTCGATCCGCTGGCCGTGCCGAGGGAGCTTGTGGACCTCGCGGCTGGCCGCGAGACGGCGATCGTGCTCACCGCGCCGTGGCATGAGCGCGACGCGCAGAGCCTGGTCGAGCGGCTCGGCGTGCCGGTGTATACCCCGCTGCCCGACACTGCGCAGTTCCTCATGGACACGTACGGCCTCACCGCCGAGCAGGCTGGCGACGGCAGTCCCGACGTCGTGTGGCTGCTCCGCGAGAAGAAAGGCGAGGCACGCCCGTACTCGTCCGGCGACCGGCTGCCGTTCGGTGCCGACGTGTTCCCTGGCCATAAGGCGAACGACACCGTGCTCTGGGTCGAGAGCCAGCATGCTGTGATCTCCGGCGACACGCTCGTCGACTTCGGCCGGGGCCTCGAGATCAACGAGAGGTGGCTCCGCCCTGGCGTGACGCGCGAGGAGATCGCCGAGGGGCTGCGCCCGCTACTCGCACTGCCGGTCGAGCATGTGCTAGCGACGCACGGCGGGCCGACCGACCGAGCCGCCCTCGAGCGCGCGTTGTCCTCCTCCTAGCCCGCGCAAGGGACATTCCCGCACACTCGCCCACGGAAGCGCACTGTTACAGGAGTGGTTCTAGGCCGACCTAGGAAATCTTCGCGGGTTCGATTCCCCCCGCCTCCATGTCGAGATGAGGGCGGACACGTGGTGTGTCCGCCCTCAGGTGATTCCTAGCCGAGCACGTTACAGAGGTCTGTGCTGGTACCGCCCCTCTGGCTGAGCGCGACGACTCCGGACGGCGACACCGTGAAGAGCGAGCGCCCCGTCGCGTACAACAAGACGCCGGGGTAGAAGAACAGCCAGGGACCCGCAGTATCGATTCTGAGCGCACCGTCAGTCGTCGCAGTGAAAAGACCGGGCCCTGGGATGTTGAGCGTGATGGACTTACTCGGACTGCTTAGATTCGTCAAGGTCACCTTCAATGCTCCGGTCACGAGTGTCGCGCCGTTCGCGAAAGTGATCCCATACTCGTTGTTCGCCACGACGTGGACCCGGACATCGAACGGGCAACTGCCACTGATCGTGAAGTCCGGCGCCGGGACGAATTCTCTTGTTGGCGGGCTTGCTCCCGCCGTCCCTGTGACCACAGCGAGCAGGGCCATAAGCCCGAGCGTGCACATCGTCAGATTGCGCATCAACCGCTCCCCTCGTTCCCCCTCCGCAGTGGATGCTGTCGCGACTCTCGAGTGGACCAGGCGATCTTTGATGACCTCCTTTCCGCCGCTTCGCTGCCGAGTCTCCGGAGGATTTCGGCCGGTGTCAAGGTCGCCGGCGCGTGGTTGCAACCCGAGAAGCATCCGTATACTGGCGCCGTGCGCGAGGCGCCGCTCGACGACTCCGGCTCAGGCCTCGCGCCCGCCGGCGACGGCTGGTTCGTCGTGAACGTGCGCGACGCCCAGTGGTTGACGTCGCAGAACGGTGATAAGAAGCCGTCCGGCTCGGAGTGCTCCTTCGAGAGCCAGGAGTTCGAGTTCTCGCAGCTGGGCATCAGACTCCACGTCCTCGAGCCGGGCGAGCCGAACGGTCTCTACCATTCCGAGTCGGAGCAGGAGGACTTCCTCGTACTGTCCGGGGAGTGCACGCTGCTCGTCGAGGGTGAGGAGCGGCTCCTCCGGCCATGGGACTTCTTCCACAGTCCCGCCGGGACCGAGCACATCTTCGTAGGCGCCGGCGACGGACCGTGCGTGATCCTGATGGCCGGTGCGCGGTCGGGCGACTGGCAGGTGCTCTACCCGGTGTCGGAGCTCGCGGCGCGCCACGGCGCGAGCGCGGAGGAGGCGACGTCCGACCCGAGGCAGGCGTACGCACGGTTCGAGCCGTCACGGCGGGAGCGGCCCTCGTACTGGGACCGGCTCCCTTGGGCCTAGCTCCGAGTACGCGTGCGACATGACCCCTGAGCGCCAACGCGCCGAGTCGACCGCGTCCCCAGAGTCAGACGTTCGTCACCTCTGACCCCGCGAGCCGTGCGTCTGCGACTGCCTCTCCGGCGGCCTGCGCGGCTCGGTGTCCGGTGACAGCGGCCAGGAAGTCGTCACGTTGTAGGGCGTATAGGTGGGAGTCGACGGTTGCCTTCACCGTGGCGGTTCGCGGGACGTTGCGCAGCAGAGCGATTTCACCGAAGTAGTCGGCTTCGCACGCGGTGGAATGGCGGCCTTCCGCGTCGATGTCGAGCTCACCATCGCCGACGATGTAGAAACGATCGCCGGCGTCGCCTGCACGGATGACGAGGTCACCGGCGGACACCGAAATCGGGACGAGGCTGGACGCGACGCGCTCCTTCGTTGCGAGCGAAAGCGGTGCGAACATCGGCACGCGATCGATGAGCTCCCTCTCGGCACTCGGCGCCACCGCCCGGTCTAGCTCGACGAGCCGCCGGTAAGTGACGAGCATCAGGAGAGGGAGAATCGATCCGACGACAAGGAATGCCGAACGCGGTCCGATTGCCGTGACGACCGCCGGCGCCGTGATCGAGCCGATCGCAACGGCGCCCATCGCCAGCCCCCAGATCAGACCGAGTACGCGCGTCAACATTTCATTGGGGATGATCCGCTGGAGGAGTGTGAATCCTGCGACATCCTCGATGCTGTTGGCGGCACCGACGATCGCGAGCAAGATCATTGTCGCCGCGAAGTACGGCTGTGGCGCAATGAGCGTGATCGGCACTCCCCAGAACACGAGAGAAAGGCCAAAGGGAACGGCGAGCCGCCGCCCGCCGAGAGTCATCGCTCCGATCGCTCCGATGAGCCCGCCGACGCCGATCGCGGCAGTCAGGTAGCCGACGTCGGCCGCCCCGCCGTGGAGGACGCGAAAGGCCGCGACGACGATCAGGACGTTCAGGCAACCCCGCACGAAGCTCTGCGCGACCATGAGCAGGACGACAAGTCGAGCCCCGGGCGTACGAGCGACGGTCCGAAAGCCGGCCGTGACGACTCGTCCTACGCTCTCGTCGTCGGCTGCGCTGGCGAGTTCGATGCGGCTCTCGACTTTGACGCGCGCGAGCAGCGCGGCACCTGCCAGCAGTAGTACTGCACCGAGGACGAAGGCGAGCCCGACGTTGGCGAGTGAAACGAGCACGCCTGCGAGCAACGGCCCGATGAGAGTCCCGATGCTCTCGACCGTCGACGTGGCTCCATTCGAGGCGATCAGCTCGTCGGGTGTGCGCACGAGAGACGGCAACAGCGCCTGTAACGCCGGCCTGATGAGGGTGGAGGACAGGCCCATCACCCCCGCGAAGACGAACACGAGCGTTTTGTTTTCCGCAAACGCGGCTGCCGCCGACGCAGCGAGGGCGATCGCCCCTACGAGCATCATCACCAAGAGGAAACGCTCACGGCGAAAACGGTCCCCGAGCGAAGCTGCGAACGGAGCTACAACGGCACCGGGCAACAGTCGAACCAGTCCGGCGATTCCGACGGCCGAAGTACCGCCCTGCTGATAGGCGAAGACTCCGAGCGCTACGAAGTGCGCCCACTCCGTCGCGATCGCAGCACCCCAGGCGAGTTGGACTCGCCGAACGTTCTCGTTTCGAACCGCGGCGGCGAGGGCCGAGACCACCTGGTGTGGCCGAACCACCAGAGGATTGAACCCCTTCTCCCCGGTCGGGACAAGGTGCTTCGCCGGTCGTTACCGGGTGCCGGGTCCGACGTCCCTGTAAGCCTCGGCGACGAGCGCACCGACCGATTCGTCAAGCTGGCTCGAGTCCGTGATCCGAAGTCGGTGTGTGATCACCCGTTTCGTCGTCGGGAACGCCGCCAGGACGCACGGGTGTTCGGCTTCCCGCAGCAGGTCGATATTCAGCTCCAGACGGCCTCTTTCGATGTACGCACCGGCGAAGATGCGTTTGCGTTTCCAGTACACGATCGTCCGCCGCGGTGCCGGTTCGGACGCGCCGCAGCGCTCCACGAGGTGTTGGAAGCAGTGGAACAGCTTGATCGCGGCGGGGTCCTTCCCGTCGAGATAGGAGTCGATGCTGTCGACCTCGGTCACGCTGCTGCCGCGATTACCTGGAACTCTGGGCGAGAACGGCGTCCATCGTCTGCATGATCGACACGCTCTCGTCCAGAGGCATCAACGGGCTCTCGAGGAGCCCTTCGCGTAGGCAGCGGGCAACGGCCTCGGCCTCGTACCAGAGACCACGGCCCTCGTGTTGCGAGTCGAAGTAGGTCTGCTCCCCGGTCCTTGAAATGAGCGTGAACGACGTCGGCGCGTAGAAGTCGCCGTCGATCTCGATGCGGGCATCGGTGCCGACGATTGCTCCGCGTGTTGGGCTCTTGGCAGAAGAGGTGCACGTAAGGACAGCCTGTGCGCCGCTCGCATAACCGAACAACATCGAGGTTTGACCGTCGACACCGGTGAAGGCCGGGTCGATGAGGGTCACGATCCGGTCCGGCTTACCCAGCACCATCGACGCGAAGGAGACGGGATAGACGCCCAGGTCCAGCAACGCGCCGCCTCCGAGCTCGGGGGCGAAAAGTCGAAAGTCGGGGTCCTTGGCAAACCATTGCCCATGATCGGCGGTGACCGTGACGATCTCGCCCAGAGCTCCCTCAGCGAGTAGGCGGCGGATCTCGTCGATGTGGGGAAGAAACCGCGTCCACATCGCCTCCATGAGGAACAGTCCCTCGGCACGTGCGACGGCCACCAACTCCTGGGCCTCCGCAGCATTCATCGTGAACGCCTTTTCCACGAGCACCGGCTTGCCGGCGCGGAGCGCGAGTAGGGCGTTGGCGTGATGCATCGGGTGCGGAGTCGCGACGTACACGACATCGACGTCGGGGTCGGCCACCAACGCCTCGTAGCTCGCGTGGCGGTTGGGAATGTCAAACTCGTCGGCGAACCGGTTCGCTGAATCCATGTGGCGCGATCCGACCGCGGCGGCGCGACCCGAGTCGGTGAACATCAGGTCAGCTGCAAACGTCTCGGCGATTCCGCCGGTTCCGATCAGTCCCCAGCCCAACGGTTCGGTCATCCGTTCGTCCTCTCGCCAGTAGCACGGTCAGCGCGTCCGAGGATAACTTCTGCATTCCTGTAGTACGGCCACCCCGACAGCCACGCGCGCAACGCGCGTCCCTCGATCACCGTGTCGAAGCGAAGCGTCTCGGGATTGCCGGGGTCATCGCCTACGCGGAACGAGCCGTCGTCCGACGGGATCAGCGGCTGCTCGGTGTCGAAGCCATCGGGTGCCGCCGGAAAGATGAGCCACGGTTGCGCTCCGCGCAGAACGACTCTGAAGTTCGTCGTCCACGGGTTGTGCGAGCGGTAGTGACCGACGATCGCCTCTTGCTCGGCAGAAGGCTCTGGCAGCGGTCGCACCGGTGCTCCTGCACGGACATACCGCTGACCGCCGTGCCACAACAGCGGAGCGCCGTTCACTGAACGATCCACCCGAAGAGGAAACCGATCGAACGTTGCGTCCGCCGCTACGAAGAGGTAGTCCTCCACTTGCTCCAGCGTGATCTCACGACCCTCGTGGCGAAGAACCGGTCCCTCCTCGGCGGCGACTATCTCCAACGTTGGCTCGTAGCGGCCGGCAAGGTCGTCATAAGAAACTACGGCAGCGTCTGCAGGCTCCGGCTCCCCGTCTGCGATGCGGATCACCTTCCGAGCGAGCCCCATCGGGTTCAGGCCCATGCCGTTCTGCAGGACGATGACGCCGAGGTTCGCGTCCGGATCCGCCTGCATGGCGGCGAGGTACCCGACCATGCCGCCGCCGTGCCCGATGAAGCGGCGGCCGCCCAGCTCGCGGATCAAGAGTCCGTAACCGTACGCGACCGTTCCGTCTTCCCAGGGAGTCCCCGTGCCCATCTGGGCGAATGCCTCTTCACTGAGCAGGCGTCCGTTCGGTCCTTCGCCTCTGCGCATGAGCAGTCTGACGAAGGCGGACATGTCCTCAGGAGTTGAGGCGATGGAACCGTCCGCGGTCCCGGTCTCCAGCCACGTCGCCGGCGCGAGCGGCGCGTGCGAGTGGCTGAGCCGATCGTCGTGAAGGTATTCGTAACCGACCGCCAGTCGCGATCGGATGTCGTGGGTGATGGCCGGCTCGGTCGAGAGCATCTCGAGCGGCTCGAGGACGCGAGCGCGGATGATCTCGGGATACGGCCGTCCCTCGACCGCTTCGAGCACGAGCCCGAGCGCCTTGTAGCCGACGTTGGAGTAGTGGAAGCGCTCGCCCGGCGCGGAGAACGTCGGCAAGTCGCGCAACGACCACACCTGGAACGCAGCCTCCGGAGTCCCGTCGATACCGGCCACGATCCCGCTGGTGTGCGACAGCAGATGGGCGATCGTGATCGGCGCGTGGCCCGCCGGTTGCGGCACGGCGAACCAGGGGAGGTAGTTGTCCACGGGCGCGTGCAGGTCGAGCAGTCCCTCGTCGACCAATTGGAGGATTGCGACCGCGGTGAACGTCTTGCCGATTGAGCCGATCTCGAACAGCGTGTCGGGAGTGACGGGGAGGCGCGATTGGAGTTCTGCGAATCCGTAAGTGCGGACGAGAATCGTGCCGTCGCGATCGGTCACTCCGAGTGTCAATCCCGGTATTCGCCCGCGCTCCATCGCGGCCCGAGCCGCATCGTCGATTGCGGCCAGCGCGGCGTCACCGATCACCGAGCCATCGTAGTAGCGGCGGTGTTTCCGGAAGTCTCCGTAGGTCAGCGTCCGGCGGCTTGTTCAAGCTATTCTGCACGCATCCATAGAGAGGAAGGGCTGCATTGGGCTCCAAGAGACAGACGACGATGGCCAAACTGACACGCGAGCGCAAGGTGAAGGAAAAGCGTGAGCTGAAGGAAGAGAAGAAGGCAGCGGCAGCCGCGGCCAAGGCCGCCGGCACCTACTCGTACGACGGCGAGCCGGTCGAGGCTCCCGCGCTGGACGCGATCGACTCGACTGACGAAGCGGCAACGGCCGACCCGGCAATTGCCGCGGCCGGCGAAGATCGCTAACGCGCGACAGTCAGAGACAGCCAGACGTCGGTTCCGCCGCCGGGCGCGTTCGCAGCGCCTGCTCTTCCATCGTGCGCTTCGGCGATCGTTTCGACGATTGCCAGCCCGAGGCCGCTGCCGTCTGCGGTCGTCTTCTGCGCCCGGCTGAAACGCTCGAAAGCAAGGTGGAGGAAATCGGCGGGGAAACCCTCGCCCTCGTCCACCACGTGCAGCTCTGCAGAGCCGTTGCGCTGTTCGGCCCTGAGGGTCACACGGCCAGCGCCGTGAGTGAACGCGTTGTCGACCATGTTCGCGAGTGCTTGCTCGAGGAGCGAACGGTCAGCCGAGACGACGAGCGGATCGTCGTCCGAGGTCACAGATAGGTCACGGCCTTCAGACTTCGAGCGGGACTTGAAACGTCCCGCGACCGTCTCCAGGACGTCGGCGACGTCGACCGGCTCGCGCCGCAACGGCACGCGCCCCTGCTCCGCGCGTGCAAGGAGGAGCAGGTCGTCCGCGATCCGGGAGAGACGCTCGGTGTCCTCGGCCGCGCCGCGGATCGCCGCCTCGAGCTCTTCGGTCGTAAGCGACCGTCTGAGCGCCAGTTCGAGCTCGGTCTTGATCAGTGCGAGCGGCGTCCTCAGCTCGTGGCTCGCGTCCGCGACGAAGCGACGCTCGCGTGCGAGCCCGTCGCCGATGCGAGCCAGCATCTCGTTCAGCGTCTCTCCGAGTCGCGAGACTTCGTCCCCGCTCGGCGGGACCGGGAGCCGGTCGTCGAGCGACGAGGCCGAAATGTCTGCCGCTCGCCGCCGCATCGCTTCGATCGGACGCAAAGCCGCACCGGCGAGCCCGTAGGCGGCGAGTGAGGCGAGGATCAGCGCCAGCGGGCCGCCGATCAGGAAGCCGTTGCGCAGACTGACAAGCGTCTCCGCTCTGTTCGCCCGTGTTGCGCCGACAATCAGCACCAGCCGGGTCGGCCCGCGTGGGACGGGCAACGCGAGCAGGCGCGCCGGCTCGTCGAGTCCAGGAACAGAGCTCCGGTTAAGGAAGAAAGGGCCGCGGAGCGCGTGCGAGAGATCGCGAGGCGAGAGAAGCGGCGTATGCCCGACGGGGTTCGTCGAGTCGACGACCGAGCCGGTCGCGCTCAGCAGCTCTGCGAAGGTCTCCCCGTGCTCGACGAGCGAGCCGTGCGTGGACTTGAGCGAGCCTTCACGGCGCACGAGCGCTGCTACGTCCTGTGCGCGCGAGCGCAGCTGTTCGTCAAGAGCGTTGGCGAGGTCGTTCGACACGCGCGCATAGACGAGCCAGCCCGCAAGCAGCAGGACGACGGCCATTGCAAGGGCGAAGACGAGCGTCAGCCGGAGCCTGATCGGGAGCCGGTTCATTCCTCGTCACTCTCGCGCAGCCGGTAGCCGATTCCGCGCACGGTCTCGATGGACTCGGTCCCGAAGGGCCGATCGACCTTCTCCCGGATGTATCGCACGTAGACGTCGATGACGTTCGAGCGGTTCTCGTACGCGAAGTCCCAGGCGTGCTCGAGCAACTGGAGCCGGGAAAGAACCTGTCCGGGGCGGCGCATGAACGCCTCCAGTAGCGCGAACTCCTTGGGGGAGAGGCTGATTTCCGTTCGACCGCGCCACGCTCTTCGCGAAGCGGGATCGAGACGGAGCGTCCCGACGACCAGCTCCGTCGGCCGCTCGCCGCCGCCCCGCCTGATGAGGGCGCGCAGCCGCGCGAGGAGCTCGGCAAAGGAGAAGGGCTTCGTCAGGTAGTCGTCGGCGCCAACGTCGAGGCCGGCGACACGGTCGTCGACCCCGTCGCGCGCAGTCAGCATGAGAACAGGCGCCCAGACGCCCGCGTTCCGGAGCTGCCGGCACGTCTCGAAACCGCTCAGCCCCGGAAGCATGACATCGAGGACGATCGCCTCGTAGGGATGGGATTGCGCCATCCAAAGGGCGTCCTCGCCCGTCATGGCCACGTCCGCCGCGTGTCCCTCTTCCACCAAACCTCTCCGCAGGAGGCTGGCCATCTTCAGTTCGTCCTCGACGATCAAGACGCGCATCGCTCAAGTGTGCCCGCGCTCCATGAGAGTCGGATGAGAAAGCAGCGAGTCAGATAGCCCTTCCAAGATCAACTCGGACTGGATAGCCTCCCGGGTCTCCGAGGTCAGAGCGAAGGGAGTTCCAGAAGTGGGGAGAGTCCTTATGGGCTGCGTCGCCGTGCTGCTCGGCACGCTGGTCTTCGGTTCCACCGCAGGCGCGATCACGTATGGATCGCCGGACGGTGGCGCGCATCCGGAGGTCGGCGCGCTGCTCGCGCCGGTCGCGTATTCGGACGGGACGTGGGAGGCCTGCTCGGGCACGCTCATCTCGCCGACCGTCTTCCTGACAGCTGCTCATTGCGACCAGGGCGTGAGCCGGGTCGCGGTTACGTTCGACTCCTCCTACAACCCGGCGACCGGCAAGACGTATTGGGGCACGTGGCGCGCCGACCCGAAGTTCAGAGGCGCGCAGAGCGACCCGTACGACGTTTCAGTCGTCGTGCTCGACAAGGCCGTCAGGGGGATCGCACCGGCGCGTCTGCCGGCTGCTGGTTCCCTCGACAAGCTCGACCCGGCGACGAGGTTCACGTCGGTCGGCTACGGCGCGCAGTCGGTGACGATCGACCATGGGCCGACATTCCATTACGCGGACATCCGCTACGTCGCTACCGGCGGCCTGTACACGGTCACGAACGCGTGGTTGAAGATCTCGATGAACCCGGCCCACGGTGACGGCGGAACCTGCTACGGCGACTCGGGCGGCCCAAACTTTCTCGAGGTCGGCGACAGCGAGACGAACATCGTCGCGGGCACGACCATTACCGGTGACTTCATGTGCCGGGCGACGAACGTCGACTACCGGATGGACACGCCGTCCGCTCGGTCATTCCTCGAGCAGTTCGTCACGCTTCCGTAGTTGATCAGTCCAGCGCGGCGGCAAGCGCCTGCTTGCCGCCGCTGAGGATCGGTTCGCCGTGCGAGACGAGCACGCGCTCGACCGGGAGCTCGAGGAGAGGACGCAGTGTTCTGCGCAGATCGTCGTGCGTTCCCTTTCCCAGCCAGCGTTCCGGGCACAGGCGTAGCGGGTCGGAAGTTGGACGCGGCTTCGCGCCGGCGCCCAGGAGGACGTCCCCGACAACGACCGCGCGCTGGTCCGGCAGCCAGTACACGACCTCCGCCGATCGCGCTGTCTGGAAGGCGCGAATGCCGCCGGGAAGCGCGTCGCCGGCGCGGAACGGATCCGTCACTTCGATCCCCCGGCTCTTGAGCGGCCGTTCGGAGCGGGCCGAGGCCCACACTCGCTTCGCGCCGAGCGTACCCGTGCTGCGTCCGTGCCAGTAAACGGTGATGAGCACGTGGTCCGCCGCCGCAACCTCGCCCGGCGGATCGATCGGGTCGATCAGCACGAGCCCGTCGCTCGTCTGCACGGCGAGCGAGCCGACGTCCTCCTCCCAATGGTCATGGAACGCGGTCCAGCGGCGCAACCCAGGTGTGATCTCGAGCATTGACGCCATTTTCCCTAACAAGGCCTCAGTAGGCTGCGCCCATCCGCAGGCTCTTCTCCATCGGTGTCGTCACCGCGGCCCTGCTGGCGGTTGCCGGCTGCGGCGGGTCCGACAAGTCCTCGACTCCGCAGGGCGGCTATTCGCTTCCCTCGCCGACGACGACGACGACCACCACCGGTGGGACCGACCCGCTCGAGGGCGCGGGCACGACCCCTGTCGTGGGTACCGCGAGCGGCAGCGAGACCGCGCTCCTCGACCGCATCGCCGTCGGCCGGCACGAGGGCTACGACCGTGTCGTGTTCCAGTTCCAGAACGTCCTACCTGGCTATCGCATCGAGTACGTCCAGCCGCCGCTGAAGGAGGACGGGTCAGGCAACCCGGTGAGCGTCCAGGGCAATGCGATCGTGCTCGTGCGGATGGAGCCGGCATCGGGCTTCGACCTGAACACGGGCGAGGGCGTGATGACCTACAAGGGGCCGAAGCGGATCGACGGCGCGGCGGCAGGCGCCTCGGTCGTGCAGGAGCTCGTCCGGACCGGCGATTTCGAAGCGGTGCTGAGCTGGGCGATCGGGCTCTCGGACAAGGTCGACTTTCGTGTCCGGACGGCGACGTCGCCCACCCGGCTGATCGTCGACTTCCGGAATCACTGACGGCTATTCGGGCGTGACGTATGCGGCCGTGAGGCCGCCGTCGACGAGGAACGTCGCCCCGTTCACGTAGGACGATTCGTCGCTCGCGAGGAACAGGGCGGCGTTCACGATCTCGCGCGGCTTCGCGAGCCGGCCCATTGGCAGATGAATGCGCCGCCGCTCGTACGCCGCCGGGTCGTCGCCGAAGATCCGCAGCAGCAGCGGTGTCTCGACGGGCCCGGGGCAGAGAGCATTGACGCGGATCCCCTGGCGCGCGAACTGAACACCGAGCTCGCGGCTCAGAGAGAGAACCGCTCCCTTCGACGCGGTGTAAGAGATCTGCGATGTCGCCGCGCCTACGAGCGCGACGAACGACGCGACGTTGATGACCGAGCCGCCACCGCGTTCGAGCAGATGGGGGATGCCGTGCTTGCAGCACAGGTAGACGCCCTTCGTGTTGACGTCCTGGACGCGCTGCCACGCGTCGGGCTCGGTCACGAGTATGGAGTCGTCATCCGGCGGCGAGATCCCGGCGTTGTTGTAGAGGACGTCGATGCCGCCGTAGCGTTCGGCCGTTTGCTCGTACATCTCGCGCACGCTGTCCGAATCGGCTACGTCGACCTTGGTCGCGAACGCCTCGCCCGCTTCAGCGGCGGTCCTCTCGGCAGCGTCGGCGTCGACGTCAGCGACGCAGACCCGCGCACCCTCTTCGCAGAAGAGCAGGGCGGCCTCGCGGCCCATCCCGCCGCCGGCGCCGGTGATCACCGCGACCTTTCCGTCGAGTCGTCCCATCACGTCGCCATGAAGACGTTCTTGACCTCGGAGTAGCCGTCCATGGCGTGCATTCCCAGCTCGCGACCGAACCCGGATTGCTTGAAGCCGCCGAAGGGCGTCGACGCGCGCACCGAGCTGTTGGAGTTGATCGAGAGCACGCCGGTCTCGAGGGCGCGGGCCACCCGCAGCGCGCGGGCGCCGTTTTCCGTCCAGATCGATCCGGAAAGCCCGTACGGCGTGTCGTTGGCGATTCGAATGGCTTCGTCCTCGTCCGTAAACTGGATCACCGCGGCGACAGGACCGAAGACCTCCTCGCGCGCCACCCGGTCGTCGTTGGTGGCTTCGACGAGCGTGCACGGGAACCAGAAGCCGCGTCCATCGGGAGTGTCGCCGCGGAAGAGCGGGTCGCCGTCGACGAACGACGCAACGGTCTCGCGATGCTGCGCGGAGATCAACGGCCCCATCTCCGTCGCCTCATTCTCCGGATCGCCGACCTTGACCTTGCGGGTCGCCTCGACCAGCAACTCCACGAACCTGTCGTAGGCGCAGCGCTCGACCAGGATGCGCGATCGCGCACAGCAGTCCTGGCCTGCGTTGTCGAAGACGGCGTACGGCGCAGCGGCGGCCGCCTTCTCGAGGTCTGCATCCGCGAAAACGACGTTCGCGGATTTGCCGCCGAGCTCGAGCGTGACGCGCTTGATGGTTTCGGCAGCACCTTGCATGACGGTGCGGCCGACCTCCGTCGAACCGGTAAAGCCGATCTTGGCGACGGCGGGATGTTCGACCAGGCGTTGGCCGACGATGCGGCCGGGCCCGACGACAACGTTGACGACACCCTCGGGGATGCCCGCCTCGAGAATCAGCTCGGCGAGCCTGAGCGCGGACAAAGGCGTCAACTCCGCCGGTTTGAGCACAACAGTGTTTCCGCAGGCGAGCGCGGGCCCCAGCTTCCAGCTCGAGATGTTGAGCGGGAAGTTCCAGGGGACGATCAATCCGACGACTCCGAGCGGCTCTCGGAACGTCAGGTCGACGCCGCCGGCTACCGGGATCGTCTCGCCGTGGTGCTTGTCGACGGCGCCCGCATAGAAGTGGAAGACCTGCGCGACCATGCCGACCTCGGCGCGTGCGCCGCCGATCGGTTTGCCGACGTTCTGCGATTCGATCCGCGCCAGCTCTTCCGTGTGTTCTTCGACGAGTGTCGCGAGGCGGCGCAGCAACCGGGCGCGATCGGTTGGAGCCACGGAGCGCCACTCCGGGAAGGCGGCTTTCGCCCGCGCGACTGCGGCGTCCGTCTCCTCGACGCCGGCTGCGTCGAGCTCCGCGATCGACTCCTCCGTTGCAGGATTGATCACGGCGAAGCTCATCCCGTGCATTTGAGCACGTCGAGCGTGCCCGCGGGCTACCAAGGCGCTATAGGGAGAAGATCCGACTGTGTGGAAACTCCGTCGCACTTTCGGCGCGGTGTCTGACACCAGGCCGTGGCAAGAAGTGACGACAGGGCAAATGGCTCCGCTACAGCGGTTCCGTCGCATTCGGGACGCCTTGGTGACGCGCTCGGCGCGGTGTCCGACACCTGGCGGTAGCTCGAGTGGCGCCGGCTCGTGGAGACGGCTACGGGTGTCAGTCGGCTCGGGCGGAGCGGTACTCGCCGGCTTCGCGGACCAGCTCCTCGAAGAGCTTCATGTCTTCGCCCGCTTCCGGATGCCACAGGACTCCCAGCGCGAAGCGGTGCGATGGATCTTCAACGGCTTCGACGGTCCCGTCCTCCGCGTGCGCGGAGACGCGGAGACCCTCGCCCACTCGGCCGAAGCCTTGATGGTGATGCGATTTCACCGGCGCGCGGTCGCCCAGCAGCACGGAGAGACGCGTTCCTTCCTCGAGGGTCACGTCGTGGTCGGCGAACGCTCCCGGGGTGTGCTTGTGCCGTTCGTCGCCGACGACGTCTGGTAGATGCTGAACCAGGTCGCCGCCCCGAGCGACGTTGAGGACTTGCGAGCCGCGGCAGATCGCGAGCACGGGCATGTCGCGCTCGAGTGCGGCCTGCAGCAGTGCCAGCTCCGCCCGGTCGCGCTCCTTCGCGATCCCGAAGGTCTCCGTGTGCGCCTCCTGGCCGTAGAGCTCCGGATCGAGATCGGAGCCACCCGAGAAGACCAGGCCGTCCACTGCGTCCAGGGTCTCATCGATCCCGTCAGCGGAAGGGGGCACGAGCAGGGCGCGACCGCCGGCCTGCTCCACCGCATGCACGTAATCGGCAGGGATCAACGCCGCCTCGAGCGCCCAGTAGCTCCACTTTGCAGGGACGACATAGGTCGTGATCCCGACGACCGGCCTGGCCATTGACATGACGTTATAGGTTTGCTTCATGGCGAACATCCTGGCGATCGACCAGGGGACGTCGTCGACCAAGGCGCTCGTTGTCGCGGACGCGGGCGAGGTCCTCGGCGAGGGCAGTGCGTCCGTCAATCCCGAGGCGAAGAGCGGCGGTGCGGTCGAGCAGGATCCGCAGGAGCTCCTCGAGTCGATCGTCGCTGCCGGCCGCGCAGCGCTCGCGGCCGCCGGCGTCGCGGTCGAGGCGGTCGGAATCGCGAATCAAGGCGAAACGGTCTTGCGCTGGGATCGTGAGAGCGGCAAGCCGCTCGGCCCGGCCCTGAGCTGGCAGGACCGGCGCGCAGCTCCGATTGCACGCGAGCTCGAGACCCGCGCCGACAGGCTCACGGAAATCACCGGGCTGCCGCTCGACCCGTACTTCGCCGCTCCGAAGATGACGTGGTTGCGTCGGGAGACGGGCGACGAAGGCGTGATCACGATGATCGACGCATGGCTCAACCAGCAGCTGGCAGGCGCCTTCGTCACGGACGCAGCGACGGCGTCGAGGACGTTGTTGCTCGATCTCGAGAGCACGACCTGGTCGGACGAAGCCTGCGCACTATTCGAGATCGATCCGGCGACCCAGCCCGAAATCGTGGACTGTGCCGCGTCGGTCGGCGAGACGACCGTGTTCGGCGATTCGCTCCCGGTCACGGGACTCGTCGTCGACCAGCAGGCGGCGCTGTTCGCCGAGTCCTGCTTCGCGCCGGGAGAGGCCAAGTGCACGTACGGCACCGGAGCCTTCATCCTGGCGACCGCCGGCGACCAGGCGCTGCACTCGAAGGCGCGGCTCGCCGCGTGTGTCGCGTGGCGGCTCGGCGGCCACTCGACCTACTGCCTCGACGGCCAGGTGTACAGCGCGGGTTCGGCCGTCTCGTGGCTCGAGGAGCTGGCCTTGATCAAGGAGGCGGCCGACCTCGACCGCATCAGCTCCGATGAGGGGGAGGAGGCGCTCTTCGTTCCCTCGCTAGCCGGGCTGGGCGCGCCGTTCTGGGCGCCCGACGCTCGCGGCGGCTGGCTCGGCCTGTCCCTCGCCACGAGCCGCGACGACCTTGTGCGGGCGGTGATCTGGGGAATTGCCGCCCAGGTTGCCTCCCTTGCCCGCGCGATGGGCGACGACATGGGCCGCCCGCTCGAGCGTCTCCGCGTCGACGGCGGCCTCACGCGCTCGAAGGCGCTGATGCAGGCACAGGCCGACCTCCTGCAGGCCCCGGTCGAGCGTTATCCCTCGGCCGACGCGACCGCGCTGGGCGCCGGGGCGCTCGCGCGGTTGGGGAGCGGCGTGGCTTCCACGCCTCAAGAGGCCGTCGGGGACTGGACTCCGGCCGAGGTGTTCGAGCCGCAGATGAGGGCGGCGGAGGCACGGGAGCGGCTCGCGCGCTGGGAAGCCGCGGCAGCAGCCCTCGCCGATCTCTCGCGCAACGGCAACTGAACCGCGACGTCGTCATCGCGGGTGCGGGCGTCGTGGGAGCGGCCGTCGCGCGCGAGCTGTCGCGCTTCCACCTGAGTTGCACGCTGCTCGAAGCTGGTCCTGACATCGGCGCAGGAACGAGCAAGGCGAACACGGCGCTGCTGCACACCGGCTTTGACGCCAAGCCGGGCACGCTCGAGGCGCGCCTCGTACGGCGCGGACACGAGCTCCTCTCCGCATATGCAGCGCAGGTCGGCATTCCGCTGGCGCGCATCGGCGCGCTCCTCGTCGCGTGGACTCCGGAGCAGCGCGCAGCCTTCCCCGAAATCGTCGAGCGTGCACACGCGAACGGCGACGCCGCAATTCGGGGAGTGGAAGTCGAAGAGCTCTACAGACGCGAACCACACCTCGGTCCAGGCGCCCACGGCGCGCTCGATATTCCAGACGAGGGCATCGTCTGCCCCTTCACCACGCCGCTCGCGTACGCCACCGAAGCGGTGCTGAACGGTTGCGAGCTCCGGCGCGGCACACGTGTCGTCGCAGTCGAGCGACGCAGCGAGGGCGGCTTCAACCTGCAGACGACCGCCGGTCTGATCAGCACGCGCTTCTTCGTGAACGCCGCCGGCCTCTACAGCGACGAGCTCGATCGTCTCGCCGGCCACGGCGGCTTCACGATCACACCGCGTCGCGGCGAGCTGATCGTCTACGACAAGCTTGCGCGCCCTCTGTTGAACCACATCGTGCTTGCCGTACCAACCGGTACGACGAAAGGGGTACTCGTCGCACCGACGGTCTTCGGAAACGTCCTCGTCGGCCCGACCGCGCAGGACGTCCAGCGGAAGGACGACACCTCCTCAACGGCGGAAGGCCTCGCCTACTTACGCGCAGAGGGCACGCGCATCCTGCCCCACCTGTCGCAGCACGAAACGACTGCCGTCTACGTCGGTCTCCGGGCTGCGACCGAGCACACCGACTACCAGCTCACGATCCATGCAGCGGAGGGCTATGCCTGTATCGGCGGCATCCGCTCGACCGGGCTCAGCGCCTCACTCGCGATCGCCGAGCATGTCCGGACGGAGCTAGGTGCTGCAGGTCTCGAGCTTCGCCCGAAGGAGAGCCCGGCGACCGTCCGCATGCCGAACATCGGCGAGCTCTCGCCACGCCCTTACGAACAGGGCGGCCGCATTGTCTGCTTCTGCGAACGCGTCACGCTCGCCGAGATCGAGGCGGCGCTGGGCAGCACGATCCCGCCCGTGGATCTCGACGGCCTGCGCCGCCGCACGCGTGTGTTGATGGGACGATGCCAGGGCTTCTACTGCGGTGCGCGCGTCGCGGCCCTGCTGCGGGAGGGCACCGAGTGACCGACGTGATCGTTGTCGGCGGCGGCCCCGCGGGTCTCGCGTGCGCGATCGAGCTCCGGCGGCGAGGGATCTCGGACGTCGTCGTGCTCGACCGGGAGGAACGGGCCGGTGGAATCCCACGTCACTGCGCGCACCAGGGTTTCGGCGTCCGCGACCTTCGCCGCGCCCTTACGGGACCGGCGTATGCGCAGCGGTACGTCGAACTCGCGCAGCGGGCGGGTGTGGACATCCGCGCCGAGACGATGGTCACGGGCTGGTCGCCGGACGGATCTCTCGAGGTAACAGCTCCCGAAAGTCGCGAGTCGCTGCGCGCGTCCGCAATCGTTCTCGCGACCGGCTGCCGCGAGCGCCCCCGGCCCGCACGGCTCGTCCCCGGCTCACGTCCGGAAGGCGTGCTCACAACGGGTCTGCTGCAACAGCTGGTGGAGCTGCGGAGCCCGCGCATCGGCACGCGAGCTGTGATCGTCGGGGCGGAGCACGTCAGCTTCTCGGCACTGCTCACGCTCGTCCATGCCGGCGTAAGGGTCGCCGGCATGGCGACGCATCTGCCCAGACACCAGTCGCTCCCCGGTGCGGTTGTGGGCGCGGCTCTGCGCTACCGCCTGCCGCTCTGGACGCGAACTCTGCTGACCGAGATCCGCGGGCTTCCGCGCGTCGAGGAAGTCGAGCTGCGTGACCTCGGCACGGGCGCAACGAGGGCGGTTACCTGCGACACGGTCGTGTTCACCGCCGACTGGATCCCGGACCACGAGTTGTCGGTCACCGGCGGCCTCGAGCTCGATCCGGGGACGCGCGGGCCGCAGGTGGACACGGCGCTCCGCACCACGCACGCGGGTCTCTTCGCTGCCGGCAATCTGCTTCAGGGCGCCGAGCCGGCCCACGTCGCCGCGCTGAGCGGGCGCCATGCCGCGGCGGCGGTGGCGGGCTGGCTGAATCAATGCGATCGCTGGCCCGAGCGCGTGCCGATCGTCTGCCGTCCTCCTCTGTTGTGGATCTCGCCGAACGCGGTGAGTGGCGGAGAGCCACCGTCTCGAGACCGGTTCGCCCTTCGGTCGAGCGCCTTCCTCGACGGCCCCGACATCGAGATCCGCCAGCACGACCGGCTGCTTTGGACCGGGCGCCTGCGAAGGATGGTCCCCGGCCGTTCGAGTTCGCTACCGGCGAGTTGGCTCGTGAAGGTCGACCCGCATGGGAGCGCGATCGAGGTTCAGTCGGCCGCGCAGTGGCATTGACTCTTTGTTGCATAAGGCATTACGCTCGCCGCTCCTAGAAGAGGAGGATGGCGATGTCAGGAGGGATGGAAGACCGCGACGTTCAGCAGCTCGCGGAGTTGGGATACAGGCAGGAGCTCACCCGTGCGTGGAGCAGCTTCACGAACTTCGCGATCTCGTTCACGATCATCTCGGTCCTCGCGGGGTGCTTCACGAACTTCTCCTTCGCCTGGGGCGGCGGCGGGCCAGCCGCGATCGCGTGGGGGTGGCCGATCCTCTGCGCCTTCGTCCTCCTCGTCGCGCTGTCGATGGCGGAGCTGACTTCCGCATATCCGACCGCGGGTGGCCCTTACTGGTGGTCGGCGAAGCTCGGCGGCGCAGGCTGGAGCTGGTTTACGGGCTGGTTCAACATCGTGGGTGTCGTCGGCATCGTCGCCGGAGTCGGCTACGGCTGCGCGATCTTCGCCAATGCGCTTTTCGGCCTCTACGGCCTCGACGTCCTCGGCGTGAATTTCGGGGACAGCAAGCACATCCTGGGCGAGACGTTCGCACTCTTCGTGATCATCCTCGTCCTCTACACGATCGTGAACATCTTTGCCGACAATCTCCTCGGAATGTTCAACAACATCTCGGTTTGGTGGCACGTGCTCGGCGTGCTTACGATCATCGGCATCCTCGCTTTCGTCCCCGATCAGCACCAGAGCACGACGTTTGTCTTCACCGAACGGCTCAACAACACCGGTTTTCACGGCGGAGCGATCGGTGGATCGTTCTTCTGGCTGTACATCCTTCCGGTTGGCTTCATCTTGACCATGTACACCCAGACGGGCTATGACGCGTCCGCGCATACCGCGGAGGAGACTCGAGGGGCTGCGCTCGGCGCGGCCAAGGGCGTTTGGAAGTCGGTCTTCTACTCCGCCATCGCAGGCTGGTTCGTGCTCCTCGCGTTCCTCTATGCGGCCAAAGACGTCAAGGCCGTGAACGGCGCGGGCGGCACTTCGATCTCGATCTTCACGAGCGCCATGAACAACCACATGTGGGCAGCGAAGATGGTGATCCTGATCGCCACCGTGGGTCAGCTCTTCTGCGGAGCGGCCGGGCTGACGAGCGCATCACGTACCTGGTACGCGTTCTCACGCGACCGGGGCATGCCCGGCTGGCGGCTGTTCCGGCGCCTCAATCGGCAGCGGGTGCCGCTCTACGCTGTGATGGCGGTGTCGACGGCGTCCCTGATCATCACGATTCCGGCGATCTGGGGGAGCGCGCTCGGCGTCCCGTTCGCGTACTTCGCCATCACCTCGATCTGCACCGTTGGTCTGTACCTCGCATACATCATCCCGGTGTACCTGCGCCTGAGGGCAGGGGCCAGCTTCCAGCCCGGTCCGTGGACCCTGGGGCGCCATTATCGCTGGATAAATGGCGGCGCGATCTTGTTCGTCCTGCTCGTTGTGTATTCGCTCGACATCCCGATCGTCCCGGGCGGGGTCCCGTGGAAGAACGAGTTCGACTGGACCGCCGTGAACTACTCGCCGCTCGTCCTCCTGGTCGGCGTCGCTGTTGGAATCTGGTGGGTTGTCGACGCCAAAAACAAGTACAAAGGCCCGGTGCGAACAATCGACGAAGCGCCCATGGAGATTCCGGGCGAGAGGTCCGAAACGGGTCCAGCACCGACTCCGGTGGCCTAGCTCAACGCAACGTGTTCGGGCGCGGCGCTCAGCCGCGCTCGAACATGCGCGCGCGCTCGTAGTCGGTCACAACCTGGTCGAACAGGCGTTGCTCGGTGCGCCCGTAGTTCAGGTAGTGCGACCACACCTCTTCCCCGAAGGCCTGTTTGGCGAACGAGCTCTGCTCCCACAGATCGACGGCCTCGCGGAGCGACGATGGGAACGCCTCCGCCTCTCCCGCCTCGTAGGCGTTGCCCTTGAGCTCCGGCCCGGGATCGGTTCCGTCCTCGATTCCGTCGAGCCCGGCGGCCAGCACCGCAGCAAACGCGAGATACGGATTCACGTCCGCGCCCGGGATTCGGCACTCGACTCGGTGCGCCTGTCCGTGGCCGACGATCCGAAAACCACAGGTTCTGTTGTCGCGACCCCAGCTCACGGACGTCGGCGCCCAGCTCTCTGCCGCGTAGCGCTTGTACGAGTTGACGCTCGGTGCGACGAACAGGGCGAGCTCGCGGATGTGCTTACGGAGGCCGCCGAGATAGTGGCGGAAGACGTCCGTCTCGTCGTGGCCGTCGATGAAGGCGCTCTGGTCGGTGTCGAGCGCCACGAGGCTGGAGTGGATGTGGCAGGAGCTGCCGATGTCCTTCTCGGAAGGCTTCGCCATGAACGTGACCGACAGCCCGTTCTTGTGCGCGATCTCCTTGACGCCGTTCTTGTAGATCGTGTGCCGGTCCGCCGAGGTGACCGCGTCGGCGTAGCGCATGTTCAGCTCGTGCTGTCCGTACCACGCCTCGCCCTTGGAGAACTCGACAGGGATGCCTGCGCCCTGCATGCCGAGGCGCACTTGTCGCATGAAGTTCTCGTCGCGCGTCGTGGCGAGGACGTGGTAGTCCATGATGTAGGGCACCGTTGGCGTGAGCCCGCGGTAGCCCATCTCCGCCGCTTCTTCAAAGCTGTCTCGGTACAGATAGAACTCGAGCTCCGAGGCCATCATCGGCGCATACCCCATGCCATGGGCGCGCTCGAACTGCCTGATCAGCACCTGGCGCGGCGATTCGACAACCGGGCTCCCGTCGTCCCAGGCGACGTCGCAGAGCACGAGTGCCGTTCCGTCCAGCCAGGGGATCCTGCGTAGCGTCGCGAAGTCGGGAGCGATCGTGAAGTCCCCGTAGCCGCGCTCCCAGTTCGCCATCTCGTAGCCGGGAACGGGGTCCATCTCCATGTCGAGCGCGAGCAGATAGTTGCACCCTTCGACGCCGTGGTCGACGACGTCTTCGAGGAAATACTCGCCCTGGATGCGCTTGCCGATCAGCCTTCCCTGCATGTCGGTGAAAGCAGTGATGATCGTGTCGATCGTTCCGGCCTCGATCTCCTGCCGCAGTTCGTCGAGGGTGAGCATCCCCTGCAGAGTCCCCGGCCCGCCGCTGCGCGGAGCGGACCCGTCTCTGCGGTCCGCGCCGACGTGCGCCGTCTCGGTGGCTTGAGGCTTCGAGATGCCAGCGATCCTCTCTCTCGGAGTAGTTCGTGTCAACATGGACATCATGGATCAGGACGTCGTCCTGGTGAGGATCCGTGAAATCTGCCTCGCCTTACCTGCAACGAGCGAGCGGCTCAGCCACGGAGCGCCGACGTTCTTTGTCCGGGAGAAGCGCGCGTTCGTGATGGTGCTGAGCAACCATCACGGGGACGGCCGCTTCGCCATCTGGTGCGCCGCCCCCGACGGAATGCAGAGGCTGCTCGTCGACTCCGACCCGGAGCGTTTCTTCGTTCCGCCGTATGTCGGGCACAGAGGATGGCTCGGCGTCCGGCTCGACCGACGACTGGACTGGGACGAGCTAGCCGGGATCGTCGAGGACGCCTATGGCGAAGTCGCTCCGCCGAAGCTCGTCGAGGCGGCGCGGCTCATCGAGTAGGGCGTCCTACCTCTTCTTGCCCCAGATAGTTGGATCGAAGCCGAAGGTCTGCGCGAGATCCTTGCGCTCCGCGTTGACCGCAGCCGCTCGGCTCGCGCTGTAATTCCAGACCGTCTCCTGCGCCGCGCCGTGCGTGCGATGGATCTCCAATGCAGCCGGGTCGTGCTCGTCGACGAACTCGAACGCGTAATCGGCGGTCTCGAGAAAGTTCGCGCTCTCGAAGAGCTCCGTGCGCCGCTGGTAGCCCGGTTCGAAGATGATTTCGAAGAGCTTGTATACGGGCTCCTCGGGCCTGATCGGCCGGACGACCGTTTCCAGCTCGACCTTGTCCTGCGCTGCGAGCTCGACGCCGTGCTGCTCCGCGAGCGCCTGCGCGAGCTCGGCGCCGGACAGGAGACCGCGCGAGACGAGGATCTCGCCGAGACGGCTGCCTTCTTCACGCTGGGCGACGAGCGCGCGGTCCAACTGCGACTCCGTCAGGAACTCCAGCTCGACGAGGACCTTGCCGAGCGGACGCCACGCCTGCTCAGGCTCCGACGCCACCGGAGCCGGCGGCGTGGGTGCGCCTTCCTTGGGAGACAGCTGGACGCCGTGTTGCTCGGAGAGGACGCGCGCGAGCGAGAACGCAGACAGGTAGCTGTTGGCGACGAGGATCTGCCCGAGGAGGCGTCCGCTCTTCGCTTGCTCGGCGAGCGCCTGCTCGAGCTCGTCTTCGGTCAGCAGCTCCTCGGCGACGAGGAGCTCGCCGAGCTGGCGCCAGGGAAATTGAAGCGCTGCACTCTCCACAGCCCTTCTATCGGCAGCGAGGGCTCAATAGTTCAGTCCTTCTCCACGGGCGATGACCACCGCGGTTCTCCAGAGGATTCGCAGGTCGTAACGCACCAGCGCCCAGCTCGAGAGCGTGCTATGGCACTGGAGGTACCGGGAGTCGAGGTCCTCGTACGCGATCCCCTCGCCCTTTGTCACCTGGGCCGGACCGGTCAGGCCCGCGAGCATCCGATTCCGGTAGTCCAGGCCCTCGGCGACCTGTCGTCGCACCATCTCAGGCGGCCAGGGTCGCGGCCCGACGAGGCTGATGTCCCCGCGCAGGACATTCAGGAGCTGCGGCAGCTCGTCCAGGTACCAGGGCTTGAGCAGCCGCCTGCCGACCCAGGTCAGATTGGCCGGGTCCGCCTCGTAGAGCCGCGCGTGCCCGCGGGCGGCGCGCAGCTCGTCCAGCACGTCTCGTCTGAGCGTGCGGAACTTGAGCAGCCCGAACAGACGGCCACGCGAGATGCGGGGCTCGCAATAGAAGAAGCCGCCGCGGTCACGCCGCGAGACGATCATGTCGGCCGCCATCGCGACGAGCAGAATCAGGATGAGCGGAGAGAGCAGCGCGACGAGGGCCGCTGCGACGATCAGATCGAGGACTCGCTTCGCGATGACGCGAGCATGTCATCAGCGTCGGGCATGTACGAGTTAGGGAAGGCGTTACCGGGCGGCTGCGGGCTCCGGTGTCTGTGCTGCCTCCGACTCCTCGGACCAAGCGGTCACCTCCTGGGAAGCGGCACCCCTCTCGACGTCGAACTTCAGCTCGTCGCCGTCGGCCTCGACCTGCACCTTGTCGCCGGGCTCGACCTCGCCGCTCAGCACCATGCGCGAGAGCTCGTTCTCGACGAGCCGCTGGATCGTGCGCGCCAGGGGCCTTGCCCCGAACTCCGGGTCGTAGCCCTCCTTGGCGAGCAGCCGCACCGCTTCTTGCGTGAACTCGAGCTCGATGTGCTGCGCCCGCAGGCGCCTCTCGAGCCGGTCGAGGAGAAGCTGCGTGATGTCCACGAGCTGCTCTTCGGTCAGCGCGCGGAAGACGATGATCTCGTCGATCCTGTTGATGAACTCCGGCCGGAAGCTCTCGCGGAGGATCTGCATGAGGTCATCCTTCAGCTGCTCGAACGGCTCGTTCGTGCGCGCCTGCTGCTGGATGCGGTCGGCGCCGAGATTGGACGTCCTGATCACCACGGTGTTCTTGAAGTCCACCGTGCGCCCCTGCGCGTCGGTGAGGCGCCCATCGTCGAGAATCTGCAGCAGGATGTTGAACACGTCCGGATGCGCCTTCTCGATCTCGTCGAAGAGCAGCACCGAGTAGGGGCGGCGCCGCACCTGTTCGGTGAGCTGTCCGGCCTCCTCGTACCCGACGTAGCCCGGAGGCGCCCCGACGAGCCGCGAGACCGTGTGGCGCTCCTGGAACTCGCTCATGTCGAACCTCACCATCAGGTCCTCGCTGCCGAACAGCGCGTCGGCGAGCGTGCGCGCGAGCTCTGTCTTGCCGACGCCGGTCGGGCCGAGGAAGAGGAAGCTGCCAATCGGCTTGCGTGGATCGCCGAGGCCGGCGCGCGATCGTCGCACCGCTTCCGCCACAGCTTTCACCGCCTCCTCCTGTCCCACGATTCGCCCGTGCAGCTGCTGCTCCAGGTCGAGTAGGCGCTGCCGTTCCTCGGTCGTCAGCTGCGAGATGGGGATGCCGGTCGCGCGTGACACCACGACCGCGATGTCCTCCGCGGTGACCTCGGGCGCGCGCTGCCGCCTCTTCTGACGCTCGTCCAGTTCGCCGCGGCGCGACTCCATCTGGTCGGTGAGCTGGCCGGCGCGGTCATAGTCCTCTGCCGTCGTCGCCTGGTCGCGCTCCCGTGCGAGCCGCCGCAGATCCTCCTCGAGGTTCCTCGTGTCGTCATCTTTGGTCCTGTTGCGCAGCCGCACGCGCGCACTCGCCTGGTCGATGAGGTCGATCGCCTTGTCGGGTAGGAAACGGTCGCGGATGTAGCGATCGGAGAGCTCCGCGGCGGCGACGATCGCCTCGTTGGAGATACGGACGCGGTGGAATGCCTCGTAGCGGTCCTTCAACCCGTGCAGGATCTCGATCGTCTCGTCGACGGTCGGCTCGCGCACTAAGACTGGCTGGAAGCGCCGTTCCAACGCGGGATCGCCCTCGACGTCCTTGCGATACTCGTCCAGCGTCGTCGCGCCGACCACGTGCATTTCCCCGCGCGCGAGTGCCGGCTTGAGCATGTTGCCCGCGTCCATCGCGCCTTCGGCCGCGCCGGCGCCGACGAGCGTGTGCAGCTCGTCGACGAAGAGGATGATGTTCCCTTCGTTCTCGACGATCTCGTCGATCACCTTCTTCAACCGCTCTTCGAACTCCCCGCGGTACTTCGACCCGGCGACCATGCCGGCGAGGTCGAGCTGAACGACGCGTCTGTCGGTGAGCGTCTCCGGAACCTCGTCGTTGACGATGCGCTGAGCGATGCCCTCGACGATCGCGGTCTTGCCGACGCCGGGATCGCCGATCAGCGCAGGATTGTTCTTCGTCCGCCGCGACAGGATCTCGATCGTTTGCTCGATCTCGTCGGCGCGTCCGATGACCGGATCGAGCTTGCCCTCTCGCGCCATCTGCGTCAGGTCACGGCCGTACTGGTCGAGCGTCGGAGTCTTGCTCGTCTCGCGCGTGCCACCGCCGGCCTCGACACCGCGGATGACCGCGCCGCGCAGCTTCGTATGGGAGACGCCGAAGCGCTGCAGTAGCTGACCGGCCTCGCTCTCGTCGTCGCGCGCGAGCGCGAGCAGCACATGCTCGGGCCCGACGTAGGAAGAACCGAGCTCACGGGATTCTTCATACGCGGCGAGCAGCGCGGCCTTCGCGTCCGGCGCCAGCGACGGTGACACGTCGGTGCGCGAAGCCTTGTCGGCCTCGTCCTCGATCTCGGCCGCAATCGCTTCCGCATCGGCGTCGATCTGTCGCAGCACGTGGCGAACGACGTCGTCCTGGAGGGCTGCGTACAGGAGATGCTCACTGTCGAGGTCGAGGCTTCCCCACTCGACGGCCGTCTGCGCGGCCCGCTGCAACAGCTCGCGTGTCGCGTCGCTGAAGAACTGCGTGACGTCGACGCGTTCGACCTGCCGCTGGGCGGCCGCCGGCCTGCACGCGCCGCCGCCGGGGGACGATTGTCCGTCTCCGAAGAAGTCGGAGAAGAAGTCGTCGAACAGACTGCCGCCGCGTCCGCCGAAGCGGCTCGACATCTGCTCTTCGGCGAGATCGATCTCGCAGAGGTATTCGACTTCCTGCGTCCCGTCAGGGCGAAGCCGCACTCTCGACGCGACTGCGGGCCGTCCATGTCGCGGGCAAACGGGTTGATCGGCGGCGGCCATTGAGAATCCTCCCTGGTTGGACGACACGCTGAAGTAAGGCGTTCAGCCTTCGCCGTCTTATAACCCGGCCGCCAGGAACCTCAAGCTCGCCAGGAGAGGAAGGCCTCTCCCGAAAGAGGATCAGAGCCGGGTCGGCAGCGTTCCCCTCGGCGGTTTGGGGCGGGAGCGGTGCATCGTGAGCCGTACCGCGCTGCCGTAAGGCCCGCGTCCAACCTCGAGCGAGTCCGTCAGTTGGCGCGCCAGCCACAGCCCCCAGCCCTCGTTCCGGTTCGTTGGAGGCATGTAGCCGGCGGCGAGATCAACGATGCCCCCGCCGTCGTCCTCGATCTGGCAGACGAAGCTCTCGTGTTCTTCCCACGCGGTCACGAAAACGGGGGCGCTGCCGTGGACGAAGGCATTGTGCGCGACCTCGCCCACCGCGGCGAGTAGCTGCTGCATCTGCCATTCGGCGAGTCCAGCCCGGCGCGCCTGAGCCTCCACGTAGGTGCAGGTGTCTGCGACGTCCCCGGGTTGGTGGGTCAACGTCTGGCGATCGTCGAGCGCGAGGGGCTGTGTGGGTGGCCCGCTAGGCGGCAGGTACGACTCGCTCGCCGACGCGGATCCATGTTCGATCACAGTGGGATGTGACGTTAGAACGTCATCGATGATCGATTCCGGCAGGACTTCGGTGTTGTACGCACAGAGCACCGACAGCGGTAGGGGCGCCAGCAACGTGTTCAGGATCGACTCGTACTGCGCCCACTGCTCCACGGCATGGTCGCGTCGAAGAGGCGCAATCTCCCCGACGCCGCGCACGCGCGACCGTCCCTTCGCGATCTGCCCCTCGACGAAACCCACCCAGCGACCGATTTGTCTCGGCGGGGTTGCGATACCAGTCTTCGCCGTCGGCGAGGAGCACCAGCGGCGAAGGCTCGTCCAATGCCGCACGAAATGCCTCGAGATTTTCCGCGGAGCTCACGACCACGGCGCTCTCATCCTTGTCGAGACCCTCGGCGACGAAGGGCGCGGTCAGGGAAGCGAACTCGTCGGCTGAGGTGTAGAGGAGCGCCTCGTGCCGAGCCCCTGGCCCTTCGTAAGAGTCTCGAAAGATCGTCGTCATGATCCGGGACGTGCGCCGCTCCGACAGAGTAGCGTCCGTTTTTTGCGTTTTCCAGGTGTTCCGGGAACCTACGGCTTCCCCAGGAGTAGTCTCTCTTCAGTGCTGCTCAACCGGGAGCAGGAGCTCCAGTTCATCGACGGTCTTCTCGCCGATGTGCGGGCGGGGGAGGGCGGCGCTTTTGTGCTGAGGGGCGACCCGGGCATCGGGCTGACAACGTTGCTTGATTACGCAGGCGGGGCCGCCTCGGACATGCGCGTTGTTCGCGTGCCCGGCGTCGAGACCGAGTTCCACCTCGCCTTCGCCGGTGTACAGCAACTCTGCGCTCCTCTGCTCGACGGGCTCGACGCCTTACCCGATCGGCAGCGAGCGGCTCTCGAGTCGGCTCTCGGGCTCAACGGTGGCGACTCGCCGGACGTCTTTCTCGTGGGCCTTGCCGTTCTCACGCTTCTTGGCCACGCAGTCGGCGAAGAGCCGTGCCTCTATCTCTTCGACGATGCACAATGGCTGGACGAGGCTTCTGTCGAGGCGATCGCGTTCGTCGCTCGCAGGCTTGACGCGGAGCCGATCGCCTTTCTCTTCGGCGTGCACGAGCCGACGATGTCGCGAGTTCCGCTCGACGGCATCTCGGACTTTAGGGTTGTCGGGCTCGCAGCCGACGAGAGCCGAGAGCTTCTCCGCCGGGTCGTGGCGGGGCCCTTGGACCAGAGCGTCAGAGAACGTCTCGTTGCTGAGACCGACGGCAACCCGCTCGCGCTGGTCGAATTGCCGGCCGAGCTCACCGCCGACCAGTTGGCGGGAGTCGCCACGCTGCCTGAAACGCTTCCGTTGGGAGTCCGCCTCGAGCAGGACTTCTTGAACCAGTTTCGGCAGCTACCTGCCCCCACGAAGATGTTGCTCTTGCTTCTGGCCGTCGAGCCGGGCGGAGATCCGAACGTCTTCTGGCTTGCCGCAGCGAACCTCGGAATTTCGGCCGAGGATGCAGGCGCTGCGGTTGACGCGGGTCTTCTGAAGATCACCCCGCACGTGCGGTTCCGGCATTCCCTGATGCGGTCGGCGATCTCGGCAGACGCATCGGTGCTCGATTCACAACGTGCCCATCGAGCATATGTCGACGTCATCGATGCAGACGTCGATCCTGATCGCCGCGTGTGGCATCGCGCCGGAGCCTGTTCCGGGCCCGACGAGGAGATCGCGCACGAGCTGGAGGTGTCGGCCGCGCGTGCAAAAGGGCGCGGAGACAATCGAGCTGCCGCAGGCCTGCTCCAGCGGGCCGCGGCGCTCACGCCGGATCCGGCGCGGCGCGGTGGGCGCATGCTTGCCGGAGCCCAGGCCGAGCTCGCCGCCGCGAACGCGGGTCGGGCGACGGCGCTGCTCGGGCAGGCGACCGAGCTCCCGCTGAGCGATCTCGAGCGAGTGCAAGCAGCGAGACTGCGAGCCTCGATCGGCTTCGCGTTCGGACAAGGTGCCGATAGCGCTGCGATGTTGCTCGAGGCTGCACGCGCGCTCGAGTCGCTGGACGTGCGCGCCGCGCGCGAGGCATATCTGGAAGCACTCGAAGCATCGGTCTACAGCGGTCGCTACGGCAACGGTGGGGCGATTCGCAAGGCGGCCGCCGCGGCGCGTGCCGGGCCGCCGGCGCCCAAGCCGGAGACCGCCGCAGATCTTCTCCTCGACGGCGTTGCCGAGCTCCTCCTGGACAACCGGGACAGGGGCGTGCCGGTCGTCCAGAAGGCGATCGAAGCGCTGAAACAGACTCCGGAACTGCGCTGGCAGGCATTCGGCTGCCTCGCAGCGATGGAGATCTGGGATGACGCCGGACTGCACACACTGGCGACGACGCAGCTCGTGCTCGCTCGCGAGGCCGCCGCGCTCACGCCACTGACAATCGCCCTCGACCAGATCGCGGGCGGCGATAACGTCGTCAGCGGCCAATTCGCAGTTGCAGAGGCGAACTTTGCCGAAGCCCAAGAGCTGGCCGAGGCGACGGGGGAGGCGGGCATCGCAAGCCACGCGAGCGCAGGAGCCCTGATCGTCTCGGCTTGGCGCGGACGGACGCCTGAAGCACGCGACCTTGCGCAGGCCAACATGCGAGACGCGATTGCACGCGGGCTTGGCCGTTACGTCACGCTTACGCAGTACGCCACGGCCGTGCTCGAGAATGGTCTCGGTCACTACGAGGAGGCGCTGGCCGCAGCGCGCTCGGCCGCCCAGGATCAGGCGCTGTATCTCAGTACCTTCGCCCTGCCGGAGCTCGTCGAGGCGGCCGTCCGCGGCGGCGAGCATGAGCTTGCTGCCGCAGCGGCCGACCAGCTCGCAGAGCGCACGCTGAGCGGCACCGAGTGGGCCCGCGGCATGCTCGCCCGGTCCCGGGCCCTGATCAGCTCCGACGGAGAAGCCGAGCCGCTGTACCGAGCGGCGATCAAGCATCTCCAAAACTGTCGGGCGGCGCCTCATCTGGGCCGTGCGCACCTCCTCTATGGCGAGTGGCTACGGCGGCAAAACCGACGCCGCGACGCCCGCAGCCAGCTCCGGACCGCGCACGAGATGTTCCGGTTCATCGGGGCCGAGGCCTTCGGCGACCGCGCTCGCCTGGAATTGGTCGCGACCGGCGAGCGGGTGCGCCGGCGACAGGTCGGCACGGAGGATCTGCTGACACCTCAGGAGGCGCGCATTGCGCGGCTCGTCGCGGATGGTGCGTCGAACCCGGAGATCGCCGCGCAGCTGTTCATCAGCCCCCGTACCGTCGAGTATCACCTGCACAAGGTGTTCCGAAAGATGGGTGTCGGCTCGCGCGCCGATCTCATGCGACTCCCCCCGGACCAAGAGGAAGAGCAGCTCCACTAGGCCGGGCGGGGCTCGAAGAAGCCGCAGATTCCAGTGACCAGTCTGCAAGAGCCTTACGAATCCGCTTGCTCCAGCTTGCGACATGACTAGGGAGGTCACGGACGCGACCACCCCGGTGACTGTCGGATGCTTGGCCAGTCGAAGCCGCACTGGTTCTGTCACCGATTGGGAGAGAGGTGAAGCGTGTCCGCCATCAGTCACGACGGGGTCGCAGTTCTTCGCAAGTCCGACTTGTCCAAGGTGCCGAGGCCTTGCCGCAGTGACCTCGACCTGATCGAGCGCGTCGACCAGGCGCTCGACGTCCTGCAGGGCAAGTGGAAGGTGCACCTCCTGTTCTTCATGGCGCGCGGCGTGCACCGTCACGGCCGCCTGCTCGCGTGCCTGCCGGGCGTGTCCAAGAAGGTGATGACCGACACGTTGCGCGCACTCGAGCGCGACGGTCTCGTGGCACGGCGAATCTTCGCCGAGGTCCCGGTCAGGGTCGAGTACTCGCTTACCCCGCTCGGGTGGACGATGACGGAGCCCCTGATCGCGCTTTCGGAATGGGGTGACCTCCATTCGAGAGAAGTGACCGAGGCGCGGGCCCAGTACCGGAGCGGCTCGGCGAGTCTCGGCGGTCCACGCATCGCCCAGCGCTCCGCGGCGGCCTGAGCGGCAAAGGAAATGGAGACCGAGTGAAAGGAGATCGTTAGATGTCGCAGCTTCTCCCAGAACGCAACAGGACCGGATCCGAGAGCTGGAGCCCGCTGAGCGAGCTCGGCCAGCTGAACGAACGTATGCGGCGGATGCTCGATCAGACCTTCGGGGGCATGCTCGACGAGCCCGCGGGATGGATCCCGGCGGTCGATATCGAGGAGCTGGAGAACGCCTACGTCGTCGAGGCCGAGGTTCCTGGGGTCAACCGCAAAGACGTGAACATCGAGGTTTCGGGCAACGAGCTGACGATCAGCGGCGAGATCAAGGAGCGCGAGCGCGAAGGCATCATCCGCCGCCGTGCGCGCCGGGTCGGCCAGTTCGAGTTCCGGGTCGTGCTGCCGAGCGACGTCAACCCGGAAGGCGTCGACGCGAAGCTCAACGACGGTGTGCTCACGGTTCGCATCCCGAAGGCGGCGGGTGCGCAACGGCGACGCATCGAGGTCAAGTCGGCCTGAGGGGGCCGCTGAGTGAGAGGGGCCGGTCCCACCGCCGGCCCCTCGCTTCTAGCACCCGTCTCGGCCGGTTCAGCCGTGCTTGTCTAGGTGGTGCTTCCTCCAGCAGAATGAGCCAAGCATGTCGGTGAGCTACGAACTGGTGACGCGCAGTGCTGCCGCGACGGAACGGATCCGCCAGTACGCATCGGAGGAACCGCTCAGCCCGGGGGAGGTGCTCCAGCTCGGGGGGCGGTTCTGGCTGGTGGAGAGCATCGATAAGCCAGACGGGGAGAGTGAGGTCCCGCGCGCGATCGCGAAGCCGGCGCGCTACCGGCTTCGCCTCAGCCATCCCGACGAACGCGAAGAACTGGGCGCCCTCCGCAGGTTCCGGGCGGGCTCGCCCCGCGTCGGGCACGCCTTTACCACGCTCGAGGCCGGCCAGCCGATCAGCTGGCAGGTTGTCGAGGAGCAGCTCGCCCGCGCCGACGACGGCGATCCGTACCTCGACCTGATCGCAGAGCGTGACTACGCGGAAGCCGAGGGAGAGCTACCGGACCACGAGCTCGAGCACGCGCTGGAGCGAGAGCGCGACGAAGGCCTCCCTTCGGACGCCGAGACGGCGATCGCGCGAGCCGTCGAGGAAGGGCTGGATGTCGAACTGGTCGCACTCGACCCAGGAGAAGAGCCTGACTGGCCGGAGTCGCTGCGTTACATCGACGCACTCATCTTCGAGGAGATCGAGGACGACCTGTTCGAGCAGTGCGGGGTCGACGTTGACCACGACCGCCGAGAGACGTGGCTCGGCATCGTGAAGGAGCGCCTGCGGGCGGATCTCGAGGCATTTCGCAACGACGTCGAGGGCGACCACGACGAGATCGAGGAGTGGGAGTTCCGGGGTGGGCGCATCTTCGCTTCGGTCGGAACCTACGAAGACGAGTTCGACCCCGTCAGCGGACACGGATGGCTGTGCAGGCTGACGGACAGCGGCGCACTGGGCGCCGCCGGTTTCGAGCGCGTTCGCAAGTACGAGCTCGAGGTCGAGAGCGCCGACTGAGCCTCGGGCGGGGAACGTCGAGGTTCCCGTTTCCTCGGTTTAGCTAAAGGTCTTGGGGCAAACAGGACTCGGCATGACCCAATCCACCGGCAGGACCTCATGAGCTCGGGGGCGGCCACCGGCGAGCTCGGCACCACCGGCCGCGTCGTGGAGACGATGATCCCGAGGCGCCTCGACGCGCTGCCCTGGAGCGGCTGGCACTGGCTGATCGTCGTCGGGCTCGGCGTCACCTGGATCCTCGACGGATTCGAGGTCACGCTGGTCGGCGCGCTCGCCGGGGTCCTCACGCACAAGGACACGCTTCATCTGAGCACGCAGGAGGCATCGTCACTCGGGACGTGGTACCTGCTCGGCGCCGTCGGCGGTGCGCTGTTCTTCGGTTACCTCACGGACCGGATCGGGCGCAAGAAGCTGTTCATGGTGACCCTCGGCGTCTACCTCGTGTTCACCGTCGCGTCGGGGCTCTCCTGGAACTTCTGGAGCCTCGCAGCTTTTCGGATCCTCGCGGGCGCCGGGATCGGCGGCGAGTACGCGGCGATCAACTCGGCATCGACGAGCTGATTCCCGCGCGCGTGCGCGGCCGCGTCGCCCTCGCGATCAACGGCAGCTGGTGGTTCGGCACGGCCATGCGGCCTTCCTCTCGTACGAGTTCCTTTCGAACATCCGCGAGTCGATCAGCTGGCGGCTCGGCTTCCTGATCGGCGCCATTCTGGCGGTCGGCATCCTGACGATCCGGCGGTTGATTCCGGAGAGCCCGCGCTGGTTGCTCACGCACGGTCGCGCGGACGAAGCGGAGAAGGTGGTTGCGGAGATCGAGGGGCACGTTCGAAAGACGCATCCGCAGCTGCCCGAGCCGGACGGCGAGCCGATCGCGATCGAGCAGCGCCGGCACATCAACTTCGTCGACATCTCGAAGTACGTGATCAAGAACTACCCGTCGCGCGGAGTGCTCGGACTGTCGCTCATGATCGGACAGGCGTTCCTGTACAACGCGATCTTCTTCACCTACACGCTCGTGCTCACGGACTTCTTCAACGTGAAGGCATCGAATGCCCCGCTCTATCTGATTCCCTTCGCGGTCGGGAACATCGCCGGCCCGTTGGTGCTCGGCCCGCTCTTCGATTCGGTCGGCAGGCGCGTGATGATCTCCTCGACGTACATCATCTCGGGCCTCCTGCTGATCGTCACCGGGATCTTCTTTACGCAGGGCATTCTCAGTGCAACGACGATGACGATCTGCTGGTGTGTCATCTTCTTCTTCGCTTCTGCGGGCGCGAGCGCCGCGTATCTGACGGTGAGCGAGCTGTTCCCGCTGGAGGCGCGAGCCATGGCGATCGCGCTGTTCTACTCAGCCGGCACGGGGGTCGCAGCGCTCTCACCGACAATCTTCGGCGCGCTGATCGCCACGCACAGCCGGACGAACGTAAACTACGGTTATCTGCTCGGAGCTGGACTGATGATCGCCGCAGGCATCGTCGCGATCTTTCTCGCGGTGCCGGCCGAGCGCCGCGCGCTCGAAGACATCGCGAAGCCGTTCACGGCGGCGCGCGACTGGACGGCGTCTAAGACACGCCGGGTCGCAGCGACCGCGCACTGATCGTGCCGCTTGGGGCGGTGCTCGGCGTCGACGAGCGCGTCTGGTGGGGGGTCGTCGCGATCGTCTTGGCGATCGGCCTGGGCCGAGCCCTGAAACTGATGGGCGCCCGGCTCGAACAGCGCCGTCCCAGCGAGGAACGAGAGCTGATGCAGCTCCGCAACCGCGAGACGCTGATCGTGCTGGTCGCGACCGCGATCCCCTACGCGACGGCGATTGTCGTCCTGATCGTGCTCGCCTCGTTCTTCCTCCCGGCCGCTGCGCTGGGCGGGTCGGCGTTCATCGCCGTCGTCGTGGGGTTCGCCGCGCAGCGCTTTCTGATGGACATCGTTGCCGGCGCGTTGATCGCGTTCGAGCGCTGGTACGCGGTCGGCGACTTCGTCATGGTCGAGCCGTCGAAGGCCGCCGGCATCGTCGAGCAGTTCGGTCTGCGCACGACGGTGCTGCGTGCCTTGAACGGCGACCGTGCCTACGTTCCGAACTCGCAGATCATCACCGCTTTCTGGAGCCCGCGCGGCTACCGCCGCTACAGCATCGAGCTGTTGACGACCGCCCCGGACGAGGTCGAGCACGCGATCGAGGAGGTCGGCCGCCGCGGACCGGCTGGTCAGGCACGGTTCCTGCGGCCGCCTCGCGTCGTCGAGACGCGGGAGCTGGAGGGCGGCACCTGGCTCGTGCGCGGAATCGTCGACGTGGCGCCGACGATGGAATGGCTGGCCGAGGATCTCCTTGTCGGAGCGCTCAAAGCGCAGCTCCGCAGCGAGGTGCTCCTCGCCGATCCGATCGTGTACACGCTCGACGAAGGGACGTTGTCGCGGTACGAGCGCCGCCTGTTGATCAAGTAGGAGGCACCGAGAGGTAACCGGTCGCCCGAATCAGTTCAGCGCCGACCGGATACTCCGTAGTGCATGGACCTCTGGAACCTGATCTGGATCTTCTTCATCCTCAGCTCGCTGCAGCCGGTCGTACAGCGTCAGATGCTGGCGGTGGCGCGCCGGCGAATGCAGGCGTCGATCTCCTCGAAGCGGAAGGCGACGGTCATCACGCTGATTCACCGTCAGGAAACGATGTCTCTGCTCGGCTTCCCGATCATGCGGCATATCGATATCGACGATTCCGAGAGCGTGCTGAGGGCGATCCGGGGAACGGAGCCCGGGCGGACAATCGAGATCATCCTCCATACACCGGGCGGCGTCGTGCTCGCAGCGAGCCAGATTGCGCTGGCGCTCGCCGACCACGACGGTCGCATCGTCGCGGTCGTACCGCACTACGCGATGAGCGGCGGCACGCTCATCGCGCTCGCTGCGGACGAGATCGTGATCGACCGGCATGCGGCGCTCGGCCCGGTGGACCCGCAGCTCGGGCAATATCCGGCCGCATCGCTCGTCGAGGTCGCGACGCTGCCCGGCGAGCACAAGGACGAGACCCTGATCCTGGCCGACGTAGGACGCAAGGCGTTGAGGCAAGTCGAAGTCGTCGTGACTCAGCTCCTCGACGAGCACATGCCGGAACCCCGTGCACGTGAGGTCGCGCATCTGCTGTCGAGCGGCGTGTGGACCCACGACCATCCGCTGATGGCCGCCGAGCTCGAGCAGCTCGGGCTACCCGTGAAGTTCGGGGTGCCGGAGGAAGAGCGAACCTTGATGAACCTCTATCCGCAGCCGCGTGGGCGGCAGGACTCGGTGGAGGCCTATCCCGAGGCGCCGATCGTTCCGGGGTTGCCGCCTGGTCGGGACGCGCCGCGCCGGCGCGAGGAGGCACCGGCCGGGCGGCACTGAGGGCGTGGAAAGAGAAAAAGTAGGGCTCTACGCCGAAAGTCAGCAGAATCTGCCTTGATACTTATGTAGCGCCGTGCAACGCTTGCCTCTCTGCGGAAAGAATGGGAGGGCTACATGAGGGGCAAGGTCGCATTTGCCACGGTCCTGGCGTTGATGACCGTGGCGCTGACGATGCTCGGAGGAGCAGCGACGAGCGGCGCGGCTACATGCGTGATGGAACCGCAGCTCGTGAACGTGACGGCCAACCAAGGGCTCGGCGGCTACGCGAATCTCGTGCGCGGCAAGGCGGCGATCGTTCGCGGCTATTGGGGCGTGCCGTCCTGCATGGGCACGACCGACGCAAACGGACAGCTGACCAACGGCGGCTACATCGAGATCGACAACGAGTCCCTCACCGTCAAAAACAGCACGGCCGGAACGACCCTCAAGTCGAACCTCCCAACGACACCCGCGCTGCTGGGGCCGACGTTTCCGCTCACCAACGTCGTCGTCGGCGCACCCGGCAGGAAGGACGCCCCTTCCGACGCAAAGTTCCGAGTGGACGGATCGGTGTTCGCGCCCACGACGACGACCGCGGCGTACACGGCCTCACTCGAGATCGCGGTCACCTTCAAGGTGAAAGCGAACTCGGGAGCAAGCCTTGGTCCTGCAGTGACCAAGACATACACCACACTCTCAGGCAGTAGGTCGGCGATCACGAAGCCGGTCGCGAAGAAATCGAACGCGCTACCGATCCTCATCGTCCCGATGGGCTTCCCGCTAGGCACCGCCTCATTGAGCGCGGTCCAGGACGGCATGGCGGCCGTGTCTCGCGTCTTCCCGGTGCCCGACGGCATCGGTCCGCTCGATGGGTCGAGCGGCGGCGTTCGCTACTCGATCAGCCCCGGTCTGCTCAACGTCGCGGACATGCTGGACAGCGGCGGAAAGTTCTGCGGCTCGGCGGCCAACTTCAACACCCTGAAGGCCAGGCTCGCCGCCTTCCTGCAGGCCTGGAACCAATCGCCGACCTTGACGACGCTCGCGTCCGCGATCACGACGACGAACGCAACGACGATGACGGTTGGCGCGAACACAGGCTTTCCGACCGGTGCGTCGTTCCGCGCCTACGTCGACAACGAGTTGGTCCTGGTGTCGGCCATCACGAGCACGACATGGACGATCGCACGTGGGCAAGGCGGCACGACCGCTGCCACGCATGCTGCAGGCGCGCCTGTGACGTACTCGACGAATCAGGCCCAGAAGGTCGTCGGCGTCGTCAATGCTGCCAACAGCACAAGCAGTACCTCGTGCTTCGACGGTTACGCCTCCACGGCAGCTCCGCAGGCCTGGGTCCGACTCAGCGACCGCGCGGGTGCGCTGTTCAACATGGAGCTCGCGCACACGTTCGGCGTCGTTCCCGCGACGAGGTACGACGGTCTCTCGCCGTATCACTCCACGCATGCAGACGCCGACTCGAGCAACGCCGACAGCGCGTACAACACCGTCGACGGCGGCTACCTCTACGACGACCACTCGGCGATGAGGTTCGTCGACGGGCCCTCACCTGCTGCCCCTTCAACGAGCCTCGTGACAGGCCCGTGGACGAACGCCGACACGGTGTTCGAGGCCGCGGACTACGCGATGATTTTGTGCAAGCTCGGCGGGCCGACGACCTCCGATTGTGCGACGTCCGGGACGACCGGCACCGACGTCGGAGTCGCGGCTGCGCCGGCGGTGGATGCCTTCACGGCGACCGGCACGGTCTCCGGCAACACGGCGCACATTACGTCCTCTGGGCGAATGACCACCGTTCTGACTGGAGCCGAGCCCACGAGTACCTATCGGCTTGTCCAGCGGGCCGGCTCGACGTTCAGAAGCAACGGGGTTCCCGTAAGCGTCGCGGACTCCATCCACAGCAGCAACGAGGCCGGCGAGCCGGAAGGGGGAGGCGGGTTCTTCAGTGTCGCCTATCCGTTCCTGGCCGGCGCGACGACCGCGGAACTGTGGAGCGTGCCGGCCGGGACGGCTGCCGCTGCTGACCCCGCGGGAGTTAGTGGCTCACAGAAGCTCTGGTCGATCAATTCGAGCGCGACGCCGCAGATCGTTCCACCGCCCACGATCACCGGCCCGACGATCGGCGCGCCGACCACCGGCGTCGGCGTGGCGGCCCCCGACCCCGGCACACCCACGCCCGTTGAGAATCGGCCGATTCCACCGGACAATCCGCATTTCTCGCGACAGTCCGAGCGCAGCTTCAGCGCTGCCGGAGTCGCTCCTGCGGATGCCACGGCGATCGCAAGCGCGATCACGGCTGATCCGGACGTCGTCACAGGTGCTTCCTTCGACGCCCTGCCGCCTAACGGAACGCCCAACGGCGTCGGCGGCCCCGACGTGCTCGATGGCTTCCCGGTCAACGGTGACAGCTTCGGAATTCTCACCACAGGTGACGTGAACATCGCGAACACCGCCAATGTCAGCACCGGCTCGGGTACTTCCGACGGCGGCGGAAGTGTCCGTGGGAACACGGACTACGACGTCTCGGTGCTCAGGATCAACCTGAACGTCCCCGCCGGCGCGGATTGCCTCAGCCTCAACTTCCGCTTCCTCTCGGAGGAGTACCCGGAGTACGTGAACTCTGCGTACAACGACGCGTTCGTCGCCGAGCTCGACTCGTCCACGTGGACGACCTCCGGCTCGACGATCACAGCGCCTGACAACTTCGCCTTCGATCCGAGCGGCAGGGTTGTGAGCGTCAACTCGTCCGGCAACACGGCAATGAGCGCTGCCAACGCGAACGGCACGACGTACGACGGGGCGACGCCGTTGCTCGTGGCGCAGCATTCGATCACTCCGGGAACACACACGCTCTATCTGTCCATCTTCGATCAAGGCGACCAGGTCTACGATTCCGCTGTCTTGCTGGACGACCTGATCGTCGGCACCACCGGTCCAGACGGATGCACGCCCGGCGCGAAGCCGGTCGAACCGCCGACCGAGCAGCCGGTTCAGGTGCGTGTGAACGACACCGACAACCCCGCGGGGACGGTCATGACAGTCACGTTCTTCCTGCGATGTCCCGAAGTCCCCAACCAGCAGCCTGTCGTACTCGACGTGCTGGTTCCGGTCGGCGAGGGCGGGGTCGCAACCGACACGATCGAGCAGGGCAAGGAGGGATGCTCGATCGCAGCCAGCGCCTCCGACGGCTGGTCGTCGAGCCCGATCACGGACATCGCGCCGAGTGTCTTAGAAGACAATCTCAGCGAACCACCACGCGCAGAGATCACCACGCCTCTTCCGGACCGGAAGTACCTCCAATACGACAGCATCACGTTCCAGGGCAGCGGCTATGGCTCGAACGTCGCCGGCGGCGTTCTTTCCGGCGATGCCTTGCATTGGTCGAGCTCGCTCTTCGGAACGCAGTCTGGGAACAGCTTCACCCTGAATCCGCCTGCCAGCGGTTGGACGCACGGCGACTACACCGTCAGCTTGCACGTCGACGGCGCGACCTCCGACCCGTCGGTGACGATTCACATCCTCGCGGATGGCGATCACGACGGCATTCCGGCGTCGATCGACAATGGCGGATGTCTCGGTGCGCTCGGTGGGGACGGCAATGCGCTGAATGCAGGGAGCGATCCCGACCACGACGGTCTGATCAGCATCGAGGACATCTTCAACCAGACCGCAGATCCGTACGACAACGCCGCGCCGTGCACTGCGGCGAGCGCCTATCAGGGTTTTGGTCTCTTCCTGCCGAACCCGATCTCGCTCAGCTCGACTGCGCCGAACCTCAGTGTGACCGGTATTTACGTGCCGCACCGCAGCCTCACCCAGGTGCCGCGTTCGACCGTGCGCATCAGCGCAGCGAACGGCATCTCCGCGCCGGCGACAGCCGGCCTGTATGCGAAGGCGTGGGCGGTCAACGGCTCGCTCGGGGGCGCGGTGTTCGATCAGCCGAAGCTGGTCGCTTTCCTGAAGGCCAACAACATCGGCCCGGGTGGATTGATCCTGACGATCACGGGCGAAGCAACCAGCTGGCGCTTCGACGTGCCCGTCACGACCTCCGTGAAACCGTAAGAGAAAGGGAGAGACATGAAGCGAATCGCTGCGGCACTTCTACTCATTGGAGCAATGGCGCTCGCCGTCACGGCGGGCGCGTCGGCCGACACGGTCGGTGACAGCTCCGGTCCCGCCTGCTCGGACATCCTCACGGGCGGCGCGAGCTACAACGTTGAGAACCCGCCGTTCAACACGGTCACGGCGACCATTCAGTACGCCGGCGCAACGTGCAGGAACGTCCATTACGTGCTCGTCGTGACGTACACGGTCGCCGGTCAACCGAAGGTCAAGGTCCAGTCGGTCAAGGGTGACGGATCGAGCGACTTGATCAGCTTCCAGGTCAACAACGTCGCCGCCGACGGGAACGTCTGCGTGACCACGTACACGGCTGGAGCAGGACAAATCTACGACGGCTCGCCGAATTTGGGCTGCGCCGAGCTCGGGCCCGATGGCTCGGGCGGCGGGGGGAGCGGAACCTTCTAAGCGAGCGTCAGCTCACGGGCCCGGGAATCACATTCCAGGGCCCGTGAGTCCTCGCCGGCTCGACGCCACGCCTCTGCGGCGACCTCGAGCATTCCGAGCGCGTCCGGAGCGGTCCCGAACTCGAGATAGAGCCGTGCGGCTTCCTCCGCCCGCACTGCGGCCGCCTCGAACTTCTCCTGCTTCAGCTCGATCATCGCCCGTGTGTCGGTGATATTGGCGATCGCGATCGGGTACCCGATCGCTCGCGCAAGCTGCTCGGCCTGGTCGCAGCACGCGAGCGCTTCCTCGAGCCGCCCCGCCTCCTCGAGGATTCCGGCGAGGTTAGCATGCGCCTGCGCACGAGAGCCTTCCGATCCAGCACGCTCGAACTCTTCGATCGCACGCTGGGTGCACGCAACTGCCTCATCGTAGTTCTCTCGCCGCTTCTCGATCAGGCCTAGGTTGACCAGGCAGGCGCCCAGCTCCTCAGAGCTTCCGACTCGCTCGGCAAGCGCGAGGCCCCGGCGTGCGGCCTCTGCGGCTGCGTCGAGCTTGTCGACGTGCCAGTAGGTCAGGCTCAGGACGCGAAAGCTCAGAACGAGAGTTCGCAAGTCGTCGGCCGCCTCGGCGAGGCGCTCCGCTTCGATCCCGTGCTCGAGCGCCTCCTGGTATCGCCCGAGACTGGCCTCGACCCGCGCAAGCTGGGCCAGGACTTCCGACAGCGGTCCCTCACCTCGTGCGCGCGTCACCTCGACGGCCGCCTCGAGCACGTCCGCGGCCTGCTCCCCGTGGCCGATGGTGACGAGTGTCCAGGAGGCCTCGAGCCAGAGCGGGATCAGATCCTGCCCCTTCAGCTCCGGCGTCGCGAAGGCCGAGTCGACGGTGGCGAGGGCATCTAGGTATTGCGCGCGTCGGCGGAGTGTCGCTACCGCTCCCCGCCACGCTCGTACGTCGTTCGTCCGGCGGCGGACGTCCTCGTACAACGTCAGCGCATCTTCGTAGGCGCCGACGAGCTCCTTCAGCTCCGCGAGCTGCAGCTTGATCTCGGCGCTCTCGGGCTCGAGCTCGAGCGCGCGCGAGAGATGGAGAATCGCTTCGTCGTTGGCGAAGAGCTTCAAAGCGCGATCGCCGGCTCTGAGGAGGTACTCGCGTGCCTTCGGGCTTTCACTGAGATAAAGGTGTCGCGCGAGGAGGTCGATGACGTGATCGCCGGAGCCGTAGAGCTCTTCCGCGACCTCGGCCACGTGGAGGTGCAGCTGCTTGCGCCGGCGGCGAAGAAGGCGCGAATACGCGGCGTCCTGTACGAGCGCGTGCTGGAAGACAACGACCGGCTCGCCGTCGTCCTCCGAGCGGTCGAGCAAGCGCGCCCGTACGAGCTCCTCGAGCTGAGACTCGAGCTCTTTGCCCGGAACGATCGCTTCGAGCAAGCTGACGCGCGCGCGGCGCCCGACTACGGACGCGGCCTGAAGGACTGCGACGGCTTGACGCGGCAGCAGATCGATGCGCGCCGTCAAGACGCCCTCGATGGTCGCCGGCAACTGTCGCTCGTCCCAGCCGGGTCGGATCGTCAGCTCACCGTCGGCCGCCACGAGTGCGCCGCTGTCCTTGAGGGCTCGCACGAGTTCCTGCGCGAAGAACGGATTTCCGCTGGTACGCCGGAGAATGAACTCGACCAGCGCAACGGGCGGAGCTCCGCCGAGAACGGCGGCTCCGAGCTCCCGAACTCCGGCCTCGTCGAACGGCTCGAGCTCGATCGACCTGTACATCGTCGAGGCAGCAGTCGCGGCGATCTGCTCGCGCGCTTCGGGCCGTCCCAGGAGAACGAACAGAACCGGGAGCCGCTGAGCCAGTTGTGTCAGCTCCGCAGTGAGCGCAAGCGACGAGGCGTCGGCCCAGTGCACGTCCTCGACCGCGAGCACGATCGGGGTCTCGGCAGCCAGCGCCGCGGTCCACTTTCGAAACGAGTCGTGCAACCCACGCCGGAATGCCTCGGGCTCGAGTCCGGTGACGTCGTCGTCGTCGACGGGAAGCCCGAGCAGTCGCGCGAAGTACGGCGCTGTTTCGGCAGCGCCCGCGGCGTACAGTTCTGAACTGAGTCGAGCCCGAGTATGCGACGGACTTTCCGTCGTGCGGAGACCCGTCGTTCGGCGGAGAAGATCGAGATACGGCCAGTACGCCAGACCTGCGCCGTACGAGACGCAGCGAGCGTGAAGTAAGCGAGCGCCATCTGCTGTTGCACGCTCGAAGACGGCCTCCGCAAGCCGCGACTTCCCGATTCCCGCCTCTCCGGTGATCGCCAGCACACCGCCTCGACCGCTCTGCAACTCGGCGAGCAGCTCGTCGGTGAAAGCCAGCTCGGTTTCGCGGCCGATCAGCGACGCCCCCGTCTCTCGCGCTCGCTCCGCGCGCGCGCCAAGAAGCCGCCACGCCGGAACGGGCTCAGACTTGCCCTTCAACGTCAGCTCGCCGACGGACTCGAACTCGAAGTCGGCTTCCGCGAGCTGCACGGTCGTCTCGCTCACGTAGGTCTCGCCCGGTGGGGCAGCGGATTCGAGTCGCTGCGCGAGGATCACCGAGTCCCCAAGGACGGCATAGTCCATTCGCGCCTCGCTGCCGAGAACGCGCGCGATGCCATGTCCCGAATTCACGCCGACGTGCAGTGTCAGCTCCGCGTCATGGGGAAGGTCGCCGACGAGGCGGGCCAGCTCGCTGTGCATCTCGAGGGCCACACGCAGGGCACGCGCCGCGTCGTCCTCGTGACTCACCGGCGCGCCGAACAGGGCCATCAGTGCGTCGCCGGCGAACTTCTCGACATAGCCCCCGTACTTGCCGACCACGGTGCTGAGGCCGGAGATAATCGGATCGATCACCTCGAGCAGCTGCTCGGGGTCGAGACGGTCGGCGAGCGAGGTGAAGCCGGAGACGTCCGCGAAGAGGGCGGTGATCAGCCGCCGCTCCTCCGGGAGCGTGCCTCCGCCCTCGATGAGCTTGTCGGCGACGGGGCCCGCCACGAAGCTACGCAGGGCGTCGGCGACATCGTGCTGGTCGTCGTCGGTCGTGGCAGGCGCGGTCACGACCGGCGTCCCGCAATGGCCGCAGAAATTCATCCCTTCCGGGTTGTCGCCCCCGCACGCTGCGCAGACCCAGTTGGACATGCTCCTTCAGTCTAGGCCGGAGCCCGCAACCGAAACGGGGTTTCACGCGTTGTTATGCCATGGGGAAGTCGCAAGCTCGCGGTTGCTCGATCGTCGCCGCTGTCGTCGCCGCTGTCGTTACGGGCCTAGTCGCCCTCGGGCTCCCAGCGTCGGCGAGGGCGGCCACGTTCACCGAGGTGGTGCCCGTCAGCGACGTCGTCAAGAATCCTTGCAACGGAGACATGGTTGCGATCACCGGGACGATGAAGGTCACGATGATCATGGCCGGAAACAAGGGCAAGGCCCAGACGAGCTGGCCGGACACGAACGGCGTCGCCCTCCTGAGCGGGACGCGCTACCAGGCGAACGAGACGACCCGCACGACCATTTTTCCCATCGTTGGCACGACGTTCGTCGTCGACTTCGCCGAGGAGTACGAACTCGTCAGTCAGGATGGGACGTCGAACTTCCTCATCCACATGGCCATCGAGAGCACCTTTGACCTGAGCACTCCCGATGTGACGGTAACCATGACTCGGGGCGGGGCCGAATGCTCCGGCCCGACTCCTCCGCCTCCGTAGGTCGCCGCGACGAAGACTCTCCCTTGACGCTCAGGCGCGCTTGATCGCAGCGATGGCAGCAAGGTGTCCGCAGAGGCCGTGAACTCCGCCGCCGGGCGGCGTTGACGCGGAGCAGAGGTAGAGCCATCGCAACGGAGTGGAGTACGGGATCGGCCGTAAGGTCGGCCGAGCGACCAGCTGGCCGAGCGTGTTCGCACCGCCGCTGATGTCTCCACCGACGAGGTTCGCGTTCTTGCGTTCCAGGTCACGAGTTGTCTGTGCGGAGCAGGCGAGGATGCGCTTCTTGAATCCCGGCGCATAGCGCTCGATCTGCGACTCGACACGATCCCGCATGTCGACGGCGGAGCCGTTCGGCACATGGCAGTACGCCCAGGCGGTGTGCTTGCCGGCCGGAGCGCGCGTGTCGTCGAACAGGCTCTGCTGGGCGAGCAGGACGAACGGGCGCTCGGCGTGGCGTCCCTGCCAGGGCGCACGTTCCGACTCCACGATCTCGGCCATTGAACCGCCGGGATGAACTGTGGCGGCTTCCGCGACTTCCGAGGCGCGCCAGGGAATGGGCCCGTCGAGCGCGTAGTCGAGCTTGAACACGCCCGGTCCGTGACGCCAGCGTTCGAGGCGTCGGCGATACCGGCTCGGCAGGAGGTCCTGGCCGATCCGGATGAGCTGCCGCGGCGACACGTCGCAAAGGACGAGCTTGCTCTGCGGGAGCTCGCGAAGCGACGTCACCTCATGTTCCGTCTCGATCTCGCCGCCGAGCGAGCGGAGCCGTCCGGCCAACGCGTCTGCGATCGCCTGGGAGCCGCCGCGGGGGAAAGGCCAGCCAGTCACGTGGCCGAGGAGGAGCAGTATCAATCCGAACGACGCGCTCGCCGTGCGCTCCAGAGGCAGCAACGAGTGCGCGGCCGCTCCGGCGAAGAGGGCGCGTGTGCGTTCAGAGGCTAAGTGCGCTTGCGCGAATCCCTGTGCAGACCTGAGCCCCCGTAGACCGAACCGCGCGAAGACGAGCGGGTGCCGAGGCAAATGGATCAGCGGACCGAGCAGTTCGCCCTCGAGGTCTCGCCAGCCGGATGCAAGTGGCGCGAACAGATCGCGGTAGATCTCGCGGTCGACGCCGAGTATGGCTGCGGTCTCGTCCACCGACCGACGGACCAGCAACGCCGAGCCGTCCTCGAATGGGTGGGCGAGCGCAGCCGGTGGCTCGACGAGCTCGAGATCGAGCTCGAGTGAGCGGAAGAACGAGGATGCTGCGAGGAGTGGGTGGATCGCCGAGCAGATGTCGTGTCGGTAGCCGGGAAGGGTCAGCTCTGCGGTGCGCGTCCCGCCGCCGATTGTCTCCTGCGCCTCGATGACGCGGACGGAGCGCCCGGCCTGAGCGAGCGTGACCGCAGCCGCAAGGCCGTTCGGCCCTGCGCCCACGACTACCGCGTCAAGCGTCCCTACCTAGTTCCCTACGACCTGTACAAGCCAGCGCCGGTCGCGCTCGCGGTCGAGCTCGATGAAGAGCACCCGTTGCCAGGTCCCGAGGCAGAGCTCGCCGTCACGTACCGGGACCGATTCGCCCGCCGTTCCAAGGAGCATCGCCATGCAGTGGGAGTGCCCGTTCCCGAAGTCCATGTCCTCCGGGCAGATGTTCTCGGTGCGCTTGTCCCAGTCGTCGTGGGCGTAGTAGGTCTCGCTCGGAACAAGCCGGCGGAGCAGCTCGGAAAAGTCCTCGATGAACCCGGTCTCGAACTCGTTGACGCGAACGCAGCACGTCGTGTGCGGAGAGTAGATGCACGCAATGCCTTCGTTGACACCGCTCTCCCGGACCGCCTCGTTGACCTCGTCCGTGATGTCCCGGACGGCCAGCCCACCTGCGGTTCGGAGCTCGGTCTCGCGCTGGTAGACCTTCACGGCCCCTATTTTTACGGTCCCGGGGGTCAGCGTCCAAATCGGAACCGTTCTAGTAGCCCGGAGCCGGGGCTGTGGTCTGGGTGGTAGGCGTCTGCATCCGGTCGGTGCCGGTCGTCGCGCCACCACCTGCCGGCCCACCACTGCCGCAGGCCGCCAGGGCGAGGGAATGGGGAGGAGGCCAGGAGACGGCGCATCTGCGGCTCGATACGGGAGGTGATGCCGTTCGGATTGCGAGGTACGGTTGCTCGAGAGCGGGCCCGTAGCTCAGCTGGTTAGAGCAGCGGACTCATAATCCGTTGGTCGATGGTTCGAATCCATCCGGGCCCATAAGGAACTCCCTGGAACGGGACATTTTTCATTCGCTGCGGAGGAAGTGAACGAGGATTTCGCGGACACTTTTGCGGGCATTCGGGTCTATCCTTTGGCCATCGTCGCTCGAATCGCAGTTTCTTTGACCGTCACCGCTGTGCTTGCGCTCGGCGTCGTTGCTGGAGGGGCGTCGGCCACGCGTGTGCGTGACATGCAGGCGTGGGTGCGCCTCCCGTGGAACCCGCCTGTTGGCGTAACGACGCATGGCTTCTCCTTCCGGGCACGGGTTGTGAAACACGTTCCGCCCGGGATGTACCGAATCTCGATTCTCGCTACCGAGGCACTTGGCTTCGAGCTCATCGGCCCCGGCATCAATCGCCGGACAAAAACATGTCTTGGCGGAGCAGGTTCCGCTCCGTGCTGGCAGAGATTGTTTATCAACGCGAACACGTCCTGGACGGTGCGGCTGAGGCGCGGCACCTACAGGTATCGGGCGGTTGGGCCAGGGGTGGGCAGCTTGCGCCCGCGCCCTACGAAGGGCTCTTTCCAAGTGCCCTGAGCGTGAACGGCGTGCGTCGCCCCACGAACGACGCCGACCGCCAGCGCGAGCGCGAGCTTCGTCGGATAGTTAACTCGGCGGAGGGCGGTGCTAGCGGGAGAATGCAGGCGTGAACGAGTGCGCGCAGGTCGAGATCCGCCCGTTCAGCGATGCCGATGCCGTGGCGGCGTCGAACCTCTTCCGTTTGCTGGTTCCCGACTTCGTCTTGACGCCGCCCGCG
>Ga0307278_10000061_pt1 | contig 51676 bp, 47 predicted proteins | sample ER_DNA_117_FD_194482 | JGI IMG/M metagenome (GOLD analysis project Ga0307278, IMG submission 194482) | Bulk soil microbial communities from the East River watershed near Crested Butte, Colorado, United States - ER_DNA_117 | ecosystem: Environmental > Terrestrial > Soil > Floodplain | place... | reverse complement strand
GAGGTGATCGTCCGCGACGGCCGCTGCTACCCGATCGACTTCGCCAACGCCACCCCGGACATGGCGCTGATCAGCCTGCACTACTACTTCCCGTGGGCGATCACGGCGCTGGCCAAGTGGTCGCTGTACTGCGTCGCGACCGGCCGGGCGATGCGGCTGGACCAGGAGATCGGCCGCTGGTACGCCGTCGCCGACGACCCGTCGCGGTCGTGGGAGGAGAAGCTGGCCGCCTACCGGGGCCTGGTCGACGACTACTACGAGGCCGACCGCTTCCAGGAGTTCTGCGACACCCACCTCGCCCATGCCGAGGACTGCATGCGCGAGTACATCGGCAGCGCCGAGTTCGACGCCCACCTGGTCGCCACCATCCAGCGGGCGTTCCCGAACCACGAGCACGAGCAGTTCGTCGCCCACTACCGCGGCCTGCTCGGCGCCTGGGCCGCCGACCAGCGCTAGGGCGCAGGCGGCGGGCCCGCGCTCAGCTCGCCACGTCGATCGCCAGGCGAGCCGGCCCGCGCAGCTCCAGCACCCGGAAGCCGACGCGGCGTTGCAGGCCGATGCCGAAGGTGAGATGGCCCTCGAACTCGTCGACCCACCGTACCTGCCGCAGCGTCGGGTAGCGGGGGGTGAGGGAGCGCGGACCGGTGTAGGTCGCTTCGTACGGCGGGGTGTTCTGGTCGTGTCCCCAGGCGGGGTCGACCTGCACGAACAGCGACGCTTCGCCCTCCAGCGGCACCGTCGCCCCCGACTCGCTGGTGACCTGGTCCACGTAGCCGACCCGCCAGCTCGGCAGGTCGTTCCTGAACTGGAGCACGACCCGGTCGTAGCCGTCGTGGCTGCCGGTGCGGATGGCGACCAGCATCGGCATGTCCTCCGGGACCTTGGGGTTGTTGGTCCCCGCCTTGGTCGCGGTGGTCCATTCCGGCGCCGCGGTGGTGGCGGTCCCCGGGCCCGTGGTCGCCGCGGAGCCGGAAGGGGCGGTGGGCGTCGCGGCGGGGCCGCCGGAGCTGTCGGTGCAGCCGGTGGCGGCCACGGCGGCGAGCAGGCAGGCGGCGGCGACGAGGCGGACCGGCCGCATGGCACCTCCCTCGCGCGGGGTCAGCCGGCCGGATCAGGATAACCGGTCGGGTCGCGGAGGAAGGCGGCCCGGCAGTGCTCGCTGCAGAACCAGAAGGTCCGGCCGGCGTGCTCGGCGGTGAGGCTCGCCTCCGCGACCGCCACCGCCATCCCGCACACCGGGTCGGTGGCCGTCTGCACCTTTCCCACCGGGGCACCCCCTTGGGGTTCCCCGGACCCCTCCGGGGCCGCCGGCGGTACGGCGCGGCGGTGCCGTTCGCGGATCAGCTCGGCGAGGACGGCGACCGCGATCTCCTCCTGGGTGGAGGGGCCGAGGTCCAGGCCGGCGGGGCTGGCGACCCTCGCCAGGTCGGCGTCGGCCACGCCGCGCCGCCGCAGCTCGTCGAACACGGTCGCGGCGCGGCGGCGGCTGCCGACCAGGCCGACGTAGCCGGCCCGGGTGCGCAGCGCCGCCACCAGCGCCTCCTCGTCGTAGTGGCCCATGGAGGCGACCACCACCGCGTCGCCGGGACCGGCGGCGTCGGCCCGGACCCCGTCCAGGTCGGCGTCGCCGAGCCCGGTCACCTCGTAGCCGACCAGCTCCGCCAGCCTCGCCAGGGTCGCGGCCACCGGAGTGCGGCCGCAGACGAGCATGCGGGACGCGACGCCCACCGGCTCCACGAACACCTCCAGACCCCCGCCCGACGGGCAGGTGCTGACGGCGGCGACCACCCCCGGCTCCGGTTCCGGCACCGGTATCGCGGTGGCCGCCAGCTCCGCCGGGGTGATGCGGACCAGCCGCGGGCGGCCCTCGGCGAGCGCGGCCAGGGCCTCCCTGACCACGATCGGCTCGGCGCAGGCGCCGCCGACCCAGCCCTCCAGCCGCCCGTCGCCGGTCACCACCGCCTTGTCGCCGACACGGGTCGACACCGGCGGGTCGACCCTGACCACCGTGGCCATGGCGTACGGCGGCTCCGGTGTCACACGAACCCCTTCTCGTGCATCGCCGTCCACACCTTGTCGCTGGTCACCGGCATGTCGATGTTGGTGATCCCAAGCGGCGCCAGGGCGTCCAGCACCGCGTTGACGTAGGCGGCGGGGGAGCCGACCGTCGCCGACTCGCCGACGCCCTTGGCCCCGATGGGGTGGTGCGGCGACGGGGTGACGGTCGCGTGGGTCTCGAACCCGGGCGTCTCCCAGGAGGTGGGCAGCAGGTAGTCGGTGAAGTTCTGGCCGATGCAGTTGCCCTCCTCGTCGAAGCTGATCTGCTGCATGGCGGCGATCGCGAAGCCCTCGGCGAGGCCGCCGTGGATCTGGCCCTCGACGATCATCGGGTTGATGCGGACCCCGCAGTCGTCGACCGCGATCATCTTGCGGACCTTCCACACGCCGGTGCCCTTGTCGATGTCGACCACCACGCAGTAGGTCCCGAACGGGAAGGTCATGTTCGGCGGGTCGTAGTAGGTGACGCCCTCCAGCCCGGCCTCCATGCCCTCCGGCAGGTTGGTGTAGGCGGCGAAGGCGACGTCTTGGATGGTCTTGGCCCGGTCGGGGGCGCCGCGGACGGCGAACCTCCCCTCGGCGTACTCGATGTCCTCCTCGGCGACCTCCAGCAGGTGGGCGGCGATGCGGGTGGCCTTCTCGCGCAGCTTGCGGGCGACCATCGCGGTGGCCGCCCCGCCGACCGGGGTCGAGCGGGAGGCGTAGGTGCCCAGCCCGTAGGGGGTGTTGTCGGTGTCGCCTTCCATGACGGCGACGTCCTCGGGCTGGATGCCGAGCTCGGCGGCGACGATCTGGGCGAAGGTCGTCTCGTGGCCCTGGCCCTGGGCCTTCACGCCGAGCTTGAGGATCGCCTTGCCGGTGGGGTGCACCCGCAGCTCGGCCGAGTCGAACATGCGCAGCCCGGCGATGTCGTAGTCGGCGCCGTGCCCGGCGCCGACCACCTCGGTGAAGCTGGCGATGCCGATGCCCATCAGCTCCCCGCGTGCGAAGCGCTCCCGCTGCTCGCGGCGGAGCTCCTGGTAGCCGAGCTGCTCCAGCGCCAGGTCGAGGGCGCGCTGGTACTCGCCGGAGTCGTACACCCAGCCGACCACCGAGTGGTAGGGGAACTGCTCCGGACGGATGAAGTTGCGCCGGCGCAGCTCCGCAGGGTCCACGTCCAGCTCGGTGGCGGCCTTCTGCATCAGCCGCTCGATCAGGAACGACGCCTCGGTGACCCGGAACGAGCAGCGGTAGGCGATGCCGCCCGGCGCCTTGTTGGTGTAGACGGCGTCGACCTCGCAGAACGCGGCCGGGACGTCGTAGGAGCCGGTGAAGATGTGGAACAGGCCGGCGGGGGTCTTGGTCGGCTGCGCGGCGGCGTTGAACGCGCCGTGGTCGGCGATCACCTTGGAGCGCAGGCCCAGGATCTTGCCGTCGCCCGACAGCGCCACCTCGCCGGTCATGTGGTAGTCGCGGGCGAAGCCGGTGGAGATGAGGTTCTCGGTGCGGTCCTCGACCCACTTCACCGGCCGTCCCAGCAGCAGCGACGCGACCGTGGCGACGACGTACCCGGGGTAGATCGGCACCTTGTTGCCGAAGCCGCCGCCGATGTCCGGGGACACGATCCGGATGTTCTGCTCCGGCAGGCCGGCGACCAGCGCGAACAGGGTGCGGTGGGCGTGGGGCGCCTGCGAGGTCATGTAGATGGTGGCCTTGCCGGTCGCCGGGTCCACGTCCGCCACGCAGCCGCAGGTCTCCAGCGGCGCCGGGTGGGAGCGGGGGTAGAAGGTCTCCACCCGCACCACCTTGTCGGCGCCGGCGAAGGCGCGCTCGGTGGCCTCCCGGTCCCCCTTCTCCCAGTGGTTGATGTGGTTGGAGGTCTGGCCCTGCTTGTCCTCGCGGATCAGCGGCGCGTCGGGCTCCAGGGCCTTGTACGGGTCGACCACCGGCGGGAGCGGGTCGTAGTCGACCTCGATCAGCTCCAGGGCGTCGCTGGCGACGTAGGGGTCCTCGGCGACCACCGCCGCGACCTCCTGGCCCTGGAACACCACCTTGTCCAGGGCCAGGACGGCCTGGGTGTCGCCCGACAGGGTCGGCATCCACGCCAGGCCGTGGGCGTCGAGGTCGCGGCCGGTGACGACCGCGACCACGCCCGGGTGGGCCTTGGCCGCCTCGACGTCGATGGCGGTGATGCGGGCGTGGGCCAGCGGCGAGCGCAGCAGCGCCATGTGGAGCATGCCGGGGAGCTGCAGGTCGTCGACGTAGTTGCCGCGGCCGCGCAGGAAGCGGTCGTCCTCCTTGCGCCGGACCGAGTGGCCGAGCCCGCGGATGGGGGTTTCGGTGTCGCTCACGCCGGCACCTCCTCACGCTCGGGCTCGGCTGTCTGCTCGGGGCCCCGCATGGTGGCCGCGGCGGCCCGCACCGCCCGGACGATGTTCACGTAGCCGGTGCAGCGGCAGAGGTTGCCGCTGAGCGCCCAGCGCACCTCCTCCTCGGTCGGGTCGGGGTTGTCGGCCAGCAGCGCCTTGGTGGCCAGCAGCATCGCCGGGGTGCAGAAGCCGCACTGCAGGCCGTGCTCCTGCTTGAACGCGGCCTGGATGGGGGAGGGCTGGCCGCCCTCCAGCAACCCCTCGACGGTCTGCACGCCGCGCCCGTCGGCCTGCACGGCCAGGAAGGTGCAGGACTTGATCGGCACGCCGTCCAGCAGCACCGTGCAGACGCCGCAGGAGGTGGTGTCGCAGCCGACGTGGGTGCCGGTGAGCCGCAGCCGCTCGCGCAGCAGGTGCACCAGGAGCAGCCGCGGCTCGACGTCGACCCGGTGGGCCGTGCCGTTGACGGTGACGGTGATCTCCATCAGACACCTCCTGCGGCCGTGGCCATGGCGACCGACTGGTGCAGGCCGCGCTCGGTGAAGACGCGGATGACGTTGCGCTTGTACTCGGCCGACCCGCGGGTGTCGGCGCTCGGCGAGGCCGCCGCCGCGGCCAGCTCGGCGGCCTCCCGGAAGGCCTCGTTGGAGGGCTCGGCGCCCGACAGGACGGCTTGGGCCTCGGTGGCCTCGAGGTTGCTCGGGCCGACGGCGGTGAGGCCGATGCCGGCGTCGCCGATGCGCCCGTCGGTCATCGTGACCCGCACCGCGACCGCGGCGGTGGCGAAGTCGCCGACCTTGCGTTCGAGCTTGAGGTAGGCGCCGCCGGTCCGCGGCCGCGCCGGCACCCGCGCCTCGACCAGCAGCTCGTCGGGCCGCAGGACGGTGGTGAACGGCCCGTCGAAGAAGTCGCGGGCGGCGATCGCGCGCGATCCGCCGCGCGACCTGGCGATCAGCTCGGCGCCCACGGCCAGCATCACGGCCCCCCAGTCGCCGGCCGGGTCGGCGTGCGCGAGCGAGCCGCACACGGTGCCGAGGTTGCGGACCAGCGGGTCCGACACCTGTGGGGCGGCCGCCGCCATGGTCGGGTAGCGCTCGTGCAGCAGCGCCGACCGCTCGGCGTCGCGGTGCCGGACCAGCGCGCCGACCCGGAGCTGGCCGCCGTCCTCGGCGAGGTCGCCGAGGCCGTCGAGCCGGTTGATGTCGACCAGCAGCGCCGGTTCGCCAAGCCGCAGCTTGAGGACCGGGATCAGGCTCTGGCCCCCGGCCAGGACCTTTGCCTCGTCGCCGTGCTCGGCGAGGAGGTCCAGCACCTCGTCGAGCGACCGGGGGGCGACGTAGTCGAAGGGTGGAGGGAGCATCTGCGACCTCCTCCTCCCGCCGCCGACCCGGCGGCGGGCGCGTGGGGGCGATGGTTGCTCTGGCAACCGCCAATCATGGGAGCACGCAAGATGGACTAGGTCAATGGGGCGGTAAGGGATGCCACGTGATCGTGATCACGTCCGCTAAAGAGGCTTGCGCATTACCGCGACGTCCGACGTGATCGCCGTCGGGATCCCGTGGTCTTGGTAATGCGCAAGCCTCTTTACACGGCCTACGCCGCGCGCCTCAGCGGTGGTGGTGCCAGCGCCGCCGGGAGGCGGCGAGGGCGGCCGTCCCGACCAGCACGAGCAGGCCGCTGGCGGCCAGCAGGGGCAGCGCGGCCGAGCCGGTGAAGGCGAGCGGCCCGCGCACGGCGGGGTCGGGTGCGGCGGCGGCCGTGGCCGAGCCGCGGGCCGCGTCCGGGGCGTCCAGGTCCCCGGCGGCCGCCGGCACCGGTGGTCCTGGCGCGCCGCCTCGCGCGGCTGTGGGCGCCGGCCTCGCCGGCCGTGGCGTCGCCGGGGCGCCGGAGACGACCGCCGCCGGCGGCGCCCACGGCAGCAGCTCGACCAGCAGCGGCCGGTCGGGCACCTCCAGCGCGATCGTCCGGGTGGGGCCGGCGAAGTGCCGTTCGGGGGCGGTGCCCAGGTCGGGAGCGAACGCGCGGGCGGCCGCCACCCGGTGGGCGAGCGTCACGCTGACCGGCTGGGCCGCCACGGCGAGCTCCCGCCCGCCGGCCGGGTCCCAGCTCGGCTTCTCCACCCAGAGGACCAGCCAGAAGCGCCCGTCGGCCTTCTGCAGCAGCAGGTGGCGCAGGCCGTCGGTGTCGCCGGTGAGCCGGTAGGCGAGGCGTCCCGGGGTGAAGGCCGGCCCCGGGTCGGCGAGCACGGCGACCAGGTTGGCGAGGTCCCGGTGGGCGCGGGTCGGGGCGCCGTCGGGGCCGAGCAGGCCGGGGCCTGCCTGCTCGCCGGCGAGCGCGCCGAGGTAGGTGCGGGCGGCCGCGCCGGCGTGCCCGAGCAGCAGGCGCGGGAGGTACCTGGCCGCCACCGCCTCGGGGACGCCGGCGCCGAGGGTCGCCTCGGTCACCCGCAACGAGCCGCCGCCGGGGTTGGCGCCCGGCGGGCCGCCCACGCCGGGGCCGGGGACGCAGCCGGGGCACCGCCCGCGCAGCTCGAGCCGGGCGGTGGGGTGGTCGGCCGCGCCGCCGGTGGCCGGCCCGAGCACCGGGACGCGGTCCAGGGCGGGGTGGGCCCGGGCGGCGAGCCGCAGCGGGCCGGCGTCGCCCTCGCCCTCGGCCTCCAGTGCCTCCAGCCCCCTGCCGAGGGAGGAGGCGGCGCCGGCGAAGCTCGCCCAGTCGGTCCCGGGTGCGGCGACCAGGTCGACCCCCAGGCCCGCCGCGGTCAGGGCGCGCACGGCCGACCAGGACGGGTCGGCCGGGTCGGCGGCGGCGCGGACGCGGACGTGGCGGACGCCCGCCACCGCCAGCAGCGCGACGGGCGCCTGGCCGCCGGGGTCGACGTTGACCCCGATCGTGTCCAGGAAGGCGGCCGCCGCCATCGCCGGCTCGCCGGGCGTGGCGGCTCGCGGCGCGGCCGCCGCCGGCGGGCCCGCCGGCCCGAGCAGGACGGCGGCGGCGAGCAGCAGGGGCCGCAACCAGGGCATGGGTCCTCCGGGCGCGCGTCGGGGGATGCGGTGGCGCCGCGAGTGGCCCTACTCTACGCACAGCAGTCGCTTCAAACAAGTCTGACGAACATGACGATCAGGCGTCAGGGTTGCCAACCGTCCAGGCGCCTCGCAGGATTGCTCCTCGAACCTGCCGTGCTCCCGTCTGGGAGGCTTCCGTGCCCGTTCTCGGCCCGTCGCGCTGGCGCTTCCCGGACCCGGCCACCGCCGGCGAGGACGGCCTGGTCGGGGTGGGGGCGGACCTGGAGCCGGCCACCCTGCTGGACGCCTACCGGCGGGGGATCTTCCCCTGGCCGCATCCGGGCGCGCCGCTGCCGTGGTTCTCGCCCGACCCGCGCGGGGTGATCCCGCCGGATGGCGTGGTGGTGGCTCGCTCGCTGCGGGCCCGGCTGCGCCGCTGCGGCTGGGAGACGACCGTCGACCGGGCATTCGCGGCGGTGATCGACGCCTGCGCCCAGCGCCCGGGCGCCGGCGGCGCGCCCGGCGAGGGGACCTGGATCACGCCGCCGATGCGCACCGCCTACCGGCGCCTGCACGAGCTCGGGCACGCGCACAGCCTGGAGGTGTGGGACCGCGACGAGCTCGTCGGCGGCCTCTACGGCATCGGGGTGGGTGGGGTGTTCACCGGCGAGTCCATGTTCCACTTCGTCTCCGACGCCTCCAAGGTCGCCCTCGTGGACCTGGCGGCGCGGCTCGCCGAGGCCGGCGGGCGCCTGATCGACGTCCAGGTCGTCACCCCGCACCTGGCCACCCTCGGCGCGCGCGACCTGCCGCGGGCCGAGTTCCTCGACCTGCTCGCCCGGGTCCGCGACGCCCCGGTCCGCCTCGCCGCCGAGCGCCGCCCGGTCGCCCGGCTCTGCGGGTAGCATCGGCCCGTACCGTCGCGACCGTGGAGGCCCGCATGCGAGGCACCATGACCGGGAAGATCCTCGAGCAGCACCTGGTCTCGGGGCGGCTCGCCCCCGGCGAGGAGATCGCCCTCCGGATCGACCAGACGCTGCTGCAGGACGCCACCGGGACGATGGCCTGCATGGAGTTCGAGGCGCTCGGGCTGGACCGGGTCCGGGTCGGCCTGGCGGTCCAGTACGTCGACCACAACATGCTCCAGTTCGACCACCGCAACGCCGACGACCACCTGTTCCTCCAGGGCTGCGCCGCCCGCTACGGGCTGCGCTACTCGCGGGCCGGCAACGGCATCTGCCACCAGGTGCACACCGAGCGCTTCGCCCGGCCGGGCGCGACCCTGCTGGGCGCCGACTCCCACACCCCCACCTCGGGCGCGTGCGGCTCGCTCGCCATCGGCGCCGGCGGGCTCGAGGTCGCCCTGGCCATGGCCGGCTACCCGTTCGAGACCCCGACCCCGACCGTGGTCGGCGTCCACCTCGAGAACCGGCTGCCGCCCTGGGTCGCCTCCAAGGACCTGATCCTCTGGCTCATCCGCGAGTACACGGTCAAGGGCGGCCTCGGCCGCATCTTCGAGTTCACCGGCCCGGGCGTGGCGAGCCTGCCGGTCACCCGGCGGGCCACCGTCTGCAACATGATCACCGAGCTGGGCGGGACCACCGCGATCTTCCCGTCCGACGAGCAGACCCGCCGGTTCCTGCGCCGCCAGGGGCGCGAGGACCAGTGGGTCGAGCTCGGCCCCGACCCGGACGCCTCCTACGACGAGGAGGTCCACGTCGACCTCGCCACCCTGGAGCCGCTGATCGCCAGGCCGCACCAGCCCGACAACGTCGTGCCCGTGGAGGAGGTCGCCGGCACGCCGGTGTTCCAGGTCTGCTTCGGGTCCAGCGTCAACTCCTGGTACGAGGACCTGGCCATCCCGGCCGCGGTCATGCGTGGCCGCTACCTGCCGCCGGTCACGGTCGGCACGGTCTCGCCGGGCAGCCGCCAGATCCTCACCACCATCACCACCTCGGGGGTGCTCGAGGACCTGGAGCGGGCGGGCCTGCGCATCCTCGAGCCGGCCTGCGGGCCGTGCGTCGGCATCGGCCAGGCGCCGCCGACTGGCAAGGCGAGCGTCCGGACCTTCAACCGCAACTTCAAGGGCCGCTCCGGCACCGTCGACGACCAGGTGTACCTGGCCTCCCCGGCGACCACCGCGGCCACCGGGCTGGCCGGCGCGATCACCGACCCGCGCAGCCTCGGCGAGCCTCCCGAGATCGACGACCCCGACCCGGTGGTCGACGACTTCATGATCCTGCCCCCGCCACCCCCCGAGCCGGCCGAGCGGATCGAGATCGTCCGCGGCCCCAACATCAGGACGCCGCCGATCCCGCCGCCGTTGCCCGACGGCCTCCAGGGGCGGGTGCTGATCGTGCTGCCCGACAACGTCTCGACCGGCTCGATGGCGCCAGACGGGGCGATCGTCATGGCCGACCGCTCCAACGTCGAGGCGATCGCCGAGTACACGTTCATGAAGGAGGACCGGGAGTTCGTGCAGCGCGCCAAGGACTGGGGCGGCGGCTTCGTGGTCGCCGGGGAGAACTACGGCCAGGGCTCCAGCCGCGAGCACGCCGCCCTGGCGCCGCTGGCGCTCGGCATCCGCTGCGTGCTCGCCCGGGGTTTCGCCCGTATCCACCGGCGCAACCTGATCGCCCAGGGGCTGGTCCCGCTGTACATCGACGAGCAGGCCCACGACCGGCTCCAGATCGGCGACCGGCTCGAGGTCCCCGCCCTCAAGGAGGCGGTGGCGGGCGGCTCGGAGGAGGTCGAGGTCCGGGCCGAGGGCAAGGACGGCTTCGTCGCCACGCTCGACCTGTCCCCGCGCGAGCGCAAGGTCGTCCTGGCCGGCGGCGTGCTGAACCAGCTCAAGGAGGTCCCTGGTGCGTCATGACGTGTTCGCGGCGCTGGACGAGTCCAGGCGGGCGGGGCGGACGGTGGTCATGGGCACCACCGTGCGGACCGAGGGCGACCCGCCGTCGGCGCCCGGCAACCGGGCGCTGTTCGGGCCGGACGGCGCCCTGCTGGCGGGGACGATCGGCTGCAACGGGCTGGACCGGCGGGCCGGCCGCGACGGCGCGGCGCTGCTGGGGGCGGGGGAGCGGTCGGGCATCCGGCACTACACCAGCTTCGAGGGCGAGCCGGGCGAGGGCGTCGTCGAGGTGTTCCTCGAGGCGTTCGCCGGCCCGCCGCGGCTGCTGGTCGGCGGCGCCGGCCCGGTCGCCGACGCCCTGGCGGCGATCGGGGGGATCGTCGGGCTGGCCGTCCAGGCCGAGGCGCCCGGCTCCGCGGGCTTCGACGCGGCCGCCCAGGGGCTCGGGCCGGGCGACGCGGTGGTGTTCGTCGACCACGACGACCCGGCGCTGCTGCCGGCCGTCACCGCCGTGCTGCTCGGCCGGGTCGGCTACGTCGGGGTGATGGGCAGCCGCCGGCACACCCCCGGGTTCGTGGCTCGGCTCCGGGAGGCGGGCGTCGACGTCGGGCGGTTGCGGAGCCCGACCGGGCTGGACCTCGGCGCCCGCAAGCCGCCCGAGATCGCCCTGTCGATCCTCGCCGAGGTCATGACCGTCACCCACGGCCGCCCCGGCGGCAGCCTCGACATCGTTAATCGGCTTCGTGCATCGCACTGACATACGGTGACCGGGTGGTGATCAGAGCGGGCGTCAAGGCGATGCGCGAAGCCGATTAGCGCAGAGAAAGGCCCCGAGTAGGCCGCCAGGGCGCGCCCGCCCGCGAACCTCCTCGGGGCCTTCCACCCCCGAACGGCACCTCCTCGCCAGACCGCCTCGGGCGGCGAGCTGGCATGCGTCATAGCCCCGGGAGGAGGCCACGACGCCCGGCCCGGCGTGATTCACGCCCGACCTACCGTTCAACAGCACGATGGCATACGTCTGGCCACCGTGCCGTTGTTCCGGACTCTGCCAGACCGTCCGCTTTCGGTCAATCCCCAGTTCCACCGGTTTCCGCCCCGGGACCTACGCGGCCACCTGGTCCCCGCTACTCGGCCTGACCGAAGGTCTTCAGCTCCTCCAGCTCCTCTGGCGACAGCTCGCGCGGGACCTCGCCGCTGGCAACCTTCTGGCCCTGCACATGGTGGCGGATGTCGTCCACGATCTCGGGATTGGCCAGCGTGGTCACATCGCCGACATCGGCGAAGTTGGAGATCCCGGCGATCACCCGGCGCATGATCTTCCCGGAGCGGGTCTTGGGCATGTCGGCGACGATCCAGACCCGCTTGGGCCGCGCGATCTTGCCGATCTCGGTCTCGATCGCCTTGGCCACCTTCGCCTCGATGTCGCTGCTCGGGGTGAACCCGGGCTTGAGCGCGACGTACATCTCCACCGCCCGGCCGCGAAGCTCGTCCACGACCGGGACCGCGGCCGCCTCGGCGACCTCCTCGACGGTGATGCTCGCCGACTCGAGCTCCTTGGTCCCAAGCCGGTGGCCGGCCACGTTGATGACATCGTCGACCCGGCCGAGGATACGGAAGTAGCCGTCGGCGGCCTGGACGGCCCCGTCGCCGGCGAAGTACGGCCAGTCGCGCCAGTCGGCGCTGTCCCGGTTGCGGCAGTACTTCTCGTAGTAGATCTGCACGAACCGTTCGGGCTGCCCCCAGATCGTCTGGAAGATGCCCGGCCAAGGGTTGCGGATGCAGATGTTGCCGGCCCTGCCGCTGCCGGCCTCGACGACCTCGCCGTCCTCGTCGTAGATCACGGGGTAGACGCCGAGCACCCCCGGACCGCAGCTGCCGGGCTTCATCGGCTGCAGGGCGGGCAGGGTGCTGCCGAGGAAGCCGCCGTTCTCGGTCTGCCACCAGGTGTCGACGATGACCGCCTCGCCCTTGCCGACGGCCTGGTGGTACCAGCGCCAGACGTCCGGCTCGATCGGCTCGCCGACCGTCGTCATGTGCTTGAAGTGGTAGTCGTACTTCGTGGGCTCGTCCGGACCGAGCTTGCGCAGCATGCGGATCGTGGTGGGCGCGGTGTGGAAGATGTTCACCCCGAGCCGCTCGGCGATCCGCCAGGGACGGCCAGGGTCCGGATAGGTGGGCACGCCCTCGTACATCACGCTCGTCGCCCCCAGCGACAACGGGCCGTAGACGATGTAGGAGTGCCCGGTGATCCAGCCGATGTCCGCGAAGCACCAGTAGGTGTCCTCCGGGTGGATGTCCTGGTAGTACCTGGACGTCCCGGTCACGTAGGCGAGGTAGCCGCCGGTCGAGTGCTGGCATCCCTTGGGCCGGCCCGTGGTGCCGCTGGTGTACATCAGGAACAGCGGCGCCTCGGCAGGCATCGAGACCGGCTCGACCACCTTCCCGCGGTAGCCCTCCAGGAGCTCGTCGACGAAGAAGTCCCGGCCCTCCAGCATCGGGCTCGCCGATGCGTACTGGCCGGGCTGGCGCCGCCACACCAGCACCTTGTCGATCTCCACGCCCTGCTCGTGGGCCCTTCGCACCGCCTCGTCGGCCTTGGCCTTGTGGTCCAGGAGCTCGCCGTTGCGGTAGTAGCCGTCCATCGTCACCAGGACGTGGCTGCCCGAGTCGGCGATGCGGTCCCCGCACGCGGCACCGCTGAACCCGCCGAACACCTCGGAGTGGATGACGCCGAGGCGGGCGCAGGCGAGCATGGAGACCGGCAGCTCGGGGACCATCGGGAGGTGGAAGGTCACGCGGTCGCCGGCCTTCACGCCGCAGAAGTCCCGCAGGAGCGCGGCGAACTCGTTCACCCGGGTGTAGAGCTCCTGGTAGGTGACCGCCTTGGTGTCCTCGCCCTCCGGCTCCGGTACCCAGATCAGCGCCGCCTTGTTGCGGCTGGTCGCCAGGTGCCGGTCGACACAGTTGTACGAGGCGTTCAGCCGGCCGCCGACGAACCACTTCCAGAACGGCGGGTTGCTGGTGTCCAGCGTCGTGTGCCAGTAGGCATCCCAACTGAGCAGGTCCGCGTACTCCTTGAAGCACTCGGGGAAGCGCTCCTCGCGGAACCGCTCGAAGATGCCAGGGTCAGCCGCGTTCGCCTGGGCGATGAACTTCGCGGGAGGGTAGTAGTACTCCTCCTCGCGCCAGTGAACGGCGATCTGCGCCTCGGAGACCGGCGCCTCCTGTCCTGCCGCCATTGCCAGACCTCCCGGTAGCTTGGACAGCTCGGTGGGTTGCGTCATCATGCCGCAGCGCCTTCCCGGCGGCCATGGGGGTCCGCCGGAGCAGGTAGACCATCGGGTGATGGCCCTTCTGGTAGACCTGGACGGCCCGCTCGACCGACCACCACCGATCGGCGGTCGCCAGGCAACGCTCGAACAGCCGCAGCTCGTGGGTCACCACCAGCAGGGCGGCGCCGGGAGCCGCGACGCGGGCGGCCTCCTGGAGCACCGCCGGGTACAGCGCGGCGTTGTCCTGGTGGGAGCCCATGCGATGCCCGTAGGGCAGGTCGGCCAGCAGGACGTCGAAGGAGGCGTCCGCCAAGCCCAGGGCGGTCACGTCCATCCACGCCAGCCCGACCGACCCGGTGAGGCCGGCGGCGGCGAGGTTCCCGCGGGTCCCGGCGAGCGCGGACGGATCGATGTCGCAGCCGAGCGCCAGCGCCGGCCGGCCGCGGGCGAACCGCTCGATGAGGAGGGTCCCGGACCCGCACATGAGGTTCAGGACCCGGTCGCCTCCCCTCGGCCCGGTCATGTCCACGACCGCCGCCGCGATCGTGGCGTTCAACGCCCCCGGCAGGTTGTGGACCCGCCAGGGGCGCGTCGACAGTGGGCGCGGCGACAGCCGCGTCAGCAGGTCCCATCCGGCGGACGCCCGGCGGATCCTGAGGAGCAGCTCCCCGCCCTCCGGGTCGTACGCCAGGCCGGAGCGCCGCGTCAGCTCCTCACGCAGCCGGCGGAGCGCGGCCGACTCCTTGCCTGGAGCGCTGAGGCGGAACGACGAGAACGAACCGGGTGGATGCAGCGTCCGTGCCACCTCGACCTGGTCGAAGAGGGTGGTGTCTCCCAGCAGGGCGCTGGGCCGGCGACCCGGGACGGTGACGAGGAGATAGGCGGCCACCGCGATCCGCAGCCGCAGCAGCGCGGAGAGCGAGCCCGAGTAGCGGAAGCGGAGGGCGGTGGGGTCATCGTCCGCGGCCAGCTCGGCCTGCCGGCCGAGCGCTCGCCTGACCTCGTCGACGAGCAAGGGCTTCAGCCCGGGCAGCACCTCACACTCGATCATCATCCGCGCATTCTGAGTCTTGCCGGCAACCAAGCACCAGGGGTTAGCATCCCAACGATCGCCGGCGGCGTCGGGGCGGCTGGTGCAGGCTCGAGGGAGGGTTCCCATGCTCCGCCGCGTCATGCTGGTTCTGGTGGCGACCGCGACGGCGGCCGGCCTGCTGGCCACGCCGACGGCGACCGCCGCGCCGACCGCGACCGCGGCCGCGGCCACGGTCCCGTCGCTCGACTGGGCCGACTGCGGCGACGGCTTCCAGTGCGCCACCGCGCGGGTGCCGCTGGACTACGACCACCCGCGCGGCGCGACGATCTCCCTCGCGCTCATCCGGCTGCCCGCCGGCGACCCGGCCAGGAAGATCGGCTCGATCTTCATCAACCCGGGCGGGCCGGGCGGCTCGGGCGTGGACTTCGTCCGCGCGGCCGGCCCGATCCTCTACTCCGACGAGGTCCGCGCCCGCTTCGACCTGGTCGGCTTCGACCCGCGCGGCATCATCGGCAGCACCCCGCTGCGCTGCTTCGAGACCTTCGACCAGGCCCTGGCCGTGCTGCCACCGATGGCCTTCCCGGTGACGCGGGCGGAGGAGCGCATCTGGATCCGCTCCGACCGCGCGCTCGCCAGGGCCTGCGCGCGGCGCGGCGGCGCCATCCTCGACCACATGGCCACCGCCGACGTCGCCCGCGACCTGGACCTGCTGCGCCGCGCCGTCGGCGACGACAAGCTCAGCTACGTCGGCTACTCCTACGGCACCTACCTGGGCGCGACCTACGCCAACCTGTTCCCCAACAAGGTGCGCGCGCTGGTGGTCGACGGCGTCCTCGACCCGATCGCCTGGGCGACCGGTCGCGGCGACCAGGCCCGCACGCTGCCGTTCTCGACCCGGCTGCGCAGCGACCAGGGCGCCCTTGCGACCCTCAACGAGTTCTTCCGCCTCTGCGACGCCGGCGCCGCCAACTGCGCCTTCTCGGCGGGCAGCCCCCGGCGGCGCTTCGCCAGGCTCGCGGAGCGCCTGCTGGAGGAGCCGGTTCAGCTCCCCGACGGCCAGGGCGGGACGTTCCCGTTCACCTACGCCGACCTGGTCGCCACCGCGCTCGGGGCGATGTACGACCCGGCCTCCTGGCCGTTCCTGGCCGAGTTCCTCCAGCAGCTCTGGGACCTGGCCCAGCCGCAGGCGGCGGCCGCGACGCTGCGGACGCTGCGCGCCCGCCTCGGCGGCTTCCAGCAGGAGGAGTACCCGAACTTCGTCGAGGGCTTCCCGGGGGTCGCCTGCTCGGAGACCGACAACCCGGCCAGCGTCGGCGCCTGGGCACGGGCGGCGCGGGCCTCCGACCGCCGGTTCCCGTACTTCGGCCGGCTGTGGACCTGGATCACCAGCATCTGCCAGCCGTGGCCGGGCCAGGACGCCGACCGCTACGACGGCCCGTGGACCAGGCGGACCTCCAACCCGGTGCTGGTCGTCGGCACCAGGTTCGACCCCGCCACCCGGTACCAGGGGGCGGTCATCCTGGACAACCTGCTGCCGCGGTCGCGGCTGCTGACCCTGGACGGCTGGGGGCACACCTCGCTGCTCGCGTCGGCCTGCATCGACGGGCACGTGAGCGGCTACCTGCTCACCGCCCAGGTGCCGCCGCGGGGCACGGTCTGCCAGCCGGACGTGGTGCCGTTCGCGCAGCCCGCGGCCCAGGCCCAGGTCCTGGCGGCCGCCGGCGCGTCCCAACGGGCCGCGGTGATCCCACCGATGATCCGCCGGCTCCTCGACGCATGAAGGACGGGCCGCTGCGGGTCGGCGGCCACACCGTCCAGGTCTCCAGCACCGCCAAGGTGCTCTTCCCCGACGACGGCGTCACCAAGGGGGACCTGGTCGGCTACTACCGGGACGTGGCCGAGGTGATGGTCCCGTACCTCCGCGAGCGGCCCGTCAACCTGCAGCGCTTCCCCAACGGGATCACGGCGCCCGGCTTCTTCCAGCAGGACGCCTCCGGCCACTTCCCCGACTGGATGCGGACGGTGACGGTGCCGCGCCGCGGCCGTGGCGGCACCGTCGACCACGTCGTCTGCGACGACGCCGCCACCCTGGTCTACCTCGCCAACCAGGGGACGGTGACCTTCCACCCGTGGACCTCGCGGGTCGACCGCCTCGACAACCCCGACCTGGTGATCTTCGACCTCGACCCCGACCCGGGCCAGGACCTGGGCGTGGTGCGGGCGGCCGCCAGGGCGGTCCGGCGGGCGCTCGAGGAGGTCGGGCTGGTCCCCTTCGTGCAGACCTCCGGCTCGCGCGGCTTCCACGTGGTCGGGCCGCTGCGGCCCGACGCGGACGTCGAGGTCGTCAAGGCGTTCGCCGACGACCTGGCCATCCTGGTCGCCGGCCGCGACCCCGAGCGGCTCACCGTCGAATGGCGCAAGGCCAAGCGGGACGGGCGCCTGCTGCTGGACACCGCGCGCAACGGCTACGCCCAGACCGCGGTCGCGCCCTACTCGGTGCGTGCCCGCCCTGGCGCCCCGGTGGCCACCCCGATCGACTGGGACGAGCTCGGCCGGGTCGAGCCGCGCTCCTACCGGTTGGGGAACCTGCGCCGCCGCCTGGCCCGCAAGCCCGACCCGTGGGCCGGCATGGCCGACCAGGCCGGGTCCCTGAGCCCGGCCCGCGCCCGCCTCGACGAGCTGCTGGCCGAGCAGGGCCGCCAGGCGCCGGCGCGCACCCCCAGAGGGTGAGGGGCCGCCCGCACGCGGTGCGGCCACCGGGCCGGCGACAGCCGGGCGGTGGGGCGCTGGTCCTCGCATTGGTGCTGGTCGCGCTCAACCTGCGCCCGGCGATCGCGTCGGTCCCGCCGGTGCTGCCCGACATCCAGCGCGACCTGCGCCTGTCCGGCACCGCCGCCGGCGCGCTCACCGCCCTGCCGGTGGTATGCCTGGGGCTGTTCGCGCCGGTGGCGGCGCGGCTCGCCGGCCGCTTCGGGGTCGACCGGGTGGTGGCGTGGGCCCTGGTCGTACTCGGCGCCGGCACCCTCGCCCGGGCCGTGGGCGGGGCCGCCGGGTTGTTCGCCGCCACCTTCGTCGCCGGGATCGGCCTCGCGGTCGGCGGGGCGCTGCTGCCCGGGATCGTCAAGGCCCACTTCGCCGCCGACCGCGCGGCCACCGTCACCGGCCTGTACACCACCGGCCTGGCCGGCGGGGCACTGCTGGCCGCCGCGCTCACCGTCCCGCTGCGCAACCTGCTCGGTGGCGCGTGGGCGCCGGCCCTGGCCGTGTGGGCGCTGCCCGCGGTCGCCGCGCTGGCGGTCTGGCGGCGGGTCGCGGTGCCGGCCGGCCCCGGCCCACCCGGACCCGGGCCGGCGGGGGAGGCGTCGCCGCCGGCGCGCGGCGGGCTGCCGTGGCGCAGCGGCCTTGCCTGGCGGGTGACGCTGTACACCGGCCTGCAGTCGCTGCTGTTCTACGCGTCGCTGACCTGGCTGTCGCCGCTGTTCCAGGCGCGCGGGTGGAGCGCGGAGCGGGCGGGCGCGCTGCTGGCGGTGTTCAGCCTCACCCAGCTCGTCGCCACGCTCGGGCTGCCGGTCCTGGCCGACCGGACCGGCGACCGGCGGCCCTGGATCGCGCTGTCGGTCAGCGCCTGCACCGCCGGGCTGCTGGCGCTCGCGGTGGCGCCGCTGGCCGCGCCATGGCTGGTCGCCGCCGTGATCGGCTTCGGGACCGGCGGGCAGTTCGCGATGGCGCTGACGCTGCTGGTGGACGCGGCCGCCGACCCGGCGGCCTCGCGGCGGCTGTCCGGCATGGCGTTCCTGGTCGGCTACCTGCTGGCCGCCGCCGGCCCGGCGGCGGTCGGCGGCCTGTACGACGCCACCGGTGGCTTCACGGCGGCGTTCCTCGCCCTCACCGTCATCGGCATGGTCACCCTGGCGCTCGGCGTCTCCGTCCGCCCCGGCGCGGTCGTCTGAGGCGCAGGCTCGCGGAGCGCCAGCCGTCAGCCCCGGCGCTGGCGCCGGTAGCGGCGGATCAGGGCGTTGGTCGAGCCGTCGTGGGATAGATCGGGCGCGTCGGCGCCCAGCTCGCCGGCGATCAGGGTCGCCAGCACCTTGCCCAGCTCCACGCCCCACTGGTCGAACGAGTCGACGTTCCAGATCGCCCCCTGGGTGAAGACCTTGTGCTCGTAGAGGGCGACGAGCTGGCCGAGCACCCGGGGGGTGAGCCGGGGGGCCAGGATGGTGGTGGTCGGCCGGTTGCCCGGGAAGGTCCGGTGGGGTGCCAGCGCCGCCGGGACGCCCTCGGCCTCGACCTGCTCGCGCGACTTGCCGAAGGCCAGCGCCTCGGTCTGCGCGAAGAAGTTCGCCATCAACAGGTCGTGATGGTCGCCGACCTCCTCGACGGGCCGGCAGAAGCCGATGAAGTCGCAGGGGACCAGCCTGGTTCCCTGGTGGATGAGCTGGTAGAAGGCGTGCTGGCCATTGGTGCCCGGCTGCCCCCAGACCACCGGCCCGGTCGGTACCGCCACCGGCTCGCCGTCCACGCCGACCGACTTGCCATTGGACTCCATGTCGAGCTGCTGCAGGTAGGCGGGGAAGCGCCACAGGTACTGGCTGTAGGGCAGGACCGCGTGGGTCTCGGCGCCGAGGAAGTCGATGTACCAGACGCCGAGCAGGCCGAGCAGCACCGGCAGGTTGCGCTCGAACGGGGCGGTCCGGAAGTGCTCGTCCATCGCGTGGAAGCCGGCCAGCATCTCGTCGAAGCGGTCGGGCCCGATGGCCACCATCAGCGACAGGCCGATCGCCGAGTCGTAGGAGTAGCGGCCGCCGACCCAGTCCCAGAACTCGAACATGTTGGCCGGGTCGATGCCGAACTCGGCGACCTTCCGGGCGTTGGTCGACACGGCGACGAAATGCCGGCCGACCGCCTCCTGGTCGCCGAGGGTGCCGAGCAGCCAGTCCCGTGCCGTGCGGGCGTTGGTCAGCGTCTCCAGGGTGGTGAAGGTCTTGGAGCAGACGACGAACAGCGTCTCGGCGGGGTCGAGGTCGCGGGTGGCCTCGGCGACGTCGGCGCCGTCGACGTTGGACACGAACCGGAACGTCCGCGACCGGTCGCTGTAGCCGCGCAGGGCCTCGTAGGCCATGGCCGGGCCGAGGTCGGAGCCGCCGATGCCGATGTTGACGACGTTGCGGACCGGCCGGCCGGTGTGCCCGAGCCAGCGGCCGGCGCCGACCTCCTCGGCGAACGCGCGCATCCTGGCCAGCACGGCGTGGACCTCCGGCACGACGTCGCGGCCGTCGACCAGGATCGAGCTGCCCGGTGGCGCCCGCAGGGCGACATGGAGCACCGGGCGGTCCTCGGTGACGTTGATCCGCTCGCCCGCGAACATGGCGTCGATCCGCCGGCGCAGCCCGGCCCGCTCGGCGAGGGCGACCAGCAGCCGGACCGTCTCGTCGGTGACCAGGTTCTTGGACCAGTCGAGGTACAGGTCGCCGGCCTCCCCGGTCATGCGCTCGCCGCGGTCCTGGTCGGCGGCGAACAGGTCGCGGAGGTGGACGCCGTCCAGCTCCCGGCGGTGCCGCTCCAGCGTCCCCCACTCGGGGGTCTGGTCGATGCGGGTGGCCATGGCGCCAAGACTATCGCAGCCCCTGTGGTCTGCCGGGGGGACCGGGATAATGTGGTCGTTGGTTGCGGGGCGGGAGGAGGTACGCGTGGCGGGGTACGTGTCGCGGGGCTTCAGGAGACGCCGGCGCGCCGGCGATGGCGAGGCCGGCCGCCTGCCGCCCGGCCAGTACGACGAGCGGGGCTTCCCGGTGCTGACCGCCGGCCCGACCCCCCGGGTCGACCTGGCCGAGTGGCGGCTGCGGGTCGACGGCCTGGTCGCCACGCCGCGCGAGTGGACCTGGGAGGAGGTCCAGGCCCTGCCGCGCTCCACCTTCGAGGGCGACATCCACTGCGTCACCAGGTGGAGCAAACTCGGGACCAGCTTCGCCGGGGTGTCGGTGGACACCCTGCTCGACCAGGCCGAGCCGCTTCCGGCGGCGACCCACGTGCTGGCGTCCTGCTACGGCGGGTACACCACCAACCTGCCGCTGGAGGACGTGCGGGGCGGCAAGGCGTGGGTGGTCTGGGAGCACGAGGGCCAGCCACTGCCGCCCGAGCACGGCGGGCCGGCGCGGCTGCTGGTGCCGCACCTGTACTTCTGGAAGAGCGCCAAGTGGCTCATGGGGCTGCGGCTGCTTGACCACGACCAGCCCGGGTTCTGGGAGTCGCTTGGATACCATGAATTGGGCGACCCCTGGAGGGAACAGAGATATTGGGGCGACTGAGCGCCCCGAAATGGGTGCATTCCATACGGCGAGGCATTACACTCCAGCCCTAGTCGAACTGGTGTTCGCAGGGTGGCGAGAGGACTCTGGCCGATGGCAGCCGAACCTGGGCCGAACTTCCGATGGGGCGTCGTCCTTCGGAGGTCAAAGCTCAATGCAGACGGCACCGAGGAGTCCACCGACCGCCAGGAAATGGAACTCGTCTATCACATCCGACACAACGACATGGGCGTCATCGTCCAGACCTACAAGGACATTGCCTCTGGCTGGAAGCCAGGCGCCCCACGTCCAGGGTTCAATCACGCCCTGGTTGACCTTGCATCGGGCACCATTGACGGTATCGCCGTCCTCTGCATTGACCGCCTCACTCGGCGCCGGGATCAAGTTCGCCCGATCCTCGATGCTCGCGAGGAAATGGGCGGCAGGCTGTTCGCACTGTGGGACGGGCTCGACACTGCCGACAATCACCCTGAGAGCAACACCGACTTGCGCTTGCGTGAGCTGGTTGCCCGCGCTGAGCGAGAGGCAGTGAGAACCTCACAGCGCTCCAAGCTGGCAGCGCAGCACCGGGCCCGCAAGGGACTGCACCAGCCGAGCTCCAGACGACCCTTCGGCCATACAGCTGATTGGATGAACCTGGTCCCCCACGAGGCCGAGCTTCTTCACGAGGCCGCATCGCGGATCGTCGAGGGCGAATCTCCCTCTGTGATCTGTAGGGATTGGACGGAGAGGGGCATCCCTACATCCACAGGAAAACTGCTGTGGCGGCATACCACCCTGAAGGAGACGCTTCAGAGTGCCCGCATGGTCGGTAAGCGGGAATACGACGGAGCCCTTATCGAACTGCATCGAGTACCCGCCATCCTCCCTGAGCACCTGTGGCAACAGGTCCGCGAGAAACTCGGCCCTCGCTACACGAGATTGGGGCGTAAGGAGGGCCGTCCGCTTTCCAACATAGCCCTGTGCGGCCTCTGCGGAATCACGCTGATCGGCGACAAGGACAAGGGCACGCCCGTCTACGTGTGCCAGAAGCGCCCCGCACAGCCAGGCGCTTGTGGCGGTGTCAGTGTGCAGGCAGCCAGACTTGAGGCCAGAGTCAGCGATGAGGTCATCGGCTTCCTGAACGACAAGCGGCGCGTGGAAGCGCTCTTCCAGCAGCACAGCCTGGACGGCCCTGAGATGCGTGTCATTGACGCTCGGTATGCCGAGCTCGAGGACCACAAGATGGCGCTTGAGGAAGCAGCCTTCAACCCGCCACCGGGTGTCAAGAGGCTGTCGCGGGAGCGGTATTGGGAGCTGCGGACGCAGATCGAGCAGGAGCAGGCGCAGCTTCAGCGGCGGCGCGTTATGAACCGCGAAGCCGAACCACTGAAGGTGGCGCTCAAGAATTCGTGGACTGAAGAGAGCTGGCAGGCGAGGCCTCTGGAATGGCGCAGGGCCATCATCCGATTCGTGACCGAGCGTATCGAGGTCCACAGGCCCACAGTAGTTGCCCGCCGTGGGCGCGTCGGTGATCAGTTCGACCCTGAGCGGATCAAGGTCAAGTTTGCCGTGTGACACTTACGAGCCTGTTTCACACAGCCCTGTGGACAGTCCGGGCTGCCGTTGGCTGCCGACCACCACGGGATGCGCCTGTCCTGCTCTGGTCCTGGGATGCAGTGACGGAGGATCGCAGCCACAGCGATACCTGGGTCGGCTGCATGGTCTGCTCGACGACCGCCAACAGCTCGGCGGTGAGGGTGTCCAGGTCGACCTGCTGGCGCAGCCGGGCGCTGAACACCGCGATCGTGTTGGCGGTGTCGTAGCGGCGCCGGTTGAAGCGCCGGTCGACCGCCCGCTGGACGCGGCGGCGGGCCGGCTGGAACACCGCGGCCACCGCTAGGGTCGCGGCTGCCACCACCAAGCTGGAGTCGTGGCCGAAGAGCTGGCCGAGTCCCAGGACCACGCCGGCGTAGCCGCCGCCGAGCAGGACGGTGAGCAGGCCGTAGGCCAGGGTGCGGCTGATGATGCGGTCCAGGTCGAACAGGCGGTAGCGCAGCACCGCAGCGCCGATCGCCAGAGGCAGGAACGCCACACAGACCCCGCCTACCCAGCCGACCAGGACCTCGTGGCCGCCCACGACCAGGACCACCGAGGCCAGCATGCCCACCCCGGTCAGGGCGGCGGCCAGGACCACCCAGCGAAGCTGCTGGCGCTCCACGCCGCGGGCGCGGCGGAACCGCACCACCAGCGACCCGGCACCGACCAGGATGCCCAGGGCAGTGACGGCGAGCGCGGCCCGGTTGGCCAGCAGCAGCACCCCGTCGAACGGACGCAGGTCCAGCGGATTGTCGACCACCTGGTAGCGCCAGTCCGGCGGCCTGGGCGCCAGCGGCATGGCCAGCAGCAGCACGGCCAGCGTTCCCACCGTGAGCCACGCCCACCAGCGCCAGCGAGGTGACGGCGGCGACCCCGTGGGCACCAGCAGCAGGACGAGGCCTAGGCAGGCGAACGCCACCAGCGCGGTGGCCGGGTAGTACATAGCCACCCAGGCCGCGGCCGGCAGCGCCCCGGGCCGGGCCTGGAGCCCGTAGGGCGCGTACCCCCCGGCCACGCCGTTGGCGGCCAGGGACAGCGCGAACGCCAGCAGCAGCCAGCCGACCGGGTGACGTGGCCGGCGGCCGGCCAGCACCGCCCCGACCGTGGCCGCGCTCACCATTGCCAGCGTCGGGCCAACGGCGGTGTTCAGGGGGTCGGACCGCCCGGCCCGCCGCAGCAGACCTTCCAGCCAGAAGCCCGCGGCCAGGCCGAGCACCACCAGCACCCACAACGCCCATGCCAGCACGCCCGGCCGCCTGGGCATCCGGGCCGCCTGGGTCACCGCCATGCCGCTCGCTCCGTGCAGCTCACCTCGGCACCGCCACCCCAGCGTCGTTGGTCACGTGTCAGTGTGGCCAACCTCCGTCCCGGCAACGTTACGGACATCGACCTGCCACACACGATCGGGGTTTGTGACACAGCCTCTTACGTGAGCAGCAGGACGGCGTAGCAGGCCAACCAATGTTCGACCATGTAGTTGCCGCCGCAGACGGCAGGCCGTGAGGCCTCGGCGTGGGGGCCGGCCGCGGAGCGGAGCACCGGCCCGCGCCGGTCGTCGTCAGGCAGCACTCTCGGCAGTCGCTGGAAGACGTGTGCGGGATATGCGGGATACGGGATATGCGGGATATAGGTTGAGGCCGTGCAGGTGGGCGATCTGGCCATCGAGTCCTGGAGCACGCCCGTGGGTCCCATGTAGCTGATGGTGGCAAACCCTCGCAGCATCTGTGCTCCCATCCCAATATGGACGGTGGGAACGCTACCGGCCAGCCTGACGGCCCGGAGGTTGGAGGGCGACGGGTCGCTGTGCCGGTCACGTAGCATAGGTGCGTCTCGACTGCGGGAGGAGCGCTATTGGGGCGACTGAGCTGGCGGCTCGCCCGCGTCGCCGAGGTCAGGCCGGAGACCTCCCGGGTCGCCAGCCTGGCGCTGGACGTGCCCGGCTGGGACGGCCACCTGGCCGGCCAGCACGTCGACCTGCGCCTCACCGCCGAGGACGGCTACCAGGCCGAGCGGAGCTACTCGATCGCCTCCGCCCCCGACGGCCAGCGGGTCGAGCTTACCGTGGAGCGCCTCGACGATGGCGAGGTCTCGCCGTACCTGGCCGGCGAGCTCCGGGAGGGCGACCAATTCGAGCTTCGGGGCCCGATCGGCGGCTACTTCGTGTGGGAGCCGGGGCTCGGTGGGCCGCTGCTGCTGATCGCCGGCGGGTCGGGAGTGGTGCCGCTGATGGCGATGCTGCGGCACCGCGCGGCATCCGGTAGCCAGGCGCCGACCAGGCTGCTGTACTCCTCGCGGACGCTCGAGGATGTCATCTTCCGCGACGAGCTGGAGCGGCTGGCCGCCGCCGGCGACGGCCTGACCGTCACCCACACGCTGACCAGGGCGCAGCCGCCAGGCTGGCGGGGCTATGCCAGGCGCGTCGACGCGGTCATGCTGGAGGAGGTGGGCTGGCGGCCGGACGAGCGGCCGCTCGCCTACGTGTGCGGCCCGACCCGGCTGGTCGAGGCGGTCGCCGGCGCCCTGGTCGCGCTCGGCCACGACCCGGCCCGGGTCAGGACCGAGCGCTTCGGACCGACGGGGGTGGAGTAGTGGACGAGGCCGACCTGCGGCTGGACGGCAACCACGTGGCCGGGCTGCTCGCCGAGGTGTTCCAGTTCGACATGACGGTCGAATGGAGCGGCTGCGCCGCCTGCGGCGCCCGCAACCAGCTCGGCGCCCTGCAGGTGTACGCCCACGGCATGGGCGCGGTGCTGTGCTGCCCCGGCTGCGGCCAGACCCTGCTGCGGATCGCCCGCGGCGGCGGCCGCTGGTGGCTGGACCTGCGCGGCATGGCCTGGCTGCAGCTCGACGAGGGCGCCCGCCTGCCCGACTAGACTCGGCAGCGGCGTAATTGCGTTGACCGGGTTGGCGGCGTTTCGTACGGTCGCGGGGCTCCCAGAGGTCCGGCGTTCGTGGGTGTCCCATGCCTGCTCCCAGCTCGAACTGGCGGCCGCTGGCCGCGCTGTTGCGCCCGATGCTCGGGCGGGTCGCCCTGTTCGCCGCGGTGCTCGCTGCCGGCTCGGCGCTGCCGCTGGCCGGCCCGCAGCTCCTGCGCGCGTTCATCGACCGGGCGGTGGCGGGCCGGTCGCCGACCGTCCTGGCGGGCATCGCCGGCGCCTACATTGCGGTCGCGCTGGCCGGGCAGGCGCTGGCGGTGGCGGCCACCTACGGGGCCGCGCGGCTGGCCTGGGCCGCCGCCAACGAGCTGCGCGCCGAGCTGGCCGCCCACGCGCTCGGGCAGGACCTCTCCTTCCACGGCGCCCACCCGCCCGGTGAGCTGATCGAGCGGGTCGACGGCGACGTCACCGCGCTGTCGGAGTTCCTGTCGTCGTTCGCGCCCAATGTGGTCGGCAACGGGCTGACCCTGGTCGGTGTCCTGGTGGTGGTCACCCTGGAGGACTGGCGGGTCGGCCTGGCCCTGCTGGCCTTCGCTGCCGTCGCCGCCGTCGTGGTGGTGCGGCTGCGCAACGCCGCGGTGCCGCAGGCGGTCGAGGAGCGCGTGGCCACCGCCGGGCTGCTCGGCGGCATCGAGGAGCGGCTGGCCGGCGCCGACGACCTGCGGACGCTCGGCGGTGGCGGCCACGCGCTGCGCCGTCACGGCACGGCGGCCGCGGCGCTGTACCGGGCGGCGGACCGGGCCGCGCGGGCCGGCGCCCGGATCTGGGTCGTTTCCATGGGGGTGTTCACCGTCGGCGGGGCGCTGAGCCTCGGGCTCGGCGCCTGGCTGTACCGCGCCGGGTCGATCACGCTCGGCACGGTCTATCTGCTGTTCGGGTAAACCGAGCTGCTGCGGCGGCCGCGGGCGGCTGCCCGACGGGCCGCTCGCGGTCGAGCTCGATCACGTCGACTTCGCCTACGAGGACGGGGCGCCTGTTCTGGACGGGGTGTCGCTGCGGCTGGCGCCCGGGACCGTGCTCGGCGTGGTGGGCCGCACCGGCAGCGGCAAGACCACGCTCGGCCGCCTGCTGCTGCGCCTGCTCGACCCCGACCGCGGGACGGTGCGGCTCGGCGGCGTGGACCTGCGGGACGCCGACCCTGCCGGCCTGCGCGCCCGCGTCGGCCTGGTCCCCCAGGACGTCCACCTGTTCCAGGCAAGCCTGCGCGACAACCTCACCCTGTTCGGGGCGCAGCCGGCCGGCGATGAGCGCATGGCCGAGGTGCTCGACGGCCTCGGGCTCGGCGGCTGGTGGCGGGCGCTGCCGGACGGGCTCGACACGCTGCTCGGGCCGGGCGGCGCTGGCACCTCCGCCGGGGAGGCGCAGCTCGTCGCCTTCGCCCGGGTGTTCCTGCGCGACCCTGGCCTGGTCGTCCTCGATGAGGCCGCCGCCCGGGTCGACCCGGCGAGCGAGGCGCGCATCGAGCGGGCCGTCACCGCGATGCTGGAGGGCCGCACCGCCGTGGTCATCGCCCACCGGCTCGGCACGGTCGCCCGCGCCGACGAGGTGCTGGTGCTGGACCGCGGGCGCATGGTCGAGCATGGCCAGCGGTTGGCGCTCGTCGCCGACCCGTCGTCCCGCCTCGCCGGACTGCTGGCCGCGGGCCTGGAAAGGGCACCGGTATGAGCCCCCCAGACGGAGCCTGGCGAACGGCGTGGCGGCTCGGCCGCTACCGGCCGGGCCTGTACGCCGTGAGCATGGCACTGTGGGTGGCGTTCCACGCCCTGCCGCTCGGGGTGGGCCTGGTGCTCCAGCAGGTCTTCGACGCGCTCGCCGGCCCGCGCCCGGCGGCCATCAGCCTCGCCGGCCTGCTCGCGGTCCTGGTCGGGGTGGAGGCGGCCAGGGCGGCGGACCTCTGGCTCGCCTCCCGCGTCTGGACTTCGTCATGGCACCACATGGGTGCCCTGCTGCGGCTGAACATGCTCCGCGCCCAGCTCGCCAGCGGCGGCCCGGAGGCCGCCGTCCTGCCGGGCACGCCGGGCGAGGCCGTCACCCGGTTCCGCGACGACGTCGACGACCTGCTCCAGTTCCTGGATACCTGGCTCGACGTCGCCGGGACCATGCTGTTCGCCGGCATCGCCGTCGCGGTGATGGTCCGCATCGACCCGGTGGTCACGGTGGCCGTCGCGCTGGCCCTCGCGGGGATGGCGGTGGCCACGCGGACGCTCGCCGGCCGCATCCGTTCATGGCGCCGGGCCGACCGGGAAGCGACCGCCGCGGTCACCGGCTTCCTCGGCGAGCTGTTCGCCTCGGTCCTGACCGTCAAGGCTGCAGGCGCGGGCGGCGCCGCGCTGCGCCGCCTTGGCGAGCTGAACCGGGCCCGCGGCCGTGCCGCGCTGCGCGACCAGCTCTGCAGCGACCTGCTCGACTCATTCAACGCCTCCACCGTAGACGTCGGCATCGGCCTGGTGTTGCTGCTCGCCGCGCCCGCCATGCGCCGCGGCGACTTCACGGTCGGCGACCTCACCCTGTTCGCCAGCTACACGGGCCATCTGATCGGGCTGCCCTACTTCGCCGGCCGGCTGCTGGTCCGGCGCCGGCAGGCAGGCGTCGCGGTCGAGCGGATGACCCGGCTGCTCCCACCCGGCGCGTCTGGGTCGCTGGTCACCCCCAGGCGGGTGGACCTGACGGGCCGCGACGGCGACGGGCCGCCCGTGGCCGCGGCGCCGCCGCCACGCGACCGCCTGGAGGTGCTCGAGCTGCGCGGGCTCGAGGCCGTCCACCCGTCCTCGGGTCGCGGCGTCCGCGGGGCCGACCTGCTGCTGCGGGGCGGCACGCTGACCGTGGTCAGCGGCCTGGTCGGGTCGGGCAAGACCACGCTGCTGCGCGCGCTGCTCGGGCTGCTGCCCCTCGACGCCGGGCAGGTGCGCTGGAACGGCGGCCCGGTCGAGGACCCGGCCGCGTTCCTGGTCCCGCCGCGCTGCGCCTACGTGCCCCAGGTGCCGCGGCTGTTCAGCGAGTCGCTCGCGGACAACCTGCTGCTCGGCGCGTCGCCACCGGCAGGGGACCTGGCCGCCGCCGTGCGGCTCGCCGTCCTGGACGAGGACGTCGTGGCGATGCCCGACGGGCTGGCCACCCTGATCGGCGCCCGCGGCGTGCGCCTGTCCGGCGGCCAGACGCAGCGCGCCGCCGTGGCCAGGGCGTTCGTGCGCCGTCCGGAACTGGTCGTGCTGGACGACGTCTCCAGCGCGCTGGACCTGGACACCGAGGCGCGCCTGTGGGAGCGGTTGCTGACCGGCGAGACGACGTGCCTGGCCGTGTCCAACCGGGCCGCCACGCTGGCCCGCGCCGACCAGGTGGTCCAGCTGGACCGCGGGCGCGTGGTCGGCTGAGGCCCCTCACCCGCGGGTCGGCCCGCTGTCGGTGGGTGGGCTCGCCACCTCGGTCGGGCGCCACCGCCGCTCCGCCGCGAGCATCACCACCAGGACCGCGACGAGGCCGACGAGTTGCACCGCCGCGGGCAGCCGCAGCCCGAGTAGCACCGTGCCGAGGGCCAGCACCGCCGCGGCGGTGCGGTGGCCGACCGGCCGGATCCCGAGCACGCGCCGGAACGCCACGTCGCCGGCCAGGAAGCCCGCGACCCCACCCGCGAGGGCGAGCGCCGGTCCGATACTCAGCGGGTCCCCGGCGTGGCCGATCGACCGCTTCACCCCCGCGGCGATCACGATCACGCCCAGCAGCATCGGGATGAAGGCGTAGAAGTAGGCGTCGTTGGCCAGCCGCCAGCGGTGGTCCACGGGGGCGGCGGAGAGGGCGCGCTCGGCGCCCTCCTCGTCGCCGGCGAAGTAGGCCCACCACAACCCGGCGGCAAGCGCCAGGCCGAGCACCGCCACCGCGAACAGCCCGAGGTCCAGGCGCACCGCGCCGAGCCCGATCCCGATGGCGACGACGGACTCGCCCAACGCCACGATCAGCAGCAGCCCGTGCCGCTCGACGAAGTGCGCCGGGCGGACCCGCAGCCGGGTCGAGGCGCGGGCCGACACCCGGGGCGTCACGAACTGGTTGACGATCGGGACCGCCCACAGGGCGTAGGCGGCGGGCCCGTCGAGGAACCCCGCGGCGACCAGGCTCAGCGCGGCCACGACGTTGGGCGCCGCGAACCACAGCACCACCGCGCCGTACGCCTCCGTGTACAGCCCGCCGTGCACGAGGACCACCAGGAGGTAGCCGAGGCCGAAGGCGACGCCGCCGCCGTCGAATGCCTGCGGGACGGCGAGGGCGCAGACGAGGAAGGCGGCCATGCCGAGGATGAGCAGCAGCCGGCGGGCCGGACGGTCGGGCGGCACCTGGTTGGTGAGCCAGGCGTAGGCGGCGTACATCCAGAACAGCACGTCGAAGATCAGCACCACCCTGGCCATGGTCCCCGCGGTGAGGTCGCCGGCCAGGAGGGTGGTGAGCTGGGTGAGCGTGAACACGAAGACCAGATCGAAGAAGAGCTCCAGGGTCGAGACCCGCAGCTCCTCCTCGCCCCGCACTACCCCGACGCCTCCTCCACCCGCAGCGCGAAGCCGACGGTGACGGCGCCGCCGGGCTCGACCAGCGGGCAGGTGCCGGCGCCGAGCGCGTTGGTCGAGACGGTCATCGGCTCCAGGCACACGAACTCGCCGCCGGGCGGCGCGAACACCTGGGCGTACCGGTAGCCGTCGCCGTAGTCGACCAGCAGGCGGCGGCCGCCCGCCTCCAGCCCCAGCGTCCGCTCGGGCCCGAGCGCGTACAGGTCGTCGAAGGTCCGCTCGCCCAGCGCATCGGCCTCGGCCGGCTCGTGGCCGGCGAGCCCCGTCGGCAGCCCGCGGCCGTCCAGCCCCAGATGCTCCCGGTCCGGCAGCAGCAGCCGCCAGGCGCTCCGTGGCGGCCCCGGCAGGCGGAGGTACGGATGCCAGCCGAACGCCACCGGCACCGGCCGCCGCGCGCCGGCCCGCAGGGTCGTCGTCAGCGTCAGCGTCGCGCCGGCCACGGCCGCCTCCACGACCAGCTCGTGGGGGAACGGGAACGCGGCCAGCAGCTCCGGCCAGGCGCCGTAGTCGAAGCTGGCCCGCAGCATCGCCCGCTCGTCCTCGGCGGCCAGCAGCTCCAGCCGCCAGCCCGGATGGGCGGTCAGGGTGCCGTGGATCGGCAGCCCGCCAGGGTCGGTGTGCAGCGCCACGCCCTCCAGGTCGACCTCGACCTCGGCGGTGCGGTAGCGCCGGCCCGCCAGCCGGTTGGCCCAGGGCGCCAGGATCGGCAGCCCGGTGACGTGGCCGTCGCGGTAGCCGGCGACCCCGCCGGGCAGGGCGAGCAGCTCCTCGCCGCGGTGGCGCAGGCTCGCCCCGAGCAGGCCGAGCCCTGGCAGGAAGGTGGCCTCCAGCTCGCCGGCGGCGAGGGTCACGGCGGCCTCGCCGTCGAAGCGGCCGACCCCCACGGACGGGTCCTTGCCGGCCGGTGGCTCACTCACCGGTGGGGACCTCCTCGTGACCGCCGAACTCCTTGCGCATCGCCGACAGCAGCTTGTCGGCGAAGTCGGCCTGCCCCCGGGAGGCGAACCGCTCGTACAGGGCGGTCGTCAGCACGTGGGCGGGGACGCCGGTCTCCACCGCCGCGGCCACCGTCCAGCGGCCCTCGCCCGAGTCGGAGACCTGGCCGCTGAAGCCGGCAACCTCGGGGTCCTGGAGCAGGGCGTGGGCGGTCAGGTCCAGCAGCCAGGAGCCGACGACGCTTCCGCGCCGCCACACCTCGGCGACCGCCGCAGTGTCGATGTCGTAGCGGTAGGAGGCGGGGTCGCGCAGCGGAGCCGTCTCGGCGCTGGCGGCATCCGGGTGCGTGCCGGCGTTGGCGTGGCGGAGGATGTTCAGGCCCTCGGCGTAGGCGGCCATGATCCCGTACTCGATGCCGTTGTGGACCATCTTCACGAAGTGGCCGGCGCCGGCGGGGCCGCAGTGCAGGTAGCCGTGCTCGGCGGCGGCCGGCTCGCCGTCCCGGCCGGGGGTCCGCGCGGCGGCCTCGACCCCCGGCGCGAGCGCCCGGAAGATCGGCTCCAGCCGCCGGACCACCTCGGCCTCGCCGCCGATCATCAGGCAGAACCCCCTGTCCAGGCCGAACACCCCGCCGCTGGTGCCGACGTCAAGGTAGTGGACGCCCCTGGCGGCCAGGGCCCGCGCGCGGTCGACGTCGTCGCGGTAGTAGGAGTTGCCGCCGTCGATGACCACGTCGCCGGGCTCCATCCGCTCGGCCAGCTCGGTCACCGCCCGGCCGGCGACCCCGGCCGGCACCATCACCCACACCGCCCGCGGCGGGGCGAGCTTGGCCACCAGGTCGTCGAGCGAGGCGGCACCGACCGCGCCTTCGGCCTGGAGCCGGTCGACGGACCCGGGGTTGACGTCGAAGACGACGCAGTCGTGGCCGCCGCGCAGCAGCCGCCGGACCAGGTTGGCCCCCATGCGGCCAAGGCCGATCATGCCCAGTTGCATGCCGGCAAGCCTATCAACGAGTGACCAGCACGATCTCGAACGAGTACAGCGACGCGCGGTACAGGTGGTCGGCCAGCTCGACGGCCTGCCCCGCCTCGTTGTAGGTGGTGCGCTGCATGGTCAGCAGCGGTTCGCCCTTGCGGGCGTGCAGCAGCCTCGCCTCGGCCGCGGTGGCCGCCCGCCCGCCGATGGTCTGCGACGCCAGGTGCAGCCCGACGCCGGCGGCGCGCATGAGCTGGTACAGCCCGGTCCGCTCCAGGGTCGCGGCGTCGAGCTCCACCATGTCGGGGGGGAGCCAGTTCCGCATGACCGCGAGCGGGTCGCCGTCGGCGTAGCGCAGCCGCTCCAGCGCCACCACCGGGCTGCCCTCCTCGACGCCGAGCGCGTGGGCGACCAGGTCCGCGGCGGGCACGGCCTTCAGCGACAGGACCGTGGTCCGCGGGTTCTTCCCACCCGTGGCGAGGTCGTCGTAGAGGCTGCTGAGCTGGACCGGCCGCCGCACCTTGGGATGGACGACCTGGGTGCCGACGGCACGCTTGCGCACCAGGTAGCCGCGGTCGACCAGGTACTCGATGGCGCGGCGCAGGGTCGGGCGGGACACGCCGAGCTGGTCGGCCAGCACCAGCTCGGTTTCCAGGCGGGTGCCCGGCGGCAGCTCCCCGGACTCGATGGCCTGTTCCAGCCGCTGCGCGACCTGGTAGTACAGCGGGACCGGGCTGGTGCGGTCGACCGTGATGGACGCGGGAGAGAACCCCATGGCCTCCTCACCTAACCTTGTCACTAGGTTACGACAAGGGGTTGACAGCTACCTTAGGAAGCAGTAGCTATGTCAGTACAACAATAACGCTTGAACACCTGACAAGCTAGCGTCTCTGCTGCGGCAGCATGGTGGGAGGCGGCACCATGCAGGTGGCTCCGTTCGACGTCCTCACGATGGGGCGAATCGGCGTCGACATCTACCCGCTCCAGGTCGGGGTGTCGCTGCGAGCGGTCGAGACCTTCGGGAAGTACCTCGGCGGCAGCGCCACCAACGTCGCGGTGGCCGCCGCCCGCTACGGCCGGCGCAGCGCGGTCATCACCCGCACCGGCCAGGACCCGTTCGGCGAGTACCTCCACGACGCGCTCCGGAAGTTCGGCGTCGACGACCGCTACGTCACCGCGGTCCCTGGCCTGCCGACGCCGGTGACCTTCTGCGAGATCTTCCCGCCCGACCACTTCCCCATCTACTTCTATCGCTACCCCAAGGCGCCCGACCTCGAGATCGCCGCCGGCGAGCTCGACCTGGACGCGATCCGCGCGGCCAGGGTCTTCTGGGTGACGGTGACCGGCCTGTCCCAGGAGCCCAGCCGCGGCGCGACGCTCGGGGCGCTGGAGGCCAGGGCCAGGTCGGGCATCACCGTCCTGGACCTGGACTACCGGCCGACGTTCTGGCCCTCCAGGGAGGAGGCCAGGACCTGGGTGCAGCGGGCGCTGCCCCACGTCACCGTCGCGGTGGGCAACCTCGACGAGTGCGACACCGCCGTCGGGGAGCGCGAGCCGCGGGCCGCCGCCCAGGCGCTGCGCGACCGCGGGGTCGACGTCGTGGTCGTCAAGCAGGGCCCCAAGGGCGTGCTGGCCAGGGACGACCACGGCGAGGTCGAGGTCCCGCCGGTGCCTATCGAGGTCGTCAACGGCCTCGGCGCCGGCGACGCGTTCGGCGGCGCGCTCTGCCACGGGCTGCTCGCCGGCTGGGACCTGGAGCGGGTGATGCGGTTCGGCAACGCCGCCGGCGCCATCGTCGCCTCCCGGCTCGCCTGCGCCGACGCCATGCCCGACGCCGCCGAGGTGCAGGCCGTGCTCGAGGAGGCCGTCAATGCGCGATGAGCAGTACCGAGCCGTCCTCGACGTGCGCACCCGGCACCCCGGCGCGATCGTGGAGGCGGCACGCCAGCGGGCACGCCCCGCCTCGCTGTTCAACGAGCACGGCAAGCTCATGGTCATCGCGGCCGACCACCCCGCCCGCGGCGCGCTGCGCGCCGGGTCGCGGGGCCTGGCGATGGCCGACCGCGTCGAGCTGCTGGACCGGCTCTGCCTCGCCCTCTCCCGCCCCGGCGTCAACGGCGTCCTCGGCACCCCCGACATCGTCGAGGACCTGCTGGTCCTGGGGGCGCTGGACGGCAAGGTGGTGATCGGCTCCATGAACCGCGGTGGCCTGGCCGGGACGGTCTTCGAGATCGACGACCGCTTCACCGGCTACGACGCCGGGTCGCTGGCCGCGGCCGGCTTCGAGGGCGGCAAGATGCTGCTGCGCATCGACCCCGACGACCCGGCCACCGTCGCCACCGTCGAGGCCTGCGCCCAGGCGGTCAGCGCGCTCGCCGAGCACAGCCTCATCGCCATGGTCGAGCCGTTCATCTCCCACCGGGTCGACGGGCGGGTCCGCATCGACCTCACCCCGGAGGCGACCATCCGCGCGATGACCGTCGCCGCCGGGCTGGGCCGCACCTCCGCCTACACCTGGCTCAAGGTGCCGGTGGTCGACGACATGGAGCGCGTCATGGCGGCGACCACCCTGCCGGCGGTGCTGCTCGGCGGCGAGGTGAGCGCCGCCCAGGACGCGGCCTTCGAGAGCTGGCGCAAGGCGCTCAAGCTCCCCACCGTCCAGGGGCTGGTCATCGGCCGGTCCCTGCTGTACCCGCCCGACGACGACGTCGCCGCGGCGGTCGACACCGCGGTGGGCCTGCTGCAGGACGGGGCCGGCTGATGGACGCCAAGCTGCACCTGCCCCATGGCACCACCCCCGAGGGTGCCTTCTCGCTGCGGGTCACCCCGGAGCAGGCCGGCTGGGCGTTCAGCGGCCTGCGTGTCCTCGAGCTGGCCCCCGGCGCCTCCCACACCCTCCACAGCGGCGCCGACGAGCTGCTGGTCCTCCCGCTCGCCGGGGGCTGCGTGGTCGAGTGCGAGTCGCGCCGCTTCGAGCTGGCCGGCCGCGACGACGTGTTCGCCCGCGTGACCGACTTCGCCTATGTGCCGATGGACGCCGAGGTCCGGGTCACCAGCATGGGTGGTGGACGGTTCGCCCTGCCGTCGGCGCTGGCCGGCCGGCGCCTGGACCCGGCGTACGGCGCCGCGGAGGAGGTCGCGGTGGAGCTGCGCGGGGCCGGCCAGGCCAGCCGGCAGGTCAACAACCTCTGCACCCCCGGGACGTTCGAGGCTGACCGGCTCATCGCGGTGGAGGTGCTCACCCCCGGCGGCAACTGGTCCTCCTACCCGCCGCACAAGCACGACGAGCGGCGCGAGGGCGAGGTGATCCTGGAGGAGATCTACTACTTCGAGATCGCCGGCCACGGCGGGCTCGGCTACCAGCGGGTCTACAGCTCCGGGCCAGATAGGCAAATTGACGTGTGCGCCGAGGTACGCGCCGGCGACGTGGTGCTCGTCCCCTACGGCTACCACGGGCCGTCGATGGCCGCGCCCGGCTACGACCTGTACTACCTGAACGTCATGGCCGGCCCCGGGGAGGAGCGGGTCTGGCGCTTCTGCGACGACCCGGCGCACGCCTGGGTGCGCGGGACCTGGGCCGGGCAGGCCGTCGACCCGCGCCTGCCGCTGACCGGGCCTGGAGGGCGTCGATGAGCGGGCGGACGCGGCGGCTGACCATGGCCCAGGCCCTGGTCGAGTTCCTCGCCAACCAGCACAGCGAGCGGGACGGGCGCGAGCAGCGCCTGTTCGCCGGCTGCTTCGGCATCTTCGGGCACGGCAACGTGGCCGGCGTCGGTCAGGCGCTGCAGCAGTACGCCGACCGGTTGCGCTACTACCAGGCCCGCAACGAGCAGGGCATGGTGCACGCCGCGGCCGGCTACGCCCGCCAGCGCAACCGGCTGGCGACCTTCGCCTGCACCACCTCGATCGGGCCGGGCGCGACCAACCTGGTCACCGGCGCGGCCACCGCCAACGACTGCCTGCTGCCGGTGTCGCGCTACTGGGACCGGATCAACCGGCCCGAGCAGCTCCCCGGCTCGCTGCTGGAGGCGATGCGGGTGCTGACCGACCCGGCCGAGACCGACCCGGCGGCGTACGTGACCATCGGCGGCGCCTGGTGGGACGTTGCCGTCGCCGAGGTCGCCACCTCCGAGCCGGTGCGGGAGGCACGGGCCGGCTACGAACGCAACCGGCAGACCCAGCGGCCCTATCTGTGAGCGACCGCAGCGGCGGGAGGAATGTGATGCGCACCATCAACCACTGGATCAACGGCCGCACCGTCGACCGGGAGCCGGAGCGCACCGGCCCCGTCTACGACCCCGCCACCGGCCAGCAGGCCGCCCAGGTCGCCTACGCCACCGGCGACGACGTCGACGCCGCCGTGCGGGCCGCCCAGGCGGCCTATCCGGCATGGCGCGACACCTCGGTGGTGAAGCGGGCGCGGGTGATGTTCGCCTTCCTGGCCCTGCTCCAGCGCCACCGCCAGGAGCTGGCCGAGATCATCGCCTCCGAGCACGGCAAGGTGGTCCCGGACGCCGCGGGGGAGGTCCAGCGCGGCATGGAGGTCGTCGAGGTCGCCTGCGGCATCCCGCACCTGCTCAAGGGCGACTACTCGGAGAACGTCTCGACCGAGATCGACCTCTACTCGATCCGCCAGCCGCTGGGGGTCGCGGCCGGGATCACGCCGTTCAACTTCCCCATCATGGTGCCGATGTGGATGCACCCGATCGCGATCGCCTGCGGCAACAGCTTCGTGCTCAAGCCGTCGGAGCGGGACCCGTCGGTGTCGACGCGGGTGGCTGAGCTGTACGCCGAGGCCGGCCTGCCCGACGGGGTCTTCAACGTCGTCCACGGTGACAAGACCGCCGTCGACGCGGTGCTCGACCATCCGGGCATCTCGGCGGTCTCGTTCGTCGGCTCGACCCCGATCGCCCGCTACGTGTACGAGCGCGGCACCACCCACGGCAAGCGGGTCCAGGCGCTCGGTGGCGCCAAGAACCACGCCGTGGTCATGCCCGACGCCGACATGGACTCCGCCGCGGACGCGCTGGTCTCGGCGGCGTACGGGTCGACCGGGCAGCGCTGCATGGCCATCTCGACCGCCGTGGCCGTTGGCAGGGCCGGCGACGCGCTGGTCGACAAGGTCGTCGAGCGGGCCAGCCGGCTGCGCACCGGCCCGGCCGGCGACCCCAGCTCGGAGATGGGCCCGCTGGTCACCGGGGCCGCCAGGGACAAGGTGGCCGGCCTGATCGAGACCGGCGTGCACGAGGGGGCCAAGCTCGTCCTGGACGGCCGCGACCTGCGCGTGGAGGGCCACGAGGACGGCTTCTTCCTCGGGCCGAGCCTGTTCGACGAGGTCACCACCGACATGACCATCTACAAGGAGGAGATCTTCGGGCCGGTCCTGATCGTGCTCCGGGCCGCCGACATCGACGAGGCCATCCGGATGGTCTCCGACAACCCCTACGGCAACGGCACCGCCATCTTCACCTCCAACGGCGCGGCCGGACGCAAGTTCCAGAACGAGGTCCAGGCCGGGATGATCGGGATCAACATCCCGATCCCGGTGCCGATGGCGTTCTACTCCTTCGGCGGCTGGAAGCAGTCCCTCTTCGGCGACCTCCACGTCCACGGACCGGAGGGCGTGGCCTTCTACACCCGCGGCAAGGTCGTGACCACCCGCTGGCCGGTACCACGCGACTCCGCGGTCGAGCTGGGCTTCCCGACGTCACGATGACAGAGGAGGTGGGATGAACCACGACAACAGGAGCGATCCGCGGGCACCGCCCGCGCCGTGTCTCCTTCACGGCTGGACCAAGCAGAAAGGCGGATCTCGATGATCCAGCTTCGTAGACGCCCCCTCATCATGGCGCTGCTGGCCATGCTGCTGTTCGCGGCCGCCGCGTGCAGCTCGACGGGTGGCAAGCAGGAAGAGGCGCCCGCTCCCGCTGCGGGCGCCGGCACGGCGAACACGCCGCGCATGACCGTCGCCATGGTCACCCACGGCGCCCCCGGCGACACCTTCTGGGACATTATCCGCAAGGGCGCCGCGGCCGCCTCGGCCAAGGACAACGTCGATTTCAAGTACTCGTCGGACCCGGACTCCGGGAAGCAGGCCACCCTGATCCAGAGCGCGATCGACAGCAAGGTCGACGCCATCGCCGTCACCATCCCGGACCCGCCGGCGATCGCGCCGGCGGTGCAGAAGGCCATCGACGCCGGCATCCCGGTGGTCGCCTTCAACGCGGGCATCGGCCAGTACAAAGAGTCGGGCGCGATGTCGTACTTCGGCTCGGACGAGAGCCTGGCCGGCGAGACCGGGGGCAAGCGAGCCGCCGACGAGGGCTACAAGAACGTCCTGTGCGTCATCCAGTTCCAGGGGCAGGTCCAGCTCGAGGCCCGCTGCGACGGGGTGAAGAAGACCTTCACCGGTAAGTGGAGCAAGATCTACGTGAACGGCTCCGACCTGCCCTCGGTGAAGTCGACCATCGCCGCCAAGCTGAAGCAGGACAAGGCCATCGACTTCATCGTCACCCTCGGCGCACCGATCGCCCTCAACGCGATCGACGCGATCAAGGAGGCGGGAAGCTCCGCCAAGCTCGGGACCTTCGACTTCAACCCGCAGATCCCGCCCAAGATCACCTCCGGTGAGCTCCAGTGGGCGATCGACCAGCAGCCCTACCTGCAGGGCTACCTGTCGGTCGACTCGCTGTGGCTGTACAAGACCAACGGCAACATCCTCGGCGGCGGCCTGCCGACCCTGACCGGGCCATTCCTCGTCGACAAGAGCAACATCGACGTGGTCGGCAAGTTCGCGGAGGGCGGCACGCGGTAGGCACCTGGCCATGGGGGGCCGCCACCACACGGCGGCCCCCCATGCGGCACCCGAGACTCGGAGGTCTGCATGAGTCAGACAGTGGACGTCGGGACCCCGCCGGCCCCGGCCCGGGACGAGCGGGTCGCGAGGAAGTCGCCGCTCGGCCGGCTGATGGCTCGCCCCGAGATCGGGGCGCTGGCCGGCGCGATCGTCATCTACCTCATCTTCTTCATCGTCGCGCCCCCGTTCCGCGACGCCAGCTCGCTTGCCACCATCCTCTACGTCAGCTCCACCTACGGCATCCCGGCGGTCGCGGTGGCGCTGCTCATGATCGGCGGGGAGTTCGACCTGTCGGCCGGCGTCGCGGTCACCAGCTCGGCGCTGGTCGCGTCGATGGTCAGCTACCAGTTCAGCGCGAGCATGTGGGTGGGCGTCGTGGTCGCCCTGGTGGTCGCGCTGGCGATCGGCTTCATCAACGGATACCTGGTGGTGAAGACGGGCATCCCGAGCTTCCTGGTGACCCTTGGCACGTTCTTCATGGTGCGGGGGCTCAACCTGGCCGTGACCAAGCTCGTCACCGGCAACGTCGGCACCAACGACGTGTCGGACATCGCCGGCTTCGAGGCGGCCAAGAAGGTGTTCGCCTCCCAGTTCACGGTCGGCGGTGTCGCGATCCGGATCACGCTGCTGTGGTGGATCCTCTTCGTCCTCATCGCCACCTGGGTGCTGCTCCGCACCCACATCGGCAACTGGATCTTCGCCGTCGGCGGCTCCGCGCCCAGCTCCCGGGCGGTGGGCGTCCCGCTGAACAAGGTGAAGATCGGCCTGTTCATGACGGTGGGGTTCGTGGCCTGGTTCACCGGCATGCACATCCTGTTCGCCTTCAACACCGTGCAGTCCGGCATCGGGATCGGCAACGAGTTCATCTACATCGTCGCGGCGGTCGTCGGCGGGTGCCTGCTGACCGGCGGCTACGGCTCGGTGATCGGAGCCGCGATCGGGGCGTTCATCTTCGGGATGACCAACCAGGGCATCGTCTACGCCGGCTGGAACCCCGACTGGTTCTTCTTCTTCCTCGGCGCGCTGCTGCTCGGGGCCATCCTGCTGAACAACTTCATCCGTCGTCGCGCGGAGGCGTCCAGATGACCACCACAGCCGACACCAAGACCCAGGCGCCACTGGTCCGGCTCACCGACGCCGGCAAGAACTACGGCAACATCATCGCCCTCCAGGGCGTCACCCTGGAGGTCAGCGGGTCCGAGGTGACCTGTGTGCTCGGCGACAACGGCGCCGGCAAGTCCACCCTGATCAAGATCATCGCCGGGCTGCACCAGCACACCCACGGCACCTACGAGGTCGAGGGCGAGCAGGTGCGCTTCAACTCCCCCCGCGAAGCCCTCGACCACGGCATCGCCACCGTCTACCAGGACCTGGCCGTGGTGCCGCTGATGCCGGTCTGGCGCAACTTCTTCCTCGGCAACGAGGTCCGCAAGGGCCCGGTCATGGACCGCGCCGGCATGCGCAGCACCGCCAAGCAGGAGCTGCTCGACATGGGCATCGACCTGCGCGACGTCGAACAGCCGATCGGCACGCTGTCCGGCGGCGAGCGCCAGTGCGTTGCGATCGCGCGGGCGGTGCACTTCGGCGCCAAGGTGCTCATCCTCGACGAGCCCACCGCGGCGCTGGGCGTCAAGCAGGCCGGGGTGGTGCTGCGCTACATCATCCAGGCCAGGGAGCGAGGGCTCGGGGTCATCTTCATCACCCACAACCCCCACCACGCCTACCCGGTCGGGGACCGCTTCCTGCTGCTCAACCGCGGTCGCAGCATCGGCTACTACGCCAAGGACGAGATCACCCTGGCGGAGCTGACAGGTCTCATGGCCGGCGGTGCGGAGCTGGAGCAGCTCACCCACGAGCTGGAGCAGTTCGGCGACGAGGACAGCGAGCTGCGGCACGTCGCCGAGGCGTTCGAGCACGAGGTCGCCGAGCTGGGCGTCGGCGCGACGCCTCCTCCGGACCAGCCGGGCGGCCGGCACGAGTCGCCGTCGCCATGAAGGTCGCGCTCGACCCGTACATGCTGCGGCGCGTCCCGCTGACCGAGCTGCCGGGGATCGTGGCCGAGCTCGGCTACGAGCACATCGAGCTGTCCCCGCGGGAGGACCTGCTGCCGTTCTTCGTCCACCCGCGGGCCGACAGCTCTACCATCGCCCAGTTCAAGCGGGCGCTGACCGCCGCCGGCGTCTCGATCTCCTCGGTGCTGCCGCTGTACCGGTGGTCGGGCCCTGACGAGGACGAACGCCAGGCGGCCGTGCGCTACTGGAAGCGGGCCATCCAGGTCACCGTCGACCTGGACTGCCGGGTCATGAACTCCGAGTTCAACGGCCGGCCCGAGGCCGCCGCCGCCAGCGAGGCGCAGTTCTGGCGGTCGATGGAGGAGCTGCTGCCGATCTTCGAGCGCGAGGGCCTCCAGCTCCGGCTGGAGCCGCACCCCGACGACTTCATCGAGGACGGCCGCGCCGCCGTCGAGATGATCAGGGGGATCGACAACGACCTGGTGACCTTCCTGTACTGCGCCCCCCACACCTTCCACCAGGGCGGCGACATCGCCGGCATCATGCGTTACGCCGGGCCGCTGCTGACCCACCTGCACATCGCCGACTCCTTCGACCACCGCGCATCGTCGGGGCTGCGCTACATCGTCAACCCGCCGGGCTCGCCGGCCCGGGTGCACCAGCACCTCGACGTCGGCCAGGGAGAGGTCGACTGGGACGTCTTCTTCGGGACGCTGTCGGAGCTCGGGTTCGACGGCATCGCCACCGTCTGCGTCTTCGCCTGGGAGGAGCGGGCCAGGGAGTCGTGCGCCCACAACCTCGAGCAGCTCAGGCAGTACGTCGCCAAGTTCGGCCGCTCGTGAGGAGGTGCGCCGATGACCCGGTCCCGCCTTCGGCTGGGTAGCTGCCCGGACTCGTGGGGCGTCTGGTTCGCCGACGACCCTCGGCAGACGCCCTGGCACCGGTTCCTCGACGAGCTCGCCGAGGCCGGCTACCGGTGGCTGGAGCTGGGCCCGTACGGCTACCTGCCGACCGACCCGGCCCGGCTGCGCGAGGAGGTCGACCGCCGCGGGCTCCAGGTCTCCGGCCAGGCCGTCTTCGGCGCCCTGCACGACCGCGACCGGTGGGAGGCCGACCTCCGCGACGCCCGCCAGGTGGCCGAGCTGGTCACGGCCATGGGCGCCGGTCACGTGGTGCTGCTCCCGGCCGGGTTCCGCGACCTGGACGGCCGCTGGCTGGGGCCGAGCGAGCTCGACGAGCAGGGCTGGCGGATCCTGGTCGACAGGACCTCGGAGCTGGGCCGGATCCTCGGCCAGGAATACGGCGTCAGCGCCGTGTTCCATCCCCATGCCGACAGCTACGTCGGGACCCAGCCGCAGGTCGAGCGGTTCCTCCAGGACACCGACCCGGCCAGCGTCAGCCTCTGCCTGGACACCGGCCACATCGCCTACTACCGAGGCGACAACGTCGACCTGGTCCGCAGGTACCCCGACCGGATCGGCTACCTGCACATGAAGCAGGCCGACCCGGCGGTGGTCGCGCAGGTCGAGGCGGACGACCTCTGGTTCGCGGAGGCGGTCCGGCGGGGCGTGATGTGCGAGCCTCCCCATGGGCTCCCCGACGTCGAGGAGCTCCTCCGGGCCGTCGACTCGTACCTGGACGGCGACCTGTTCATGATCGTCGAGCAGGACCTGTACCCGTGCGAGCCGGACGACCCGCTGCCGATCGCCACCAGGACCTGCAAGTACCTCCGCCAGCTCGGCGTTGGGAGTGATGCTGCATGACGCTGGACATCGGGGTCGTCGGGACCGGCATGATGGGGCAGGACCACGTCCAGCGGCTGGCCGCCAGCGTCCCGGACGCCAAGGTCGTCGCCGTCTCCGACGTCAACGTCGAGCAGGCCAAGCGCGTCGCCGAGCGCGTCGCCGCCCGCGTCTTCTCCGACGGCCACGACCTGATCGGCGACGACGACGTGCAGGCGGTCCTGATCGCCTCGCCGGGCTTCACCCACGAGGAGTTCACGCTGGCCTGCATCGCCGCCGGCAAGCCGGTGCTGTGCGAGAAGCCGCTGGCCCCGACGATCGACGCCTGCGTGCGGGTGCTGGAGGCCGAGGCGGCAGGGCCGAAGCGGCTGGTCCAGGTGGGGTTCATGCGCCGCTACGACGACGGCTTCCGGGCCCTGAAGGAGCGGCTGGACGGCGGCCAGGTCGGCCGGCCGCTGCTGCTGCACTGCCGGCACCGCAACCCAGACCCCCCTCCCGGGTTCACCAGCGAGCTGATGATCACCGACTCGGTGGTCCACGACATCGACGTGACCCGCTGGCTGCTCGGGCAGGAGATCGTGGCCGCCACCGTGTTCAAGCCGCGGCCCAGCTCCAAGGCGCCCGAGGGCCTGCAGGACCCGCAGCTCGTGCTGCTGGAGACCGCCGAGGGCATGCTGGTCGACGTCGAGAGCTTCGTGAGCTGCCAGTTCGGCTACGACATCCGCTACGAGCTGGTCGGCGAGACCGGGACGATCTCGCTCGGCGAGTTCGCCGGGGTGCAGATCAGGCAGCAGGGGCAGTACCACGGTCCGATCCCGGCCGACTGGCGCGAGCGGTTCGGCGCCGCCTACCAGCGCGAGCTCCAGGAGTGGGTCACGGGGGCGCTCCAGGGCCAGATCACCGGTCCCAGCGCCTGGGACGGCTACGCCACCACGGCCGTGGCCGAGGCCGCCGTCGAGTCCCTCACCGAAGGCGGCCGCGTCACCGTCGAGCTGGTCGACCGGCCGGCGCTCTACGCCGAGCCGTAGGCGGCCAGATGACGGCCGATGCCGGCGGCGAGCGGCTGCGGCCGGTCCTGGACCGCATGGCCGAGGCGGCAACCGACTGGCTCGCGTCGCTGCGGCCGGCGCAGCGGGCCAAGGCCGGCTACCCGTTCACGGCGACCGAGGAGCGGACCCGCTGGTCCTACACCCCCAACGAGCAGGGCGGCCTGCCGCTGGCCGAGATGGGGCCGGTCCAGCAGCGCCTCGCCCACCGGCTGATGGCCAGCGGGCTGAGCGAGGGCGGGTACGCCGCGGCCGCGACCATCATGGGGCTGGAGAACACGCTGGACGCCGTCGAGGGCTGGCGGGAGCCGTATCCTGGCCGGGCCGGCCCCAACCGGGGGCGCGACCCCCTGCTGTACTTCGTCAGCGTCTTCGGCGAACCGGGGGCCGGGTCGTGGGGCTGGCGGGTCGGCGGCCACCATGTCGCGCTCAACTCCACGGTCGTGGAGGGTCGCGGCCTCTCGGCGAGCCCGCTGTTCCTCGGGGCCAACCCGGCGCTGACGCGCCTGGTCGGGCCGGGCGTGCTGCGGGCCCTCGCCGCCGAGGAGGACCTGGCCCGCGAGCTGCTCGCCTCGCTGGCGCCCGACCAGCGGCGCCATGCCGTGCTCTCGCCCGTGGCACCCGACGACCTCGTCCAGTCCAACCGGCGGGCAGTCCAGGTCGGGCCGCCGGAGGGGCTGGCCGCGGCCGGGATGCTGCCCGAGCAGCGCGAGCGGCTGCTGGCGCTGCTCCACCAGTATCTCGGGCGGCTGCCTGGCCCGGTGGCCGCGGTGGAGGCCGAGCGGATCTCCGGCGACGGCCTCCAGGCGGTCCACTTCGGCTGGGCGGGCGGGGGCGAGCCGGGGCGGCCGCACTACTATCGGCTGCAAGGCCCGCGGCTGCTGATCGAGTACGTCAACGTCCAGAACGGCGCCAACCACGTCCACTCCGTCTGGCGCGACCCGCTGGGCGACTTCGGTCAGTCGTCGTCGGGGTAGCGGTCGTAGGCGAGCAGCTTGGCGGCGAGCACGACGGCCTTGGCGTCGTCCTCGCTCATCTCGGTCCCGTACCGCCCCCTGGCCCTGGCCACGCCCTCGCCGATGTCCAGCACCAGCATGCCCTTGAACAGGTCGGCCTCGTCGTCGCCGGCCTTGCGCAGGACGGCGTCGACCTGGAACAGGCCGACGCCGATGGAACGCCGCTCGCCGCGGAACTTCTGGGCCAGCCGGTCGCGGTCGGCCACCACCGACGCCAGCACCTCGCGCCCGAGCCGGCCCTCGGCCATCGTGGCCGCCTCCAGGCAGTGGACGAACGCCCGGTAGTCGCGCGGGTCGAAGCGGTCGTAGGCGCCGATGACCGCGCTGAAGATCCAGAACGGCGCGAACTGCAGCGTGCGCCACTCCTCCGGGGTGTACCCGGCCCGCTCGCTCACGAGGGCGCCCCGGTCGTGCCCCGGACGACGAGGTGGGGGGTGAGCACCACCTCGCGGCGCGCCGTCCGGCCGTCGTCCAGCCGCTCGACCGCCGCCGCCACCGCGTGCTCGGCCTGCCGGCGGGCTTCCTGGCTGACCGTGGTCAGGTTCACGTGCGCCAAGCGCGACAGGGCGCTGTCGTCGTAGCCCACTACCGAGATCGCGCCGGGAACGTCCACCCCGGCACGGTTGAGGGCGTCGAGGAACCCGAGGGCAGAGCGGTCGTTGGACGCCACCACGGCGCTGGGGAGCCGGCCGTCGCCCAGCAGCGTCCGCGCCGCGCGCGTGCCGGCCGCCTCGGTGTGGTCGCCGGGGATGATCCAGAGGTGGTCGCCGAGGCGGTGGCGGCGCATGGCCGTGCGGTAGCCGCGCCGGCGATCCGACGCGATCGGCCCCCTGCCCCCGTCGATGAAGGCGATCGCGCGATGCCCCAGCCCGGCGAGGTGGTCGACGGCCTGACCGACGCCCTCGTCGTCCGCCGACCGCACCACGTCGACCCCGACCGCCGCGACCCGGCGCCCGACCACGACCACGGGGAGCTGTCGCGCGAGCGCGCCGAGGTGCGAGGCGGGGCCGACGGGGCCGAGGAGGACGAGCGCCTCGCAGCGGAAGTCGACCAGCGTCTCGATGGCCCGGCGCTCGTCACGGGTGCGGGTCACCGTGCTCAGCACGACGTCGTAGCCCTGCTGCTCGGCGGCCTCGTGGATGTCCTCGACCAGCTCGGCGTGGAAGACGCTGCGGATGTCCATCAGCACGCCGACCAGACGGGTCCGCCGGCGGGCGAGCAGGCTCGCGGTCCTGTCCGGGCGGTAGCCCAGCTCAGCGGCCGCCTCCAGCACCCGCTCGCGCGTGGCCGCGCTGGGACCGGGCGCGCCCGTCAGCACCATCGACACCGACGCCGGGGACATCCCGACCCGCGCGGCGACGTCCTCGAGCCTCGGACGGCGACGGGCAGCCGTCGCGTCACCGCGCGCGACCTCGTCCACCCATCCCCCTTGACACGTCCGGCGATCCCTCGGATAGTAGTTCTTGAAGCGCTTCAAATCAAGCACGGAAGGGAGCCGCGAGTGACGAGCTCATCCATCGGCGTGGCCGTCGTCGGGGCCGGGATGGCGGGCCGGGCGCATGCCGCCGGCTACCGGTCGGCGACGACGCTGTACGACGCCGGCCTGCCCGAGGTCAGGCTGGTCGCGATCGCCGACGTCAACGCCGCGTTCGCCGCCGACACCGCCCGGCGCTTCGGCTACCAGCGCGCGGAGCCCGGCTGGGAGGCGGTCGCCGCGGCGCCGGACGTCGACGTGGTCAGCGTCGTGGTCGCCAACCCACTGCACCGCCAGATCGTCGAAGGCCTGCTGGCCGCCGGCAAGCACGTCCTCTGCGAGAAGCCGATGGCCCCGAGCGTCGAGGACGCGACGGCGATGGTGGCGGCGGCCAAGGCGGCGGGGCGGCAGGCCGCCATCGGGTTCACCTTCCGCCGCTCTCCCGCCATCGCCGCCATCCGGGACCAGGTCGAGCACGGCGGCATCGGCCGGCCCCTGCACTTCAACGGCCACTACTGGTGCGACTACGGGTGCGATCCGCGCGGGCCGATGAGCTGGCGGTACAAGGGCGGCCTCGGCTCCGGTGCCCTCTCCGACATCGGCAGCCACCTGCTGGACCTGGCCGAGTTCGTCTGCGGCCCGATCCAGTCCGTCCGCGGCGCGGTGCTGTCGACCGTCATCACCGAGCGCGCGCTCCCGCTCGGCACCGCGGTGGGGCACGCGGCGGTGGCGGTCAGCGACCAACGCGGGCCGGTGGAGAACGAGGACCTCGTCACCCTCACGGCGACGTTCGCGTCCGGGGCGACCGGGACGCTGTCGGCCTCCCGGGTCGCCTACGGCCTGGCGAACGCGCTGGGCTTCGAGTTGTTCGCGGAGTCGGGCGCGGTCACCTTCGACCTGGCCAGGGCCGGGGAGTTCGGCTTCGTCGACGGCACCCCCGACGGCGCGACCCAGGGGTTCCGGCAGGTCCTGGTGGGGCCGGCGCACCCGTACCTCACCGGCGGCCTGCCGATGGACTTCCCCGGCGTGGGCTACGGCCAGAACGACCTGTTCGCGTTCCAGGCCCGGGCCTTCCTGGAGCAGGTCGCCGGCATCGAGCGGCTGCCACCCTGCCCGTCGTTCGAGGAGGGCCTGCGCAACCTCCGCCTGCTGGAGGCGGTCGTCGCCTCCGCCAAGTCCGGCGGCGGCGACGTCCTCATCGACCCACCGCCCGCTGGAAAGGACCGGCCCGCATGAAGCTCGGCGCCTACACCGCCTGCCTGCACGACAAGCCCGTCGCCGAGGCCCTCCAGACCCTCCGCGACCTGGGGCTGGACAGCGCGGAGATCAACTCGGGCGGGTTCCTGCCCCCCGTCCACCTCCCGATTGAGCAACTCCGCGCCAGCCAGGACGCCCGGGACGAGTACCTGGGGCTGTTCGGCTCCGCCGGACTGACCCTGACGGCGCTCAACTGCAACGGCAACCCGCTGGACCCCAACCCCGAGGTCGGGCCGCAGCACGCCCAGGACGTGCGCGACGCGATCGAGCTGGGCGCGCTGCTGGGAGTCAGGCGGGTCGTCACCATGTCCGGGCTGCCCGCCTCCGACCCCGGCGGCCGCCTGCCCTCGTGGACGGTCGAGCCGTGGCACAGCGTCTACCTCGACGCCCGCGACTACCAGTGGAACGAGGTCGGCATCCCTTTCTGGAAGGACATCCAGGCCAGGGCGCGTGGCGCCGACGTCAAGGTCTGCATCGAGATGCACCCCCACAACCTGGTCTACAACCCGGCCACCATGGAACGGCTAGCCACCGAGATCGGCGCCACCCACGTCGGAGCCGAGATGGACCCGAGCCACCTGTTCTGGCAGGGGATCGACCCCGTCGCCGCCCTGGAGCGGCTGGGCGGGCTGGTGTACAACGCGGCGGCCAAGGACACCCGCATCAACGAGGCCGCCAAGGTCAACGGCGTGCTCGACGACCGGTTCGGGCGGGTCGCCCCCGACGACCCCGGCGCCCTCTCCCTCGGCGGCCACTACACCCTGAGCCACTGGCCGGAGAACTCCTCCTGGGACTTCGTGGCCGTGGGCCGGGGCCACGACGTCTCCTTCTGGACCGAGTTCCTCCGGGTGCTGCAGAAGATCGACCCCGACATGGCGGTGAACATCGAGCACGAAGACCGGGAGCTCGACCAGATGGAGGGGCTGCGCTACGCCGCCGAGACGCTCCGCACCGCCGCCTCCCGGCTCACCTGACCGGCGCGCCGCGGAGGTGGGCCACCACCGCGGAGAAGTCCAGCTCGCCAAGGCCGTCGCGGTCGGCGGCCTGCAGCCGCGACCTGGCCGCCTGGGCCAGGCGCAGCTCCAGCCCGCGGTCGGCGGCGAGCCCGACGGCCAGGCCGAGGTCCTTGGCGGCGAGGGCGAGCTTGAACGCCGGCGGGTAGCTGCCGGTCTCGATCCTCTCCCTGGTCCGCTCGACGATGATGCCCATGGGGCTGGCCGCCAGCGCGTCCAGCGCCGCCCGCTCGTCGACGCCGAGCCGGTCGGCGAGCGCGAGCGCCTCGGCGAGCAGCGACGTCAGGGCGGCGGTGGCCGAGTTGACCACCAGCTTGACGGCGGCGCCGGTCCCGGGCGGGCCGACGTGCACCGGCTCGCCCAGCGGCGTGAGCACCTCACGCCAGCGGGCGAACTCCTCGGCGGTCGCGCCGACCATGATCCGCAAGGTCCCCGCGGCCGCGTGCGGGGCGCTGCCGGTGACGGGCGCGTCCAGCACCGCGACCCCCCGGCCCGCCAGCCGCTCGTTCAGCGCCTGGATCGCGTCCGGCCCGACGGTCGACATGTCGATCAGGGCGGCGCCGGGCCGCAGGGTCGCGGCCAGGCCCTCGGGGCCGAACACGACCTCGTCGAGCGACTCCGGCCCGGCCAGCATGGTGATGGCCGCGTCGGCGTCCCTGGCCGCCTCGGCCGGGGTGGCGGCCGCCACGGCGCCGTTGGCGACCGCGCCGGCGTCCCGGCCGGGCGTGCGGTTCCAGACCCGAACCTGGTGCCCGGCGGCCGCCAGCCGCGTCGCCATCGGTAGGCCCATCACGCCCAGCCCGCAGAAGGCGAGTGTCGCCATCCTGGGCCTCCTTTCAGGCCTAAAGAGGTTCGCACATTACCTAGACCACGGGATCCCTGAAGGCGATCGGGCCGGACGTCAGGGTAATGTGCGAACCTCTTTAGGTGGCGACGGCGGCGACCACGTCGACCTCCAGCAGGGCGTTCGGCAGGACCAGGCCGGACACGCCCACCAGCGTGCTCGCCGGCGGCTCCTCGGGCAGGTAGCGGACCCGCACCTCGCGCATGGCGGCGAGCTGCGACATGTCGGTGACGTAGCTGCCGATCTTGACGACGTCACGGAAGGTCGCGCCGTTGGCCTCCAGGATCGCCCGGAGGTTCTCGAAGACCTGCTCGGTCTGCCTGGCCATGTCACCCTCGCCCACCAGCCGTCCCCGCGTGTCGAGTGGGAGCTGGCCGGACACGAACACCAGCGCCGCCCCGTCCAGCTCCAGGCGGACGGCGTGGGAGTAGTTGCCGGCGGGCGGCGCGATGCTGTCGGGGTTGACGGTGCGCGTGCGCACGAGCGGCTCCATTCCTGCCGCCGAGGCGGCGGCCTCTACGATGGTGGCGCAGACGCTACCGGACCACGATCGTGCCGTGCGTCCGGAGAAGGAGCCGAGGATGCCCAGTCCACTCGCGCGAGCGCTGCTGGCGCTGGCCGTCGTGCTCGCCGCGGCCCTGAGCGGCTGCACGCTCGGCCGGGAGCCGCAAGCCCGCTCGGCCCCCGCCCCGGTGATCGCCCCCAGCGCGCAGGCCGCCACCGGCGACATCCCCGAGGTCGTCCGCAAGGTCGAGCCGTCGGTGGTCACCATCGCCCACGACCCGGGCATCGGCAGCGGGGTCATCTGGTCCAAGGATGGCGTGGTGGTCACCAACAACCATGTCGTCCGCGTTCAGGACCAGGTCGTGGAGCGGGTCGAGGTCGCCTTCTTCGACGGCCGCCGCGTCCCCGGCACCGTCAGGGCCACCGACCCCAGCACCGACCTCGCCGTCGTCCAGGTCGACCGCAAGGACCTCAAACCGGCCACCTTCCAGCGGGCGCTGCCGCAGGTCGGCGAGCTGGCGGTGGTGATCGGCAGCCCCCTCGGCTTCGAGAACACCGTCATCGCCGGCATCATCTCCGGCCTCCAACGGCTAGACCGTTCTCGATGACCGCGCAAGGAGGCCTGGACCGGGGTCGCATCCGCGACCTCCACGCCCGCGAGCTGGCGCGGTTCCGAGAGGCTCGTCCCAAGACGCTGGCCCTGCTCAGGCGGGCGCGTTCGCACATGCCGAACGGGACGCCGATGTCGTGGATGGTGGTGGACAACGACCAGCCCGTCTACATCCGGCGCGGGGAGGGCCCGGGCTTCACCGATGTCGACGGCTTCTCCTACGTGGACTTCAACGCCTCGGACATGGCGATGTTCTGCGGTCATGCCAACCCCGCGATCGTGCGCGCCATCAAGGCCCAGGCGGAGCGCTCCACCCAGTTCCTGCTGCCCACGGAGGCATCGGTGGAGGTGGCCGAGGAGCTTGCCAGGCGCTACCCCGTTCCGATGTGGCAGTTCACGCTGTCCGCCACCCAGGCCAACACTGAGGCGATCAGGCTGGCCCGGGCCGTCACCGGCCGCGAGGTGATCGTCCTGTTCCAAGGCCACTACCACGGCCATTTCGAGGAAGGGGTCGTCGACCTCGAGGGCGAGCGGGTCGCGGCCCTGGAACGGGGGTTGTCCAAGGGCGTGACCGGCCGGGTCCGGATCGCGCAGTTCAACAACGTGGACGTGCTCGCCGCCGCGCTCGGACCGGGGGATGTGGCGATGGTGCTCACCGAGCCCGCCATGACCAACCGCGTCCACCTGCTCGCACCCGAGCCAGGGTGGCACGAGGCGCTGCGGGCGCTGACCAGCCGGCACGGGACGCTGCTGGCCATCGACGAGACGCACACCCATGTCGTCGGCCCGGGCGGAGCGACCGGACGCTGGGGCCTGGACCCCGACGTGGTCACGATCGGCAAGGCGGTGGCCGGCGGCGTGCCGATGGGCGCCTACGGGGTCACGTCCGCGCTGGGCGAGGAGCTGTCGGCCGCGCGGCACGTCGCGACCGGTGGGACGCTGTTCGGGAACCCGCTGTCGGCGGCGGCCGCGAAGGCGGCGCTGACCGAGGTCCTGGTGGCGGACGCCTATCAGCACACGACCGCACTCGGCACCGAGCTGGCGGAAGGAATTCAGGCAGCGATCGCAGCGAGCGGTCTGCCGTGGACGGTCATCCGGTTCGGTCCTCGCGCTGGGCAGTGGTACGGCCCACAGCCGCGAACGGGCACCGAGGCTTTCTCCCTCGTCGACGAGGACCTGACCCGGTTGCTGCGGACCTGGCTCGCGAACCGCGGCGTGTGGGAAGCCCTGTCCGGCGCCGGACCGACCGTGCCGGTGCCCGCCACGCACGCGGACGTGGACCGCTACCTGCAGGCCTACGCCGAGCTGTTGGAGACGCTGACCCGCTGATCGGCGGGCTAGTAGGGCTCTGTCAGGTTGGGGCTGGTGGTCGTCCTGGTCGGCGTAGCCACCGTGGCGCGGGACGCTTGCACACCGGACAGGCGCCGGCCCAACAGGCGAGCAGGACCTGCA
>Ga0307278_10000060_pt1 | contig 51707 bp, 55 predicted proteins | sample ER_DNA_117_FD_194482 | JGI IMG/M metagenome (GOLD analysis project Ga0307278, IMG submission 194482) | Bulk soil microbial communities from the East River watershed near Crested Butte, Colorado, United States - ER_DNA_117 | ecosystem: Environmental > Terrestrial > Soil > Floodplain | place... | reverse complement strand
GCGAAGCAACCCGCTGCCTCAAGCGCTACCTCGCCCGCAAGCTCTACCGCCTACTCGAACACGGAGCGCCACTGGCGACTTGACAAACATAGAAGCATCGCTGGCGCAGCCGATCAGCTCCTCGCTGGTCAGTAAGACTTGCTGCGGTGAGACCACTCGCTCGCGTTCTTGTCCTGAGCCCTGAATGTTCTGGTTCGGCTGGGGGCGTCCGCAGTATTTGTCTTGATCGCTGCTAAGTCTGTGGAGCGGGGAGGGGCGTGGTATGTGCTCGCCGCGCTCCTTCTGCTCCTCGCGGTTCTCGGTGTGCTCCTAACCGCCGCCGCCGCATAACCCCAACGTGTCAACGGAAACGGGGCAGCCTCAGCGGGCTGTCGCTCGCCTACGCGCTCTTACTCTGCGAACTACTGGCGAAAGCCGATCCGGCTCGCTACGAGCGAGCGGCGCTGCGTTGGCTCGAGCGATTCATCTCCGAGCGATCGCCGCCACTCACCGAAGTCGCGCTTGCCGCCTCTGCGCTTGCCGAGCTTCGGTACGGCCGCCGAAACGTTGGGGTCGAAACATTGAAGCGATTGCTTCGGCGCACATAGCGAGACGGGCAGGGATCGCCTCTCACTCCGGTCGGAATATCCCTGCCCCTTATGGAGCTGGCTGGGAATGTGCGATACAAGGCAAGGCGCGATCATCACGTTGAGTCACGATCTCGCCATCAATCTTCGCAGCGCAGATATCTGTTAGGGCACCGCTCGAATAGGTGACGTCGCAGGAATAGACGGGAGCTCCCTGATAGGCGAGATCCGTCGGGAAACACTGAACTGACTTGACTCGGCCAAGGTTGGGAACGGAAGTCGTATCGGGCGGGGCGTTGCGAAGGTGGTCCTTGACGGCGCTCGCGAAAGAACGTTCCCCGCAGGCGGAGCCGCTGAGCGCGAGCGCCACCGCCCCGCCTGCGAGGAGACCTAGTCGGGCCCTAACAGGAAGCCGCCCGTCTTGCATCAAACCCCGTGACATCCGTAGAGCCAGCCGCACCGCAGTAGATGTACGGCGGCTCCTGACTGATGGTGGCCGGTGTGTCGAGCGGAGTCAGCGGGACGAAGCCCGATGAGTTTCGGATCCTCAATTTCCGGAACCTGATCCGCTCGGCAGCATTGAGCCCCGGATGGGGATCCGAGGCCTGTCCAGAGAAGACCTCGAAAGTACTCGAATCGGCAGATCGTGCCGCTTGAACACCCCATGTCGGCATTCCCCCATAGCGGCTCCCACCGCACGACTCCGTTTCGTCGCCACAACGCGTAAGCGCATGGCGCGGTCTCACCAGTGCATGTTCGAATCCTGAATGTGTAGAAACGCCCGTCAACTAAATGGTACTTCGTCGGGGGCGCGGTGATCGCTGCAAAAGGCCGCGTTTTCGTAACGACACCGGTGAACAAGAACCGTTGATCCGGGCCGAACGAGCGTTCAAACCAACCGATCTCGATCCAGGGGCCCTCGCGTTGACTTGTCGCGAATTTGCTCTTGGCGAGCAGTCGCGACGCGACATGCTCTTGGCATGAAAGGCTCCGACAAGCGGTGTGGTCGACAGCCGGATTTGTGACCTCGACGGTCATCTGACCGCCGCGCCACTCGCCGTTTGTCGTCTTGCCGGCTAGTGATATGCGCCCGGAATCTGTAAGACGGGATCCGTTGAATGCAACATCAAGATATGGAGTCCCACGGTCTGGCCCTTTCTGCGGAGCTGGGCGAACTGGTGTTCGCTATTCTACCCGGCACTGACGACAATAGTTAGCGAAGCCAGCCAGTTTCTCAGCCAAAAGCTCGTGCAGAGAGCTGGCGCAAGCGAGTGCCGTCCGACGCCGGAACTATCGTTCTTGGGTTCGCCTACCGAGGAGATGAGATGGGTCTAGTACTGGAAATACTGAACGACATCCGCTCGCAGATCGCCGCCGACGAGAAGGTCTTGAAAGAGGCCCAGGATCGGCGCAACCTGGCCGCTGAGGGTGGGATGGAGATCGACGGCGCGCTACGCTGGTTCCGCTCCGGCAGCGTCGCCCACGGCACGGTCAATAAGCCGGTAACCGATGCCGACTCGGGGCTGGTTCTCGACCGCCGCAACGAGCGCTACGCCAAGCTGGGCCCCGACGGCGAGGGCGAAGGGCCGGATGAGGTCTGCGACGAGGTGGCCCAGCTCGTCGGCGACAAGGTGCGCTCGGAGTATCCGAAGGCCAAGGTCAAGCAGACCAGGCGGGGCATCTGCGTCGAGTACAACGAGCCGCTGAACGATGACGAAGACCCGAGCGTCGATCTGATCGTCACCTTGACGCGCAAGGACGAGGACGGCCTTTGGATCACTGATCGCGACGACAACAGTTGGTCGGCGTCGCACCCGGAGAAGCACACCGAGCTCTTCACCGGCGACAGCAAGGAGTTGCGCGCTTTGCGCGCTCGGGTCGCCCGACTGGCTAAGGCGTGGAACAAGCAGTTCGACGAGGGTGATCGGCCTCTCAGCTCGTTCAACATCGAGGCCCTCGCGCACGAGTACATAAAGGACTCGTCGGTGTCGCTCGACAAGGCCCTGGCCGGCTGGTTCCGCTACGCCCACGACGAGATCGAGAAGGGGCCAACCGAAGACCCGGCTGGTGTCTCCAAGCCGATCCGCCTGCTGTTGGATCAGGACATCGTCGTCAAGCGCCTCGGTTCGGCCGCCGATCGACTCGAGCACGCTCTTGACAACGAGGACGACGAGAACGCGGTGCGTGATGACCTGGCGACGGTCTTCCCCGATTACGTCGAGCCGCCGGAGGGCTCGAAGTCGGAACTGGCCAGCGCCCTGCGCGGTGGCAACACTGGCGTCGGTGTGTCGAAGGCCGGCCTCGTTGTCGGTGGCGGGACGGCGTTGAAGAAGACCCGGCCCTACGGAGTAAGCAACGCCTAGTGGCCCGCCGCGCCCACGAGGCCCGTGGTATGGACGCAGCTTCGATTGCATCCGCTTCGACGGCCAAGGTCGTTCCTGGCCGGGGCTCAAGATCCAACACGGCGGCGGCGGGCGGACCTACCGCGTGCGGATGGAGGTTCCGCACTACGAATCGCGCAACGTCGAGATCCGCTTCGAGAAGTGGTCGAAGGCTCCGCTCGTGCGGGTCGATGGCCCCGGCTCACCCCATCGCTATCCCGACGGGACGCTCTGCATGTGGTATCCGCCCGACCCGCCGGAGGAGAAGTGGGTCTTCGACGACGGCCTGCTGGCACTCCTCAATCACATCCAGGCCCATCTCTTCCGCGAAGCGTGGTGGCGCGAGCACGGCGTCTGGCTCGGGCCACAAGCCCCGCACGGCCCGCCGAAAGAGGCCGACGTAGAGGATGAGCCTCACGACGACGCTGCTCCTCGCCGCGAGCGACGGCGATAGCAACAACAGCCTCTGGGCGCCGGCGATCGTCGCCGCCATCGTCGCGGCGGCGGTCTCGCTGACGACGTTCGCCCTGACCGCTCGCCGGCAACGTCTCGATCGTCAGCGCCAGGTGTTCGGCGATGCCTTCGAGGCGGTCATGGACTACCGCGAATACCCGTTCATCGTCCGCCGGCGCAACCCAGCCGAGCCGGAGAAAGAGAGGCAGCGCCTGTCAGGCGAGCTGAGTCGGGTGCAGGCCCGGATGAACGCCCACAAGGCGCGGCTACTGGTCGAGGATCCCGAGATCGGCAAGCTCTACAAGGAGCTGGTCAAGCAGACCCGCCTCCACGCTGGCGCGCACATCAAGTCAGCGTGGGACAACGAGCCGATCTCAGCAGACGAGGAGATGCACGCCCCGAAATACGACTACAGCGCGCTCGACAAGCACGACGACGCCTACCTGCGGGCGGTTGCTGAGCACTTGAGTTGGAAGCCGGCCTGGTGGAGGAACAGCAGCGGGTCCGGCTAGAACTTCGCCGAGTCACGAGACCTCGAGCACCTAGACGAGCCCAGCGACGCTACGAGGTCTCGGCTGCCACCGACGCTCGGCGCTGGTGCTTGAAGCAGTAGATCCGTCCGCCCAAGCGATCTGGCCGGGCCACGCAGTAATCGCGCACCTTCTCGGAGACGGCAACGCCGCAGCTCGCGCAGTGGGCGGGGTCTGCATCTGCGCTTAGCGTTGCGGGCGGAAGAGGCTCAGCAGCGCCGGCGCGCGCTCTCTTCGGCCGTTCTCGACCGGCGGCGTCTCGGGGCCGTTCCCGACGGCGTGTCGATCGCGTCGACGCGCCAGCCGAGGCGATACTCCCTACCACCGGCGATTGACCGCCGACGCCCATTCTTGGAAGCGCGACACAGTCGGTCGCTGTCGCGTTTTGGCGGAAACGCGACAAGAACTTCCGGTGCCGTGCTGGTCCTGTCGGACCAAGGTTTCAAGGTTTCGCCGGGAGGGGGTCGGGTCACGATGTCGTAGTCCGCTGGTGCGGACCGAGGGTTTCGACGTTGCGCGGGTGTAGCCGGATCTAATGTTGGCGTCCGCGGTCGCCGTCGTGATCTCCAACGACCCCGATCTCAAGCTGCCGATCGAGGTCGCCCGGGTCGGCGCAGGGCTATTGGCCTAGGAGCCGTTCGCCACCCGTTCGTTTGTCGTTCAGCGAGCGACGAACGGGACGGTGCGAGCTATACGCGCTATGTGCGCGACAACCATGGCGAGGAAGAGACGCTTGGGGTTCGATCGACACTCCGTGCCCGGAGCATTCGCCGGATCGCATCGCGATCCACGGGCCTCGGCGGCGCGCCGCCACTTCAGGGCGTCACGTTCGAGGTCCGCCTCGTGTTCCCTGCCCAACATTCGGTACGTCTCGTCCATTTCGCCTCCGTTAGTCGCCCTGCGTCCCGGCCAGTCAGGCCGCACCTCGCGCCCGAACGCGGCCGGCGCGCTTGACGGCGAGGCCAATGAGGAGGCACGCGACAATGGCTGCGAAACCGATCACGGATTCCTTCCAGGGAAACCAGCCGGACGAGCCGGCCGCCGCAGCCTGACCATTCGCGTTCGAGTCGGGCAGCCGACCCAGTGCCTGGTGACGAGCAATAACGGCGAGATCCGTGAATGCATGTGACTGCCCGAGTCGTCCAAGCGCGCGGTGCCTGGCGATCGCGTCGCGATCGACGATGACCCGGGGCTGGCCGAGCCGCCCAAGCGCGAGATGGCGGGCTGCCATGGCCTGATCGACGGTGACCCCGACAAGTGGCCGGGAGCCGCCCGTCGGACCTGCGTAACCTGCGGCCGCGGTGACTGCTGCGGCCGTGATCGTCGCGGCGACGATCTGCATCCGACTACGGGTCGACAGCATCATCCCTGCCTCCTTCTGGTCCGGCCGCGTGTCGCGGCTTCCGCTGATGCGTGCTTCAATCACAGCCCCAGCGTCTGCGGGTCGGCTTACAGACGCCTGTCGCCGCCCTTACACGTGCTGTAACAGTGCTAGGAGACCTGTTTCAGGGGGCGCATAATCGATCAATGGCCGGAGGCGTCGTTTCGGGGGGACAGATGCTCCAGTTCCGTCTACTCGGGCCGCTCGAGGTGTGGCGGAATGACCGGCCCGTGCGCCTCGGCGGGGAGCGTCAGCGCGCTCTGCTGGCGTTGTTCCTCCTGCACGCGAACGAGCTGGTGACCACGGAACGGCTCGTCGACCAGCTGTTCGGCGGCGACATGTCCGACGGAACGACGAACGCACTGCACGTCGCCGTGTCGCGCCTCCGGCGACTGCTGAACGAGGGTCACGATGACGGCGTTCTCATCACACGGCCCGGCGGCTACGTGCTTCGGGTCGAGTCAGGGCAGCTCGACGTTGCGCTCTTCGAGCGCCTCTGCGAGGAGGGGCAGCGGACGCTTGCGGCCGGTGACCCACTCGCGGCTGCGGTAGCGCTGCGTGAGGCTCTGGCACTCTTTCGCGGGCCGGCTCTCGCCGACCTCTCGCTCCTCGAGTTCGTTCAACCGGAGGTTCGGCGGCTGGAGGAGCTGCGCCTTCGAGCCCTGATGGAGCGGCTCGACGCCGATCTCGCCTTGGGCCGCCACGCGGCACTGGTCGCGGAGCTGGAAGCGCTCATCGACGCGCATCCGTTCCAGGAGCGGCTCCGCGGCCAGCTGATGCTCGCGCTCTACCGCTCGGGGCGACAAGCTAGCGCGCTCGAGGTTTATCGACAGACGAGCGAGCTGCTTCGGGACGAGCTCGGGCTCGAGCCGGGCAGGGCGCTGCAGCAACTCGAGCGCTCGATCCTGCAGCAGGACGAGTCACTCGAGCCGGCTAGGAGAGAGACGTCGGTCGCCAGGGCCGCCGTCACCGTCTGCCCGTTCAAAGGGCTTGCCTTCTTTGATCGAGCCGACGTCGACTACTTCTGCGGTCGCGAGCGGCTCGTCGCAGACCTTGTCGCCCGGCTCGCCGCCGCCACGCTCGTCGGTCTCGTCGGCCCGTCGGGCATGGGCAAGTCGTCGGTTCTCCGTGCGGGTGTCCTCCCGGCGTTGCAGGGCGGGGTGCTCCCGGGAAGCGAGCAGTGGCGTCAATTCCTGGTGCGACCGGGCGCGAACCCTCGTACCGAGCTTGCGCGGGCTCTCGGCGGCGACGGACTCGACGCGGCGCTCCGGGGGATGGACGCTGGGGAGCGGATGGTGCTCGCCGTCGACCAGCTCGAGGAGCTCTTCACGGTCTGCCCCGACGAGCAGGAGCGAGCAGCGTTCCTCGACGAGCTTGTAGCGGCTGCGTCCGATCAGGCTCGCCGCGCGCTCGTCGTTGTGTCGCTCAGGGCCGACTTCTACGGCCGCTGCGCGCTGTACCCCCGGTTCGGTGAGCTGCTCAGCGGCGCGCACGTCCTGGTCGGGCCGATGGATCGCGAGGAGCTTGTACGCGCGATCGAGGCGCCGGCAGGCAGAGCCGGTATCGAGATCGAGCGACCGCTCGTTGAGGCGCTGGTCGCAGACGTCGCGGACGAGCCTGGCGGGCTGCCGCTCCTCTCCACCGCACTGCTTGAGCTGTGGAGCACGCGTGACGGGGACACCTTGCGCTACGCCTCCTACCGAGCAAGTGGCGGTGTGCGCGGAGCCGTTGCACGGCTGGCCGAGCTGGCGTACGGACGGCTCGACGAGCCCGACCAGTGGGTCGCGCGCAGCATCTTGCTTCGGCTCGCCAGCGGGAGCGGCGGAACGCTCACGCGACGGCGCGTCCCGCCGAAGGACCTCGGCGCCGAGCAGAACGAGGCGGTGCGGCGCGTTCTCGGCGTTCTCACCGAGAACCGTCTGCTGACGACGAGCGACGGCGCCGTCGAGGTTGCCCACGAGGCTCTCCTTGGCGAATGGCCCCGGCTGAGAAACTGGCTCGAAGAGGATGCGCAAGGACGGCGGCTCCAGGAGCACCTGGTCGAGTCCGCACGCGAGTGGGACGCGTCCGATCGCGACGCGAGCGAACTCTACGGCGGGGCGCGGCTCGCCGCGGCGCTCGATTGGACGAGCGAGCACGAGCTGGAGCTGAACCGGCTCGAGCGGGAGTTTCTCGACGAGTCACGTGCGGCGTCCGAGCGGGAGGTGGAGAGGCAGCGGCGGGCGAACCGTCGCCTGCGCGGGCTCCTGACGGGGGCCGCGGTCCTCCTCGTGCTGGCGCTGTTGGCCGGTGCCCTTGCCTGGTTCGCGCGGGAGCGGGCACGACACGCCGAGACTGCCGCGGTCGCCCAGAGGCTCGGAGCTCAGGCCCTGGGTGGAAAGCAGCTGGATCTCTCGCTCCTGCTCGCGCGCGAGGGGGTCGCGCTCGACGACTCTCCGGCCACCGAAGGCAATCTCGAGGCCGCGCTCGCACGCAGCCCGGCTGCGATCAAGGTCTTCCACCCTCTTCCCGGGCGTCTGCTCGGTGTCGAAGCCTCGCGCGACGGTCGCTGGCTCCTTGTGACCAACAACGCGCAGCAACTTGCCCTCGTCGACCGCTCGACGCTCCGAGCGCTCCGTGTCATAGACGGCGACCTCGGCTCCTTCGCGGACGACGGGCGAATCGTGGTCCTCCGAGGCGGCGGCTTTTCGTTGATCGACCCGAGCACGGGGGCGGCTTCCCAGCTCAACTTGCATCTCGACACCATCACGGAGGCGTTCTCCGTTGGCAGCGACCTCACGTACGCCGCTGGCTCCCCTGTCTCCGGCCGGCCGAGGAACGAGGTGACCGTATGGAGTTTACGAGGACGACAGCGTGTGCTGCATCGCATGAGCGCACCTACCGGCCTCCAGGTCGCCGACGTCGAGGTCGGCTCCGGCCGCGTCTTCGTCTTCGAGTCCGACAAGGGGCTCCGCGCCGGCGTCGGTCTTCTGGGTCGCGTGACGATCGAAGTGTGGTCGCTTGACCGCTGGCGCCCGCTGGTGAACGTCACACTGTCGGAGGCGATCGGACACGGGGTAGCGCCTTGGGCGGTCGATCGACTCGGCCGGCGCGCGGCGTTCGGTGAAGCCGACGGGTCAGTCACCGTGGCCGATCTCGTCACGGGCTCCGTTCGCAAGCTGGACGGACGCCATGGTGGCAGCGTCATCGGCGTGGGCTTCAGTCCGAACGGTCAGACGATCGTCTCCACGGGCGACGACAACCAGGTCCTGGTCTGGGATGTGGCGACCGGGCGCCTGCGCGAGACACTGACCGGCCACGCAGGACGTGTCTTCGGCCCGGCTTTCTCCCCGAGCGGGAACACCCTTTACACGGTCGGACTCGAGGGTAAGGCGATCGCCTGGGACCTCGGCGGCGCGCGTCGCTTCGGACGGCACTTCCGCGCAGGCTCCGGCAACCTGGATGCCACGTCGGTCCTGGACGCTGAGGTGGCGCGGTTCGCGCTCAGCCCGGACGGCGACCGCGTTGCGACCACCGAGGCGAACGGCCGCACCGCCGTGGTCGACCGCGTGACGGGGCGCCAACTCTTCGAGACACCGCCGGCGCGTGGCGGGCGTGTACTCGATGTGGCGTGGAACCCAGACGGACAGACGTTCGCGACTGCCGGCAATCTCGGCGACGTCGCATCCTGGCATGCCGCCGACGGCTCGCGCGCCATCACGTTCCCAGGCCTCCTCGGTCAGACCGCTCACGCAGTCGCGTTCAGTCCCGACGGCACGCTGCTGGCGGCCGCATCGGAGGGCGAGAGCGTCTATCTGTGGAACGCGCGGACCGGGAAGCCCGTGGGAACCCCCCTCCCCACCGGCGCGCCGGCATACGATCTCGCGTTCAGTCCGGACGGCAAACTACTCGCTGCTGCTTCGCTCGGCTACGGAGTCGCTTACGTCTGGCGGCTTCCGAGCGAACGTCTCGCCTTTACCGTCACCATCGACGACGACCTCAACCGAGGGGATGCTGTCGCGTTCTCCCCGGACGGCAAGCTCTTCGCAACGGGCGGCGCGAGCGGCCTCGTCAAGTTCTGGGACGCCCAGACGGGGAAGCAGCTCGGAGGCCCACTGCTCGCAAGCGCGGGCTACCTCCTCTCGGTTGCGTTCGATCCGACGGGCCGCTTGCTCGTCACCAGCGGCACCGACGGCACTACACGCCTCTGGGACGTCCGCAACAGAACGCCCGTCGGCTCGCCGTTGCCGGTCATCGACAACATCTCCGCTGAAGCGACGTTCACCCCGTCTGGGGACAATGTCGTCACGGTCTACGCGAACGGGCGGGCCTTTACGTACGACTTGCGCGCGAACTCGTGGGAGAAGCGCGCTTGCGCCGTCGCCGGCCGCAGCCTGACCCGCGAAGAGTGGGCACAGTATCTTCCCGGACGGCCCTATCGGCCGGCCTGCTCTTGAACGACGCTCTTCCGGCGGCGGCCTCCGCCTCTCGTCATCTGGGTGCCCTGGGTGTGTGAGCCAACGTCAGCCAACGTGGCGATCCGGTTCGCGAACGCTATCGCCGCGAAACGTTGAAACGTAGTCCGACGCGGGCGCGATTGTCGTGTTTCCGCCAGAGAGCGACAACGAAGACCTCTGACGCACCGGCGGCGGCTGGTTAGAGCAGAGCCATAACCGGATCGTCGCCGATCGAGTTATCTAGGGAACAGGCTCCGAAGAGAGGTGATCGGGTGGCCAAGTCCCAGCCGCCGCGCGAAGTCGAACAGCTTGCGCAGCAGAGTCTCCGTCAGGCGTCTCTGGCCAGGCCTTCCCTCCAGTTCCGCCATCGCTGCTGGCTTTCGTTCGAGCGTGCGCTCGACCCGCTCGCGACCGAAACACAACTCAGGGAAAGAGAACCGCGCAGCACCCGCAACGTCAGGTCGGCCGACAAGCTCGCGATTGAGTAGAGATAAAGTGGGTCATGCGTCCCGAAACGTCTTCACTCGCCTCGTCAATGCGACATGTCGCGGTCTGTTGGAACTGCGACAGCCGGTGAGAGCTGGGCGGGGCCAGTAGCTCGAGTATCCGTTGCCGTGATCGTCGCGGTCTGCCCCCGTCGCCGCGAAACGTCACCAGCCGGTGTTCGTGTTCGTGGGCCGTGCGAGCAGGTTAGTCGCCGCGAGGGCTGAGCACGTCCTCGGCAACCTGCTGGAGGAGTCGGGCTTGCGCAGGCTCGATGCCCGCGGTGAACCGGCTTCGGGTCGGCTCGCGTCCGGAGAGCGTTGCGTAGAACACGCAGGCCGCCAGGTAGGAACCGAGCCGGCCTGGATGCTGGCCGTCACCGGCCCAGAGATCGAGGCTCGGCTCCCGGCGCAGCGCCTCCGCCCACGCGAGCCCGGCGGGAGCTACTTGTGCCCCCAGCTCTGCACCGAGCGTCGAGTACCCGTCAACGAGCCGCCCCTGCATCGCCGCGTACGTGTCATGCGGTTCGTGCCAGCGATCGCCACGCACGTAGCCCCAGGTCATGAACAGGACGGTGCGCGCGCCGGTGGCGGAGATCTTGTCGCGCAGGTCGCGTGCGGCCGGATACGTCTCTCGACGCCATTGCTCCTCGGGCAACGAAAGCACCCAGCTCTTCTCCTGGAGCACGACGACGTCCCAGTCGACCTTGTGCAGAAGCTCGCCGAGGCCGTCGTCCTTGTTGGCCTGATGCAGGCTCCACCCTGGCGCGGCGTACTCGACGGAAAAGATCGGCGGCGCTCCGGGGTCCCCGGCAGCAAGCTCGTGCACGAGCGTCGGCAGCGAGTTCTTGAACGTGAAACTGTTGCCGACGAACAGCAGGCGCACCCCGGGTCGATCGCTTCGGGCGAGCGCGATGTCTCCCCGCAGAGTGGGACCAAGCAGAGAGCGGGCAAGGCCGATATGGACAAGCCCTGAGTAGAGCGTGAGTCCGAGAACGATCCCTGCGACAGCGACGAAAAGCAGTCTCAGCAGCCGGCGCATTCATCCTGCATCGGCAGCGCCTCACTGGAACCTGAAGACCAACCTAACGGCGGCGCAAGAACGAGCCCAAACGGGCAATCAGTAGGCCGGCGATGAAGAACGGCAGCGCAGACAGAACGTGAACCCATCGCGGCGCTGCACCTCCGGACTGGGAGGTCACCGCAACCAAAAGCCCGAAAATGACCAGCGCTGCGGCGATGAGGAAGAGGCCCAAGCCGACGAATCGCACCGGCCTCCTTTCCACAACCCAAGCATCATTCCCTCTAAGGGCTGGGGTGGCAGTCCTCAGCGCTGAATTTCAGCACCGGGTGGAGCTCGATGTTGTTCGGGGCGACCCCGACCTGAGGCGTCCCGTGCGGCAGGTCGAAGAATCCCACGCCCTCGAGCGCGGCCGTCCCTATCAGATCGCGCGGGCTGGCCCTCGTGGTCCGGGTCCTCCAGGTTGGCACGCCACAGAGCGTTCCGAAGTCGTCTCTCGCCTCCTTCATCTCATCCTTGTGGTCGGAAACCCGCGCACCCTTGCAGACCGTGTTGGGGAACTCGACGATCATCTTGCGGTCGTACTTGTCGCTGATCACGAGATGGATGTCACCGTCCTCCTCGATGCGTGCGTTCACGACCTGGACACCAATGAGCCGATAGACGGTCAGCTCGACACCCTTGCCGTCGGGATCACGAGGCGTGCGGGTACCCACATGCGGGTCGTCGCGGTTGATCATGTACTCGATGCGGTGCCTCTTTGGCGTCTCGTAACGGACGAGATCTGCGTCGGTGTCGCTCAACGTCTTGACGTCCCACCGATGGTCTCCGCCGCAGAGGAGCGCATGGGCCGGAGCCGCAGGCAAGCGTGCGGTTAGGAAGTCGGCTGTAAGCTGGGGCCCCGAACGGGCCATGATGCAAGGCGAGACTCCTTGCCGTGCGCGTTCGACTCCCCGATCCAGCTCTCCGCGTCGACCTGCGGGACTTCTTCCACCGCTGGGGCTGCGTCACCTACGAGGTCAGCGATGACGCGATCGAGGTGATCGTCGCCGACGCTCCTGCCGAGCGCCAGGGGCGTCGCGAGTTCCACTCTACCTCGAGACCTGGCGAGCACATCACCCGGGTCTCGCCCTGGAGCTCCTCGACTGATCCGACTGAATCGCGTTTGAGTTCGACGCCCTCACGCGTTCCCGCATCGCAGCGCTCCCTGTGCGCGCGCAACTCGGTCTTGCCTGGAGGGGTAGCCGGCCCTGGTTGTCGCATCAGCACCGCGCGTCTTCGCGGGCTCGGCCCCCGTTCCCGTCTCAGGCTCCTCTCAGGGCTCGATCCACAAAGAGCTAGTCAGGGAGCTGCCGCCGCGGTTGAGGGCTGTGCACGAGGCCTTCTATAGCCGGATGGACATCGGCCCGAACTCGTGCAAGCCGCTTCCGTGGTGGAGTGCGCCCTTGCCTTCGATTGCGTGGAATGCAGTCTGCGCAAGCAAGAGGTCGTCTCGAGTGAGACCGAGTTCGTTATGGCCGGGCAGGATGGTTGCGACGCGATCAAGCTCGCAGAGCCTGCCAATCGATCGAGCGAAGGCCACCGGATCGGTGCTCTCGTAGAAGGCGTGGAGCGTTCCTCGATAGAGCAGGTCGCCTGTGACGAGGTATCCGCGCTCGGGCTCGTGAAGAGCGATGTGTCCGGGAGAGTGGCCGGGAGTGTGCAGGACTGAGAGTCGACGCCCTCCGAGCTCGATCACGTCGCCGTCCTCGAGGAGCCCACTTGGCTCGCCGCGGTAGGGCTTCCAGCGCTCGAGAGAGAACGCCGGAGGCGGCGCCTTCGTAAACGGCTGGAGCGTCAGGTTTCCGCGCTGGCTCTCAAGCGACTGAGGGATGCCGTTACGGAGCCAGTCGGCATCGAGCGAATGGACGAGCCTCTCGTCGAAGTGGCCGTGTCCGCCGATGTGATCCCAATGAACGTGTGTGGTGAGGACCACGATCGGCAGATCTGCGAGCGTGCGCAGAACGTCGCGTATGTCGGCGATACCGGTCCCGGTATCTACAAGCGCTGCGCGCTCGCTGCCAACGAAGAGGTAGCAGTGGACGTGCTCCCAGTGGCCGTCTTCGGTGAGTGCGAAAGTCGTCTCGTCGATTGGTTCAACGCTGAACCAGTCGAGCGCCGCGGCTCGTTCCATTCGCCAAAGCTAGCTCGTGTCCAGCCTCCAACCCTCGACTTGCTGCCGGAGTGCGGCGCTGTCGCGTTTTGGCGGAAAGGCGACAGTCGTGCTCGCGTCGTTCCTACGTTTCAACGTTTCGTGGGTTCGGGGTCGTAGCGGGATTCGCCGTCCTGCCGGCGTCGGACGACGTTTCGACGTTTCGGGTGGCGGCCGCCGACTTTCGCCACATCCGCGCCCGCTTTGACGGGGGAGGCGCCCGGGTTGCACTGCGGGTTCGTGGGCTGCGGCTATCGCGACCGTTGAGCTGCGGTCGTGCGACGATCGTTTGTCGCACTTATGGACACGATCGTTCTTCGTGGTGGTGTCGAGGTCGAGAATCCACTCGAGCTGGCGTTGGAGTTCCTCCGTAAGTATTCGAGCTACGAGGGCTACGAAACCACAGGGCCTGCATCGTTCAACGAGGGTGACCTGAGGCTGGCGAACCGCGGCGGTGCCCGCATCTCGGCGACCGAGATCGCCGCGATTCTCGAACGCCGTGGCGAGATCGAACGCGCCTTGCGCAAGATCCAGCCTGATGCGTCGTTGGCGGAGGCGACGAGCTCGATCCCGTGGATCGCGCTGACGCGGCTCTTCGATGCGTTCGCGGACATCCACGGAATCGGCTTCTCGAAGATGACGAAAGCACTGCACAGGAAACGACCGGCGCTGATCCCGATGCTCGACAGCGTCGTCCAGGCGTACCTGACTCGGGACGATCCCGGCATGCGCTCGTCAGGGTCGTTCGGGGAGCGTTCCACCGCGCTCGTGCGCGCTTACAAACGAGACTTGGACCGCAACCGGTCGGTCCTGCACGAGCTCCAAAGAGAGCTCGCGAGCTGCACGTACCGGCTCACCGAGGTGCGAATCCTCGACCTTCTGATCTGGTCCGTCTCAGCCGCGACCTGAAGGGCCCGTCGCCGCGCAAAAGGTGATGAAAGGAGGGATTCCGGCTCTCGGCGTGGGGGCAGATTCCGGAAGCTTGTTGAGTTCAGGCGTCTGGGTCAGCCGATCGCGGGCCGGGGGATTGCGGGCGGCTCGCGGCCGGCGAGGAGCCAGCCAGCTGCCGTGGCCGCCAGAGGGACGCCAACGACAATGAGGACGAGGGAAAGTGTCGGTATCCGACTGAGATAGCCGAGGTCGTCGAGGTAGGTAGCTGCGAGCACGAGATAGGCGCCGGCGACACCGAGGAGCGCGCCGAGAAGGGCGAGCGCGCCGGCGGTGGCGGCCGTCAGCGTGCGACGGATTCTGCTCGTGGCTCCGGTCGCGGTCAGGGTGCGGAGGTCGCCGGCGCTCTCGCTGCGGATCAGCCCGACGGTCATGGCGAGGATCGCGAGGGCGAGGAGGGCACCGGCGCCGGTTGCGATGGCGATCGGCTTGGCGAGGGAGGTGCTCTCGCGCCGTACCTCGATCGTAAGGCCGGTACCGGCCGCGAGGTCGCGGGCGTCGGTGATCTGTTCGCTCGTCAAAGGCCGGCTCGACTCGAGCAGCCAGCCGGACGGGATCTGTTTCAAGCCGTGGCGGCGAAGACCGTTGAGGCTAATGAACGAGGACGGCGCGAGACCGCTTTCCCCCGGAGAGCCGAGGAGCTCCCGGCTGTCGATCCTCTGGACGTTCGTGACCGGGGAGTTGGTTATCGTCGGCGTGCGCCTGCCCGGGATGCTCGTCTTCTGCGCGCCGACGATCACGAGCTGGTCGGTCGGGACGGTCGGGTCGGCCAGGAAATCAGTGCTCGGATCGACCGCTGCGGGGTCGATTCCGAGGTGCCTGAGCAGGGCAGGCGTGGCGACGTACAGGCGCGATTCGCTGCGGTACATCCGGGCACCGACTTTCCTTGCGAGATCGATAGTGGGAAGGACTCGGATGCCACCGATGACCTGGGACGGCATGCCGCCCGGTTGGAAGGCGTTCCGGAGCGGGATCACTGCGGCGTGGTCGAGTCGCGCGGCGAGTTGACGGACGCGCGCAGCCATCCGTTCGAGCTGGGCGGGCGTCTGGATCGGGACGAGCATCGGAGCCTCAGTTGGACCCGTGTACACCCGGATCTGTCGGTTGGACAGGTTGGGCAGGTCGCCGGCTGCCCGCCTCTCCTCGGCCGCCGCGGTGATGACGACGGCGGCTGCGATGCCGAGGGCGAGCGTGATGGCGGCGAGTGCCGCCCCCGAGCGGGCCTGGTAGCGGGCGAGGTCGCGCAGCGCCAAGCGGGTGGCGATCGGGGCGTGCCCGGCCGCTCGGGCGAAGAGGCGGATCGCGAGTGGACCCAGGAGCAGGGTGCCGAGGATCGTCGCCAAGACCCCAGCCACGATGAGCGGCGGGCTGCTTCGGTCGGCGAAGGCGAGGCTTCCGATTCCCGCCGCGATCAAGACTACGGCGACGATTGCTGAGCGGTGTGCGGGCTTGGGCCTGGGCGGTCGCGCCGAGAGAGCAAGCGTGACCGGGACATTGGCGACCGCTCGCCCCGGCCACCAGGCGGCGGCGGTTGCCCCGAGGACCGCGACGAGGGCAACGATCGCGAGCAGGGTCCAGGGCAGGCTTAGCGGGTCGATGCGATGGTTGACCGCGGGCTCCAGGTTGGAGACGACCGCGAGCCAGAGCGCGAGACCGACGATCGTCCCGAGCAGTGCGCCGATCGCGCCGACGACGGCGCCGTTGGCAAGCAGCACGAGCCGGAGGTGCTTCTGGGTCGCGCCGATCGCGGCGAGCATGCCCAGCTGACGGAGCCGGCGGTGCGCGATGACGGCGAAGCCGGCGGCAGCAACCAGCGAAGCCAGGAGGAGGAAGACGGTGGCCACGGAGAACATTCCCAGGGCGTTTGCCGCCTGGTTGCTGGGCCGAGTCTCGGAGTTCCCGAGGGCGGACCGACCGTCTGTGGCCACGCCGTCGAGGGATCGCCTGAACGAGCGGAGCGATTCGGCGTCGGCGTTGACCAAGACCGTGACGTGGTCCGGTGCTCCCGCAGACGAGGGGGAAACGAGGGCGAACTCGTCGCTCAGATCACGTGGGTTCTCGACGATGCCGACGACGGTCCGGCGATGCTGCCCGTCGAGGGCCAGAGTCTCCCCGATCTCGAGCCCGAGGAGCTTGGCAACGCCGTCGGTGACGGCGACCTGGCTGCGGCCTTCCGGGTAGCCGCCTCGGAGGAGTGCAAGGCGAACGTCCCCGTATGGTCCACGCGGGTCCTGGGCGCGGAACTCCACCGTCTCGAACCCACCAGGGACGGTCACCGAGCGGTGGCCGATGATGTCGATCGTCCCGAACCAGTCCTGGGCCGAGGCGAGGCCCGCCTCGAGCTTCCGCGGATCGGCGCCGTCGAAGCTGAGCAGGCGATTGGCGGAGCCGAACTCGGCGTCGTCTGCAGCACCCGAGTTGTAGGCGATCGTCACGCTCCCGATCGCGGCCGCGACCGCGACAGCGAGGAGCGTCACCACCAGAATCTGCTGGCGCCACTCGCGGCGGAATATGCGCCAGGCCCAGCGGACGACCGCGCGGCGCGCGGCAACGCCGCCATTCCTCGGCCGGCGCAGCTCTGAGCGGTAAGCGAGTGTCGTCATCGCCGATCGCCAGTCGTGAGGAGCGACTCGGGACCGGGAGGGGCGACGGTCTGGTCGACGACGTGGCCGTCGCGCAAGAAGATGACGCGGTCGGCCCACGACGCGAGTTGCGCCTCATGGGTCACGACGACACCCGCGACGCCCCGCTGCGTGGCGGCGCGTAGCAGGCGCATGACAGCCTCGCCGTTCAGAGAGTCGAGAGCCCCGGTCGGCTCGTCGGCGAGCAGCAACCCGCGCTCGCCGACGATCGCTCGGGCGATCGCAACCCGCTGGCGCTCGCCACCCGACAGCTCGTCGGCGTAGCGATCTGCATGGTCCGCCACACCGAGCTCCTCCATCGCCTCGAGTCCCGTTGCGCGTGCGGCCTTCGACGGGACGCCGTCGAGCTCGAGCGGCAGGCTGACGTTCTCCACCGCCGTCAGCCCTGGGAGCAGGTTGAAGTCCTGGAAGACATAGCCGATCGACCGGCGTCGCATCCTCGCCTGATCCGAGCGCGAAACGGTCGCGAGGTCGGCGCCGTCCACGAGCACCTGACCGCTGGTCGCCCCTTCGAGGCTGCCGGCGATCGTCAAGAGCGTGCTCTTGCCGGAGCCGCTTGGCCCCATGATGGCCACCAGCTCGCCGCGCTCGACCGAAAGGTTGATCTCGCCGAGCGCATGCACCTCGGTCGGTCCGGAGCCGTAAACCTTCGACACGTGCCGCAGTTCGAGTGCGCTCGTCATTGCGAGACCTCCATCGGGTGAGTTGGTTCGAGAGGTATGTCCGCCACTGCGGCCGGCGCGAGGGACGGCCGCTGCTTCAAGCGGGCCTCGGCAGCATCCAGCCAGCGGACGATCGCTTCGAGCCGGAAGAGCTCAGCATCAGCGACGAGCGCCAGCGGGAGGTCATCCTCTGCGGCCGCCGCCTTGACCTTGGTGTAACGCTGCATGATCTCGATCACATGGCGGCGATGCACCTGCAGGATCTCGTGGATGTTGGTCCCGGGGATCTCCAGGGCAACCAGCACTTTGATTACGAGCTCGTCGCGCGGAGGAGGCAAGAGGTCAGGTGGGGTGCGAAGCCAGTCGGCCAGCTCGCGGTCGCCAGTGGACGTGATCCTGTACAGCTTCCGCGATCGCTCACCCTCCCCGGCGTCGGTCTCGACGAGTCCGTCCCGTTCGAGGCGCTGGAGGGTCGTATAGACCTGCCCGACGTTGAGCGGCCAGACCTCGCCCGTCCGCGACTCGAATTCGTTCTGCAGCCGCAAGCCGTACTTCGGCCCCTCGCTGAGCAGGGCTAGCAGGGCATGGGGGACGCTCATGAATAACTCCTCGAGACGAACATACTGAGTATATATACCAAGTATAGATAGCCAGCGCAAGTAGCGCCCACGCGTGGCCACGCCGGGGGCCGCCGAGATGCGGCTGACGCCGTCGCTGGTCCCGACACCGGGCTGACGTTCGAGCGTGAGCGCGCCCTTCCGGGCGGCTCTGTGGAGATCGACTACGGCTACAACGAGGCCAAGGGCTCGTAGCGCCTCCGCTTTACCTCCGGTGCCGCGAGACGTGTTCGCCGCTCTGCGTAGATGCGCTCGATAACCGCGAGGAAGATACGCGGCGCCCCCTCCGGGCTGATCCCCGTGCTCATCCCGAAGCGGCGATCATCGTGCGGCCCGAGTGGGAGCGAGTAGATCGCGGAGAAGATCTCGACGATCCGCGGCTTGTGCTCGAGGAAGGCCGCGCCGAGGGCGGCGACCTTGTCGAGCAGGCCGGCGAGCTCGTCTTCGTCCTCGCTCTCGACCGCAGTCGTCGCGCGTGTGATCGCGTCGTCTACGGATCGAGCGAGCCGAGGATGGCGTCGTCTATAACCAACGCCAGCCAACGTCAGCCTAGAGGTCGCTTTGTTGCCCCTAAAGGCAACAGCGCGTGGACCACGACCGCTCGGCTTGCCTGACCGATAGGCGAGCGCGTAGCTGTCGCTCTTTGGCGGAAGCGCGACACGCCGCTTGCTCGGGAGACGATGCGCATGCGCGCCGAGCGAAGGCTTAGTAGTGCCCAGCCTTGGGCCTCAGGCTGAGCTGAGAGCACGACAAAGGTGCGAGGCTCAGTAGAGCCAGGGCACAAACCGCCGCGGCGTGCGTGCCCGGTAGGCCACGTATTCGGGGAAGCGCTCGATCAGCCACGCCTCCTCGCGCCGCGCTTTGAGGTCGAAGAGCACGGTGAGCAGCGCGGTCGGCCCGAGGCCCAGCGGGGCATCCGCCAACGACCAGCCAAGTCCAATCAAGATCACGCCCCCGTACACGGGGTGACGCACGAGCCCGAAGATCCCGCCCTGCCGCAGACGCGTGCCGGCGCGCGGTCGCGGCAGGGGCGTGAACGACCTTCCCAGCGCGAGGACGCCGAGGACGACGAGGAGCACGCCCGCGACAGCGATCAGCAACCCGAGAACGCCGAAGAACGATTCCACCGACCCCGGCCAGTAGACGCCGACGAAGCCGCACCCGACGATCGCCGCGCCAAGCAGGAGCTGCAGCACGACCCAGCCCTCGCCGCGCCGACCGAGTTCGGGAAGCCGAGATCCGCTGGGCATCGGCAACGATCAAGTTTACGACTGAAGCAGCCCTTGCTTCTGTCGCCCAGGGCGGGCAACCACGACACCGCCACGCGGTCGCCGACGCCGTGGTACTTCAAAATCCTCTTTGGCTCGGCCGCCGGTGCCGCGCACTCGCTCGCCCCGGCCTTAGCGGGGGTCGAGGCGGCGCCGTCAGCAACGCGTGTCGCGATCCGCTGGAAGTGCGACAGCGACCTCGGCTCCCGGCACGGTGCCTACTTGATGTGGAGCCAGGTGGAGCCAGATGGAAAACGCGGTGTGCGCTGCTTGCTTCGGCTGACTGCGCATTGCGTCCACCAATGCGGTAACTATTGATGTCCACGGTATTAGCCGACGAGGGATATTCCGGGGATCCGTCGGGACACCCAGCGAAGGGCCTCGCGCGCAGCCGCGGCAGCCTGGCGAGGGCGGGCCCGTCGTGTCGCACCTGGCTGTTCTTTGCGCTGCCGGACGGTCTCTTCGGGTCTCGGCCCTTCCGAGACCGTCCGGAACTTCGGCTCAGCGACTCGTCAACGCTGGACCGCCGCGCACGGCGGGCGCTGCGGCCTCTGTCGTTGCCGGCACTCCGTCCGCGGGTCGCATGACCATGACGACGCCCGCCACCGCCGTCCAGAGCAGGACGACAAGCGAGGCGAAGAAGCCGAACGGCGTTACCGGGATTACCAGGAGGATCGCGAGCGCGAGCGCTGGCCACGCGAGCCAGCGGGGGAACGCACGGCCCGCGATGCCGGCGCTCGCCGCCGCGAGCAGGAGGATCACGCTGCCGCCGTCGATGACGCCGGCGGAGCCGCTGATATGCCACGCCTGGAGCGCAGCGGGCGAGAGCCCCTGCTGGTGGCCGATCTCGCCGAGGATCGAGTATGCGCCCGCACTGTCGAGCCCGCCAGCGGCGGCCATCGCCGTGCCGACGAGCGCCGCACCGGCCACGACCGGATGCAGGTCGGTCGCACGGATCCTCGCCCACACGGCCGTGCCGAAGAGTGCGAAGAAGATCGCCGCCAGGCCGAGCAGCAGTCCGCCTGCGGCGACTCGCCCGTGGTTGGCAGCGTAGAAGCTCGCGAGCTTCGAGATGCTCGCGTCGGTGTCGGGGAAGGGGCCGATCGCGAGATACCCGGCAACGGTGAGGACGGCGAAGAGAACGCCGGCGAGGGGGACGAGCCGGGCGAGCCGATTCCTGTCACTCATGGTGGTGCCTCCTTCGTCGTTGCTGACCCGTCCGACGGTAGGCGGCAGCTGCGGCGTCGTCGTCGGCCGGCTCGCTGATCTTCACGTCAGCCGGTCGGCTGATCTTTCGGCGCTGCAGGATCGGCTGACCGGCTGATGACAGACGGCTCGCTGAGGTCTACCTTCGAGTCGTGCACCCGCGTCTTGCTCGCCTGCGCCGTTTCCGGCTCGACCCGGTGAAGGTCGATTGGGCGCTTGCCGCCCTGCTCAGTGTCGGTGCTCAGCTCGCGATTTGGCTCGGCAGCGACGCCGCTCACCATCGGCTCGGGGCCGCGCTGGTCGCGCCGGCGATCACGGCACCGATCGCGGTTCGGCGCCGCTACCCGGCCCTCGTCGGCACAGCCGTGCCGCTAATGGCGGCATTCGACCACGATCTCTGGGACCCACAGTTCGTCGGCTATCCCGTCGCGACCTTCTGCGCGCTGTACGCGCTGACGGCCTGGACGCCGCCGCGCCGCTTCGCGTTCGGCTTCGCGCTCGTCGTGACGGTCTACCTCGCCGCAAGCGTCGGCGACCCGTTCCCGAACAACGGGGTGACTTTCGCTGTCGTCACGGCCGTGGTGATGCTGCTCATCCGCCGTGTCCTCGGCGACCGGGAGCGCCGCGCGAGGGTCGCCGAGCGCGAGCGTGACGTCGCGGCGCGCGAGGCGGTCGTCGAGGAGCGCGCGCGCATCGCGCGCGAGCTACACGACGTGATCGCCCACCACGTCTCGATGATCGTGATGCAGGCCGGCGCCGAGCGGCGCGTGCTTGACGGCGCGAACACGGCCACACGTGAGGTGCTGGAGACGATTGAGCAGATCGGCCGTGGCGCGCTGACAGAGACGCGTCGCCTGCTCGGCATGCTCCGCGGCGACGCGAACGAGCCGCTCACGCCCCAGCCCGGCCTCACCGACGTGCCGACGCTCGTTGGGCAGCTCCGCGAGGCTGGGCTTCCCGTCGAGCTCCAGCTCGAAGGCGAGCGACGCGAACTCCCGATCGGGATCGAGCTGTCCGCGTACCGGATCGTCCAGGAAGCACTGACGAACGCGCTCAAGCATGCCGGCGACGCGCGCGCGACAGTTCGCATCAGCTACCGCACCGACGCGCTCGAACTCGAGATCGCCGACGACGGCGCCGGAGGCATCACACGCGCGTCAGGCGGCGGCCACGGTCTCGTCGGCATGCGCGAACGAGCCGCCCTCTACGGCGGACGCTTCGATGCGAGCCGCAAACCGGACGGCGGCTTCGTCGTCCGCGTGCTGCTACCGATCCGATGACGAGCGTCCTGATCGCCGACGACCAAGCGCTCGTCCGCGTCGGCCTGCGCAAGATCCTCGAGACCGAACCGGAGACGACCATCGTCGGCGAGGCCGGCGACGGCGAGGACGCCGTCACCGCCGCGCGACGGCTGCGGCCCGACGTCGTGCTGATGGACATCCGCATGCCCGTCCTCGACGGAATCGAGGCCACTCGGCGAATCGTCCGCGCCCACCCCAGCACACGCGTGCTCGTCCTAACGACGTTCGGGCTCGACACCTACGTCTACGACGCCCTCCGCGCCGGCGCCAGCGGCTTCATGCTCAAGGACGCGCCACCGGAGGAGATCGCAGCCGCGGTCCGGATCGTCGCCAGCGGCGACGCGCTCCTCGCCCCAGCCGTCACGCGGGCGGTGATCGAAGAGTTCTCCCGCCAGGCGCCCACCCAGGCACCCGCCCCACCAACTGCCATCGCCGAGCTCACACCACGCGAGCAAGAAGTCCTCGACCTGCTCGCCCGCGGACTCTCCAACTCCGAGATCTGCGAGCAACTCGTCATCAGCGAAGCAACCACCAAGACCCACGTCGCTCGCATCCTCCAGAAGCTCGATCTTCGCGACCGCGTCCAGGCGGTGATCTACGCCTACGAAACCGGCCTCGTCGCACCCGGCTCCGCCAACTGAGCCGGCGGCCGAACTCTAAAGCGCGCGCTTTTCGCCGATTGGAATGGAACACTAATGGAACACACTCGCGAACAACGCGAGAACGCCCCTGCCCGATAGACCCACAGCCATCAAACGTGTCGCCTTTCCGCCAAAGAGCGACCGAAGGTGCGCACTTGCGCATTGACGCCGCCACTGAAGAAAGGTGTGGCGACTGCCGATAGCGAATGGGCGGCCATGCATATTCGAGTCTCGCCTCCTGCGGTAGCAAAAGCCCTGCGCGACACGTTCCGCATGCAGGGCCTGGTCAGCATGGTCGACGAGCACGGCGTTGTGGAGGTCCACGATCCGCGCGCAGCCAACGACCGCGACGCACGCATGGCGATCACGAGCGCGATCGGGAAGTGGAAGACGGAGTTCCCGCAAGCCGACGCCCAGTTAGTCGACTTCCGCAACTGAGTCGGCGAGGCTTGGAGGTCGCGGTCGCTGCCTCGAGAGCATCACCACCGTGATTGAGCTTCGCCATCCTCGGACTATCGTCCGCGCGAGTGAGCTTTCGCCTGGCGAACTACTGGGACTTCGGCAGCAGCTGGCACGCGCTCGACGCGGAGTTCTGCGAGCACTATCCCAACAACGTCATAGGGAATCTCGACGGGTTTCTGTCCAAGGAACTTGCGTCTCACGGGCCCTTCTATCCAGCGCCATGTGACATCTTCAGGGCCTTCAAGCTGACACCACTCAACGAGGTCAAGGTCGTCATCGTCGGCCAGGATCCCTACGCCGATGGGAGAGCGATGGGCCTGGCCTTCTCGGTCCGTCGAGGCGAGAAGCTTCCGCAGAGTCTGCGCAACATCTATTCCGCACTCGAGAAGGACGTCGGGATCCCACCCCCAGTGTGTGGCGATCTGACCTCCTGGGCCGAGCAGGGCGTCCTCCTCCTGAACAGCGTCCTGACCGTGCGCCGCGGCGAGGCGAAGTCGCACCGCAAGGGAGGTTGGTGGACGAGGTTGACCAACCAGGCGCTGATACTCGTCGCCCAGGAGCGTCCAGGCGCCGTCTTTTGCCTCTGGGGAGCGCAAGCCGAAGGCAAGAGAAAACACCTCGAACGAAGCGGCTGCGTTCATATCCTCACGGCACCTCATCCCTCGCCCAGGACGTGTCGCAAGCCGTTCCGCGGTCACCCAAGGTTCCTCGACTGCCAGCATTTCTCGAAGGCCAAGGCGCGCCTCAGAGAGACGAACCAGGACCGGATCTGCTGGAAGATCCCGCCTTGCCCACCTTCGACGTGCTCGGCGTCCCCTCCCTGCTACTAGATCCCGGTCGGACGTCGGCGCGAGCGTCGACTGCTCAGCGCCTACCGAGCCAGGTCGGCAATCACCTGCGGATAACGCTCGTCGAACGGCGCGTAGAGCCGAGGTCGCTGCCTGCTGCTTGCAGATCGGATCGAATCGGACAGGCCTGGGTTGGTGCTAGCCGCGGATGCGGCCGGGGCGGAGTGGGCGGGCGTGGGTGCTGATCTTTTCGAGGGCGCGGGTGAGGGTTTTGATCTCGTGTTCGGAGAGGTGCTGCGAGAAGTGTCGTTCGATCCCGTCTCGGTGGTAGCGACGGGCGCTTCCCATCATTTCGATGCCCTTCTCGGTGAGAACGACGAGGATCGAGCGCCGGTCGTGTTGCGGACGGACGCGACGGACGAGTCCCGCCTCCTCCATCCGGTCGACGACGCGGGTGAAGCCGCTCTTGCTGTAGAGGATCCGCTCGGCGAGCGCGTTCATCGGGATGCCTTCGGGCGATTCCTCGAGCTGGACGAGGACGTCGTACCAGCGCAGCGGGATGCCGGCCTCGCGCTCGAGCTCGGTGTCGAGCACGTCGAGAAGTGCGAGCGCGCTCTCGAAGTAGAGCCGCCAGGCCCGCAGCCGCTCGGGCGAGGGACTTGACAGAGATCGTTCCTTCTGCGATTGTCCTCTCTGCAACTGTTCTCTCATGGACAGTTGCGGATCATACCAGACAAAGAAAAGGAGCGGAGATGACCGTTGCAGCTTCAGAGCAAGCAAAGCTCGGGTACGGGCTCGGTACGGAGGAAGGCGAAGCGTTCTACCTTCTCGGCATGCTCGAGACGATCAAGATTGGCGGGGAAGACACTGGCGGGCAGTACGGTCTCCTCGAGATCGTGGTGCGCGCCGGCGAAGGCTCCCCCTGGCACGTCCATCCCGACGAGGATGAGTGGTTCTACGTCCTCGACGGAGAGTTCACATTCCACGTCGGCGACGCTCAGTTGACCCTCCCCGCCGGCGGATTTGCCTTCGGGCCCAAAGGGGTTCCGCACACGTTCATCGCAGGCCCCGCCGGAGGCAAAGCGTTGGTCGGCTTCCAACCGTTTCTGTTCGAAGGATTCCTGCGAGAGATCGGTGAGCCCGCCCTCGAACGCGTTCTGCCACCGCCGCTCGACGCCCCGCCGGACATGGCGCGGCTCCTCCCTGTCGGCGCCAAGCACGGGATGGAGATCCTCGGACCGCCAGGACCGCCACCCGGCCGGTAACCGGCCAGCCTGCCCCACCCAAGGCACAGACGAGGAGGAACCCATGACCAAGGTCAAGATCACACCCACGGACAACGGCCCCTACATGATCGAGGGGCCAGCGAGAGTCGTCGACGCCGACGGAAAGGAATACGACCTCATGGAACAGACGACAATCCTCCTTTGCCGCTGCGGCGGCTCCGGAACGAAACCGTTCTGCGACGGAACCCACGAGACACTGAAGTACGAAGCAGCCAGTCGAGCACCCCACACCGGGCAACGACCGCCACCGCATCCTGAAAAGAGAGACGCGCGAACCTCCCGGCAAAACGTCGAAACGTAGGCCGATGCCAGCAGTCGACGAATTGAGGTCCGACCCTCCCGCAGCGAAACGTCGAAACGTAGGCCGCACCACAGCCCTCGAGACCGTCGTCTTGCTCCCGCCGCTGTCGCGTTTTGGCGGAAGGACGACACGCGTGTTGGCTGTGTCTGTCCCTGGGGGCGGTTGTGGCGTCGTTCGCAGGCGCGGCGCTCGCTGGCGGCTCGAGACCGCGCCCTGGCCCTCGGCGGGCTCGCCGGCGCAGCGACCGTCCTCTTTGTACTCAGATAGCGGCGTATAGGGGCGTAGATGTGTTACACCACCCTCTCCAGTTGTAGGGGAGAGGGGAGCAGCCAATGAGGAAGCTCATTGCGGCGGTCGCCGCGCTTGTCGCGCTCGTCTGTGCCGCAACGACCGAGTCCGCGGGCACCTGGAGCTTCGTCGGCACGAACCAGGTCGCGAGCTCGCCGTCGACCGGCGGCGGCTATCCGGTTCCGCCGGGGTCCCGGGTTCCCGACGCGGGAACCTGCCGGCCAGGTCCGTTCAACGCGAACTACTCCGAGTCCTGGATCGCGGTCAAGCCCGGTACCGAAGACCTTGTCGGAAGCTCGAAGTTCTTTTTCGACAAGTTCAGTACCTTCTACATGTTCTACCTCGGCGCCTTTCAGATCCTGGGCGGGACACCGTCGGGCAGCAACCAGATCCAGGGGTACGACTGCGTCTCCACCGGGACGCAGGAGATGCCGCCGAGCTGGACCGACACCACCGACCCGAACGTCGACTTCGATACGAAAGGGCGTGTCTACCAGACGATGCTGCCCTTCAACTCCTTCTTCGATGCGACGAAGCTGCATCCGGACGGCGAGATCGATGTGTCCTATAGCGACGACATGGGACGCCACTGGGTGAAGGGCAACGGCGGCCAGGCGCTCGAGCCGCCGAACAACGCCTCGGCCAAGCAACTCGGGCACGTCGAGGACAAGCAGTGGATCGCCGTCAACCACATCGTCGGCAACGTCAATCAGGATCACGTCTACGCGGCCTGGGCCGTCTTCAATGGGAACGGCGGAGGGATCAAGGTGCGCATGGCGGTCTCACGTGACCGCGGCCAGACCTTCGACAAGGCCGTCACGATTACCCCGCCTTCCGTGGTCAGCGCCGGGGCTACGTACGTGTACCCGGAGATCGACGCCGCGGGGAACGTCTATGTCTCTGTCGTCTCGTTTCCGCCGAACGGGAGCAGCTCGACGATCTACGTCGCCCGCTCGACCGACGACGGCCGTACGTTCGGCTCGTTCATGCCGATCACCACCGTGAGCATCCCTCCGGGCGAGGTGTACCCGAACACGCGTTTCCGCAGCGGCATTGTCGAGAGCTTCGCGGCGAGTCCGACCTATACAGGCCACCTCTACCTCACGTACGAGGACTGGGATCCGATCGTGGGCCAGGCGGACGTGAAGTTCACGCAGTCGACGGACGGCGGCTCGACGTGGACGACGCCCGTCCTCGTTAACGACAACGTCGACTTGCCCGGCGCGCCGACCGATCAGTTCCAGCCGTCGGTCGCGGCGGGCTCGAACGGGGCGGTGGCCGTGGCGTTCTACGACCGGCGCCTGCCGTGTCCGAGCGACCCCAGCGTCCTTCCAGCCGACGTCGGACGAGCGAACTTCTGCATCGACACCTCGCTGCAGGCCTACAAGGACAGTGGCGCCGGTGCGGTGCCGGTCGGCGCGAATATGCGGATCTCGGAGTTCACGTGGGATCCGGAGCAGCCGGGTCAGCGCCTCGGTGGTCTCTCACAGTACCCCTGCGCCGGCGCGAGGGATCCGTGCCCGAACGGTAGTGGGTTCATCGGCGACTACTTCGGGCTCACGATTTCAAACGGCAACATCTACAGCCTCTTCGTCTCGACGCACTATCCGTCGAACGTGACGGCGGACGAGGGCGGCCCAATCTACTACCAGCAGCAGGTGCTCGGCACCGTGCCGCGGATCACGTTCGGCGCGGGCTACTAACCAAGACGGCCGCAGGAGGGCCGCCCTCGGTAGCGGCCCTCCTGCCCCATAAACTTGGTTCAGCTTCGGTTCGATTTGTACGTGATCTCGTGCAAGCTCGAGCTGGTCAAGATCGGGGTCGCCGGCGACGCGCAGAAGCGACTGCGGGAGTTGCAGGTCGGCTCGGCCGCGGTCGGCCTCACCACCCGCACGCTTGGCAACTGGAAAGCCGCGCCCGCCTTCCACTGCGAGCGCGAGCGCCAGCACAAACGCGCCGCCCGCCAGCGAGCGGCGCCGCCGTCCAGCAAGGCCAAGCCGCCCGCCCGCCAAGACGCACAAAACAAGCAGCGCGAGCGCGCCGGAGAGCCTCATCCAGCAGCCCCGCAGCCCGACCGGCCGCCGGCCCACCCAGCCAGCAGCAGACGATCGCCGAGCAGACGCCCCCGATCGACGTCGAACACGCTGAGCGCGACCGTCCGTCTCTGGCCGCCGAGGAGCAAGCCGACGGCGCTGACCCGCCGCGCTCGCGATCCACCAACCAACACGACGCCGTGCAGATCTTCCCGGATACGCGCGACGGGCACGCCGCTCGGCTCGCCTACTACGAGGCACGCAAGCTCAACAACCCGCCGAACTCGCTGTACGAGTACCACGACGCGAAACGCGGCGACGAGCCGCCAGCCGAGCGCCGCGCTCGCGAACGACGCGACAACCGCCCTCCCCGATAGAGCCACAGCCACCAAGCGTGTCGCGCTTCCGCCAAACTGCGACAACGACTCACCGCGGACACGGCGGCCCACGACATACGTTGATGGCTCGTACTTCGCCATTTTGGCGCTGAGGGCCAGCCTGTCTTCACGATTAGCTCGAACGACGACCTCAGACTTGGGGTGGCTTGCGCTCTTCTGCTTCGGCACGCATCGTCCGAATCGCACGCATCAAGTTGCCGTAGCGCATCTCGACCTCCGGCACCAAACCTTCCTCGCGGAGCTTTTGTGCGTATTCCTCTAGAACGTCATCCGGGATTGGCTCTAGGCGCTCGTAACGGTCAGCCACTTCATCGTCGCCGACGAGGACGAAGAAGGGTTCGGCAAGACGCGCCCCGGCTGCACGAGCATCGCTCATTCCGATCTCAACCTTTACCACGTCGCGTGTAAGGAACTTCCGCGAGCCAAGTGGTCGCTCAGAGTCGGGCCGGAAGTCCCACGCCACGAGCGCATCTGGCGTTTGAAGCGCCGTCCGCTGCTCCCACGCATCATCGAAGCGGCCTTCGGCTACGGCAATCATCAAGTCGAGGTCGCTAGCCTCGTCAGCCCGGTTTTTGGCAAACGACCCGACGACTAAGAGGGCATCTAGCGCATCGTCCGCAGCCACGTGCTCGGCTACGTGGCAAAATGGTCGGCCAATGCCGCAGCTTTTCCGCGCTATCTCGACCAGGCCAGGGACGCATCTAGCGATTGTGACGCGCGTGTGCGTCCCTCGGTTGGGTCGTAGGAAACGACCTAGGGATTTTGGATCGCGGCCCGGCCCCCCGATGCAACGACCATGTTGCGTCGGCCTTCATTCGCATCTACGGTCGCACCGTGGCGGGGCGGACGCTCGCGTTAGTTCGGTGGCCGAGCGGTGGCCTCTGGCAGCACGGCGATTTCTTACGGTTGTGGTCGGGTCAGACCATCAGCGCGTTCGGCAGTCAGGTCAGCGCGCTTGCGTTGCCGCTGATCGCAATCTCGATTCTGAAGGTGAGCACGTTCGAGGTCGCTGCGTTGAGCACGGTCGAGTTCGTCCCGTTCACGCTCTTCAGTTTTCCCGCGGGGGTTTGGGTCGATCGGCTCGCTCGTCGGCCAATCCTGATCGTTTGCGATTGGGGCCGGGCGCTCGCTCTCGTAACTATCCCGCTGGCCTATTGGGTTGGTGCACTCACTATCTGGCAGCTCTACGCGGTGGGCTTCGTCGTCGGGACGCTGACCGTCTTTTTCGATATTGCTTATCACGCCCCGATTGCGCAAATCCAGATCGCCGTGTGGAGACCAAGGCTTGATCCAAGCGCGCCAGCGGTGAGTGAACCGAGCGGAATCACTCCGAAAACGGCGAAACGTCGGGATGCGGTCATGCGCCCGAGCAGTCGGTCGGGGGTGACCGCTTGGGAAAGGCTGATGGCCACGATATTGGTGACGACGGCGCAGACCCCGAAGACGAACAGAGCCACGCTGATAAAGAGGATCGCCATCGACCTCGGCGCGAGCGGTATGAGCAGGAAACCCCAGCCGCCGAGCGCCGCCGCGCCGACAAGCGTTGGGCCGATGCCAAACCGCGCCGAGATGCGCGTCGCGGTAACTGCGCCGACCAGCCAACCTGCGTTGCCAAGCGAAAAACTCAACCCGATCTCCGCCGGGGACAGGTGAAGTTTGCGCACGGCGTACAGGATCACAAGTGCGAATACGCCGTTGGTGAAGAAGTTTGAGATCGCGACGAAAATCAGCGCAGGCCGCATGTAGGGGTGCTTGAAGACGTAGCGCAAACCCTCTTTGATCTCGTGCCGCATCGAACGTCGTTCCTCCTGCCTCCCAACGACCTCTTCCCGCCGACCGATCCGGGTTACGAACCGCGCAGAGACGATGAAACTGACGGCGTCAAGGAAGACTGCGAACGGCGCGGTAGTCGCCGCAATCAGGACGCCCGCGAGTCCCGGCCCGCCCACCGCAGCACCCGAACTGCTCGCCGTCAGCTTGGCGTTACCCTCCGGAATCTGGTCAGGCTGAACGAGCGAGGGCAGATACGACCCGTTGCCTTCCTCCCGATGCTCCTCTCGCCAGTCCGATCAGTGCGGACGCTTAAAGACGCAGAACATTCGCTTGGCCTCATCCACGATCAAATCCCCGCATAGAAGAGTCGGCGTGTCGCGTTTTGGCGGAACACGACAATCGTGGCCCGCGTCGGACTACGTTTCAACGCTTCGTGGCGAAGGGGTTGGGCCGGATCTCGCTGCCTGCGGGTCGGACCACGTTTCTACGTTTCGCGGGGATGAGTGTCGGAGCGCGATGTCGTTGTCCTGTCCGCGCCGGACTACGTTTCAACGTTTCGCGACGACGTTGAGGGCGAGGCCGCGTCTGGTGGCGATCGCGGCCTTCGCGCCGTTGCCTCTAGGGGCAACAAAGCGGTCTTTGGCTTGACGTTGGGTGGCGTTGGTTAATGGAAACGGTTTGTCGCTAGTTCATGCCGTTTTTGCGGCTTCGGCGAACGGAACGTTCCGCACCCGGTTGGGCCCCGGATCTCCGTGACTATCTCGAGGTTGCGTGAGGCAGTAGAACCGACGCGAAGGTGAAATTTGGACCCCTAGCCAGGCAAACTAGGGCTGCGCCCAGAAGTCCTTCCTCTCCCCGCTTCTGGGCGCAGCCCCTCCCTCTATTCAGTCCAAGAACCGCGAGGACGCAACCCCCATCTTCTGACGCGAGCCTCATGGACGAGCGAGAAGCTCACCGCGCGCCCGCCCCTTCGGCGGCTGTGGGCTGATGACGAATCCGCTTGCAGGGCCTAGTCAGCTTGCTCGACGAGCACGGCGTCGTCGAGGTGCACGATCCGCGCGCAGCCCGAGCGCCCGCGACGCACGCTGGCGATCACGAGCGCGATCGGCAAATGGAAAGACGCGTTTCCCGCAAGCCGACGCCCAGCTCATCGACTACGGCGACTGAGTCGGCGCGGATCGACGAAACGCGCACCGGCAGACGTGTTCGAGGGCGACCAGGCGAAGAATGACGGAGCTTCTCCGCCGGAGCCCTTCGCGATGATCGCCTTCGTGTGTTCCTCGTGCAGTCCAGCGGGTGACAACACGGTCGCCCTCGGCAATCTGGTCGTCGATGGTGACGCTCAGGTCGGGAAACGCCCCCCGGTAAGCCGGTGACGATCTCGTCGATCACCTCGACGCGGCCCTTTGCTTGCGCCATGCACGGAAGGCGTAGTTCTTCATGTGCCACGCGCCATAGCCCTGGCTCAGTTCGGCAGCCATGCGGGCCGCCTCCTGTTCGTCGGTCATGCTGTCCTTTCGTGTCACTCTTGCGTATTTCCCGCTACGAGCGTCCCCTGCAAAATCGTTTCCGGACTGGAAGACCAATCGGAGTACTGTGAGTTACGCGGACGGATGCTCTGCGGACACCGGTTTCTCCTCAGGTTTCTGGTGCTCGAACCCCCTCCGAGCGCCGTCCGCACTTTGCCGAGGGCGATCTCTCGCGTGGGGCGCTCCAGGTCGAGACGATCCGCGTCAAAGAGCCCAGCCATGAAGTAGCGGCCCCTAGTCTGGACGCTCACCTACTCGGCGATGGTCGGCACATGACCACCGAGTTGCAGCCTGTGAACGACGCTTCGCAGGTCAGGAATCAAGTCGTGGAGGCGGTCGGCGTAATCGAGCTTCCTACGGACTTCGACCTGCCTGGTGCCGGCAGGTCGCACGTCGTACGCAACTGCACCGTGCTCAGTACGGAACGCTCCCGCGTCGATTAGTTACTCCTCGTACGGCGGGAGGGTGTCGCGATCTGGCGGAAGTACGACATCAATACACGCGTCGCTTCTCATACCTTTGCTGCGCAAGTTGTTCTCAATGACGGAGTTGGTAGGTGCGGTGATCACCACCATGAACCTGTGCCCGTGCGTGGTGCGGTGCGCATGGCGGCCCCGAGGGAGGGCCGGGTCTCACAGTCGCCCGAGCCCCTTGCGACCGAGTCTCACCTCTGAAATGGATCCAAGCGCGAGGCTGAGCGCCGTCCAGTTCAGCCAGTCGAGGGCGCGCGTCCGGCCGCCACGGCGAGGGCGGTCTCATATTCGTTAGCGGTGATCCGAACGACGCCCGCTTGGAAGTCGGCCTTGGCATTCTCTGCCGGGTCGATTTGCGACAGCACGGTATTCATCGATACGGGCGGGTCCCATTCCTCGACCAGAGCCAGCGACACTCCGCCCGGGGAATCGCCCGGGTACACCTGTGCCTCGGACGGGGTCCAGTCATGGACCGCTGAGGCAAGCTCGGCGCGGCCGATGAACTCCCGCTCGGGTGCGCCCAGATAGACGAGGGCGAGGTCGCCGGGGGCAAGCGCGTCGCGGTGCGGCTCGTCTGCGTCGATGCCCCACATCCTGACCCGCAGGAACCCAGCGGCCTGTTCGCGCAGCGCTGGCCGCTTCGCTGCGTCCCCCGTCACGAAGTTGAAAAGGTAGTGCGCCACCGCCGGAGCGTAGCCTGGACCTTGCAGAATCTCGCTTGGCGCACCCGAGGAAAGGGCATCGCTGCGTGGGCCAGTGTTCAGGAGTGTCCCCTGAGCGTGGTGCAGCGCTGCCACACGATCGCGCAGCAAGCTGCGGGGAAACCGCCGAGAGACTACGTGACTATCTCAAGAGAGAGACCGATGAACACGCCTATGCTGAGGCGCGGCCGGCGCGGTCGAACTCAGTACAGATGATGTGAGAGGCGGGAACGCACGGAGTGCCCGTCACGCCGGCCCGGCGCGGCTCGGAGACGGCAACCGCGACCAGACGTTTCCCGACCTCCCGGTGAGGTCTCGGTCACGGGCGGGTGAGGAAGAGCCGCTTCTCCGTTGCGAGGTGGGGTGCCCAGTCGAGGCGGTCGGCGCTGGCGAAGCGCAGGTAGGCGCGGAGCGCGTCGCGCATCGCGTCGACGAATCCGTCGGCGCGGCGCGGCGCGAAGCCGTCCTCCCACCAGACGTTGAGCACCTCCACGCGGGCTCGGTCCCGGTCGATCCGCGGTTCGATCCGGCCGACGAAGCGGTCGCCGAAGACGATCGGGAGCACGTAATAGCCCCACCGGCGCTTGGCCGGCGGGAAAAAGCCCTCCCATACGTAGTCGAAGGCGAACAGGCTCGCGAGGAGGGCGGTGTCCCACAGCAGCGAGTCGAATGGGGCGATGAACGCGACGGAGGGGGTCGGCTCCGGGGGCGCCTGCAGCGGCGCGAGTTCCTCGGCGAGGACGAAGCGCTTGCCGCGCACGCCCTCGACGTCGACGGGCACGAGCGTGCCGAGCTCGACCAGCTCCTCGCGGAGTTCGTTGCGCCCCGTCCGCTCGGGGGTCGACTTCGGCGGGGCGATGCGGTCGAACGTGCCGCCGGCGCCGCCGGCGCCGAGCAGGCCGTGGGCGCGGTACCGAGACAGGAGCTTGTGCCGGAGCTGCTCTCGCTCCGGCACCTTGTGCGCGAGCAGCTCGGCCGGGAGCAGCCGTTCGAGGAGGTCGTAGTACCGGCGATTGCCGTCGCGCCGCGCGAGGCCGATCACGCCCGTGACGGTGTATGCCTCGAGCACGGCGCGCACGACGTTCTCCGGCATCCCGAACCAGTCCTTCGGCGCTCCGTGCTCGGGCTCGAAATCGAGCGTCGACAGCGCGCCCTCCGCGCGGATCCGCCCGAGCACGCGCTCGGCCACCGCGGCGTTCTCGGCGAGGATCGCGCCGTGGAACCGGGGTCCCTTGCGGCCCATGACATGACGGAACCAGCGGAACTCGCTCGTCGGGACAAACGACAGCGCCTTGTTGGTCGCCTCGAAGATCTCACGGCGTTCGTAGAGCAAGTCGCAACAGGCGGGCTCGTAGCCGGCGACGCGCGCGTGCAGCACGAGGTCGTGGTTCCGGCCGGCGACCGCGATCGGGTCGAACTGGATCGACCCGAACTTGCGCAAGACCTGCAGCACGGCTTCGGGGCCTCCCGCGAGAGACCGCGCAGGCGCGAGGAAGTGCCGCGCGACGAGAAAGCGACGCGCCGCCTCAGCAGTGACCTTCACCCGCAGGACACTAGCCGCGCGAGCATTGACCGGCTCACGACGTCGGACGCGGTCAGCCAAGAGAAAAGACGAAGCCGCGACCTCGCCCGCGCCAAACGCACAGCCCGCCGCGACCCGTAAAAGCGAACGGCACGTCGCACTTCGACCAGGAGGCGACATCTTCGCGCCAAGTCGAGCTGATGAGTACACGTGCGCGCGCGCGGATTAGCTTCGACATGGTGAGCCCGGTCCGGCGGCTCCAGACATGAACGGAAGCGACTTGCCTCGTGGGAATACCTGCCTGTCTCAGGCGCTCGAGGTAGTCGTTGTCTTCGAAGAATGCGCCCTCGAACCGTTCGTCGAGAAGCCCCACGTGATCTAAGACCTCGCGTGGCGCGACCCAGAAGGCACCGTGAAAACCTCCAGGCTCGATCCCCGGCTTCTCCAGGACGAACGGACTCGTCACGACGCCAGGCACACAGAGGTCGTACACGTCGCCCTCCACCACCCGGCTGTCATTGGTGACCACGGCCAGGTAATCGCTCGTTGCCAGCCTCAGTCCGATGTTCACGTTGACCGCGAAACCAGTGCCCTGATTCACGACCACGATCTTCTCGCAGTCACGCGGCAGCGAGGCCAGGCAGGCACCTAAGGCCTCATCGACCTCGTCGTCGAGCGGCCAGTGCGGAATGACAACACTGAGCAGGGTCATCATCAAGTCCTCTCAGGAAGATTGCCACCGCCGGACCCCCGCGGAGGCGTCGCACGAAGCGCGAGAAACGTCAACGAACGGCAACGCTAGCGAAGGTCTCTTGTTGTTGCTTATATAGGCAACGATAGGACGGCTAAACGGCTTGCGCAAGCGCTTCTTGCGCGTTTCGCTGGGTGGTTTGCCCGCTGGCGCGATCCCCGCCGCGGCTTATTTGTTTCGGACGGTTCGGCGGCCTGCCGGTGCGTTCCCGGTGCGTTGTCGAGTCGGTCGGCTTTCCCGGGCCGAGTGGCTCTGGCTTCGCGGCGACCGATGGTTGCCGGTCCGGGGGAAGGTTGCCAAGTGGGGGTGCTGACCGGGCGCCAAGCCGGACGCTCGCCGAGCCTGGCAACCTTCACCAGCAGGCTGAAAGCGTGCCCGCAGCCAGCAAAATCAGCGCCCAGGACGAGGCAACGATCCTGGCACGGCACGCCGCCGGCGAGCCGCTGCGGGCCATCGCCCTCGACTACGGCCTCAGCCATCAGGCGCTCTCCAAGCGGCTCAAACGCACACGCGAGCGGCAAGCGCAACAGCCCAAACCTCAGCCCCCGCTCGCGGCCGAGCCCGCCGACGAGCACGGCCCAGCACTCGAGCTGCCCCAGGCCGCTGGACTAATCCCAGCCGCCGCTGCCACAGCCGTCGATCCATCGCACCGCGACTCGCGGTACGGCCTCGTACGGCTGCGCCGCGGCAGAGAGGCCTGCTGGGTCGACCCAGTCGCCGAGTCGGCGCGCTACCAGGAGCTGCTCGCCGAAGGATTCACCAGCTAAAGCTCCAGCGGATCGTCGCCCTTTGTTGGAACCGCGACGTGACCCTTAGCCCGCGTGTATCCAGTCCGCGCTCTCGTCGGTGGTCAGTGCGGGCTCTCGCGCGTGTGGTGGCAGGGATGCCCTTCCACTAAAAGGGAAAGGGTGCCCCGCAGGATCAGTCCGGACGGCCGAGCCGGCACGCCTGAGCGAGCCTTGGGCATTCTGTGCGGATGGGAGATAGTCGGGCCAGCGCGGGAGATTCGCGCGCGATCACCCATGCGCAGCGACTGAGAAGCCGGGAGGGCTACTTCGCGCCGGAGAGCGTGATCAGGAGACTCGGCAACACGCCGCTCGTCCCGTTTTTGGGTGGGGGACCGGCGGTGCTGCTGCAGGTGGCCCATCCGCTGGTGGCCGCCGGCGTCAGCGCTCACTCGGAGGTTGGACATGATCTCTGGCGGCGCCTCGTTCAGACGCTGCGCGCGCTCTACCTGATCGCCTTCGGGACGAAGGAGGAGGCCGAGCGGGCGGCCGAAGTGGTGCAGGCCGTACACACGCAGGTGCGCGGCTGCACGCGGACGCAGCTCGGTCGCTTCCCGCCGGGGACGCCGTACTCCGCCTCCGATCCGGAGCTGATGCTGTGGGTGCACGCGACGCTCGTTCAGGCGTCCCTGGCGGCCTATGAGCGGTTTGTCGATCCGCTGTCATGCGAAGATCGGGAGCGCTACTACCAGGAGATGGCCCTGGTCGCGCGTCTGTTCGGGACGCCGGCTTCCGTGATCCCCCGCTCGCTCGCCGATTTTCGCGAGTACTTCGCCGCCGAGATCAACGGCGAGACGATCGCGGTCACCGCGCCGGCGAAGGAGGTGGCGGCGGTGATTCTGGCGGCGCGGTTACCCGCGCCCTTGCGCGTGTTTGTGCCCGCGCACCGACTGTCGACCGCCGCCCTGCTGCCTCCGCGGCTCCGCGACCACTACGGATTACGCTGGAGCATCTTCCACGAACTCGCACTCCAGCTGGCCGCACGCTCGATGCGGATGACAGCAACACCCGTCCTGGCCGTCGCCTCACGACTGGCACCGACCACGGCACGCCTCGCAGCCTGAGCATCGCCGAGAGCACTCGCTTACCGGCGCGCTCTATCCTCGTTGAACGCATGGCAGAAAACATTGACATCAACCGATTCGCGCTGACGGCTGTCCTGACCGCCGCACGCGCAAAGCGACCTTCCGAGTACCCCGACTTTGAGACCCTGAACGCAATGAGCGATGCCGCGCTCGTCGCTTACGCGGAAGGTCTCCTGTACTCGCTTGAGCACTCACTGCAACCGAGAGATGCGGTGGCGGACGGTGTTAGAGATGGCCTGCGAGAGATCCTTCGAGGCGACGACGGGGATGTGAGCTCCCTGGCCTAGCGTCGTCGTTGGAGCGCGCGGGCGGTCTGCTAGCGGCCGTGCCGGTAGGGGGAGACGCCGAAATGCAAGGCGAGCAGGGCGGCTGCGAGCCCGACCGCGATCAGCAAGCCTCCGAGACCGACCCAGCTGCGTCGGCTGCTTCCCAAGGCGATCACCAGGCCGCCGACTGCCGCGACCAGCAGGCCGATTTCTGTGATTCGGCGCGTGGCCGCATAGTGGAACGTCGTCGCGAGCATCGAGGCGATCTTCTCCTTTCACAACCGTCAGCGCAAGCTCGATCCCGGCAGGGAAGGAGAAGAGGCATGGCCTTCAACCGGCCAAGACGGCGAGCCTGTCGCCGTCGCGTTTTGGCGGAACCGCGACACGCTCCCCCATCTCCTGGAAACACCTGGACCCGACGCCCGAGCCGCCCGACCGGCGACGCCGCGCGTTACACCTTCCTCGAGGGTTCGCTTCGCGTCCTTTATCGACGCGACTGCGAAGCGGAGGCAGGGAGTCCAGGAACTACATCTAGCCGGCGAGGCGCCGGAAGAAGAACGCGATACGGCGCCAAATGTTCATCGAGTGCTCGTGACGCTGAATTGGCGCAAGCACCTTCCCCTCGACCTCGCGTACGTCGGCAGCCAGCGTCTCGCCGAGACCACCCTTGCTGTCCGGCTCGATCTCCGCGCTCGTCGCCGGCTCGAGATACTCGCCCAGCTGCGCGACCTGCTCTCGCGTTAGCGACAGACGCACCGCCCCTTCACTGATCCCCGCGACTTGCTCCGAGGGTACATAGCGCGGCCTTCCGAACGAACTCGTTGCGATCGCCAGCCCATCAAAGATGTCCTCTGTGTCGTCCCCTGCAATCTCATCGACCTCGCCCACCTCGCTGCCATCAGCGGCAAACACCTTCCAGCCCACCCGAATCATCAGCCACGAAACAGGGTCACCCACCTCTACAGTCTTACCGCTCGCGCTACTCACCGCAGCGTTGACTCGAACCAGGCCCTAACTCTGGCGTGCCCAAGACGACCCAACCAGAAGAGGAAGCGCGCCGCGTTCCCGCCAAAGAGCGACAGCTACGCGCTTCGAGGGATGCGCGCCACGGGATTATCCGGCGTTTCGGCTTCGGTGTCTACTGACGGCCTGCGGCCCGTGCAGGGACGATTGACGCGCCGGCAGGCGCGCCGAGTTCTTGGTACTCCATCGCCGACACCGCCGGCCCGAAACGGCTGGAGCGGCTCCAGAGCGCCGCACAGATGGGTCTTCCCTCCGTGCGAAATGAGCCGGATGGCCCATGACGGGAATCGCCTCCCGGGTCGATCCTAGAAGCTGACATGGATCAGCCCGAGCAGATTCAGTTGCCGGTCGACCTTGACCAGTCGGGAGAGGCGCAACGAACCCGTGTCTGGCGCCATGACCAGTTCGTCGGTCTTGGCTTCGACCTCGTCCGCTCCGCGATCATGGCCGACGATGCGCGAGTCGACCTAGCGCAAGCACGCAGGCTCGTCGCCTTGGGCTGCCCGCTCGAAACAGCATCACGCATCCTCCTGTAGACAAAGCCGCATTCGCTCGTGGCCAGCAGGCTTCAAGACCACGTGCCGTCTTTCGGCGCTTCTGCGACACGCACCCTCCCTCCCGGTGTTGCCTGAAGGCGGAGGTCTCTGTCGCAGTTCCAACACAAGACGACAGACGTCCGTATGGCCAAGCCATCGGGGCAAGCCCGGTTGGTTAGGGTCGTCTAGATGGAGCGCCTGATGACGGTGGAGTTCGGCCCGACGCGGTCGAAACGGTTCGGGAGGGCGCTGGTCGAGGCTCGCAGCCGGGCCCACGAGTGCAGCGAGGTCGAGCCGGACAGGTACCGAGCGAGGTTCGTCCTCGGCACGGACTCCGCCGCCTACATCGGTCTGGCCCGCTTGCTGGAGCGGGTTCGCCACTGGCGGGCGACCGACGTCTACGAGGGGGATGAGCCGGTCTCCGCCTACCACGCCAAGGAGATGGCCTGGTGTGCTTCCTCTCAGCTCAAGTCGCATGGGGCGTGCCGGTTCCGCTTTTTCTACGGGGTATTCCCGCGGTGTTCCCTCTGCCCCTTGTTCGACGCCGAGCGAGCGATCCGAGACGTGTTGGGGGAGAACCCGCCTCCGGGGACGGTCTTGAGATCACGCTTGGCCCCAACCTCCAGGCCCTGCTCGCGGGGGAGCTCCCGCCCAACCCCGACCCGGCCTTTGAGGTCCCCGACTTCCCACCACCAGAGTGGGGAGAACCCGCGGGTGAAGAACCACCAGGCTAACGACCAAACGCCACCGCGGTCGCGAAGGTGCAGCAAAGTCACACAACGGCCGCATCGGCAGCGGCTGACGACCTCAATTCACAACTGACAAATAACTAGCGCGCTATCGGGACAAGCTCTCGCGGGCGCTGCTAGATCGCTTCGACCTGGTCGTCACGATTCCACGAGCCCGCGCGCTCGAGCTCCAGGGCGGCCCCGGGGAGAGATCGGATCCCGTCCGTTCCCGCGTCGTCGCGGCGCGCCTGCGCCTCGAGGAGACAGCGCCCAAGCGGACTTCCGCTGCCGACGAGCTGTTGACGCGGGCCGTCGAGCGGCTGCCGCTCTCGGGGCGAGGCCGCGCGAAGGTCGCCGGGGTCTCGCGCACGATCGCCGCACTGGCCGACTCGGACGCAGTCTTGCCGGAGCACGTCGCCGAGGCGCTCGCGTATCGCGCTCCCTCCGAGCTCGCAACGCCATGAGAGTCTTGCGCCGGCGCGAGCTGCCGCCGCTGCTGCGCGCGATCCACGATCCACCGGCCCGCCTCTATCTCAGAGGAAACGGTGACGTGACGTTGCTCGCGGAGCCAGCGGTCGCAATCGTGGGCGCACGCGCGTGCTCACCCTACGGCGCCCAGGTCGCGCGCATGCTCGGACGCGAGCTCGCCGGTGCCGGAGTCGTGGTCGTGAGCGGGCTCGCGCGCGGGATCGACGGCGAGGCGCATCGCGGGGCGCTGGAGACCGACGGCCACACGGTCGCGGTGCTCGGCTGCGGGGTCGACCGCGACTATCCGGCCGCGCACACGATGCTCGCGCGTTCGATCGGTGAGCGATCGCTCATCGTGTCGGAGTACGAGGCCGGGGTGGAACCTGCACCGTGGCGCTTCCCGGCGCGCAACAGAATCATCTCCGGCCTCTGCGCTGTGACCGTCGTCGTCGAGGCGCGCGAGCGGAGCGGCGCGCTGATCACCGCCGACTTCGCCCTCGAGGAGGGCAGAGAGGTGTTCGTAGTGCCGGGTGAGATCACATCCGCATTGTCCGTAGGGACGAACGCACTCTTGCGGCTCGGCGCGACTCCTCTGACGGGGGCAGCTGATGTCCTCGAATCGCTCGGAATCCAATCGCCACCGAACCGAACGGTCGAAGGGAATCCACTCTTGGACCTTCTGCCCGCAACCGCGGACGAGCTCGTGCAGAAGACAGGGTTAGGCGTGGGGGAGGTGATCGCGGCCCTCGCCGAGTTCGATGTCGCCGGCCTGGCCTCGGAAGGAGACGGGATCTACCGACGACTCGCGTAGGGCAGTTCCGACTTTTGTAGGAGGCGAAGTTCGTTCTTGCGGCCGAGGCGCAGGGCGGCACTGCGCGCCTACCGTTGGCTTCATGATCGAAGCGACGAACCTGACCAAGCACTACGGCGAGAAGGCGGCTGTGGCCGACATCTCGTTCGAGGTTCGTCCGGGCATCGTGACGGGCTTTCTGGGACCGAACGGCTCCGGGAAGTCGACGACGATGCGGCTGATCCTCGGGCTGGACGCTCCGACGTCCGGCGACGTGCATGTCAACGGTAAGCACTACCGCGACCACGCGGCGCCGCTGCACGAGGTCGGAGCGCTGCTCGAGGCGCGCTCGGTCCATACAGGCCGGTCGGCGTACAACCACCTGCTCGCGCTCGCACAGACGCACGGCATTGGACGCCGCCGCGTGCAGGAGATGATCGACCTCGTTGGTCTTCACGACGTAGCGCGGAAGCGCGCGGGGCAGTTCTCGCTCGGCATGGGCCAGCGGCTCGGGATTGCTACGGCGTTGCTCGGCGATCCGGCGACGGTGATGCTCGACGAGCCCGTGAACGGGCTCGACCCGGAGGGCGTCCATTGGATTCGCAACCTGCTCAAGCGGCTCGCGGCGGAGGGGCGGACCGTGTTCGTCTCCTCGCATCTGATGAGCGAGATGGCGGTCACGGCTGATCATCTGATCGTGATCGGGCGGGGCCGGCTGATCGCCGACATGAGCGTCGAGGAGTTCGTGCAGAAGGCATCCGGGAAACGGGTGCGCGTGCGGACTCCTCAGGCGACACGCCTGCGCGAGTTGGTGCTCGGCCCTCACGTCTCGGTGACGAGCACGGAGTCGGGCGTGATCGAGGTGGAGGGGCTGACTGCGGAGCAGGTGGGCGAGATCGCCGCTGAGCACACGATCGTCCTGCACGAGCTGACCCCGGTCCAGGCGTCGTTGGAGGAAGCATTCATGGAATTGACGCATGACGACGTGGAGTTCAAATCTGCCGGAGGGGATCTCGTGGTAGGCGAGGAGCTGGCGGCATGAGCAGCTCAGCTGCCACGATCTCGGCTCCACGTCTGGAGGAGCGAAATCGAGTCACGCAGGCCCGGGTCGTGCTGTCGGAGTGGACGAAGTTCGTTTCGCTTCGCTCCACGCGCTGGTCGCTTGGAGTCGGGATGCTGCTCACGATCGCTTTGCCGATCGTGTTCGCCGCCGTGACAGCGTCGCATTGGGCGCACATGTCGGCGGCGGAACGAGCTGATCGACACCCGCTCGACATCGCTCTTGCCGGCGTGAACGTCGCGCAGCTCGCGATTGCGGTACTCGGCGTGCTCGTGATCAGCGGTGAATATTCGACGGGGATGATCCGCTCGTCGCTGATCGCGGTGCCGAAGCGGCTTCCTGTGCTGTGGGCCAAGATCGCGGTCTACGCTGCCGTGTCGTTCATCTTGACGCTGCCGGCGGTGATCATCGCGTTCTTCGCGAGCCAGGCCATTCTCTCACGTCATCACATCCTGCAGATCTCATTCGGAGATCCGGGCGTTGCACGGTCCGTGCTGGGCGGTGCGCTGTACGTGACTCTGGTGGGGATTTTCGCGCTCGGTATCGGCACGATCCTGCGGAACACGGCCGGCGGAATCGCGGCCTTCGCTGGGATCTTCTTCGTGATTCCCCCGCTGATGAACATCCTCCCGACGAGCTGGAACAACGCGATCAGCCAGTACTTGCCGAGCGAGGCGGGGAGGCAGCTGTTCTCCCTCCATCACGCGGCGCATTCGCTCTCGCCCACGGCGGGCGGACTGCTGATGCTCGGCTACTGCGCTCTGATGGTCACCGTGGCCGCGGTGGTGCTCGTTCGCCGCGACGCTTAGCGGCGCACCGCACACCGGACCCCTGGGCGTTACGGTGGAGCCGCGATGATCTGGAGCTGGCTGCACCGCCACCCGCGGCTCGTCGATATCTGGATCGTCGGGGTTCTGCTCGCCCTCGGGCTAGGTGCGACGATCAGAAACGGACACGGAGCAACGGGAGTCGTGCTCAGCCTCGCCGAGACCGCGCCTCTGCTCTTTCGCCGCCGCTATCCGGTTGCCGTGGTGGTCGTCGTGACGGCTGCGGTGCTCGCGGGGATCGCCGCGGGTGTCTGGGTTCTGCCGCTACAGCTCGGGGTCGCCCTCTACACGCTCACGTCCCTTCGTGAGCAAAGTGCCGAGCGCGCAGTCGGAATCGCCGCGATCTTTGCAGTTGCGATTACCGTCCTCTCCGTCGGTGGAATCGAGTTCGGCGCCGGTGCCGCTCGCGTCGTCTTTCTGATCGCAGCGGCGCTACTCGGGGACAGCATCCGTTCGCGCCGTGCCTACGTCCGCGAGATCGAAGAGAAGGCGGACCGGCTCGAGCAAGAGCGAGAGAGCGAGGCGCGGCGCGCAGCCGCCGAAGAGCAGGCACGGATCGCCCGCGAGCTTCACGACATCATCGCGCACGCGCTCAGTGTGATCATCGTCCAGGCGGGCGCGGCCGACGACGCGTTCGAGCTCGATCCCGCGCGCGCTCGGGAACCGATCCGGGCAATCGACTCCGCTGCGCGCGCCGCACTCGCGGACCTTCGCCGCGTGCTCGGAATCCTCCAGGAATCCGCCGAATACGAGCCACAACCTGGCTTCGACCAACTCGACCGGCTGATCGACCGTGTTCGCGCGACCGGCCTCGACATCTCGCTGGAGATCGAGGGCTCGCTGCGACCGCTGTCGGCAGCCGTCGAGCTCTCCGCGTTCCGGATCGTTCAAGAAGCTCTGACGAACAGCCTCAAGCACGGCGCCGCCGAGCACGTGCGCGTTCGGATCCACTATGGCGACACGCTGGAGCTCGAGATCCGCGACGACGGACACGGCGACGGGAGCGGGGGAGCCGGCACAGGTGGAAACGGCCTGGTCGGGATGCGCGAGCGCGTTGCGCTTCTCGGCGGCGTTCTGTCGGCCGGTCCGGTGCGCGGCGGCGGCTACCGCGTCGCCGCAGAGATCCCGATCGACGAAGCCAGATGAAGATTCGGATCGTGATCGCCGACGACCAGGCGCTGGTCCGCAGCGGGTTCCGGCTGATCGTGGACGCCAGGCCGGACCTCGAGGTCGTAGGCGAGGCCGAAGACGGGGAGCAGGCTGTTGCTCTCGTTGAAGAGCTCGAACCGGACGTGATCCTGCTCGACATCCGAATGCCGAACCTCGACGGGATCGAGGCCACGAAGCAAATCGTCGCGTCCGGCAGCGGCACACGCATCCTCGTGCTCACCACGTTCGATCTCGACGAGTACGTGTACGGAGCGATTCGAGCCGGCGCGAGCGGCTTTCTTCTCAAGGACGTGCGACCCGGCGAGCTCGTCGACGCGATCCGCGTCGTCGCGAGCGGGAACGCACTGCTCGGGCCGACAGCCGTCGAACGGCTTCTCCGGCGATTCTCCGTTCCGGTCGACGACCACCCGATGGATACCGCTGCAGTCGGATCGCTGACCGACCGTGAAGCGGAAACCCTCCGACTCCTGGCCAACGGCCTTTCCAACGCCGAAATCGCCGCGACGTTCGTCGTGAGCGAGACCACCGTGAAGACGCACGTCTCGAATCTCCTGCGCAAGCTCGGCGTTCGCGACCGGGTCCAGGCCGTCATCGCCGCCTACGACGCCGGTGTCGTTCAGCCAAGGCAGCGCTAGCAACCGGCTTGCGTTCCCGTAGCATCGGCTGCGTGGATACGCCCTTCTGGCTCGACGAGCCGTCGCGTCCGGTCGACTCGCGATCGCAGGACGAAGTCGATGTCGCGGTGATCGGCGCCGGCATCACGGGCGTGTCGTGCGCGCTTGCACTCACGCGGGGCGGCCTGCGGGTGCGCGTGCACGATGCGCGTGGCATCGCCGAGGGCGCGAGCGGTCGCAACGGCGGCTTCGCCCTGCGCGGCGGGGCCGCGCGCTACGACGTCGCACGTGAGACGTACGGTGCCGAAGCGGCGAAACTGCTCTGGCAACGCACCGAGGCGGCTCTTGACCGGCTCGAGGCGGTGGACGGAGATGCGTTCCGGCGTACGGGGAGCCTCCGCCTTGCGGCTGACGACGAGGAGCGGGACGAGATCCGCCTGGAGTACGAAGCTCTGCGCGACGACGGATTCGCGGCTGAATGGCGCGACGAGCTATCGCACCTGCGGCCCGAGTTCCGCGGGGCGATCTTTCATCCTCACGACGGCTCGTTGCAACCGGGCCGATTCGTCCGCGGTCTTGCCGAACAGGCTGCTGCGGAAGGCGTCGCGTTCCGCGAGCGTCACCGAATTGCGTCGCTCGACGAGCTCGACGCCGAGCAGATCGTGATCGCGACCGACGGATCGGGTCGTGGCCTCCTGCCCGAGCTCGACGACGCAATCTGGCCCGCGCGTGGCCAGGTGATCACGACCGAGCCGTTGGGCGAACGCCTCTTCGACTGCCCGCACTACGCGCGTCACGGGTTCGACTACTGGCAGCAGCTCGCGGGCGGACGAATCGTCCTCGGCGGCTTCCGCGACTTCTCGATCCTCACCGAGATGACGGACGACGAAACGACGACCGCGCCGATTCAGGAGGCGCTCGACGCGTTCCTCGTCGAGTTGCTTGGCTACATGCCGAGCGTCACTCATCGCTGGGCTGGGATCTTCGGATTGACCCAGGACCTGCTCCCGCTCGTCGGCCGGGTCCCGGGTCACGAGGGCACCTGGATTGCGGCAGGCTATTCGGGGCACGGCAACGTCCTGGGTTTCATGTGCGGCGAGCTCGTCGCTTCCGCATTGCTCGGGGACCGCGACGACCTGCTCGAGCTCTTCTCGCCGGCCCGGCTGCTCGTGTCCGGCTGAGCGCCGACGTTTTCCTCCGTTTGTCGTTTCGTTAAGCGTCCGTTGCGGGCCACGACAACGCCCTGGCGCGCGCTTAGGTTTGGTCCGATGAGTGCGACCAAACGGGTGGCGATCGTAGGCGCCGTTCTCTCGGCGATCGCCGCGGTGCTTCCCGGTGGCGCCTTCGCCCGTCCACCCGCTCCGGGAGTGCGTGTTCTGGCGATCCACTACCGGGCTCATGACGGTCTGTCTCGGCGGGCGTACCTGATCCTGCCCGCCTGGTACGGGCCGAAGAAGCATCCCCCGATACCGCTGGTCATCTCCCCGCACGGGCGAGGTGTTGGCGCGCGGGCGAACATTCGGCGGTGGGGAGACCTGCCGGCGCGCGGCGGCTTCGCCGTCATCAATCCTGAAGGCCAGGGCCGTAGGCTGACGCTCTTCTCCTGGGGCGACCCCGGAGAGATTCGCGACCTTGCGCGGATGCCGCGGATCGCGGAACGGGCCGTCCCCTGGCTGCGGATCGAGCGTCATCGCGTGTACGCGTTCGGCGGCAGCATGGGCGGACAGGAGACGCTTCTCCTGCTCGCACGTTTTCCGCGGTTCCTGGCCGGTGCGGCGGCCTTCGATGCGCCGACGAACATGGCGGCGCGTTACCGGGCTTTCGATCTCCTTCCCTTCGGCGACGGACTGCAAAGGCTCGCGCGGCGCGAGATCGGCGGTACACCTGCCACCGATCCCGGCGGATACGAAACCCGCAGTCCACTCGACTATGCGAGGAGGATCGCCTTCGCCGGGGTGCCGCTCCAGATCTGGTGGAGCACCCGCGACAGGACCGTCTGCGATCAGAAACACGAGTCCGGACTGCTCTACCGTGACATCAAGCGCTTCAACCCTGAGGCGCCCGTCAGCGAGTTTGTCGGTGCCTGGGCCCACACCACTGAGATGGCCGCGCATGGCTACCTGCCCTATGCGCTCTCACGGTTCGGCCTGATGCCGTCACGCTCGGCTCCGCCTACACACGACCACGAGGGCGGAGCGCCGGGCAGGATTCTCACTTAAGTCTCTTTAGTCAACTAGCCCCGTCAGTGCAGCTTGCCCGCCCGGGGCTCGTCCGGATCGAGATCGTCGCCCACGAACTCCTCCTCGGTGCGCGCCCGCTCGTCGTAGGCGGTGGGCGGGGCCTGCTCCTCTCGTTCCTGCTCGGTGAGCGGGTGATCGACGGCGGGCCGGGGTTTCCAGAAGCTTCGGAATCGCTCTAGGAGGGTCATGTCGCGATGTTCTCACCTTCGAGTGGTAACCGTTTCGTGGTTAAGGACGCGTGAATCCACCCAGGTGGTGGGGCTTGACTATCAACGGAATGCCGGCGCCGGCCTGTCGCCGCAGCATTTCGACGACGGTGTTGCTCGGCGTGCCGAACACCTGGACTCCCGTCGTCGCGTCGACCGTCTCCGCATATGCGGCTGCGGCGCGCTCGGCAACGACCTCCATGTGAAACGCCATCGACTCGGCGTCCGGGTGGACCTGGACGACTGCGACCTCGGTGCCCTCCTCGTTGATGTACTCGTTGAACGCGATCAGTTGTGGCTCGTTCGCCTTGATGAAGTCGACGAGGCCTGGCACCCTCGCCCTCTCCTCGTCGAGCTTCCCTGGCTTGAGCCGATTGGTGGCGATGAAGATGAACGGTCCCGACATGGCCTCTCCTTCCTCCCCACATGCCTTGTGGGGACGGTGGTTTCCCTCGTAACCACACTGTTACCTCTCTGACACGACCCTCCGAAGTAGCATCGCCCAGTGCCGCTTCCGCCGTTGCCCCGACGCGCGCTCGCCGAGTTCCTAGCTGCGTTCGCGCTTGTGTTCGCCGGCTGCGGAGCGATCATCACGGACGCGAAGTACGACGGCGCACTTGGGACCGTGGGGATCGCGCTTGTGTTCGGACTCGTGATCATGGCGATGATCTACGCGACCGGCCATCTTTCGGGCGCGCACATCAACCCGTCCGTCACCATCGCCTTCACACTCACGCGGCACTTTCCGCTCCGCGACGCGCTCGCGTACATTCCGGCGCAACTCGCGGGCGCCACCCTTGCTGCCGGCGTGCTCCGGGGCGCGTGGACCGACAAGCCCGCGCACCTCGGCGCGACGCTGCCGAGCGTAGGGGGTGGTCAAGCGCTTCTGTACGAGGCGGTTCTGACGGCGTTCTTGATGTTCGTGATCATCGCTGTTGCGACCGACACCCGAGCGGTCGGTGGCGCCGCCGCGATCGCGATCGGGGGCGTGGTCGGTCTCGACGCCCTCTTCGGTGGTCCCGTTACCGGCGCGTCGATGAACCCCGCTCGCTCGTTCGGGCCTGCGCTTGTCGCGAACGAGTGGCGTGACTTCTGGGTCTACATTCTCGGCCCGCTCATCGGAGCGACGGTCGGCGCGTTCGCGTACCAGTTGGTTCGCGGCGAGCACCGAGACCGGCCCCTCGTCCCGAGCAATCAGGAGGGGTGAGGATGTCCGACGAGTTGGTCGTCAAGCTGGTCAAGGCAGCCTGAGAGGAGAGGTCATGCGCTACGTCCTGTTCGTCTGCACCCACAACGCCGGCCGCTCGCAAATGGCGCAGGCGTTCTTCGAGAAGTACGCGCCCGACGACATTCGAGCCGAATCGGCGGGGCAGGAGCCGGCCGATGCGCCCTGGCCTGAAGTTGTCGAAGCGATGCGCGAGGTCGGCATCGACATCTCCGGTCGCAAGCCGAAGAAGATCGACTTGGAGATGCAGCTCCACGCCGACTTCGCCGTCACGCTGAACTGCGCAGCCTCCTGCCCTTACGTCCCCGCAACGGTGGAGGACTGGGAGATCGACGACCCGCACGGTCGGCCGATCGAGGAGGTCCGCCGGATCCGGGACGAGGTCGAGGAGCGAGTGCGCCGGTTCGTGGAAACGCGCCTTGACGAGGTGCGCGCCGACAAGAGAGCACATGACCTACGGCTCGTACGAATGCTTCCATCGCTGGCCGAGGAGTTCGACGGCATCCGGACCCCGGACGAGATCCGCGCCTGCGCCGATGCGATCCTCGAGCGCTACGACGATGTTCCGGTGCGCTCGTTCGTATTGACCCTCGCGCGGCGCACAGCAGCCGAGTGCCTTCGCGCAGAAGTATGCGACGCCCTTGTCGGTCGAGACATGGCGGGAGCCGTCACGAAATAGGCCCGAAGACTTCCGCGTCGTCCCGCTCAAGCACTCTTCCGGGGCAGTCTTGTCTCGCCCGCGTCACACTTTCGGGTCTGACCCCAAGGGATGCCCGTTTCGGACGAGGAATTCGTGCCGGATGTGTAACGAAGTAGCAGCACGGGTCAGGCATGTCGCTGTTTCGGCTCGGTCTTGTCACACCGGCGTCACGCTTTTGGGTCTGACCCCAACGCGTGTCCGTTTCGGACTGGGAGTTCGTGCCGGACCTGCAACTAATTCGTGCTGGAGCTCAAGCGTCGGAAGATCTCAGTCATCGGCTCGTCGTCGCGATCGAGCACGCGCGCTTCGACCGCGTGGACGAGCCCGCCGTTGTGGCTCGCTGCTCGCACTGGTCTCAGAGCAGCGGCTCGTCGAGCGCGAGAAGCACTGTGCTCAGCAAGAGAAGGCGCCGCTGGCGCCTGGCGCCTCGAAGGTTCCGCATCGCCAACCCCATTTCCTGGAGTGACGGAACGACAGCCCGTAGCCGGGATTCCTAGCCCACACCCCTGTTGTGTGGAATGAAACCACCGCTTGTGCAGGTGCGAGCAACCTGTGGCTTGGAACTCTCTCTAGATCGAGATGCTCTGCAGGGCCAGCTCGTCGACACGTTCCATCGCGGCGAGGGCGATCGCTAGGTCCTGGATCGCGAGGCCGGTCGAGTCGAATACCGTGATGTCGCGATCGGAGCCCCGGCCCTCCGCAGTACCTATGAGAACGTCGCCAAGGTGAGCCACGTCGTCGCGGCTGAGCACGCCAGCCTCGACGGCGAGCATGAGGTCGCCATTGTGGGAAGCTTGCTCTCAGTTACGCACAAACGGAATATTATTGAGCTATGCTCTGGGTAGGCGCCGGAATGGCCGGAGCCGCGAAGGAGGAATCGATGAGTTTTGACATCTACTGCCGTGTAAGCGAGGTAGGAGGTCGCGGCGGGGAGTCCTTCGCGTCGCCCGAGGAGCAGGAGGCCGCCGCTCGTGCGTGGGCGGAGCAGGCGGGCGTGGAGGTGGACGAGGTGGTCGAGGAGCTGGATGTCTCCGGAAGCCTCGCAGCGGACGCCCGCGAGTTGGGCCGCCTAATCCGCAGGGTCGAGGCGGGCGAGTCGGAGGGCGTGATCGTCCGCTACGTCGACCGCTTCGGTCGAGACATGGTCGAGAACGCGTTGGCACACGACCGGATCGTCGCGGCGGGGGGCCGCCTGATCGCAACGGCGTCCGGCTACGACACGGCGCATCTGAACGCTGATACGCGGATGGTCTTCCACATCCAGTCCGCTATTGCGCAGGCTCAGCGCGAGCGGAATCGTGAGTCTCGGATGGCGGGTAAGGAGCGTGCGGTTGCGCGCGGCGTGTACGGCGCATCTGCTCCGTTCGGCTACGACCGCGACGACGACGGACGGCTCCAGCCGAACAGGGACGCCGACGCCGTTCGCGAAATCTTCCGTCTGCGGGCGGAGGGAGTGGGGTTCTCGGATATCGCCCGAAGTGTGGCCGGCGCGCTGACGCGCTCCGGAGTCCGGCGCGTCGTCATGAACCGCGCCTACGTGGGTGAGCAGCGGATCCCCGATCCGGCGAAGAAGGGCGACCCGAGGGTCATCCCGAAGTCGCACCAGCCGCTGGTGACCGAGGCAGAGTGGGAGGCGGCGAACGCCGTCAAAGGACGCGCGCCCACCCATAACGGCCTCGCTGCGAAGACGTACCTGAAGGGGATCGTTCGCTGCGGAATCTGTGCAGGAACGATGCACGTCTGCGCGTACGGAAAGGCACGCGACAAGATCACGTACGCCTGCACCTCGGGCTGCGGCGGGACGTCGATGTCGGTCGCGAAGGTCGAACCTGCCGTCCTGCATCAGCTAGACCTCGCCGTCGCGCAACGGGCGCCGCAGGTAGCCGCAGTCATCGAGGGGGACAACCGCCACACCGACGCGCTCGCCTCTGTAGAGGAAGCGAAAGCGGCCCTTGCGGAGTACCGAGACAACATCGAACTCCAGCAGGTGCTCGGTGTATCGGACTTCATTGCCGGACTGCGCACCCGCAAGGAGGCGGTCGAGACGGCACGGCGTGCCCTCCGGGACGTTCCCCGCCCGGAGCCGGTCGGCAGCCGGAAGATGACCCTGGAGGAGTTCGACTTGGCGGATCGGCGGCGCTTCTACCAGCGCGTGATCGCGGAGGTGCTCGTGTTTCCGCGATCGGAGCCCCAGCGACTGCGCCTGCGCTGGCACGGGGCGGAGAACACCATCGTCGTACCGCCGTTCAAGCCGGTGAACCTCGCGCATGCCGATCCAATCGCGGAGCTGCAGAAAGCCGCCGCGAAGGGCGACCGGGACGCGAAGCGCTATCTCGCGGCGAAGAGGGTTGCGCCGGGAGGCGCAGAGGGAGCCGTTGCTTGAAGCGGCGTTACCAGATACGCGACCAGGATTTCGGCTTGGCGATCTACGAGGCCGATTTTGCAGCGGAGGCGCTGGCGGCGTTTCTTGCGGACAAGGTCGCTGCTGAACTGCGACCCGGCGACTACAAGGTCAACGACTTCGGAGACGGAACGGCGTCGGTCTTGTGGCGAGGGATCGAGTATCGGGCGTACGTGGCAGTGCCGTCCTAGGAGGGTTTGGCGAAACGCGGTCGCTCGGTGACAATCCCAAAGGCGACCGCGACTCCGCCGAGGGCGACGAGGATGGCCTCATCTACGAGCGGCCCGGACGTGAGACTGGGCCAAAGTTAGAGCGCATGCCTGCGGGCGGAGGGACCGCAGGCGATTCGAGGCTTCCGGCTGGTTGAGATGGTCCGGAGCGAGCGGCGCCATCAATGCATGGCTGGCGTCTCGCTGCCCGCCGTCGCGGGAGAATGCAGGCGTGAACGAGTGCGCGCAGGTCGAGATCCGCCCGTTCAGCGATGCCGATGCCGTGGCGGCGTCGAACCTCTTCCGTTTGCTGGTTCCCGACTTCGTCTTGACGCCGCCCGCG